>Ga0157369_10000789_pt1 | contig 40580 bp, 87 predicted proteins | sample C25metaG_FD_113461 | JGI IMG/M metagenome (GOLD analysis project Ga0157369, IMG submission 113461) | Corn rhizosphere microbial communities from Kellogg Biological Station, Michigan, USA - C2-5 metaG | ecosystem: Host-associated > Plants > Roots > Rhizosphere > Soil | place: USA: Michigan... | reverse complement strand
CACTTTTGACACCCTTTATAGTGTAACTGTTCCCCTATACTATAAACTACTTACTAAGGCTTTTTTAAAGATATATAGAGAGTCAGTATGCTTGGGTAAGAAAGCTATAGGGCGGTGTGGGTTCTCACGTAGATTCCGTTCAAACGTACCAACCGGGACTTTTCCGCCAGCCCTCAACCTTTTCGCTGTAACGTCATCGGAACTTGACACGTTTGCTCGCTGTGGTAGGATTACTGCAGGACCCGTTCATGATACCGATGGCTGCCTTCCTCCTTCGTGTAAAATAGAGTAGTCAATCATGAATGTTGTTCTCCTTGTTAAAAACCCTTCGGGGTTCTCAGGCCGGTCATCCGGCCTTAGTTTTTTCTAACGGAGACTACTCATGTACCTACTGCTCGCTCTACTGTTCATCAAACACTTCCTGTTCGACTTCTATTGGCAAACTCCTTATATGCTGCGTAAGTCCGCTGAGAAAGGTTGGCGCCTGCCGCTGACACTTCACGTGACGACCCACGCCGTGGCCACCCTGGTCATCCTGCTCTTCTTCATGGACCTGCCGACAGCCCTCGTGATCGCCGTCTCCGAGTTCATCATCCACTGGTCGATTGACTACTGGAAAGCCCAGAAAGCCAAGGCGGAGTTCAACTCTCGGGCGTTCTGGAACTACCTCGGCCTGGACCAGATGTTCCACAATCTGACGTACCTGTTGATCATTTTTTGGTATTCCCTTTACATGGCGGCTTTTTAAGCATATAGTGGTGGCAACAAGAGGAGATATTCATGTTGCCACAAACTTTCGCTATGCCGGGTCGTCGTCACCCGTACGTTGATTTACAAGATCTGTTCGAGATGTATGACCTGTCTGGACGCTTCCGCGACTGGATCCGCCGCACTGTTAAACCCCTGCTGGGCTCGGCCGTCGTGGAATACCACAAAGAAGGCACTGATCTTCGCGAGAAGAACTACTGCATCGCCGCACCGAACGCTCACGCCCTGATCGCGACCCTGCCTGAAGACAAGCGGGAAACCCAGGCGGCGAACGTGGTGACTCCAGCAACGCCGGCACAGGAAGGTCGTCAGCACTTCCGTCTGCGTCTGCCAATGCACGGCCTGAGCCACAACGCGATGTACGAACCCACCAGCTTCGGTGCTCGTCGCCAGCTGCGTCGTTCGGCAGAATACAACGAGTGGGCCGAAGTCTTCCAGTCGCACGTGCCGGCCAAGCCACGCTGGCTGAAGAAGAACCGCAACGTTCACCTGGAAATCAAGTTCGGTCATACCCAACCATTTGACACTGAGAACCTGATGAAGTCGGCGATTGACACTCTGTTCTCGACCTGGCGTCTGAACGATAACTACGTTCGCTCCGGTGCGTTCTCTTCAGAGATCGTCCGCGGTAAATCGGATGGCTATATTCTCATTGATGTCTACCAATGATGGTATAAGTAACGTGTAAACAAAAGGGCTCACTTCGGTGGGCCCTTTCTCATTCTTAAGGAGATAGATATGCTTGCATCTAAAATGAAAACCCTCGCCGCTAACATCGACGCGTGTGTATCCCGCGAGTGGGATACCATCATTAAACGTATCGAAGACCGTGCCTGTGTCGGTAATACCCGCTACGAATATGTTCTCAAAACCGAGAACCCTGAGGTGATCGAGATCCTGCAAAGGAAACTCAAATCGGAAGGCTTCGAGTGTCGGTATGCAGAAGCGCCAAGTTTGGATGATGTGGTCCGCACCTTAGAAATTTCTTGGGTTAACTATCTATGAGTGAACCCGACTACGATCTGGACGATTTCATCATGTTTCAAATGGTGAGTATCGGAGTTGCCCTCTCGATGCCCAAACCTCAGCAGACGGTATCAATCCCTGAGTATCACCGTATGACGCCGGGCATGCAGTACCTGACCCGCAAGATGATCACTGAGATGGGTTACGAAGTCCGCGGTACTGACATGTTCAATCCGCGTTTCACCTTCTGGCAAAAAATCAGGAAGTCCCTATGCATGCTCAAACCCAGTTAGAAAAAGCGCTCCAGTCTCGCTTGGGTCTCACCAACAAGTGGGTGATCAAGATTGACCAAGAGCTTCGTGAGGCTGCTCAGAACGGTTGGCCGAAGATTCATTCCCCAGAGCTCTTAAACGAGCCGGAGGAAGTGCAGGACCGTGTCATAGGATATTTCCGTGACCGGGGTTATCAAGCGTATCGCGGGGAGTATTCCGGATACGGTCTGGATACCGTTTGGTTCAGCAGTGAGCCGAAGCAAGAAAAAGAACCTGGTGTGATCTCCCAGGTCATCCACCGTTTGTTTGGTGGCAGCAAGGATCGACATTAACTACAACAAAGGAGTTTATATGAAAGCAGAAGAAGCAAAGAAGATCTCTATCAGTTCCCGTCCTAAAGCAGTAACTCAACTCCTGGAGCTCGTGCTCATGGAGATTGAGAGCATGGCACATCGTGGTGCGGCATACCTCCGGACATCCTCCATTAAGAATTCCCCTGAGGCCATCCGTCAGCCCGTACTGGATGAGTTGAAGAAGCTCGGGTATGAGACCGCTTCCTACGGCGATGGCGACCATAAGGTCATCTGGCCATAACTAAAGGCTCCGGGTTCGCCCGGGGTTTGATTAATCTAACGGGGTATACTCATGAAGAAATCACCTGTTGCCCTGGCCATCCGTCACGTTCTGGCGGTCAGCGGAAAGTTCGTCTACCACTACGGCCCGATCTCGCCGTACACCACTGAATTCAACCGAAACATTTACTACCGTATGCTACTGGGTGATCGCTTAATGACGGCACGCAGCCCGGGTAAAACCACATTTATCAAGGATGTTCTGTATGCTGAAAAGTATTCTGCAAAAGTTCGATAAGCTTCGTAACGCCTCATCTTCAACGGTGACCATCAATGGTAAGACGGTGGTGGGCCGCTCGATCGTCGGTCGGGATGGCAAGATCTTCGTGGACGGCAAGGAGATCGAAACCGACGGATCTTTGAAGATTGAGATTCACGGTGACGTCGTTCAGCTGCAGGTTGACGCCGGCGAGGTCAACATCACTGGGCATTGCCAGGAAGTGAAAACTGGGTCGGCCAACGTCATGTGTGCTTCCGTCGGCGGCAGCGTGCAGACAGGATCGGGCAACATTTCCTGCACGGCCGTCTACGCTGACGTCTCAACACATTCCGGTAATATCGTTGCTGAAGAAATCCACGGGTCCGCCTCTTCCCGGTCTGGAAATGTAATTTCTGGATAAAATACTTGACGAGCCCGCCAGGGCTCTGATAGTATCCTCGTTACTTTTTAGCTTCGAGGAATTACCATGAACAAGCAAGTCGTACTGGTGCAGTTTAATAAGCGTTCTACAGTGAACCTTCTGTCGAAGGATCTGGATGTTATTATCGGCATGAAAGGTTACAGTCTTGAGAAAGTGGCTTCGGCGTTCTCTATGCTGTCCGGTAAAGACCTTGGCCTCAAGGACCTCGAGCTGCTGTTCCTGATCATCGAGCTGGCTGAAGCGTTATCACCAGGTTTAGTGACGCCACGTCTCGAGCCGTTCGGTACTCCAACTCCGCGTCATCCAGGTTGGCCATACCAGAACACCGTGATGTGTGGATCAACCACTGATAGTGTCATGGACGCACTTTCACGGGCAGCAAGACAGTAAGTTAATCTCCGTTTAGCGCAGTCTGGTAGCGCGTCTGCTTTGGGAGCAGGATGTCGGAGGTTCAAATCCTTCAACGGAGACCAATTTGGGAGAGTGGCTGAGTGGTTTAAGGCAGCGGTCTTGAAAACCGTCGGCCCCGAGAGGGGTCCGTGGGTTCGAATCCCACCTCTTCCGCCATCGGGGATTTAGTTTAGTTGGTAAAACATCTGCCTTGCACGCAGAAGTCCAGGGTTCAAATCCCTGTTTCTCCACCACTTCGATAGAGTCCTGGCTCTCTAAAACCGGGAGGTTCGATGATTCTTATTGCTGATGTGCAGTATGGTGAAACGAATTGGGCCGCCGGCCTGGTTTACGACCACTGGAAAGCTGATAAACCTCGGCATGTCTACCGAGTAGATGTGGGCCCAGTCGATGAATATCAACCTGGGGAGTTTTACCGACGTGAACTTCCTGCCCTCATGAAAATCATTGAGGGTTCTGTTCCAGTGACCACCGTTGTCATCGATGGGTACGTCAATCTTCCAGATCGTCCAGGCCTTGGCGCCCACCTGCATTTCGCGACCGGTTTACCGGTTCTTGGAATTGCAAAGAAGTATTATGAAGGGACTGACCTGTCCGCAGGCGTTCTTCGTGGGAAGAGTGAGAAACCACTCTGGGTTACAGCAGTGGGTGTTGACAACCCACAGCAGATCGTGAGAGAGTTACCTGGTCAGTACCGACTCCCAGAGTGGGTTAAACTGGCTGATCAAATCGCACGGGGCTATGGTATTAGCGGTGAACATACTGGCCTGTCACGCCGGAGTCGCGGGTTCGAATCCCGCTAGCCTCGCCAAATTAGGGACGCAGACTTTACAACTTCGGAAGTTTAGTCTGAATCCCGCCATACAATGGGTTGGTAGTTTGCAGGGACCCTGATCAGGTCTTACCGAAAACGCCCGGGGTCCAACCCGGGAGACGCAGATAACAAATGCTGCACGACCCGCCAAACAAAGTCCCGCACCTATCCGGTCCGCCAGGTCAGGAGGGTTCGCAAAGCGGGCATTACTTTAGGAAGATTGGCAGAGAGGCCGATTGCAGCTGGTTGCTAACCAGTAGGCCCCGCAAGGGGCCCATAGGTTCGAATCCTATATCTTCCACCATCGTACACGCCGTAACATATCCCCTACAAACGCTTACACCGAATGCCTCACCACTCCCGTAAACTTGCTGAGTAACGTGAAAAGGAGATCTCTCCATGTTCAATTGGCTCATCAGAAAACTCGGAGGAGTACCCATGAGTGATATTCAAGCTGTTGTTGTGTCCCCAGAAGAACTGGCTGCTGCTAACCCGGTTCAAGATCCTACCCCGCCGGTCGAACCCGCACCCGAGATTATCCCTGACGAGCCGGCGACTGAAACCGACTTCGACAAGGTAAAACGTCTGGTTGCCAAGGTGGAAGCCGGGATCGAAGAAGCCTTTGATGATGCCCTAGGCATTGCAACCGACCTCGGTGGTAATGTGGAAGGTCACCTCAAGGACTTCTTGAAGGAAGCTGGGTACGCCCTGCCGGCCTTCGACAAGATCGTGTCGTTCGCCAAGAAGCACCTGTAAGAAAAGGCTCCTCCGGGGGCCTTTTTCATGTTATGCTCTCGTTTCACACAGGAGATCAACATGAAAATCATTGCTGCCTTCCCTGGCGCCGGTAAGTCTTTTTTATCCAACAAACATCCACACATCAGTGATTCCGACTCAAGTCATTTCGATAAACGTTACTTTCCTACCAACTACTTAGATCACATCCAAGCGTTATACGATCGCGGTGTGTGCACGTTCGTGTCCAGCCACTCGTTGGTCCGTGAAGGTTTGGTCAAGCGGAATCTGCCCTTCCTGCTGGCCTATCCGGATCACGCCTGCCGGGATGAATACATGGAGCGTTACTCCCAGCGTGGTAGTCCGGTAGCTTTCCTTGAGCTGCTGTACAACAACTGGGACACATGGCTTGACGAGTGTGTTGCTCAGAAAGGCTGTGAGCATCTGGTGCTTGGCCCGGGCGTGTTCCTGGAAGACGCGATCGGGTGGGGATTCTACCTGAAGTAATCGAGGGTCTCCTGGTATAAGGAAAGTATCATAACCAGGAGACTTATCATGAAACTCACCCTCAAGAAGAAAGGCCTTCGCCAGTTCACTGTGCTGTTCGTCCGTCAAAATGTCCACGTGTTCCACCTTCCTGAAGACTCCCGGGCGGCGTCCGATCGCATCTATCGGATCCTTGACGAGGTCAATCCAGGTACCAACGCTCGAGAATTCTTTGACGAGATGAACCAAGCTGTGGCATCCTTGTCTCGTAGTCATCACGAAAATCGCCCGACGTCCTTCTACTGTGGAGACGTCTGTTTAACTTTGGAGAATTAGCATGGACATGACCGAACACTTACTGGGGCGTCGTTACGACCCCGCACTGTACCCGACGCAATGGATGGATCAGGATTCCCTGACCGTCCCGCTCTTCGATTTCGGAGGGCGCCTGAAGGGGTTGCAGTCGTACCATCCTATTATTCCCTAAGCAGCACGAAAATCCGAAGCTCGCTCGTTACTTCACGCGGTGCTTCTCCCAGACGCAGTGCCTCTGGGGTACGGAACTTCCGGTCAGGACCGGTGTCGTTTTCCTGACGGAGTCCGTGTTTAAGTCTGCAGCCCTTCACCAACTGGGCTGGGACTCGTGGTCGGTGAACGGATCGGACGTGCAGGACAAGCTGTACCACCAGCTGACCCTACTGCCGTATCGTTTCGTGGGTGTCGGTGACGACGACTCTGCTGGCGAAAAACTTGCCGGGCTGTTCAAACAGGGTGCCGTAATGGACGACCTGGACGAGAGAACTCCGCAAGAGCTCAGGGATTTACTCGAATGTTTCCTCTGACTTGACAGCTTCCCGGGCCTGTGACATACTGCAGGCCTTGGGGAGTTGGCAGAGCGGTCGATTGCGGCAGGCTGTAAACCTGTTCTGAAAGGCACGGTGGTTCGAATCCATCACTCCTCACCAATGTCAGTCTGAGCACCCGAGGGAACTCGGTTATGAGAAACAGTTAAGACACTCGCGATGACTGGCGCCACGCACCTTTAGCTCAGATTGGTTAGAGCGTCGGCTTGAAAACCCGAAGGTCGCTTGTTCGAGGCAAGCAGGGTGCACCATCGCAGGAATGATGGAAAGGTAGACATGGGCGGCGACAGTCGTCTTGCCGATAGGCGTTGGGAGGTTCGAGTCCTCTCTTCCTGCACCACTTCGATTGGGGTTTCGCCAAGTTGGTTAAGGCATCGGACTTTGATTCCGACATTCACAGGTTCGAATCCTGTAACCCCTGCCATTAAGGATCTACTCAATGCTCCTTTTTAGTTTCTACGCACTGACACTCACTGGTATGTTCACCATGTCCTTCGGCTCGTTCGGCACTTGGTTGCTGTGTACGATGATGGACGTCACCCGGAAACTCATCCTGCTGCCACTGGGCATCGGGCTTTTACTCGTTTGGATGGCCAAACACTTCTTTTTAGCTGGAGTATGCTCATGATGTTCTTTACCGTTCTCGGCTGGTTGATCCTGGTACTTCTCGCTCTCGGTTTGACTCTCTGTCTTCCATGGTTGATGTTGATCATGTCCAACTTTGGCGGGGCTAAAGATGGTGAGAGGTGGGCAGCTCTAGTCCCGTTTGCCCTGGGCTGCCTGGCACTCTACGGGTTATTCACCCATTCTCCATTCCATATCGTTCTGTCGTAATGGTATAAGTATGGTAGAGAGACAGATAGCTCAAATGGTTAGAGCGCAACGGAATACCCTTCGTTGAGGTTGGGGGTTCGAGACCCCCTCTGTTTAGCTTTAAAATCTCCCTATAGGAGAATCCCATGCAGAAAGAATCCGGTTTTTTATTTACCGCACTGGGTGGCCACGTTCTACAGAACATCGCCGGTGCCAAACTCGTTAAATCCCGCGGCTTCCTTGAAGACACGGCCAAAGCTCTGATGTCCGGGGCACTCGCCCGTAACGCCCGTGCCGGTACGCTCAAAGAAGCGGCCAAGACGGCGGTTACCAGTGTGGGTGTCCCGGAGGCGATCATGGCTCAGCACCGTGCCTTCGAGGCAGGCCGCACACTGTATCGCCGTGCCCGTGCCATGGGTATTGATCCGAATAAGCTCACCAAGAAGGAAGCAGCGAAAATGCGTATGCTCGTGGAAGGCCGCCTTCCGGAGAAACACATGACGCCGCTGACTGAACGGGCTAAAGCGTTGCTCGGAAGTAATACCCTGCCGAAGGGCACGATCAAAGCCGACGCCGTGAAGCAAGTGACCCAGCGCCCCATGGGTAACCTGTCGCCGCACTCCCGCTCGGCGATCATTACGGGCAATGCCATCGCGTCGATTGCTGAACCCGGCATCGGTGCGTTGAATGCCGCGAAGTTCGGTACCGAGCTGAAGAGTTTCCAGAACACCCGACTGGGTAAATACGTTGAGAAGAACATGGTGCAGAAGCCGCTGTCCGATGCGTTCTCGTCCGGTGCCTCGGGCCAAGCCATGAACAACCTCAAAGCTTTCAGCTACAAGTACGGGGTCAACGGGGCCGTCGGTCAGGCGATCGAAGGGGCTCATAAGCTTGGCAGCAACTCAATGAAGAAGTTGCCAGGTGGTATAAGTAAGAAGTAACGGAGGATTTATGACTGGTATCGCAATCATAGCAATATGCATCGCCGCAGCATTCTACTTCTTTAAGGGTCGCTAAGACCCTTCTTTTTGGAGAGCAAAATGTACAAGCACCAACGCGGAGAGATCAAGGAGAGTGCCGTCAAGGCCATTCTCCATGACCCTCTTTTTAGCCAGAAAGTGGAGCGTCCCAAGAAAGGGAAGGGCTCTTACAAACGCACTAAGACTTGGTCATCCGGGCGCGAGCCTGTTTGACCAGTTTCCCCACGTTATCTTCCTGAATGGCTTTCACGCCAGGACGCTTTGAGTTCGCCGCGACGGTGTAGTTGTTGGTGAATCGAGCAGGATTGATCATAGTTACCTCCAAATTGATTTTATCGTAATCCTCAGGTATAGTCGAGAAAACCGGAGGACCATCCTATGCTCGACTACTCTATCATTGCCGCTTACTTCAAAGGGGCCGAAGAAATTCGCCCGACCTTCACTGACTTTACCGACTTCACTGCGTGCTTCGACGTGATGCAGGATTCCCTGCGTCTGCGTCCCGGTGCCTACATGTCACTCAATTACCTGATCGAGGCGGAAGATCCTTTGGATGACCATGAGGTCATCGTCCGTTACGGATTCGCCGGCAAGGAAGGCCGCATTGTTGCTTCCATCCTGGAAGAAGACGGTACGCTGCTGAACACCGGTTTCCTGATCGCGATTGACCAAAAGACCGCGAAGCTTCACCTTCTCCCGATCGGTCGAGAACCTGAAGAAGTCGTTGATGATGCCCTTAAAATCATCCAAGACTATGGCACTTTGATCGTTGCCGGAATTAACTGGGGTGCCTTCCTGCTGCATGAACATGCGGAGGGTGGCATCTCGCAATACTTCGAAGATGCACACAACCAGGAGATCCATTGATGAATACTACCGATCGAGTGTCTTCACTCGTTAAAGCCGCAGGACTGCGAATCGTCCCTGCGAGCCACTACACCCGTGGTGCTGCCCGTGACATCACGGAAGCGGCTATCAAAAAGCTGAAAGAACCGAAGGGCTTTGCTGGGGCGGATCTGTCGACCCGCAGCACCAAGTTCTTCAAAGAAGCCAGCGACCGTTCAAAAGAAGTTGGCAAAGATGCATTAATCACTGCAGCGGGTGCAGCTAATGGTGGTGCATTGGGTTACGTCGCTCGTGCAGACATGGCCAATAACCGCATTAAGAACCACGATGCCCGTAGGGGTTTCTCTGCAATGAAGTCCGGTTCTCCAATTGAGAAAAACCTGGCGGATTCTGCTAAACGTGTACGCCGTATGAAACCTGCGGTTGGACGTCTGGCCCGTCGTGCAGGAGCGGTAGGTGCTCTGGCCGGTGCAGCTCTGGGCGCTCTGTCCATGAAGAAAGAAGCTGCTGCTAAGCCGATGATCCACAAGGGTCAACACTTGCTGCCAAAAGGCGCCCAGATCCCTGCCGGTGCCAAAGACGTGTCGCCAAAGGCCGTCCTGAAATCCCGTGCTGGTAAAGCCGGGAAGGTGCTCGTTGCCGTGACCGGTGCGGCTGCCCTGGCCGGTGCCGCTAAACATCGCCTGGAGAAGAAAGCGTCTCAGAAAGACGGCAAGGGTCACTTGTCAGTCGGCGGTGCGGTAACGGCTGGTGCCGGTTACGCTGCCACTCGTCGTTACAGTATTGACGGTCTGAAAGCTATTGCCGGTCTGAAAGCCCAAGAGAAATACATTCGTAGTAAGGGTGGTCGTATCGCTCCGATCGATGTCCGTATGGCAATGGACTCGTTTAAGAAACCACTGGCTCGTCGTGTTGGTAAAGCGGCTCTGAAAGGTGGAGCACTGGCTGGTGCCGCAGCTGCCAGCGTCAACAAGCTGATGGACAACCACAAAGCCAAGGCCCGCATGCAGAAGCAAGCGGAGACCGTCGGCTCGCAGGGTTCCAAGGAGATGAAGAAGCTCGTCAACTCCAATGGGAAGAAAGGCCACATGGCGCTGCAGCCGGGTGCTGACAAGAAGCCGGTGAAGACTCCGACCAAGAGCAAGAACCCGCTGGCTAAGCAAGCAGCGGAGATGATTGTCCGGGACGGCGTGAAGCACCGTAAGGGGACGCCGGGATCTGCCGCGGCAACCATGGCAGGAGTCGCAGGTGGTTTGACTGCAGCGACCAACTTCGCAGCCTATAAAGCGGCCAAGAAGCATGCTCTGGGTGAGGTGATTTCTCGCCGCTCTATTCTTAAAAACGTGCCACAGCAGGCCGCACTGAATGCAGCCTACGGGTATGCTTACGGGAAGATCCGTGGTCACTTCCGCAAGAAACGTGGTGAGGTTGACACTTCCCATGCAGACTTCAAAAAGCTGAAGGCAGGTAAGTAATGGCCGAACGCAACCGGGACAAGGATAAGGCTGCACTGGCGGGGGCGGCTTCGGCCGTCCTTGCTTCTCGGGCCCCGAAGAACCTTTTGGGTTACGAGAAGGTTCACCACGGTACCAACTCCGCAGCTTCTCAGAGTATCAAGAAGACGGGCTTGAAGAAGTCCTACGCGGGAAGCGGGGTTGCAGGTAATGACGTGGCGTTTGGCCGTGCCACGCACAATGACGTGAAGGGTAAAGTCTACACGTCGACAATGGCGTCGGTTGCGGATGCTCACCGTCCGGGCCTGGGTGAATTCAAGATGGGTAACCGTCTGACCGCCCGTGTGCCGTACCGTGCGAAGAAACGCTTGGCGGAAGACCACGTGTTCAAGAACATGGTGGAGGGAAAGGACTCCCACACGAACTACAACCGTGCCCAGCGTACTTTGGCGAAGCCTCAGTATAAGTCGCTCCGGATCTACAAGCACTCGATCCCTTCCCGCTTCATCGAAGGGGGTCATGACTACAAGGGCCGCGGGCAGTTCGTGAACAAGGGTAACCTGCGTCGCTATCTGTCGCAAGCCGGCGGTAAAGCCCGCTTTGCCAAAGGTGTAGCAGAAGCCGGGGCAGCCGGCGCCAGCGGTCTCTACGCTGCAGCCAAAGCCCTGAAGGCCCGTCGGGAAGCCAAATCTTGACGGAAAGAGCCCACCGGTGTAAGCTGGCGGCTCTACTCACAGGAGAATACCATGAAAGATCAACACGAAAAGATCAAGGGTTACCGCGATCTGTCCCAGGAAGAAATCGATGCGATGAACCACGTCAAGACGGCGGGTAACGCACTGGGCGAAGTCATTGCTCAGCTGGAAGCCATCACCGGTCTGGACCAACGCTTTGTCGCCATCGGTAAGACCGACATCCAGAAAGGCCTGGCCATGCTCATCCGCGGTATCGCCCAGCCGACGACTTTCTGCTAATGAACGCATGGGGTTGGGCCACGGCGGCCGTTGTCTTTGCTACCCTGGGGTTGATGATTATTGTCGACCTCCGGGAGGCCAAGCAGGAATGTGAAGAGGTGAAATCCTCGTACCCATACTGGCTTACCGCCGCGTTCTGGGTTTCCCTGCTTTCCCTCTAAGCTCCTTCGGGAGCTTTTTTCATTTCAGGGGTTGACACCCGGATCGGCCTCGGTTAGGATTACTCCATCGCTCCCTGGTACGTGGGAGCCTAAAGTGCCAGCGGGTCCCGGCGAGAGTGTCTAATGATCTCAAAGGATGACCACTGATAACGTACAAGGCAAACTGTGAAGGTTTCTTTCTCTTTCTTTCCTTCACGACCTCCTTAGCTGGTAGTCACGCCAGTGCCGACAGAGTGATGATTGTGCCCGGATGACCTATCGTATAGTTGGTAATTACGGCGGACTGTTAATCCGTTTACCCTGGTTCGAGTCCAGGTGGGTCAGCCAAAATCTCGTCTCATAGCCCCTTTAGGGCAGGTTCCGAATCCTTGAATGAGAGCCTGCCCGTTTTTTCTGGAGAGTAAAATGTTTACAGCGGATCAAATGCGGGCGTACGAGAAGTTGAGTGTTGAGAGTGCATCTGCCCGGGCTTCCTGTGGTCGAGGGTCTTCGGACAACGAACCAACAGAAAAGACGGGGCCAAATGTACTTTTTGAATCCATTGAGGCGCTGGCTTTTGCGTCCGAAGGCCTAAGGGCAGCGAGTTGACAACTGAGGCGCCGCCTCAATGGATTTAACCGAGAGTGGTGAAACTGGTATATACATGAGACTTAAAATCTTCCGCTCGTAAGGGCATGTGGGTTCGACTCCCACCTCTCGGACCAGTATTATGCTTCTATAGTTCAGTTGGTAGAACGCTTGCCTTGTAAGCAAGATGTCCTGGGTTCGATTCCTAGTGGGAGCACCAACGGGTAGACAGGCTTGTAACGACACGGCGAGGGTACCCTAAGCGTGTCAGCGTGAGGTTCGATTCCTCACCTATCCACTAATTTGGGAACTGTACGGTACAGCTATCAGCTCACCGTTGAAAGAATACGGACAAGTCGGCTCGACTCAAGACGTACAGTTTCCTCTCTGCATCCTAAGTGTTGAAGGTGGCACGGCGTCCTTCCAAGTCGCGAGGACCGGTTCGAGCCCGGTAGGATGCTCCATTCTGGAGATAACATGGCTTACGTCAAGTTGTTAGCAGTATTGGCAGTGATCATTCTGGCTGTAATTGCAGCTTATTCACTGGCAGGCATTATCATCGCGATCATCCTTTTCGCTTTGGTGATTGGTGTGGTTTCGGGACTGTGTGAGCAGATCACGGAGAGCATCAAAAAGAAGTTTCGGTAAAGTAGCTCAGAGGCAGAGCAGCTCCTTCATACGGAGACGGTCGGTGGTTCAACTCCACCCTTTACCACCAGATAGTTGATGCAGTGCCAGCGATGGAGGTGATCACTATCTTGATGGTCCTAATGGACAAGTCCGAAGGTGCCGCCGCGAGGCAAGATCCAAGGGCGAGCTCGATTGCGAGCTAGAGTTCTGGGAACTCACCGGGCTCATAACCCGGGGCGAAAGCTTAGAGTGGTTCGATTCCACTGCTCGCTTCCACATTACCTTCAATGTAACGTAAAGGTTACCGTACCGGCCCAAAACCGGTTTAATGTAACGTAAAGGTCACAGTATGAAGCCATATGGACAGAGTAGAACCTACAGTTGTGGCAGAGTAATCAAATGTCGCAACGGTGGGAAGGTTCACTTTCGGATTGGTCCACAAGCAATTTCGAAAGGCAGAGAACGGCGTGTTGGCAGAATGATTATGCACGATCTTGCAAACATCGGTTATCCTGGTTTGATTCCAGGGCACGCCTCCAAACAATTTAGTTGACGCAACAATACATTTCCCGTACTATCTCTCTCAAAGGGGGCTTCGTCTAGTGGTAAGACAGTGGCTTCCAAACCCATTAACCGGCGTTCGATTCGTCGAGCCCCTGCCAGAGAGATACGATCATGCAAGACACTATCCTGAAGTACACTGATCTGCTGCACACCGCCGGCGCCGTCGACACGGGCTTCCGTAACGAAGTGCATGCTGCCAAAGACAAAACGTCCTTATTCCTGGTTCTGGCCCTTAAAGTGCTGGAAATCGTCATGAAAGTCCTGAAGCAACTCGCTGCCCGGAGAAAAGCATGAGCCTCACCAAACTGAAAAAAGACGCGAAGAAACTGTACGAGCGTGGGCATCTGAGTCAGAGCCATTGCTGTGACATTCTCGGTATCAAAGAGCCGAAAGGCCCAGTGAAGAAGACTTTGGTGATTGCTGCCGCTAAGTTAGCTTCCCTGTGCGTTTCCCTGTCGGAGCCGAAACAATGAAATTCCGTAAGCGCCCCGTAGAGATTGACGCCACCCAGTGGTTCAAGAACGGTGATCACCCTTTGGATTACGCCGACGATCACCAAGCGTTTGAACACGGCATGATGATGGCCCTGACACCGGAAGAACGTAAAGCCAAGGATTGGGAAGGCAACGTGGTCCGCCGCTTCCGTCACCCGAACCTCAGTGGTCCTCGTGTGTGCCAACAGTGCAACCATACTATGCATGATCACGGTTGGATTGACACCCTCGAAGGCGGTCATATCGTTTGTCCGGGAGATTGGATCATCACCGGTATCCAGGGTGAATACTACCCGTGCAAACCTTCGATCTTCGACAAGACGTACGAAGCGGTGTGAATAGATTTTTTGGGAGTAACTCTTTGATTACTGAAGAGTTACTCCTTAATCATGAATAGATAATCGGAGGGAGTATGGACGTACGCACTGACATCAAGGTGACCCGAATCGGGAATAACTGGCATGCCCGGCTGTTCGTCAATAGACTTCTGATTGACGAAATGTCATGTAAACTTAGAGTTGATATCGGATGGTGTTGTCGTACAATGATGCGCTGGGCCGATAAAACTGGTAATGGTAATGCCCATACCTCGAGCGCTCGAAACCGCAATAATGGCGGCCCAATCGGGCAAGTGAAGTACCTCGGTAAACATATCACGGAGAAAATCATGCTGTAGAACAAACACTGGATCTATACGTTCGTCCGCAAAGACCTGCCACTCGAGCAGATCCTTGTTCAATCCAACCACGCTTCTCATGAAGCTGCCCTGAAGCACCACTATCAGTCCTCTGAGCCTTGCTCACTCATCGTTATTGCCGTCAAGAATAAAGCCGCTTTGGAAAAAGCCATGGCTGACTTCGCCGACTTCGCTCCTGTGCCTTTCTACGAACCCGATTGGGATTATGGCCTCACTGCCTTTGCCACCCGTCCGGTCAACGAGGAAGAACGCACCGCCTTCCGTAAGCACCAGCTCTTCCGGAGGTCGCATGTACGCAACCAATTTTGATTCCTTAATCGAGTCCATGAAGTCGACCGAGCAGACGACCGGTGTCTCCGTTCTGGATCACGGCCACAGGGTCCACCAGCGGTACCTGGAGCTCGTCCAAGAGCTTAACCAAGGCATCGCCCTGCCTGGCATCCAGAACGTCTGGGAGAGGCTCAGAGAGCGTCTGGTGAGCCCGGCTGAAATGGAGCGCTACCAGGTGTACCACGACTGCGGTAAGCCGGCGTGTGCTTCAGACGGTCACTTCCCCGATCACGCTGAACACTCTGCCAATCAGTGGACTCTGCTCTTCCCGGAAGACGTCACCGTCGCCGACTTGATGCGGTTGGACATGCAGTTCCACTTGATGAACGCCGAAGACGCCAAGGCCTTCTGGCCACACCCGCTCGCCCCTACGCTCTTCGTCACCGCGTGGGCGGAGATCCTGGCGAATGCTGAGATGTTCGGTGGCCAAGAGTCTACGTCCTTCAAAATGAAGCGAAAACGACTGGAACGGGCAGGCCGGGCACTGTAAAATCTCTTCACATAGAGGAGATTTTCCATGGACAAAGATACCAAGAATGGCATCACCGGGGCTGTCACTGCGACAGTCCTGGCGCCCCATGCAACACGTCGTCTGCTGGGTTATCACGTGGTTCGCCACGGGACGAGCAACGAGAATGCTGCTGCGGTGAAGAAACACGGGTTTGACCCGAAGAAAGGCGGGACCGGAGCCGGTACCCACGCGGCCGGATCGGCAGAACGTGCCGCTAAGTTCCAAGCCGAATCCCGTGGCAAGGTTCACGTCACGAAGAACCCGATTATTGCCCGTATGTTCGCCGGCATGACACACAACAAGACGCCCAAGGCTAACCCTCTCTCGGTAAGTGGCACCGTGGTCAAAGCCCGCGTGTCGCACCAACACTGGGAAAGCATGAAGGAAGACAAGCACATCAAGGGCTTGAAGTTTGATGCGGCGACGACTCACCACCGAATCCCGGCGTCTCAGGTGATCGGCGGGGAGCACGATAAAGGTGTCAAAGCGGTGGTCAACAAGAACACCCTGCGGAAGTACTACAAGAATTCAGCAAACCATGGTCGTATCGCTCGCGGTGCGCTCCTGGCGTCAGGTGTAGTAAGCGGTCTGGCCGACGCGGCCAAGGCAATCCACAAGAGAAAACACAATGATTAAGTTCGGACAGGCAATCCTGGAGTGGCAAGGCAGTTATCAATGGCGAATTTACAAACCGATGCCGTATGAGATTGACGGCGTGGCTGCATCGGTACCGGCAGGCTTTGAGACCAATCTCGCGAGCATCCCGCGGATCTTCTGGAACATCCTGCCGCCGACCGGGAAGTATGCCAAAGCGGCGATCCTTCACGACTGGCTGTACACCGGTGGCAAGCTGCCTCGTGAACAGTGCGACGTGGTTCTCCGTGAAGGGATGAAAGCACTCGGCGTGGAAACCTGGAAGCGCCACGTGATGTACTACTCGGTACGTCTCTTTGGAAAATCTCATTACGGGTGATTGACAGGCCACGGATGGCTTGATACAGTACGGTCTCTGCCTGAGTAGCTGAGCGGTTTAGCAGGAGCCTCTAAAACTCTGGAACGTGGGTTCGAATCCCACCTCAGGCACCAAATTTTGACGTGTAGCTTAAATGTAAAAGACTTCCGAAAGCTGGCCGCCACCAGTGCGTGGACACACGGTTTTGCAGTAAGTAGGTCGGGATGAGAGCGACGAAACGCCTCCGCGTCGAACGAATGCGTAGCTCAAATGTAAGAGCCGTGAAACGCCCCACCGTGGAGGTGTGTCGTGAAGTACGAGATGAGAGTGACGAAACACCTCCGCGTTCACCCCAGGGTGTGTGGCCAAGTTGGTTAAGGCAACGGACTTTTAATCCGAAGATCGCAGGTTCGACCCCTGCCGCACCCACCACTTCTCAATTCCTGGTTTCCTTGGTATAATAACTCTATACACAAACCTGGAGTTTTCTCATGAAAGACAAATTCGGTAATCCTCTCGCCGTCGGCGACACCGTCGTCTACTTCTCAACAGATATCGCTAAGACAGCCCGCGTCGGCATCATCCTGAGCGTTGACGGCGGAAGCCTTACCCTTAAAACCCAAGCTGACCGTGAAATCACTCGCGGCCCATCCAACGTCATTCACTACACGGGGCAGCTGCCATGAAAGACTGCAATGGCAAGCCCGTCGGCCTGAACGACGTGGTCGCGACCGGTTGGTGCGGCGGGGATATCGTCACTGGTAAAGTCATTGCGGTGGCCCCTAATAGTTGCCGTGTTTTCATTGAAGAGCCGCACGCTGCGAACAAAATGGTCCGCCGTCACTCTTCTCAAGTTGCCCTCGTGGAGAAAGCCTATGGATCCTTATAATCAGCGTTTGAACATTGTAGACCCTCGTCATGACGTCATCAATCAGCCTTTGATGGCCGGTGATCTGGTGATGTACTCAGCGTCTGCATCCGGTCGTCTGGCCGTGGCGGAAGTCGTAGAGATCACCAAGAAGAAAATCCGTGTTCGCCACCCGGGAGGTTCATACACTTGGACTGGTGGCCCTGACCGTTTTGTGAAGGTGAACATCGATGCGTGATTCCTTAGGTAAAGAAATCGACGTGGGTGATCGCGTGGTTTATTCCCACAGTCGCTATGCAGATCTTCGCCACGGCAGGGTCGTCGCAATCACTTCCCGCATGATCCGTATTCAAGCGTTGGATCACGCAGGCTCCGTATTAAAGACTTCTTCTCAGGTTGCCATCGTGGAGAAATTCAATGCTTGATTTTTTAGGCAACACTCTTTGTGTCGGCGATCGGGTCATCATCACCTCAATCAATGATCGGGGCCTTCGTCGCGGCCAAGTTATCGGTTTCAAGGACGAAGAGCCTTATCGCAAGGCGATCGTCATGACTGACGGCAAGCGTGAAACTGAAAAACAAACCCCTCACATCCTGAAGGAGCCCGACTATGTATGACTTGATGAACCGTAAGCTTGAGATTGGCGACATTGTGGCATCCCCAGTCGGGGCAGAACTCCAGCTCGGCCGGGTGAAGTCGCTCGGGAAGAAGATGGTCGTGCTCGAACCGCTGGTAGGCCACTCGAAGTCTATTAGCACTTGGCAAGGCGCCAAGCGTTACTACGAGAACGTCCTGAAAGTCGATCTCTAAAGGGTATAAGAAAGGTGCATACAAAGAGGAGAATCACTATGCACCTTTACTTAAACACCGACCAAGCGGCATCCCTTATCCACGTAGACGGATACTCTCAGCAGTATTTCCGAGCCCCATTGATATCCCTCTTTGATACGCTCGGCTTTTACTCGCCGGCAGATCCTGGGATGCTCATTCCACCCGCTATGCTCGCCCACCATGGCGTATTGCATAACCCTATAAACATGCACCGTCTGGAGCCGTCACCTTTCTTAGTGATGCCTTCTGAAGAAATGCAAGTGACTATCCAGGATGAAATGACGGGGCAGTTCCGAGCTTTCGTCTTGACCCGCACGGGACCCGCCTATGGTTCCTTCCCGATGATCTTCATTCCCTGGAGCACTCCGACAATTCAGGCTAATCTGGCGGTAGTATTCGATAACGAACTCCGTATCATCCGGTTCAACTTGACGACGCAAGGTTATTATCATCAAGATGAGTTGCAGATGATGAAGCAAGGAATGCGTGAGTGCATGCTGGATATCGTTCCTATTGCCAGTGCTCTGCTGTACGCATGGAATACTCGCGGTCGTGAGCAAATCACGCTTAACCCGCCGAAGCCTATGCAGGCCCGAGGACAAATCAGTAATGCATCAACGTTAACTCTGGGTCCGGTCAAACAGATAACTAACCCTCGTGATAATCCAACCGATATTGTCCGTTCGCCCCATCTACGGGCCGGTCACTGGCGGGAATATCAGGATGGCACCAAAATTTGGATTGACGAAATCATTGTCCGCAAAGATGAGTTCATCGCTGATCAACACGGAATGAAAGTTTTGAAGTAAACTTGACAGGGAGCAGAGACTGGGTTAACCTATCTCTGCTTTTTAGGGTGAATAGCACAGCGGTAGTGCACTCGACCGATAATCGAGAGGTCGCTGGTTCGAATCCAGCTTTACCCACCATTGCACCATTCGTCTAGCGGTCCAGGACACTGCCCTTTCACGGCAGGAACACGAGTTCGAACCTCGTATGGTGTACCAACAAGGATTACTATGAAAGTTGCAGTCGACGTAGCCGGCTTTAATTACAGTGAGGAAGAATTCGATGAGGCATTCATCAAGTTCTACGAGCTGAATCCCATTCAAGTATTCCACATCCGATCAGGTCAGGCAGTCACTGTCGGTCCAGTCACAATTTCCAAATTGCCGTGGTAGCTCAGTTGGCAGAGCGAGGGACTCTTAATCCCCAGGTCGATGGTTCGAGCCCATCCCGCGGCACCATTCTTTTTTAGCTTCTCATTCGGGTATAAGGAATCTGTAAACCACAGAGGACTTACCTCATGCATAAACTTTTTCTTCACTCCGACCGAGTCACCTTCAGTACCTCCAAGCACAGCAATATCAAGGAAGTTATAGTTGACGACCTCTCGCTCGTCCCGGATTTCTTACAGCACGTAATGATCCGAGGGAAGCGTCAGGACATCCAACGAACAGCGGAAGTCATCGATTGTTTCTTAGAGCTATTCCCAGGCGATCGCCATCAGCTTCTCGTCGAGAACGGCATCACCCGGATAGTCTTGCAGGAAGTTACCCCTGCAATCGACCTCCCGGTTAGCGAACCGGAAACCTCAGTAACCTTCTCGTCTGCAGCGGATATGTACCGTAACCTGCAGACATTCTTCGACCAGAGGACATTCGCATGACCCTCGTTGTTAATCAGGAAGCATAATGACCACTCGATTACTCATCAAAGACAAGAAGGGCCACGCCTTCACTGTAATGAACTTCTCAACCAACCACTTCTCGATTGACCTTTGTGGTGATAAGAAAGAAGTCAGTGAGCAAATCGAAAGGATATTGCGTCAAGTGGACACCAAAGACGACGCCTTTATCGGTATGTGCATTGCACACTGCTTAGCGGCCTTGGAGGCCGGCGAGTACCCTTATCGGCATAGCGTAAGTACCATCACTGTAACGTGGAAAGGCATATGAACGACCTCCTGTATTTCACCAGCGTCGGCTTCTTCCTGGGTTACTCCAAAGAAGCCGTGGTGGCATTTCTCAAACGGCGCCATGACATCAATACTGGCAATGTTACCCCCGAGACACCAACGAACCAAGATACTCACTTAGAATACCTGCTGATTCCCAGCGAGCGTGAACTTGCAATGTCACGTGAAGAAGTGATTGCTGATATAAACTCTCGTAGGCACTACTCGGTACCTTTCCCTGCAGATGACACTTTGGATTGGGACGATGAATATCACACGTTCTTCAAGACAGAGCCGGAGGGTGAGGTTAAGCTCAACTGGATTGCGTATTTGCTCTACGTAGTCCATAATACGACTTTCCTACAAGAGGTATCACATGAACCACATTTGCACACTAACACTGAGCGGCGGGTCTGACCTGCTGTTCAAACTGGAAGACCAAGTTGAGAAAGCTGGCGTAACGCTGGAGTTCCGCGGTAACGACCTCGGTGCCATGGCGGAAGCGGCAATCTTAGCGCTCGGGACTATCCGTCTGCTTCCGGCTACACCTAAGAAGAAGGCGATGGTGCTGGTCGGCCAGGAGATGGTGAACCAAGTGATTGCGGGCCTGAAGGACCGTTCTCATCAGCACTTTGATATCACCGGGGACATTAACGGTTCCTGGAAAGTGTACAACGTGCCGCCATTCAACGTGTACGACAAGACCATCACGGTCTAACCCTGAGCCCACTTCGGTGGGCTTTTTATCGGAGGCCCTATGCGGCGTGAGATTGAAGATGTTTGTCGTCCTGGTCACTGCTGCCCGGGCCACGATAAGTACCCCGCGGACACCTACCGGAGCAACCGCTCCAAGCGTGCCCGTTCCGAAGGAATCAAGAAGGAACACCGACATGCCCGACGCGTTAAAAGGCATTCGCTGCAGAGCGACGTTAAGGCGTTACAGGACGCCTAACGATAAAGCACCCTTTGAGGAAGTGATCACCACCGGTACCGAGAAGGAATGCCGCCAAAAGATGGCAGACTACCTGCGGGCCTGTGATGTTCCTCCTGAGTACGAATTACTGCGGGTCCGAACCCTGCACGCTATCCACCACTTCAAGTATCACCACCGAGAGGAGCTTCTCCGATGCATTCTCGTCTGGGACATTTCTTCCGCCGACTTAGATTCCTTTTCCGTAAACCTGCCAAAACCCCTTCTTACGACAACATAGTCCGGGAGTACTTTGACTCGGGATGTCATGATGTTGAAGAATTAGCTGACGCTTTAGGCATGACGCCCATCGAGCTGTACAGCAAAGTCAACCGAGAGGCCACTGACGTCCGGACCCGCCTACCGGAAAAATATCAACCTGAAATACGCCGTATCATCCATCAAAACGTATTTGGATCTTAATTGCTGAAATGAGGAACCCCCATGTATAAAGGTCGCTTAGTCATTAACGGCGGTATCAGCCAAATGGGTGCCATCAACCCGAGTGTCCGCGAGGAACAATCCGATACCATTCACTACCAGAAGCGAAAGCACACCTCGCTGATCTTCATTGCTCGCGGGGAAACCAAGAACGACGTGCTCATGAAGGTTCGTCGAGCCATCGTCGACTTGAAAATGACAGCCCACCCGTCTGCAACCGAAGAGTACCGGGCGAAGGTGGAAACCCTCCCGTTTGAAATCCTTAAGCAACTCGGAGAGAAGCCATTCACTCACCGTCTGAGCTACGACAGCTTCGATGATATCTGTGCCAGCTGCAACTGGAAGCTTGAACCCGATCCGGAGTCGGCTGCGATCCAACTGTAATGACCTGGGCAAGGATGCCCGATACCCTTTGGAATTCAACAAGACGGGATTGAGAGAATCCCGGTAAGGATCAAGCATGTTTAAAGCAAAACTGGATATTTCTGCAGGTGATATCGCCCGCGTCATTGGGTCGGAAACTCCTATTGGACCGAATTACCACCTGTACGGTCCAACACTTGAGTGTATCTTTGAACGCGTCAAGCAAATGCTTCTGGACCTGAAGTTTGAAGCCAAGCCTGATCGTATCCCAGAAGTTCAGGTTCAACTGAACACCATCCTCGAAGCGTTCAAGCAGGATCTCGAAAAGAACGTGGTTAAGTGTCACCACGAAACCAAGTTTGATCCTTACGATGACGCCAACGCGTACATCTCCTGGGAAATCGGCCTGTATTCTAAGCACAACCCTATCGTCGAATTTGTAACGCCGAAGACGGCATCCTCTTCGTGGTTCGATAAGAACGAGGTCGATCCTCACGAGAAGCGTTTTACCGATGTGGAAAGAACGACGTTGGCACTCGGTCGTCTTACCGATGATCAGCTGGCGAACGCCGTCTACTTGCACAACCATCGGGAGATGAACTTCGAGGCAATCTTATCGGGTGAACCTTCTTCCATGGCCTTACTGACGGCCGCCAAAGAGCGTATTCGCTGGCTATCCCGCAAAACCAACTGGCCGGTTGATAAGATCACCATTATCGGTGACGAACATATCTCCACTGAAGCTCGTGAACATGCGGGTTCTGCTGAGTTCTTTAAAGCGGTGCTGAACCAGATGGAGTGGAACTGCCTGCGTGACGGGAAGTTCGAAGACGACGTTTACACGGCGTTCGACGTTGCGGGGATTATTGTCGATGAGAAGACCGGTGAAACAGAAGCCGTGTCAGTCCACGACCCGCGGGTAACCCAGTGGGCGATCTACGGTCGGCTGAGTGACACTACCGCAATTGCTTTACACGACAGCGATTCTCTCGATGAAGCCTTGACACGTGTCATGGTTCTTGCGAAAATCTATCAATAATCAACGGTATGTTGGTATAACTAATGTGTAGCAACAGTGCTACCATGCAACTTAATCTCATAAAGGATACTACGAAATGGGTATGTTCTCTTTCCTGAAAGGCAAAGGCTCCGAAGCGGCTGCAGCAGCCAACACCAAAATCGTCCGTCTGGAAAATAAAGACCTGGTTGAAGCGACCGTATTCGGTTGCGTCATGATGGCGCATGCTGATGGCGATCTGGAAGATGCTGAGCTGGAGAACCTGCACATGCAGCTGGAAGGCAATGACATCTTCGCTGGCTTCCCTCAGGCTGAATTGGGCAAAATGATCGACAAAGCATGTGGCTTCTACAAAATGGGCAACATGATGGGCAACAAGAAGTGTACCGACGAGCTGAAAGACGTCAAGAACAACCCAGGCCACGCTGATGAAGTAATGACCGCTGTTCTGACCGTTGCCTATGCTGACGGTAGCTTCGAACCGGCTGAAGTTAAGTGTGCCGAGAAGATCGCTCAGATCCTCAACGTACGTCTGAAAGATTACGTCGATGGCGTCTAAGGCCAAACTGGCGTTGGCCGGGGGTTTTGCACTCCTGGCCGTGTTCGTGGACTTCACGAGCAAATTACTGTCCGTCGTTTCTGACGGGCTTCTCCTGGCGGTTGCCGCCTACCTGGTGTTCCAGGTCGTGAGAAGTCCTAAGAAAGGCTGACAGGAGGTAAGGTCCTTCGGGACCTTTCTTTTAGGGGAAAAGCATGGCTTTTTACATTAGGGTTGGGATCGTCCTCGCCCTCGCAGCAATCTTATACGGCGGCGTCTGTCCTGCATTGGTATCCGCACCGGATTCCATCATGGTCATTGCCGGCATTACCACAGCAGTTCTCTACCCGTTCTTAGCGGGTTATTATCTCGTAAAACACTACAGGAAGACTTTCAATGCGTAAGATCCTTATTGCATTAGCATTTATGTTTGCAGCATTCTCTCTCACCGGTTGCTATGAGCGTGTTGAGCCCGGCAACGTCGGCATCATCGTGAACAAACTCGGTGACAGCAAAGGCGTTGATCAGCAGGTTAAAGGCGTGGGTCGCTACTGGATTGGCTGGAACGAAGAGCTGTACACGTTCCCGACGTTCAAGCAGATGAAAACCTACCCGGATCCGTTCAGCTTCCAGATGTCTGACGGTACCACCATCAGTTATCAGATCGGCGTGGCGTACAAAGTGGATCCACTTAAAGTGTCAACGGTCTTCCAGTCTTACCGTAAAGGCGTTGATGAAATCACTGACTCCGATCTGAAACAGAAGATCGCTGACAGCCTGATCCGCCTGTCCTCTAAGATGACCACTGATGCGTTTATCGACGGCGGTAAAGCAGCCTTGCTGAGCCAGGTGTTGGGTGACATCCAGAAAGAAATGACACCGGTCGGTATCGAAGTGATGAGCCTCTCCTACATTGGCAAGCCGGAATACCCACCAACGGTTGTCGCTTCAATCAACGCCAAGGTAACGGCCAATCAGACGACACTGCAGCGTGAGCAGGAAGTGAAGCAGAGTACGGCTGAAGCCAATAAGGCCATCGAATCTGCTCGCGGTGATGCTGAATCGAAGAAACTGGCTGCCGATGCTGAAGCGTACACCATCATTGCCAAAGCTAAAGCTGAAGCCGACTCGATCAACCTTCGCGGTGAATCTCTGCGTAAGAATCCTGAAGTCATGACCATGCTGTGGATCGATAAGTGGAACGGTCTGCTGCCAACGGTCATGGGTAGCGACGCGAAGATGTTGATGCAGCTGCCTGACATGCCTAAGCAAAAGTAAGGTATAAGAATACGGGGTGGATTACGCCCCGTTGAATCACCGGAGAGATAAAATCTCAGGTGGACTGTAACAAGGGGTTCGCCCCGACTCAACATGGGAAACGACATGCAATACTCTTACGCAGACTTTGCTAAAGCATCATATGAAGAAGTGAAAGATTCACTGGATCCAGCTCAGACCTTCGAGGAATGGGATGGGGAAAACTTCTGGTCTACCGAACCGCCACCGAGCGACATGACGGTGTGTGAGCGTACGTTTGTTCCAGCGGAAGGCTTCGACATGCCGTTCGAGCTGGGTGGCAAGCAGTACGTGAAGATCCAACTGTCCTGCACCGGCGGACTGTGGGAAGTGTTCATCTCTGATGCGTTCAACCCGACGGTCACGCAGTACACTTCGGAAGAAGAGGCTCGTGCGGGTTATGACGCTCTGTTAGCGCAAGACGTTGTCCATGCCTAAATCCCTGACCGTCCTCGAAATGGCGAAGCTCATGGCCCGCCACGACAAGGGACGAATCAGGGAGTGTATGAAACGGATGTCCCGACGCGTCGGCAAAGGTGACATGATCCCGTGGCTCGTTAAACAGTACGGATCAACCTGGGCCGAACGCGTCGGCTTCTTTCCGGTCACGGACGACTGGTACCCCTCATGGATTCTCCCCGGCCATGAACTTCAGTACGTCAAAGCGGTCCTATATCCAGTGGGCAACTACGTGTCCATCCAATTTTCTGGGGCCGATGATTCCTCTCACATTTTCAACTTCTCGAGCATGATCGAGGCGGAAGTCTTCTGGGAACAACTGGAAGCCGAACCCGAGCTCTGCTACACGATGATTGAGCTGCTGCACGAACCTTTCTCCGCGTAAAATACCCTAGAGGTAAATTACTATGCGGATATCTTGGAAAACCCCTTGTATTCAGGATCTCGTTCCTGAGTTGAACATCCTTCTCAGTGATTTCAACTGTGAGATCGCTGTGGATAAGTATGGCACGAGCCGTCACTGCGTGGACGCTACCGGAGCTGTTGTCTCCTGGGATGCACTGGCAGCGAATGGCGTGGTATACTTGCTGAATCGGACGGTGCTCCATCCGCTGGGCTACTCGCTGTATCTCACGAATGGGGCATCTCCGGGATTCGACGTCATGGAGGAAGACGAACTCAAGTACACGCTTGAGGAAATCAAACTCTACGACCGAATCCTCTCCTCGGTTCTCGAGGAAAAGTACCCAGAGTTGGGTAGTAACATCGGAGGTCTTTAGGCCTCCACAGTGAGGTGACGATGAAGAGTCTTTTGACTATTTCGCTCTTGCTGGGACTGTTAGTGGCCAAGCCCGTCTTGGCCTCTGCAGACAGCACTTGTACGAAAGAGCCACTAGCCTGCAACATTTACTTTGAAGCGAGAGGTGAGAAGACCAAGGGTCAATATGCAGTAGCCTTCACCACTGTAAACCGGCTCAAGAGTGGTAAGTACGGCGAGTCGATGCGATCTGTAGTCTTCGCGAAGAACCAGTTCTCATGGACTAATCGCCACCGGAAGATCACCGATCCGGAAGCGTTTGAGAAAGCCCGTAAGATTGCCAAGGACGTCCGGACCTGGTCCGCCGACCCGGCAACGTACCGAAAGAAAGACGTCACTGGTGGCGCCAAGTATTTCCATAAGAAAGGTACGCACCCCCGTTGGAACAAACGTGTCACTGCCCGTATCGGCAAGCACGTGTTCTACGGTTAACCCAAAGCCCTTCGGGGCTTTTTTACTTTGGAGATTGCCATGAACACCAACCACGTGTTCGCCTCGGACGTTCAGAACTCGACGGTCGATGGCGTTTACGTCCTGAGCCATGCGCCCCGGGACATCAAGGACAAGGACGGCCCGATTTACTTCCGAACGGACGTACCGGCCGGTTACGAGATCGAGGGTCTGCAAGGGAAATACCTGCTGGGCTTCGTCACTCCGCGTAAATCCAACTTGAATCTGACCACGCTGAACCTGGTCGGCCCGGATGGCATCGTACACTCCCACGACGTCCTGGACGTGAACGACGCGATCCGCACGTTCTCCAAGTTGAAAGCGGCGAACAGCGTGACGTACACGGACATCGGCACCGTTTACGTCGACAGTTAAACTCTCAATACGGGCGAGAAACTGACTGCATCAGGGTGCGATAGTCAGTGGAAGGACGCTGGCATCCCCTGTAGGTGCACAGCGTGAGACCCCGGAGGCCTTATGAAACTCCTCTTCTTGCTTTTCCTGCTAATGGAATCCCCGTTCTTCTACGCTGGTTATTCCGGATATCAAAAGGGTGACCCAATGGGCTTATTCCTTTGTGTTGCCATACTGGCGGGAACCATTGCTCTCTTCTCGCTGGACCGACTCTTCAAGAGGCCGTCATGATCAAGAACTTTAAGTACATGTGGGCCCACCACCGCAGTTTCGTCCTGCTGTCGTGGGCTTACTTAATTCCGGCCACGGTCACCTACGTGATCGGCCATGACGCCCATGACGCCGTGTCAATCGGTGGACTTGGAATCCTACTCGCAGCTTACCCTCTCTGGAAATACGCATGAAAGTTACTCTGACTGCTGAAGTTATTCACCTCACGGACTTCCCCACCCGCCAATACGGTGACTTACCGGATGACGTTCGCCAAGCGTTGAACAAGATGCCTGCGTCCGAAAAGAAAAGCCGCTCGCTGCTGTTCATTGACGGTTACGACCCGCGGATCATCGATGACACCACTGTTCGTCGCTATTACCCAATGGCGCTCCCAATGACTTTTGCAGAATCTGTTGCTCTGCTCGCCAAATCTGATAAGCTGGTGATGACGCGTCACGGTATCACCATCTCGTTCACTGGCCAAGAGTATTTGTCTGGCGGTAAACCCTGGGTTCCTTTCCCCCGGGACATCGTCTCACAGGAGAAAAACTGGTATGTCCATCCGAAAGATCAACCGAATCAAGAGAAAGCAGAGCCAACTGGGGACTGGTAAGCACTGGTGCTCAGGCTGTGATGGCCGACTGGTCAGTCCTGGCCAGAAGTGTCCCTGCGGCCACCGGGCTTCTGGTGACCAAGTGAAGAAACGTGACTTCTACTTTGAGGAGGTCGCATGAGTCAATTAAAACCGGGTGGCCTCGCTCTTGTCGTCAAATCTCAATACTACCCAAGTAACATTGGCAAGTGTGTAACTACCGAACGTTTACTACTTCCTGATGATCGCATTGATACGCCGATTGGTGAAATCCACAACTGGTCTAGCCGACCTGTTTGGTATTGCACCGGTGATATTCGGGTCGAGTATTTCTCAGGCCGAGTTTGTTACGGTCACGCTCTGATACGACCCGGCGACCTTATTCCCCTTAATGGAGACCCAGATGCAGAACTCCTCGCTCTCCCTGACTATAGCCGGCGGGTGGTATTGGTGCCAACGCTGCCAAGTCCATCACATGGAATGCTCAGTCTGTCCTGACGACCCGGATTACGTTCCGGAAGACCCCGCGGTCATGTCGGAACGCCTGAAGAAGGCCATTGAAGTAATCCGTCTGAACGAAGAAACCTGCCGCTGTGTCGCGGTGGGTCGTCAGTTTATGAAATGCAACCCGTGCCTCCGAGCAGAAGCCAAACGCAACTGGCCAACCGGAGGCTACTACGGCACGTGCTTCGAGTGCAAACTCACCTTTACTGGGCCGAAGCGTGCTTCCTTCTGTAATGTCTGTCGGAGTCCCGATGAAACTCACAGCTCAAGCAGTTCATGATTTAGCAGTCAAATGTGCCAATGTTGGCGACGACGGTGATGCCGTCAAAGTGGAGGGGATCGTAAGAAACTACCTCCTTAGCAAGAGCCGTCTGGAAGAGCACCGGGACGAGATCGTGGCGATGCTGCACGAACTCCCTGAGCAATTCCAGGAGTCCAAGGGTGGCGGATGGTCTTTCCTGTCTGCAGCCTTTGATAAACACGGCGACCACTGGGGCGAACACCCCAGCATGGAAATGCTCTTCGCCCTTGGCTTAGGTTTGGGCAAAGTGGCTTACGTTATGCCCCGTGAAATGTGGCGTATCCTTCCAGGAGGCATGCCGTACCTCGTCATTAAGGACTGATTATGAAAATTATCAGCAAGTTCCACGATTACTACGACACAGCGTCAGCTCACGGCGTCTCGGACGTCTATTTCCAGCGGGCGGAATCCCATCAGACTTATAAAGGTCCCTTGATCGATCTGATGATCCGCCTGCGTTACTGGGATTCCACCCAGTTCTTCACCCCGTGTTTCGTTCTGTTCTGCGGTAAAGTCTACCCGATGATCCGCATCAAGCCTGGCAACCCGTACGTCTTCCCCGCACCAGAGCCGTTCTACCTGACGTGCTTGGAGGACTGGGACCGCTATGAAGCCAAACAGCGGGACGAGCGAGCCGCCGACAAGTGGGCGATCTGGAATGATTGGCCGCGACCCCGCTATCGTAACGACAGTTATTACGACGTGTCGAAGCAAGGCTGGGTGGAGATCCTCGAAGCGGCCAAAGCGATCGACTGCACGGAAGAGCTCCGGGCGTTGAACGCACCGGTGGCTATGCTGGAGTCCACGTACCGAAATGCTTTCCAGCTCACGGTTAACCCCCGGCTCGCCACCTACGGCTTTCAGAAAGTGAAGAGCCCGTTTGAAGCATACCAGGAGATCGACTCGTTCCTCTCCGGTGTGCTCGGTTCCAACCGCAATCCACCCATCGACATCACTGATATCCAGCGTTTAGAGAACCACGGGTTCGATAAAGTCCGGTCTTTCCGTAAAATGAAACGCTGATGGTATAAGGAACATAGAGATAAACAGGAGACTCTCAATGTTCACTATCAGCAACATCGGTTTAACCACCATCATTCGCGTACAGAACCTCACTGTAATCGTTGCCCGTCGTCCAGCGAAGAAAGGCATGTTCCGTTATGAAGCATTGTCTGACATGATCGCCGTTGACGAACTCCTTAAAGACACCCTGGAGACAGAGAACTTCGATGCCCTCAAGCGTCTGTTCTCTGGCTATTGCCCCAAACGTGAAGCACTGTCCTATGCTGCCCGGGTGAGTATAAACCCGAAGGCTTTGGTCGAACTGCTTGACGCTCTCAATATACTGAAGGAAAAGAGACCTGTGGTAGACACCGTGCTCGCTGAGTACCGTCTGCGTGATGGCTACGCTATCCGCTTAGAGAACAACAACGGTCTGGAACTCGTGGAATATGAGAACGGCAATGTCCTTGCTACCTCTCGCATCCTGAGCCTCCGTGAAGGTCAAACTCGTATCAAACGTACTGTAGCAAACATCGAGGAGATGGAAGGTGTGTCCTTCCAGATCATCAAATCTGCATAAGCCCTTCGGGGCTTTTTTAGGAGAAAAAGAATGAACGCCCAAGAGTATTACTTGCACATGTTCTGCGGGATCAACGGAGACCAGGACCAGTTCTCTGGTGCCGGTCGTATCGCTATCGCCGCCCTGATGTCTGGGTACGGGTTGACCGGCAGCACCAAGCGTGACTTGCAAGCCCGGGTCGCGTGGCAAACCACGCCAGGCTGCCTGCTGGGTATGAAAGAGCTGCGGGAGGAATCTTATGGCATGCGTCAACGCCCCGGCTTGCAGTTCATCGCCAAGCTGCTTGACGTAAAGAAAGCCGCCCGCACGCTGAACTTCACCCTGAACTGGAACGCCCTGGAAAACCCCGGGATCCCCTTCAAGATTGACAGCTACATCTGGCCAGGTATCGCCCGTATCTACTGGATGGGACGTTTCATGTTTGCCCGCAACGTGATCCCGACGGAAATCATGGACATCCTGAAAGCCCGCTTCGATGTCGATTACGATGACAGCCGAAACGCAGACCACGGAAACCTGTATTCCCACTACGTCATGCAGTTCTTTACCGAGAACGGCTTCTTCGTGGGACGCGACCTGCCGGAATGGAAAGACGGAACCGTGCTGCCGGCAAGCCGCGTGGAAGCTGAAGCGGGTCGCCTGTCCCGTGCCGATCTCTTCCTGAGCCTGGCGATGTCGATGAACTGCTCGGAGAATTCCGTGGGCTTCTTCGCAACGTCTGCGTCCTTCCCCCAGCGCTTGGCGCCACAGCGTTCGTTCCGGGATCTCGGTACGATTTTCAACACGTTTGCCATCGGGCGGCCTTCCGCAGACCGTGGGCATCGGGCCCCGCAGTGCGGGAGCTACTACGATACGTACACCGTCGGTACGCCGTCTGTCAGCTACATGACCCGCAGCGTTATGCCCAACAACCCGCGGGAAATCGTTCCGTTGCTCTTCTGCGACCCGAACATGACTCCACAGCAAGAAGCTGCCAACCAGCACTCTCCGTGGATGGGTACCGGAGCCGTCAACACGCACCTGCTGTCGCGTAACATCGCTACGTACGTCACTGCGATGCTGCTGTTCGAGTATCACTTGCTGATGACCGGTGAGGCGTTGGTCCCGCTGACCCTGCTGAAGTCTGTCCGTGAACAGGAAGGCTGGGAAGAAGATTTGATTCTCGCCCAGGCACCTTCGATTTACATGCTCTCTTCGCGTAACTGTACGGTTCACCGCCTGGTGCAATTCAATCTGGAGCGTCAGAACCGGGTATAAGTAAGGTGTAAACACACTAACGGAGTTTTCCCTTATGAAGTACACCAGCAATATCGTTACCCTGCCAAGTGACATCACCGATGCCTACCTCGAAGCTTTAATGACCACCACCGACCCGATCCTCAAAGAGGAAGATCTGGCAGCGGAAACGCTGCTGGAACTGCTCGGGGCGGCGGCCGCGGCGTGCCGTAAGATGATCATCGCGAAACACCTGAAAGGCCTGGAGGAAGCGGGGCTCTTCAAAGGTGTGACGTGTATCGATTATCCCGGCTTCGTCTGGACAGCGGGCTCCATGCGGTTGTATGCAGCGAGTACCTTCTCGATCTGCTTGATGAAAACGCTGGCGGAAGACCTGGCAGAAGATCGCCGTACGCTGGATGACTTCATCAGCTACCTGGAGATTGTTCAGAAGATCGAGCTGCAAGCCAGTGTCAATGTCGCCCTGAAGGATGCTCCGGAAGCGGCCCACCGCCGTCTGTGCGGTACCGTGGGGAGTATCACCCAGGCGAACTGCCGCTACATGCTGGGCTTGACCGTTGATAATCAGCTTCGCTTGCTGAACAACATCAAGGGTAACAAAGAGATGCAAGTGGACGACGGCCCAATGGCAAACTTCAAAGACGACATGTCGGCGATCATGCCGGAGCCGGTGCTGGAGGTTTAATGATTACGGGTATTTTCGGGGCACCAGTATCTTACGAGCTGGATGACCTGACGGGTAATGCTTACCTTAAGTTGAAAGACATTTGTGAAGCAATACCCGTAGGATGGGAAGGTCAGTACGACAAGGTAAGAAAGGATAAGCACGGGCGGTATTGGGTTTCGATGCAAACCTTTACTGCCAATGACGGGAAGAAATATCGCTCCGTAGCTATTCCTGCACACCACTTGATGAACTTCCTGGATGACATCAATCTCAACAAATTGACATCAGAACAGGCACATCGTCTTGACCGATTGAAGCTCAAACTACGAAATCAAGATATCACAAGCATGCTGTAACCTTCAGGTATGGGCATCTCCCCATAACTCAGTTGTAGGGATTGGCCCATACCTGACCATTTTCCGGTATAAGTAAGTTGTAGAAACAACACGATCATTTCACACTGCGATTGCAGGACAATTATAGGAGTTCCAAATGAGTCAACTAGCCACCATCAATTTCTTCGGTGAGCCGATCCTCGTCACCAATACCACGGTAGAAGTGAAAGGCCGCCAAGAGCCGATCCTCGCGGTGGTTGCTAAACGTTTGTGCGAACAGCTGGGCCTTGACTGGTCAACCCAGCATGCAAAACTGAAGGACGATGAAGACAACCGCTACCGTGCGTTTGAAGCGGATGCCCAGGGCCCGGACGGTAAAGTGTACCGCACAACTCTTATTCCATTAACCACACTGAACGCATTTTTGTTCAGCATCAACCGTAAGAATCTGTCAGATGATGACATGATCACTACCCGTCTCGCTGACGGCAGCGTGGTTCAGGAAAGCAAAAAGGCTAAACTGATCCGCTATCAAGATGAGTGTACAACGGTGCTGTTTGATTACTGGCACCATGGGGTCGCTATGAACTTCCGTGCAAATCCCAAAGACCTTGACTCCCAGAAAACTTACGACATCCTGCAGGCGTCTCGCAAGCGCTATGACAATATGTTCAACGGTCTGGTCGCAAGCGTCGTTGATGGGCAGGGCAAACGTGGTACCGAATTTGAAGAGGGTATCAAAGAGTTTGGCGTTGAGCTGGACCGCCGCGTTGCTGAAACCATCCGTCTCTGCTTGAATGCAGAAGAGCTCGACGTCGAACGCGGTCTGATTCGTCATCCGGGCGAAATGGTGCGTCCAATCACTGGGCGTGAAGCGATGAACATCTCCATTCTGGAGAACTGCGTGTGCGACCTGATTGGTCTGTACCGCCGTAAAGAGCTTGGCGAAGGCACTTACGAGATTATCCTCGACAATCTCAGTGACTACTACGCAGACTACCTGGACAACGTGTCCAACAACGTAGTAACCATGCGTTCTACTTTCAACCGCGGCAAAGGTCTCTTTGCTGGCTAAACTGTGTGGCCCACTTCGGTGGGCCCTTAAGGATTATTGATGGAACTTTTAGTATCCCTTTCGACCAAAACCGGACAGTTCACCTCTCCGTTCTTCACTCCCCGTAAACACGCCACCCTGATGCTCGAAATGCCAGGTCACACCGTGCAGATGCTGCGGGATTCCAACAACGCGTGCGGCTTAACGTGGCCGGTCCTGAAGTGGCTCGACGCCGTCCGCCTGGAAGACACGGTCTTTGTCCCAGACACGTGGGAGAGAGAACTGCATGAGTTCGCCTGCCGTCTCATTGACGCCAATACCTATGGCCGAATCTGGGATCGCGGTGAAGCGTGCTTTGAGTACACCATGGTGTTCTCCAATCTCCCGGTTTATTCCGGTGGGGAACTCTACACACTCGAAAGGTTGAAAAGCCTCACGAAAAACCATACACTGTCCAAAGCGTGGTCCGACTAAGGGCGGTGTACCCACAACGGTCTTCTAAGCCGTTAGCATATAAAAGTGGGAAGGAGCTGAGAGGTTCGATTCCTCCACCGTCTGCCAAAAGGAAACACCATGTTCACCAAACTCCTTATCTGGTGGCTTAAACGCCGCCTTCGCAGCAAGATCATTTCCTATCGAGAAGACTACGTGTTCTATCAATGTGGTAATGACGTGCTGGATATCATTACCGGTGGGGAGTACTCCCGCCGTAAAGCTGATATCGAAGCCCGGAAGGAACAACTCCGAGCCATCGATCCCAACTTCCCTAAAGCGAAACCATAATCGCTCTCCATCCGGGTATAAGTACCTTGTACATAACCCAGGAGAACCTTATGTTTAATTCAACCGACCCAAAAGTGAAGTTCCAAGAAGACCTGAACTCTTTCAACTTCGCTGCGGCACTCCGCCAGTTCGTCTCCGACAATGTTACCTTCTGCTTCCTGCTGCTGGCAGTATCGGCGGCGGCGGCGATGGCTAATGGCGCCCGGGGAATCCTGTCACACCGTCGCGTGGGAACCATCCTGCTCGTCATCTTCGTCTGCCGTGCGTATCACGCCGGTACCAAGCACAACCGAACGATCGTAATCAAAGCCGAAACTGAGGATACCACTCATGATCATCAACAAAGTAACGACTGACCTTAAAACCTTCCGTTCCTATGGTCCGGGTGCCAAAGATAAAGCCAAGATCCTTGCGATCGTACTGGGTGAAATGGAGAATCTGGCCCGCCGTCAAGGTGGACGCACGATTACAGATGACGAAGCCAATGCGGTAATCAAACGTCATCTGCGTCATGCAGGTATTACCCTTCAGATGAACCCCGGTGACCCTACTGGAGCGCTGGTGGTTGACCTGTTGAGCAAGTACCACGTTGACAGCGTAATGGGTGACGAAGAAATGCGGGAACGGATCCTGTCATCGTCGTTGAACACCCCGAAGGACGTTTTGAAATTCCTGAATGGTTTTGGTCCGGCCGTGGATATGGCCCGAGCGAAGACTGTCGTCAGGACGATCTTCGGCCAGTAATAAACTAGCCGGCCTCGTGCCGGCGGTTTCTGTCCCACCACGTTTTTATGAGGTAAAAGACCATGACTCAATGTGTCTACTGCAACCGGGCTGCAGTCCGAGAAGTAACAGAGCCTTACGAAGTAAGCGGTGTCCGTCGTGACCACCATTTCTCCCATTGTGAATGCTGCGGTCAGGATTTCGTGACGCCGGAGCAGGATCGCACAAACAAAGCAGGAGCACACCATGAGTGAATTAAGCTTAGACGCCCAGGAACTTAACAAGGGGACGTTGTACGCTCGTGAAGAATTGCTCGGTCGCGTGTTTAAGTTGGACCTGGATGTAGCCCAGGGCCTAATCAACCGTATCGAGGGTAAAGTGTATGATAATCCTTCTTTTGAAGCTGGCGTTCATAGTTATTGCCATAAACTACTTGGCCTCTTAGGGATACAGAATATGGTACCCCGTGAAGATACCCAGCGAGATTTTGGCATTGCGGGCATGCACGTCCGGTTACAAGCCGCGTACGACTTGGCCAAAGCAGCCCACACCGGTCAGACCCGTAAGGTCACCGGCTTGGATTACTTCGAGCACCACGTCGTGCAGGTTGCCAAGGCAGTGTCCAACTACGTCATGATTCACAATCCGTCCGTCGATCAAGTGATCACCGTTCGTCAAGCTAACATGGTGTGTGCCGCTCTGCTGCACGACGTCGTGGAGGACACGAACGTGACCCTGGCCCAGATCGAGTCGGAGTTTGGCGAGCAGGTTGCTCAGTGGGTGGACGGCTTAACGCACGTGACGGTCGGTGTGAACCGGGCGGACCGTGAGTACAAGACGCAGCAGAAGCTGATCGCAGCGGCGTGGGAAGTTCGATTGATCAAGTGTTTCGACATCATGCATAACGCGAAGGATTTGGCCCAATTGGATCCAAACTTTGGTGTGGTGTGGTTTAAGGAAAAACTTGATCTCTTCGAAGGGACTGCGTTCCTGGAAGGGATTCCACCGATTGTGGCAGAATCCCTCAGGACTACTGTGACTCTTGGCTACGAGCTTTCTCAGGCCTTAAGCGCTAAGAAATAATGCCCGTTCGGCCTGGCGTCTCTTAACCAGACCGGCCATGACGACCCCAGCGGAGCGGGTCCAGGAGAGCAAGCTGTCACCAGCTGCTTGAATGTTACCCGCCCGCAAATTTCGCAAAATGCTAGAAGGCTCACCACTGCGTAAACTAATAAGTCCATCTTTGACTCCTTTCTTGCCTGGACCTACATTGTACACAAAGGACACAAGAGCATCAAACTGATTCTGCTTAAGTGGTAAGCGTAATCCGTTGATGGTGTCTTCTGCCCATGCCACATCCTTGGCAAACAGAGCGTCAATCTCTGCGTCGGACAGCGTCCGGCCATCGAACGATGCGTCTTTCACCAAGTGTCCGATACCGATGGTTGGGAAACCTTTGGCGTCAGCAGCACGGGTAATCGTTTTGCCCGTCTTGTCGTCGTACAGCTTGTTGCGACGACCTTCGAATTCTTCCATCTCGGCCCGACCGGCCGCACTTAATTTCATAGACATAATTGTCACCTCCATGGTTATTTTAAGGAAACATCATGAACGCCATCATTACCAGTTGGTCGGATTTTTGTAAGGAACTTGACGCAGCCCCCAAGCGTCTGAAACGTAAAGAATTGGACCGTTGGATACTCCGCCAGCTGGCCCGGCGCCCGAAGAAACGCTTCTCGATCTTCGAGGTTGGTGAAAACATGCAGGTGGCCAAGGCCATGACCCGGCTGTGCCGCCAAGGGTTCATCGAAACGATCCACGACGAGCGGGACCAGTTCCCGTGGACGTACTACCGGTTGCACGACAAACGTGGGCCACGCCAGCCTAAACCTATTCGTTTCGGCGACAACAGCATCCAGATGGGGGGTGACTCATGAGTCCGCTTAATTATCTGTATGCCACAATCCTGTCGGTGGTCTTAGCTCACTGGTTTTACCGCCTGGCCATCCAGCACGTTGACGACCCAGATAGCCCGCAGAAACTCGGTGTGTACCTGGGGTTCATCCTCGTAGGGTTTATGATCAGCATCCCGTTGATGACATGGCTCGGTACCCCTGGCTTAGGTCTAGTCCACTGGTGGTCGTACATTATTCCTTCTGACCAGCTTCCGTCGCGGATATTCTTCTGGATTTTCACCCTCTCACTCATGGTGGTGTTTATGTTCGGGATTTGTCTTTCTGAAGGATGGACGAATTTCACCGATGGTAGTAATCAAGATTCGTTCTGTATCGTCCTCCTCTGCTTCGCATTCTTCGGGGTAGTCGGGTTCTACCTAGGTTACCTCTTCTGTCTCACCCTTTTCCAAAACCTGATGAGGTTAGCATGATCAGACCTGACTTAATCGAACTGGCTTCCCGTGAGGAGAAGATTGAGTTCATCCTGCAAGAGCTGGCGTGCAATCCTGACGTTGCCGGCACTGATAGTAGAAACACCGCAGCGACGTTCTTCAGTCACATGTACAACCTTCGCTTCTCCGTTAAAGAATGGGATAAGGAAATCTGGCCGAAGTACCTGGAAGCGAAAAACGGTCCAATCGTGGAGCCCGAATCCCTATGATTGGAGACGACGTGCCGCGATTCCGGCGGCGCTCTCACCGTCGGCCGGTTGCGTTCATTCAGCACGCGTGGTCTAAACTGCAGTGCCTGGTCTACGGGCACTTTTACCGACCGTCGTATGAAGTCCGGGGCAGTTCCGCCCGTTACGAGTGTGAGTGCTGCGGGGAGAAAACCAAGTGGATGACCAAGGAAGAACACCACTGGTTCAACTTGATTGAATGCCCGACGTGGGGTGACCGTGGAAGCGATTCCCAGAACTACCGCTTCATCGGACCACCGGAACGTCACCGAGTGATCTGGCGTCCCGGTAAAAACCGTAAACGTTACAGGAAAACTGCATGAACAAGATCAGAATGCCCCCGGTGGAACGCACTATTGGGGAGCCAAAAGGTGGTTGGGAGAAAGGTGTGTATCTGGTAGAAGTCGCCTTCAACACAAACAACCCGATTCACAACGCGATCCTGACCGTTCAATTCCTTCGTGATACCCGCGTGGGATCCCTGAAACGCCCAGGTAGTTGCATGCCCACCAACGAAGAATTGTACTGTCCGAACTGGGAAGAAACGAATCGTATCTCAGATTTACATTACTTAAAAGTTTTGAGCAAGTCGGAGGAGTTATCGAAACATCTCCTGTAGTGATGCCGCTAATTGTGATTTTCTCCTGGATCGGTGCTTACATACTGTGCGGATACCCAGGTCCGGAACCCCTACCTTGGCCTAAAATCCTCTTTGAGTTTGGCAAAGGGCTCTTAGCATACGGGGTTTGTTTCATCAGTCTCGTTGCTATCTACATCGGAATCATCGTGCCATGCTTACAGTAATAGGGCCCTGCGTCATCGCATGGATCTCAGGGCTTGCAGGTCTTTGGAAAATCATAAAGGGGTCCAATTCGCTCCCCTTCTTCACAGCGGTAATGTTGATTGAGTCGGCATGCTGTGCGTTTTATCTACTGGTGCCATAATGTCAGCTATCGTCTACTCCATCATCTTGACTGCCATGCTACTGGTTTCATTCGGCTTCCTGATGCACTTCTTTAAGAAGCGGCCGTTGGGAGGATTCGATAAAACCGTGATCATTGCGGCTGGTTTCATCTTTGTGTTTGCCCTTGGCAACACGCTTGCGGTCGGAGCGTACGGATACAACACGATTCGTAACAACGGAGAAAATAATGCAGGATTATCTCTTTCTCGGAATTGATCCGGGCTGGAAGAACCTGGGGTGGGGTCTCGTCGACATTGACGGTAAATACGTCAGGTCTGGGACCCTCAACCCGAGCACCTTTCCACTGGGCGGTACCCCGCTCGCCCTTCTTGAAGAACTCGATCAGGAACAGAACTACATCAAAGGCGTCTCCATGGAGCGCTACGTCGTGTACCAAGGAAAGTACAATGCCGATTCTGAGCATATCCTTCTGGTAACCGGCTCCCTGCAGTACATGACCAAGTCAGATCTGGAAGCACCGCTCGACATGTACAAAGCGATCGATTGGAAAACCCCGCTCGCCAAGCACATTCACATCACCACCGGTCAGGAGAACCCATCCAATCGTCTGGATAAGGAGTTCTCAATGTTCGCCGCCGAGGTCCTCACGGGCAACCGCTTCAAGGTGGACCACGAGGCCGACGCATGCTGCCTCGCCTGGCTCGCCTGCCAGCGCTGGAAGCGGTCAAATCCCAAAAGATAAGCTACCCTATTCCCGACCTGCAAAACCTCTCTGAACGCCTTACAGAGCGTCTCAGAGGGTATCTTTAAATCACTCTATATATAGAGGACTTTATGACTAATGACGAAATGATTGTGGCGTTACTGGATGACACTAACGTTCAAGAAGCTATCCTGGCAATGAGCCGTCGCGGTGCCCTTACGGAGGAGACCCTCCCTTCCATGATCGGTCAGTACCACCAGCTGTGTGGCGCCTTCTGCACCCGTTTGTTTGAAGTGAACGTGCAGGAGAATCCGGAAGTCGGCAAAGACAACCGCGTTGTTCCTTTCATCACGTTAGGACAGCCTGGCAACTTCATGGGCCCGAGCGACGATGTCATTTTCCACTTGGCAAAACAAGCGGGTGTCGAAGTGGACAACGTCGAAGAGTACGTCACCTCACAGGTTACTGCCGGCAACGAAGGTACTCCCAATCTGGTGCACGGACTGCTGAACGCCGATGTTCTCGGTACCTACCTGAGTGAGCTGAAGGTGGCTCAAATGGTTGAAATGATGATGAAGGAAATGCCCGGTGATGATGTCATGGGTGATGTAGTACCGATGTTTGGCGGTGGGGTGAAACATTAATGAATGAACAACTCTACCAGATCTTTCGTCCGGTCTTTTCCGGCGAAGAGTTCAAAGCGGCCCTCCGCGACGCCGCCAACACCCGACAAGCCCACGCCGCCGCAACCCTCCGGAAAGAACCCGAAAGCGTCGAGTTCGCCCTGAGGAACATCGCCTGCCTTCATCGTTTCGCAGCAGCTCAAGCAGAGTTATTCCGTCAGGTGGATCCGGCAGCGGTGGAAGAGGTCGGATTCGTCTCCCTGGTGCTCTTCGGTTGTGACTCTCGTATCTTCCAGTTCATGCTCTTGGCATTGAACGACGAGCCTTCATTCACCAAGGAAGCTTACGATCGGGTGAAGGAAGCGAACGCGAGAGTCGACCTTAATGAGATCGTGGCAGGCAACGGATCCTTGACGGACGCTCTCATCTGGTTGCATCATATGGGCTCCAGCATGGGCCGCTATGTCGTCGACTGGACGGTTGCGACCTCGCAAGATGCCGTAGCCCGGGCCTATAAGGACCTCTGGAACGCGTAATGTTCCAACGACGTACCAACGAAAAGCCTTATCCCATGCGGGTTTGCTCGGAGTTGGTACGTCGATACGTTTGGTACGTCACTTTTGACACCCTTTATAGTGTAACTGTTCCCCTATACTATAAACTACTTACTAAGGCTTTTTTAAAGATATATAGAGAGTCAGTATGCTTGGGTAAGAAAGCT
>Ga0157369_10000788_pt1 | contig 40686 bp, 45 predicted proteins | sample C25metaG_FD_113461 | JGI IMG/M metagenome (GOLD analysis project Ga0157369, IMG submission 113461) | Corn rhizosphere microbial communities from Kellogg Biological Station, Michigan, USA - C2-5 metaG | ecosystem: Host-associated > Plants > Roots > Rhizosphere > Soil | place: USA: Michigan... | reverse complement strand
CGGCGATCAACAATGCATTCGGAGTGCTGCTGGTCGCGATCGTTGTCGGATTCTTTGCGTGGCTTTTCAGAGCGCCCGGTTATTCCGCGATCGAGCGCCGGCGCTTCAAAGCGATTGCGGTGCTGTTCGTCGCCTCCGCCATGTTCTGGTTCGCCTACGAGCAGGCCGGCTCCACGCTCAACCTGTTTGCGGAACGAAACACGAACCTGCGCGTATGGGATTCGGGGATCTGGGGCAGGTTCCTGCCCGGTTACTTTCAGGCGTTTAATCCGGTGATGCTGATCATCCTCGCGCCCGTGCTGGCATGGGTGTGGGTGAAGCTCGGCCCTCGCGATCTGTCGAGTACGACGAAATTCTCGATTGGCCTGGTTCTCGTAGCCGCCGGCTTCGCCATTCTGATCCCGGTCTCAACCGGCAGTCTCGCCAGCCCCTGGTGGCTGACCCTCACTTATTTCCTCCACACGGTCGGCGAGCTCTGCCTGAGCCCCGTAGGACTGAGCGCCATGACGAAACTGGCGCCGGCGCGCATCGCGAGCCTGATCATGGGGGTCTGGTTCCTTTCGATTTCAGTGGGCGAATACATGGGCGGCTACGCGGCATCGCTTTATCAGACGATCCCGCTTCCGGTTCTGTTTGGAATCGTCGCCGGATTCTGCGGTGCGGTCGGTCTGGCGCTCGCCGCGCTGATCCGACCCATGAAAAAACTCATGGGAGGAGTGAATTGATCGAAATCGCGCAAATGCCCCTTCACGAGATCTGGCGGGAGGAGTTTCCCGTCACGCAAAGGCTCGTTTACCTGAACCACGCCGCCGTCGCGCCGCTCTCCCGCCGCGCGGCGGAGGCGATGCGACAACTGGCGCAGGATGCTCTCGAATTCGGCAGCCTCCACTACGATCAGTGGCTCGCCTGTTATGACGGCCTGCGCGCGGCGACGGCGCAGCTCATCAACGCGAGCCCGAGCGAAATTGCCATCACCAAGAACACGTCGGAGGGAATCGCCACTATCGCCAGCGGGATTCAATGGAAACGGGGAGACGCCATCGTTGCATTCCGTGAAGAGTTTCCAGCGAATTTCCTGCCCTGGAAGCGTCTCGAGCAGGAAGGCGTCGAGTTGCGCTGGCTTTCCATCTTCGATCCGCTCGATCGCATCGATGACGCCGCGAAGGGGGCCCGGCTGCTGGCCGCGAGTTTCGTCCAATATCTCAGCGGCTACAGAATCGATCTCGAGCAGTTCGGCGAGATTTGCGCCCGGCGCGGCTGCATCTTCTTCGTCGATGCAATTCAGGGCCTCGGCGCATTTCCGCTGGATGTTCGCAAATCGCGCATCGGCGCGCTTGCGGCGGATGGGCATAAATGGTTGCTCGGCCCCGAGGGATGCGGCGTGCTTTACGTCCAGGCCGATCTGCAGAACGAGATCGAGCCGGCCGAATTCGGTTGGACGAACGTCGCAAAATACAACGATTACGCATCGCGCGATCTGGCTCTCCGGGCAGACGCGGGCCGCTACGAATGCGGCACGCTCAACACGATCGGATGTTATGGGCTTCGCGCCGCCATCGAGCTTCTGCTCGAAGCCGGCGTTGAAAATATCGCGCCAGAGGTCCAATGTTTGGGAGATCGGATCTGGGAAGGAGCGAGGGCGCTGGGCTTTGAGACGCTGGGAACGAGATCGCGCGAAAGCGGTGCGGGAATCGTGAGCTTTCGCCGGCGAGGCCTCGATGCGCAGCTTATGGTGCGGCGACTGAAAGATGCCGGTTTCATCGCCGCCCCGCGACAGGGATGGGTACGGGTTTCCCCGCATTTTTATGTTGCCCCGGAGCGGATCGACGCCCTCCTGGATCGCCTTCGGGAGATCGCCGATACCCGAACCGGCACTTGATTTTGGCCCTGCAGGGTACCAAAATGTAGGTATGCAAAGTCCCCGGGCCCGTATGTCGCCTCAACAGTTACGTACAAGCTGACCCAGGGGATGGCGTGGTTTTGGTCATTTCCACCCTGGCGCATCATGCGCCGGGGTTTTTTATTCCTTGTCAGGTTTCTCTTCGACGCCAGGTTTGGAAGATCAGGTGCCGTTCGATTTCAAGATAAGCATCGCCTCTGCGGTTCGGAATCGGGGCAAAGTAGCAGAGTCTGCTGACTATCCTGCTGTCGCAGCGTGTCGGCGATCAACGCACGGGCGAGTCATCAAACCCGCCTTCGGCAATCTTTTCAATCCTCGGTCAGTTCATCATGGTCCAGTACAGCGCGCCCAGGATGCCCGCAGCCTGTAGAAGCGCGATTACGCGCAGAATCCGAGTGCGGACGCGCTCGCGAATTTCCAGCTCATAGGCCATCACGTTGTACGGGCTGATGCCGAGCGAAACGAGAAACTCTGCATCCGTCTCGCCGATTGCCCTGGACAATTCGGGAATCGTCATCGCTTGTTGCCTTCTGCTGGCAATTTTATTACCTCGGCAGGCCTTGAGCGAAGTTCTTATGTGCGCAGACTGCATCACGGCAAGCCGCGCGTCTCAATTGTCAGATCCGGAAAGCGATGCCGATCAGAATGCGGCCGAGATGGCCGCCGCCTGCTCTGAGCGCACAAAGTGGTACCGATCGATTGTCACGGCGATGTCAAATCCGGAATTGGCGTCGTTATTCCGGCCGCTTCGAACTACCTTCCCGAGGCAACGCACCTTTACGTCATGAACAGACGATAAGAGCGTGATGACGTACTCGATGCGCTCGCCCGTCTGGATCTCGTTCAGTAGTTCGAACGAAACGCCAGCAGAACTGATGTCCGTTGTTTCGCCGCTGCGCGCCACCGTTAAGCTGCCAATCTGGGTTATCAGTATCGGCAGTCGCAGCCTGTATCGTTGTGCACGTCTCTGATCCAAGCCTCAAATTTACGCGACAAAGATCACGATGGCAATGGGTAATGGTACCTAGAGCAGCTCGTCAATTCGCAGTATCGTGAACACAGTACAGCCGTTACTCGACGATGCGGCATAATGAACTCGCAACTCAACGGGCTTGCCGCGACGCTGCGCGCGAACCCGGATCAGCTTCTCTGCATACCCCTTCGGCATCTCTTTCACAAACGCACAAATATCATGCGTTTCCGTCGAGCAAGCGAGTTATTTCGGGAAATGATTGAAATTGCGGAGAATTTAAAGGGAAATTGGGCGTGACCGGCGCAGAGGTTAACCACGACAATGCGCGGGCGCGATCATGCGCGCTGAAGAGCATGCGGAAAAGGGCGGAGAGCATAACGACTCGCCGCCCTGCTCATATCTGCTAAACGACTTTAACGAAAATGATGGCGAACGTGTAGAGCGCCAGCGACTCGATCAGCACGAGACCCAGAATGAGCGCGAACCGGATCGCGGCCGCCGCTCCCGGATTCCGCGCCATACCCTCAGCCGCGCCGCGGACAGCGTTGCCCTGGCCGAGCGCGCAAAGACCCGAAGCAATGGCCATGGAGAACCCGGCCGTGACCGGCACCCATATGTTGCCAGTGCCTGCCGCCCCGCCGCCCGGACCCTGGGCGAACATCGGAAGCGCGCAGAACATCAGCGCGATCGCAAGAAAAATCAGTTTCGTCTTCAACTCAGTTACTCCTTAATTAAATTCGTTTTCCGGAGGTGGTTGCGTTCCTCGCCTGGGGGCGGGAGGCCTCACGCGGAAAACGGCACAAAGCCGGATGAAAATTCGGCGCGAGAGTGTTCGCGGCCCGGTTTAATGTTCCTCAGCTACTGCTCCTGCCACGTACATCATTGTCAGCAGCACAAAGATATAAGCCTGCAGCAGCGACACAAAAACGTGCAGCCCCATGAAAATCGCCGGCCCCACCAGATAAGTAAGGCTCAGAAATACCAGGGTCACCTGCTCGCCCGCGTACATATTCGCAAATAGACGAATCGTAAGTGAGAGCGGCCGCGCCAGATGGCTGATGATTTCAATGGGCAGCATCAGCCAGGACAGCCACCAGATTGGTCCGGCGAAATGGGCAGTGTATCTCCAGGCGCCATGCTTGCGCAGGCCCACCCAGTTGTAATAGACAAATGCGATTAAAGCGCAGCCCGCCGGCACATAAACGGCCTGCGTCGGGCTCATGAACTGGGGAACGATTCCAATTAGATTAGCGATCAGCAGGAAGATGAAAAGCGTCTCGAACAGAACGATATGATTCCGGCTGTCATGGCCCACCTGATCGTCGGCCTCAGAGACGACGAAGTTATGGATCACCTCAAAGAACTGCTGCATTATGCCCGGCTTGTCGATCGACAACCTGCGGCGCAGGACGAGGAACAGCACGATCATAATGGCCGCGACCACCATCTGCATGACGATGAAATCCGCCCAGGGCTCTTTCGGATCCGACGCCGTCTGGTGGAACACGCCAAGCAGCCAGTTCCCGAACCCCGCAAGGTAGGCGTTGAAGAGCTTCGTCAGCCAGGCTTCATGAGTGACCATATTTAAAAAGTTCGTAGATGATTTCGAGGATTGCGGCCGCCGGACACACGAGGAACCCGCAAAACGCAGCAGCCATATTGAAACCGGAAAATCTGAGTATAACAAACGCCCCTAAAACGAAGATTCCGAACTGGATAAGCAGGGACAAGCCGGTCCGCCGGCCCGTTCCGGCCGACCCTTCTTTCGCCAGCCGCGCGATCCGGTTCGCCGTGCGCTCGATGATCCGAAAATTCAGGTATGCCGCGAGCGCCCCGACCAGAAATCCGCTTGCACAGGCGATTCCACACCAGAATCCCGCCGTTGCGGCTCCGAAAATCGCCAGCGCAATGATCCACGCCGGAAGGCGCGCAATTGCTTTATCGAAATCGGCGGCGTTCACACGTCCTTATCCAGCTCCCGCAACAGTTCCAAAAATCCCGAAACCGTTCCCAGTGCGAGGAATACCCAGCGCAGCCAGCCGGTGTGAAAGAGATGATCGAGCCCGTAACCCATCAGGTACCCCACAAATGTGGAGATGGGCAAAAGCATCGCGAGCATTGTGTACTTGCCGATACCGCGCGACGAAGAAGGATCCACGGCGATTACTATTTAAGCGCGACGCAGGGACCGGGCGAAATCGCCGCCGGTCTGGAAATCGGGCTCGGGGTCGGCGCGCATGGCTGTGAGCCGCTCGATCAGCGCATCGAGAGCGCGATCGATCTCATCGCGATTCGTCGCGAGAATATCGCGCCAGAGATCGAAGGAACTCATCGCGAGTCGCGTCGAATCGAGCAGCCCCGGCCCGGCGACCAGCGCAGCGTTGGGCGCCCCGTCATGAAGCACCGAGGCAAGAGCCGTTGACGCCAGTTGGGGGAGATGAGAACTCCACGCGACCAGCCGGTCATGCTCAGCGGCATCCAGAGTGATTTGCCGCGCGCCGAACCGGGCGATGCAGTCGCGAAGCAGACGCGCCATCGGGTGATTCGGCTCACCGGTCAAAATCCACGGCCGCCCCCGGAACAGATCTCCGTCGGCGACTTCAGCCCCGCGGGACTCCTTGCCCGCCATTGGATGCCCCCCGAGAAAAGCGCAACGAGTGAGATACTTCGTGGCGGCTTCGCAGATGGCGCGTTTGGTGCTCCCGGCGTCCGTGACAAGCGCGTCGGGGTTCACCACAGATTCCAGACGTCGCAGCGTTTCAATGATGCCGGAAATGGGTTGCGCGAGAAAGAGCAGATCCGCCCATTGAGCGGCTTCTTCGAGCGCCATGCCACGATCAATCGCGCCGCGCGCAAGGCCGGCTTCGAGACTGCGCCCGGAACTGACGCCCGCGATCTCGCATGGGATTCCGGCCTTGCGCAAGGCCAGACCGAATGAAGCGCCAATAAGACCCACGCCGACGATGGCCACCTTGGGCTTGGGGTAAAAGTTCAAAGCGTACGCCCTACGGCCGGGGCAATCAATCGAAGCTGGTCCATCAGGCCGGCATACTGATCGGGCTTGAGCGATTGCGCGCCATCGCTTAGCGCGTGGTCCGGATCATGGTGGACTTCCATCAGCAGCCCATCCGCGCCTGCAGCCACCGCAGCGCGCGCCATCGGCGGCACCTGGTCGCGCCGGCCGGTGCCGTGCGAGGGATCCGCAACCATTGGAAGGTGCGAAAGTTTCTTCACCACCGGAATCGCGGAGACGTCCATGGTGTTGCGCGTGTATGTCTCGAACGTTCGGATACCGCGCTCGCACAGGATCACGTCGTAATTGCCGCCGGAGAGGATATACTCCGCCGAAAGCAGAAGTTCTTCAATGGTCGCCGAAATCCCGCGCTTCAGCAGGACCGGCTTGCGAATTTTCCCCAGCTCGCGCAGCAGATTGAAATTTTGCATGTTGCGCGCGCCCACCTGCAGGATGTCGGCGTATGCCGAAAGCAGTGGAATCTGAGTCGAATCCATCACCTCGCTGATTACAAGGAGATTGCGGCGATCCGCGGCCGCGCGCAGCATTTTGAGGCCTTCTTCGCCGAGCCCCTGAAAACTATAGGGCGAGGATCGCGGCTTGAATGCGCCTCCTCGAATCACCTGCGCGCCGCCGTCGGCCACGATATCGGCCGCGCGCTCGATCTGTTCGCGGCTTTCCACGCTGCAGGGTCCCGCCATCACCACAACGCGGCCGCCGCCGATCTCGACGCCGCCCACCTTCACTACGGTGCCATGGGGGCGAAAGGCGCGGCTTGCCAGCTTGTACGGCGAGACGATGCGGTGAACTTCCTTAACTCCGTCCAATACTTCGAAAACAGCGGTATCGAACTCAGCCGGGCCGCCGACGCCGCCGAGCACGGTGTGAATGATGCCGGTCGAGCGATGGACATCGAAGCCGTCTTCGATCAGGCGATCGATCACTTTCTGGATCAGCGCCTCAGAAGCGCCTTCCTGCATTACGACCAGCATGGCTCAATACTTCCCAGGAACAACGCTGAAACGCGCCGCCCTCCTCAAACGCCGTCTCCCGATTCGATGAGTTCTTTCTGGACTCTCCGCATCTCATCCACAATTCGCTCGAACACACGCTTCACGGCTTCGGACGGAAGCGGTCCGGAGTTGTGTTCGATCACATTCCGGAACACGGCGTCCTCGCGCTTTGGCTCGTAGATGGCCATTTTGGAGCCTCTCTTGATGCGGCCAATCTCTTCCACGATGGAAGTACGCTCGTTCAGAAGGTCCAGAATGCGGAGATCGACGGCGTCGATCCGCTCGCGGCAGGCGGCAAGAGCGCGTACGGGATCCCGAACTGTCTCGACATTGCGTGACATCTCGACTAATTTATCGCGGCGTCGCGCATCGCGAGCGGGCTCGTGAGATTGCGCATGAAGGCCTCGAGACCGGCCGGGTCGCGCTCGATCTGCCGCACAATCGCGCTTCCCACCACCACGGCTTCCACATGCCCGGCAAGCGCGGCCACATGCTCCGGTTTCGAAACCCCGAATCCCATCGCCAGAGGCAGATTCGTCTGGGCGCGCATCCGTTCAATCAACGGAAGCGCCGATCCGGCGATGTTGTCTCGTTCGCCCGTAATCCCCGTTCGTGAAACCAGATAGATGAATCCACTCGAATATTTTGCAACCAGCCGCAGACGTTCTTCGGTGCTGGTTGGCGCGGCGAGGAAAACGGTATCCAGCCCGGCCGCGCGCGTCACGTGAACATATTCCTCTGCCTCTTCCACGCTCACGTCGATCAGCAGGCATCCATCAATCCCCGCTTCTTTCGCGTCGTTCGCGAGGCGCCCGAAGCCATACCGCAGCACCGGGTTCAGATAAGTAAAGAGGAGCAGCGGGATCTCCGAGCGCCGCCGAATCTCCCGTGCGCTGTCCAGAACTTTCGCGAGCGTCATGCCCGCACGCAGCGCGCGATCGCCCGCTCGCTGAATCACCGGACCATCCGCAATGGGATCGGAAAACGGAACACCCAGCTCAATCAGATCCGCCCCGCCGCGTTCGAGCGCAGCCACCAGTCCTGGCGTCGCATCCGGCGTCGGGTCGCCCGCCGTCAGATAGGCAATCATCCCGCAACGGCCTTCGCGCTTCAGCTTTTCGAACAGCCTGCCGATTCTCGTCACTGTTCGTCGAGTTCCTTCAGATTTTCGCGATAGATATCGATATCCTTGTCGCCCCGGCCAGAGAGGTTAACGATGAACACCTGTTCCGGAAACGCCGGCGCGCGGCGAATCGCCTCCGCCACCGCATGGGACGATTCCAGAGCGGGAATAATTCCTTCCATGCGGCTCAGGGTGACTGCCGCATCAATCGCGTCTTTATCGCACGCTGCGCAATATTCCGCGCGCCCGAGGTCGTGAAGCAGCGCATGTTCCGGGCCTACGGAAGCGTAGTCGAGCCCCGCCGAAATCGAATGCGTCAGCGCGATCTGGCCATCCTCGTCCTGCAGCAGATAGCTCCGGGTACCCTGCAGTACGCCAGGCAACCCTCCAGAAAACCGAGCCGCGTGGTCGCCCAGCTTGTGGCCGCGGCCTCCCGCTTCCACGCCGATCAGTTGCACTGACTTGTCTTCAATGAACGGATGGAAGATTCCAATGGCATTCGAGCCGCCGCCCACGCATGCGATCACCTGGTCCGGCAGCCGTCCCACCGCTTCCAGAATCTGGCGCTTCGCCTCGAGGCCGATCACACGATGGAAATCCCGCACCATCGCCGGATAGGGATGCGCGCCCAGCGCGGACCCGAGCAGATAATGCGTGGAAGCGACATTCGTCACCCAATCGCGCATCGCCTCGCTGATCGCGTCTTTAAGAGTCCGGCTGCCGGAGGTCACCGGAACAACCTTCGCTCCCAGCAGTCGCATCCGGAAGACATTCAGGCGCTGCCGCCGCATGTCCTCCTCCCCCATATAGACGGTGCAATCGAAGCCGAACAGCGCGCAAACAGTCGCGGTGGCCACGCCATGCTGCCCTGCCCCGGTTTCCGCAATAATCCGGTGCTTCCCCATGCGCCGCGCAAGCAGCGCCTGGCCAATGCAGTTGTTGATTTTATGCGCGCCCGTGTGCAGAAGGTCTTCGCGCTTGATATAAATGCGCGCGCCCCGCAGGCTCTCCGAAAGCCGCCGCGCGAAATAGAGCGGCGTGGGGCGGCCGGCATACTGCGTCAGCAGATAATTCAGCTCTTCGTGAAACGCCGGGTCGCGCTTCGCTTCTTCGTACGTCCGCTCGAGTTCTTCGAGCGGCGACATCAGCACCTCGGGCACGTAGCGCCCGCCATACGGACCGAAGTGGCCGCCGCGATCCGGCTGTGTGGGCGTCATGAACGGAGCGCCGCCTCGATAAATTTCCTCATTCGCGCATGATCCTTTCGCCCCGGCTCGGATTCGATGCCGGAACACACATCAACACCCCACGGTTCGCTTCGTTCAATCGCGCTGCGTACGTTGTGCTCATGCAGCCCCCCGGCAAGAATGAGCGGGCGCGAAATGCGCGCTGTAATGGACCAGTTGAACCCTTCGCCCGACGCCGGCCCGTCGAGCAAAATCGCTTCCGAAGGATAGTTTGGATCGGGTATGCGATCCTCATTCACGCGAAACGCTTTCCATATCCGGATATTGGCGGGATGTTGCTCCGGCGTTTCCGAACCGTGCAATTGCGCGACATCGAGACCGAGATCCTTCGCGATCTTTTCAATGCGGGCCGCCTGCTCATCCACGAAAATCCCGACCTTCCAGATATCGGTGGGCATATCTCCGATCCATCGCGCAATCTCCGTCGCATCAACGAATCGAGGACTTTTCGGATAGAAAATGAATCCGATTGCCCGCGCACCGGCGTCGATCGCCGCCATCGCATCATCCCGATTCGTGATTCCGCAGATCTTGACGAACATTACAGGGCCACTTCCGCGCGCGCTTCCGCCAGCGATCCCAGAGCCGCCGCCGGATCGGCCGACTTTACCAGGTGTTCCCCGACGAGAAAGGCTCGGTAGCCCGCATGCGCGAGCTTCACAATATCCGCTGCGGTAAAGATGCCGCTTTCACTCACTTTGACGGATGCGCTGGAAAGCAGCGGCGCAAGAGTAATCGACGTTTCGAGCGAAGTGTGGAAAGTACGCAGATCGCGATTGTTTACGCCGATCATATCCGCGCCGGACGCGAGCGATTTTTCGACCTCGGCGGCATCGTGCGCTTCCACCAGCGCCGCCATACCGTACTCCGCCGCAAGCTCTCGGAACTCACGCATCTGTTCGATCTCGAGGATAGCCGCGATCAGCAGAATCGCGTCGGCGCCGGCCGCGGCGGCTTCGATCACGTGATACGCGGCAATCGTAAAATCCTTCCGCAACACCGGGAGAGAGCACGCCGCGCGAGCCGCTCGCAAATCTTCGATCCTGCCCTGGAAGAAATCGCGATCCGTTAATACAGACAACGCCGCCGCCCCGCCCCGCTCATATTGGGCGGCCAGGTTCGCCGGCCGGAAATCCTGGATCAGCACGCCCCGGCTGGGCGAAGCCTTTTTGATTTCCGCGATAATGGCGGGCGATTTCGCTCGCAACGCCCCAGCGAAATCACGCCGGTCCGCGCGATTGGCATCCGCGATTTCATGCAATTTTTCGATCGGTTCCGCGGCGTCGCGCAACTCCTCCCGTTTGCGAGAGACGATCCTGTCAAGAATCCCTGAATGCAAGGAGATCCCGGAATCCACTGGGGTCAATCCTTAATGTTAGCGCGGGACGTAGATACCCATGCGCTGCTTCACCAGTTCCACAGTGGAGTTCGCGATCGGGGTCACGGCCTCTGCGCCCGCCTTCAGCACTGAATCCAGATAACCCGCCTCCGCCACAATCTCCCGGTACCGTTGCTGAATCGGCTCGAGCTTGCTGATCACCATCTCGGCCACCTGCTTTTTCAGATCGCCGTAACGCATTCCGGTGAAACGCTGCCGCATTTGTTCATCGCTCGAGGCCGAGAACGCCTGAAAAATGTTCAGCAGGTTCGCCACGCCTGGTCCCATCGATTCGAAATCGACGGCCGGGTTGGAATCCGTAGTCGCCCGCATGATGGTCTTGCGGATGCGCTCGGGCGGATCGAGCAGCGCCACCGCATGCCCTGAACCCGCGGCGGACTTGCTCATCTTCGCCGTTGGATCGTCCAGCCCCATGATGCGCGCGCCCACGGCGGGCAGCTTCGTTTCCGGCATCACGAAGGTTTCACCGTACAAAGAATTGAACCGCTGAGCAACATCGCGGGTCAGTTCCAGATGCTGCATCTGGTCTTCGCCCACCGGCACAATGGCCGCCTGATACAGCAGAATATCCGCCGCCATCAGCACCGGATACTGAAACAGCCCATCGCCCACCGATTCCTGCGCCGCCGCCTTTGCCTTGAACTGCGTCATGCGCTCGAGCCAGCCCATCGGCGTAACGCAGGTGAGCATCCAGGCCAGTTCCGCATGCGCCGGCACGCTCGATTGCACCACCACGCGCGAATGCTTCGGATCGATTCCGGCCGCGAGAAACAGCGCCGCAAGTTCGCGAATCTTCGCCTGCAGCTCTTCCGGCTTCTGGTACACGGTGATCGCATGCAGATCGACAATGCAGAAGATACTCTCGAAATCGTGCTGAATCCGGACCCAGTTGGCAAGAGCGCCGAGATAGTTGCCGATATGCAAATTGCCGGACGGCTGCACGCCCGACAGTACGCGTGGAATCATTTTCGATGTAAGCGGGTGAAAAAATTATCGTAGCAGCCCAATGAAAGCCCGCCTCTGCCCCGCATTCGTGATCTTCACGTCCGTCATATTCGCTGAACAAGCCGATATCGCGATCGTCCACGCGAACATCCATACCGTCAACCCCGCCCAGCCCGCAGCCGCGGCTATTGCAATCGCTCACGGCAAAATTCTCGCGGTGGGGCGCAATGTCTCGGCTTACATTGGGCCAAAAACCCGGGTTATTGATGCCCGCGGAGCGACCGTCCTGCCCGGCTTCATCGATTCGCACGGCCACATGGAGGCGCTGGGCGAGTCGCTTGAAAACCTCGACCTGCGCGGCGTCGCTTCCGAAAAAGCGATCGCGGATAAGGTGCGCGCGGAAGCATCGAAGCGCAAGTCCGGCGAATGGATCCGCGGCGATGCATGGGATCAGAATCTCTGGCCGTCGAAGGCGTTTCCCAATGCCGATCTCATCTCCGAAGCCGCTCCGAACAATCCGGTTGCTCTCAGCCGTGTCGATGGCCACGCGCTCTGGGTCAATCGCAGGGCAATGGAGATCGCGCATCTCGATCGCTCCACACGGGATCCCGCCGGCGGCCGTATTCTGCGCGATGCGAACGGCAACCCGTCGGGCGTTCTTCTCGATCGGGCGATGTCTCTTGTTTACGCGAAGATCCCGCCGCCGTCGCCGGCGCAGCTCGAAAGCCGCCTTCTTCGCGCCGCACAGGAATGCGCGCGTCTCGGCATCACTACCGTGCATGATGCTGGCGTCCCGCAGAGCGTCATCGATGGGTACCATTCGCTGATGGCGAAGCATCAGCTTCCGATCCATATCTACGCGATGATCCAGAACTCGCCTGAACTCATTGACGCCTGGCTCGCCCGCGGCCCGGAGATCGGCGATGACCTGACCGTTCGCTCGATCAAACTGATTGCCGATGGCGCTCTCGGGTCGGGCGGCGCCGCGCTGCTCGAGCCGTATTCCGATGATCCCTCGAATACCGGACTCCTGATCCTCAGCCGGGAGTTCATTCGTTCCATCGCGCAACGCGCCATTGCGAAACGCTTTCAGGTCAATACGCACGCGATTGGCGATCGCGCGAATCATGAAACGCTGCTCGCATACGCCGACGCGCTCGGCGGCCCGAACGACCAGAGGTTCCGCATCGAACACGCGCAGGTAGTGGCGCCCTCCGATTTCCAGCTCTTCCGCAGGTACAACATCCTCGCCTCCATGCAGCCGACGCACGCAACCAGTGACATGCCATGGGCTCAGGCCCGGCTCGGACCGGCGCGCATCCGCGGCGCGTATGCCTGGCAGACGTTGCTTCACCTCGGCGTTCACGTCCCGAGCGGTTCGGATTTCCCCGTCGAAAGCCCGAATCCGATCCCTGGGTTCTACGCGGCCGTCACCCGGCAGGATAAGCGCGGAAATCCCCCCGGCGGCTGGTTTCCGGATCAGCGCATGTCGCGGAAAGAGGCGCTCGCAAGCTGGACCATCGAAGGCGCTTACGCCGCATTCGAAGAGCGGAAAAAAGGCTCGCTCGCGCCCGGCAAAATGGCGGACCTGATCATGCTTTCCGGCGACCCGATGACCGCGCCCGCGCCTGACATCCTGAACATCCGGGTGATCATCACCATCGCCGGCGGTCGCATTGTTTACCGCGAACCGTGACTTCGCCAACGCCGGAGCTGGCCTGAGGCATTGCGCCCCGCCCAAAGCCGCACTCTACTGAAAGCGTGCGCCGTGTTCGCCTTCTTCCCGGGCTTGCCATCGCTCTTTGCGCCTGTATGTTCTCTCCCTGTTTCGCTCAGGAATACGAGATCGGCGGCTTCTACGGTTATGGGTGGTACAACAGCGGAACCATCTTTTCATCTGCAGGAACCGCTCGCGCCGGCATTCTCAACCGCTTCGCGGCCGGAGCGTATCTGGACGACAATCGGTGGAGCTACGTTTCAGGCGAACTCCGGTACGTGTATCAGGATGGGCACCCGTGCCTGAAATACAACGGAATGCGGGCGGACATTCAGGGCCAGTCGCACACAATCACTTACGACCTTCTGTTCCACGGCAATAACGAGGAACGCAGATTCCGGCCGTTCGCAGCCATCGGGGCCGGGGCCAAAGGATTTCTCATCGCCGGGCCGGAGCCGTTTCCCCAGCCCTTCCCCGGTGTGGCCACGCTCAACGGAAATAACCAATGGAAGTTTGTGACGGACGTGGGCGGCGGCGTGAAATACCGCCTGAACAAATACTTCCTGCTGCGCGGGGATTTCCGCGACTACATCACGACGTTCCCCAGCCGCGAGCTCACCCCGCCCCCGCATGGGACGGCGCGAGGCGTGTTCAACCAGTTCACCGTCATGCTCGGCATCAGCTACGTTTTGCCTGAGCGCCGCTTTTGATCATCATTTCGGAAACTCCCCGCTGGTGGGGCCAGGAAGCGGATTCAGGCCAGACTTCGCCCGCGCTTTTTCCGCCAGCGTAGCGTAACGCTCCTTGATCCGCTCCAGATCTTCCTCCGTCAGCTCCTCCAGATTAATGAAAGCGTTCTGAGCGCCGCGGATCGCGCGCAATAGCTCATCCACCTTCAACTGCAGCGCGGTGCTCTCACGGTTCTGGGTGTTCTGGATCAGGAATACCATCAGCATGCTGATGATATTGGTTACCGTGTTGATCACCAGTTGCCATGTATCGCTCCAGTGAAAGAACGGGCCGGTTACCAGCCAGCCGAGTGTAATGGCACAGATGGCGATGAACGCGGGACTCGATCCGGCCACGCGCGCCGTCGATTGCGCCATGAAGCGGAACCAGTATTTCCTGCTTTCGGTTGCGGTCACGCCGTGCTGTCAAGCACGTTCATTGCCGCTGCATTCATCCCCGCCGTCTAACGATATTCGGCAATTCTCGGCGCGAGCCCCGCGAATACAAGCAGCACAATCAGCGCCGCTGCCGCGGCGGCTTTCGCCTCGAAATGTGAGAGCGCGCTGAAACCGGTATCTACCGCCTCGTCGAACGCTCGCTGGTTCACGGCAAGTGTCCGGCCCAGAGCGTCGTCGAACTGTGCGAATGCGTATTTCGCCTGGTCAGGCTGATTGCCCAGACGAAGCGCCACTGCTTCGGCGTATTTTCCGGAGTCTGCCAGGCCCCGCATCTCACGGTCTACCGCGAGATATTGAGCGAATTTCGCGGTCATCTCTACCGCCGGCTCGCGCTCCCGCGGAAAAGTGATGTTGTGAATCTCATCCGCCAGATAACCGGTAGCGCCGGAGTTTTCGTTCAGGCCGTCGCGCGCGACGTCCTGCATCGTCACGCCCGAAGGCAGCAGGACCAGCGAATTGACGTTGCGCTGAAAGTCGTCAGCCGCGCCCGGGAGTTTGTTCGAATGCAGAAGAAACCGGCTTTCGTCCCCAGCAGCGGAGTAAGCGGCGGCCCTCGCCTTCCAGAGCGCACGAATCGATGTGAAGGCGTCCTGCTTCGCCGTTTTCAACTCATGCTCTTCGGTTCCAAATACAGTCAACCCCCAGAGCGTGAATGCGAGCGCGATGAGCGTCGCGGCGATCAGCGGCAAATTCAGGATGCGCCGGGTGCGATTCGTAAGGAAGCTTTGCAGCCACAAAAGAACGCCGAGAAGCGCAATTCCAAGGAGCAGAACGACAACGCGCGAGCCGATTGAATACCCTCCCTGGCGCGCGTAAGTCTCGTCCAGACGGCGGAAATTCGCCTTATCCAGTTCGTCGGCGGCCGGTAGCAGATCATTATCGACAACGCTCGCGGCCTGCGCATAAGCATCCAGAGCTCGTGGGTCTTTCTGATCGTGAAGATCTCTCGCGCGCTGTATCAGAGCCTCATAGTAACCAAGCTGCGTCTGGATCTTTTCCAGTGGATCGCGCTCTCCACTGCTATCAGCGATGCTCCGGGCGGCATACAGGAGCGCCTGCCCCGCCTCCAGACGACTCTGTTCATACTCTTGCCGCGCCGCCTCGCTCTCAGCCTGGCTCGACGCGAGCAGATCGTTGGCCGCACTCGCGTCCATATGCGCGAGCGCGGTCCGAATCTTCTGCGCCGCGATGATGGTCGGCGCGGACTCCGTGCCGATCGTCTCGAGCGCCCGCCTGTGCACGTACGCTCCCGCCACGCAGGTGAGAAAAAGCAGCAGAACCAGACCAGACACGCCGTACAGGCTGGCGCGAAGAACCCGAAGCGTATTCCGAGGCTTCGAAACCTGCGTAACTGCCTGCAGTGCCGGCATGGGCGCAGCCATTACTCGCTCGCTTTCACCACCAGCCGGGTCCAGTAGCCCAGCGTCAGGGCGTCGCCGTCTTTCAAAGCCGCGTCGGTCAATGGCGGCAGGTCCTGGCCGTTGAGCCTCGTTCCATTTGCAGATCCGATGTCGCGCACGGCAAGCGATCCATCTTCGAGCCGTGAAACGATCGCATGCCGGTGTGATACCGCCTCGTCGAAATCGAGCGCAATCTCGGGTTCGATTCCGCGCGCCCTGCTGTGGCGCCCAATCAGGTTTTCGGCTTTTTCAATCGGAAACGCAGACGGCGGTTGCTCCGGTGGTTCCGGGCTTCCTTCCTCGCGCAGATCCGGATCAACAGAAGCAACGATGGACCATTTGCCGGCGGCCGCGGCTACGCCCTGCACGGGAATCTCCAGCGCAACCGGCATCGGCATGCTTGCCTGCGCCACCGCGGTTGCCTGCGCGAACGCCACGTCGCCATGTGCGCCGGTTCGAAAATTGTACCCGCAGACTTCGCAGAACTCGCCCGCATCATGCGCGCGCGGCGCCTTGCAATCCGGGCACAACGTCGGCGCGCTCGCGTTGCCATTGCCTGCCACATTCGCGCCCGTTATCTTTGCGCCGCATTCCGAGCAGAAATCCTCTTCCGAAGAGGAATGCCCTTTCGGGCAGGAATACACAGCCATATCGATCCTCTCTTTTACGACGTCCTCGCGATCCGCGCCGTCTTCGTCGATCGCGTTTCCAGCATCATCTCCGCCTCTTTCGTCACGCTGCCCCTCAGCCGCACCGTGCCCTTCTCCGCGTCCTCCACCTCCACCACATTCCGAAGCAGCTTCGCCGTCGCTTCATTGCCCGATTCGTGTGCGATCTTCACGGCGCGCCCCAGCAGCGCCGTCGCGCGTTCGGAATCTCCGCGGCTGCGTGCATCGAGCCCGTCCTGAATCGATTGCGCCAGCTCTGCCTGTCCCGTGTAGTGCGCCACCACGCGGTCGATCTTTGCCGTCTTCGCCTCATCGTCCGTCCAGACAGCCAGAATCCTCGCTTCGGCGATCTTGTTCTCCGCGCCGCTTGCGTAGTAAATCAGGCTGGCGCGTCCGGCAAGCACCTCATCGCCCACGCTGCCCGGGTTCACCGAGATACAGAAATGAAAATCGCGCATCTCGCCCTTCGCCCATGAGCCCGTGGGGTATTCACGCACCTGCGGCTTCGTCTGCCGCGCCCGCGACGTCATATCGGCAATCTCCGGGCTCACCTCTTTGCAGAATTTGATCTGCGCGCCCTGCGGCGTCCACAACCGAATGAATACGTCGCTCACGGTCTTGGCCATCGCTTTTTCGAGAATGGACTGAAAATCCGCTTCAATCTGAGCGGGCGATGGAATGAAGTCGGTCGTTCCCAGCAGACGACCCGCGATCGCGCGCAACTGTTCCACCCGCCAATCCGTACCCACGCCGCGGCAGTCGCATTGAAACTGCCCTTCGCACTCCCGCAGCGCCGCCTCCAGGTTCTGCGTATCCTCAGGTTCGTTCTGTCCGTCGGTTAGAAGCAGCGCCTGTTTCAATGCGCCCGGCATCGTCTGAAACTGCTTGAGCGCGGTGCGCAGCCAAAGTGAGATCGTGGTTCCGCCCACCGCACGCACACCCTGCTGAATCGCCTGAATCGCACGTTGCCTGTTCGCGGGCGTAGCCGCCATCACCGGACAAACCAGTTGCGCCTGCTCCGAACCCGCAATGATGAAGAAGTTACAGTCGGCAGGCAGCATCGAAACCAGCTTGATCATCGCGCCCTTGGCAGCGATAATCTTCCCGCCCTCCATCGACCCAGAGGTATCGCACAGGATTCCGAACAAGCGGCCCGTAGTCGCAGGACGCGTCCCCGCCCCCGCGGTCACGGTCATGATTGCGTGAACCTCGTTCGCTCCCGCGGGCAGATATGGGTTCTGAAAAACCTCAGCCCTGAATTCGTTCGCCATTCCCTTCTCCGAATCGCAGCACGGCAGCCGTTATGTTGTCCTCGCCGCCACGCTCTTTCGCGAACTCAATGAGCCCGCGGCACATCGCGATCGCATCGCCTTCCATTCGCGCGAACAATTCCGTCATCTCCCCTTCGCTCGCGGCATAATTCCACAGACCGTCGCTGCAAAGCAGCAACGCGCCTGTCCCCGGAATCGCGAATGTAACCGTGTCCGGTTTTGCGTTCTCATCCGAATCCCCACCCAGCCAGCGCGTGATCGCATGGGCCCGCGAATCTTCCATCGCTTCCTCGCTCGTCATCTCGCCCGAACTCACCACGTCGTTAAGCCAGGAGTGATCGCTCGTCAACTGCCGCGCGCCTGAGCCATCGACCCAATACGCCCGGCTGTCGCCTACCCACGCAATCGTGGCCGTATTCTCCTCAACGCGCGCCGCAACAGCCGTGGTCGAAGGCGCGTCGCCGGATCGGTCCAGGTCCGCCACCCGCTTCGCCGCCTCCGCAAACGCCTCTTCCAACGGGGCGCCGCGGCTCAGCATCTCGCTCAGGCTCTCAACCGCGGCTGCGGCGGCAGTCTGTGCCTCGCCCGAACTCGAAACGCCATCGCAAACCACAAGAACGGACCCCTGAATCGCCACCCGGTCCTCATTCCGCTCGTGGCGAATCCCCCGATCCGATACCGCCGCCAGATCCGCCGAAATGACAATCTCAATGTGATCCTCCGGCCGCGGCCTCACCCGCATTCCGCACCGGCCGCAAAACCCCTCTTCATCGATCTCGTCCGGACCAGCGCCACACCGGCATCCACCCTCTTGCGGCATCTCCTCAACCAAACGAAGCCCGCACTCCTCGCAGAAGATGTCATCATCGGGCAGAGTGGCCATGCAATGCGGGCATTCCATGTTCAAGCCTCAGATCAGCGTCCGCGGCCGCACCGCGTTGGCTTCGTCCACCAGCCGTATCCGTTCTTCCCCTGTCACCATCTGCGCCATCGCCCTCAGCGTCTTCTCGAGTTCCAGCCGGATCTTTTTCTCCTGGAGCGGTAAACCTAAAACCTTCACCGATCCGTTTGCGGAGCGTTTCGAGCGCGCCACTTCGAGCGCCGCGCGCAAAATGAGATTCCCCAGAATCAGCCGGTTCATGCCTTCCAGTTGCAGCCCTTCTGCGACCGCAGAAGCCGACGCCACATCCTCGAGTTTCGGAGCCGAGCCATTCGCGCGAGTCAAAATCCGCGCCGCCTCGATGCGACCCCGCAGATACTGCGCCGAGCCCTGCGGTGTCCGGTTCAGCGCCTGCGCCGCGCCTTTCCGGTCGCCACGCGCTTCCAGACATCGCGCAAGCCCGAAAGCCGCCGATACGAACGACGAATCCACGCGCGTCACCAGGTCATACATGCGAATCGCCAGATCGGAATTCCCTGCCATCTCGGCCGCGACGCCTAACGCCAGCTTTGGCGCCACTTCGCCCGGCAAATCGAAATAAACCTGATCGAATTGCGCGAGTGCCCCCGTCGCATCCCCCGCCGCCAAACGCACACGCCCCGCATACCAAAGCACGCGCCAGTCCCACGGATCCTCGTCGGCGAGTTCGGCCAGCATCGCCTCCGCCTCACGCACCGACCCGCTCTCGGCCAAAGCCCCGGCCAGCCGCAGCTTCGCTTCCCGCGATTTCTTCGAATACTCGACCGCTATTTTGAGTGCCGCCGTTTTCTTCTTCCCCTCCGCGGCCGCAATCGTCGTGCTCAAAACCTGCATCCCGGTATCGGGTCTATCCAGCACCGGATTCGGCAGATACCTGCTGTCCGGTTTTACGGGCGCAAAGTCTTCCCCCGCTTCGAGCGAAAGCAAGTCCGGGCCGAAACAGGCGCTCACGGCCGGTCGCGGCGTGCCGGACTCGACGGACACCACTTCGCGCAGCACGCCCAGAAGCTGCTCCGCCATTTCTTCGGCGGATCCGAAACGGTCATCCGCCTTTTCCGCGGTCGCTTTCAGGAGAAATCGGTAGAGCGATTCGTTATGCGCAAACAGCGGTTCCTCATCCGGCCCCGGCAACGTATAACGGTTCCCATTCGAAAACCCGGGAATATCGGTCAGAAGAACGCAAAGTGTTCGCCCGATCGTGAACAGGTCCGAAGCCGCCGTCGGCCCCTCGCCCGCTTCCGGCGCGCTGTATCCAACCGTTCCGTAGATGTCGCCCTTCAGATCGTCCGCGCGCCGCACTCCGCCCAGATCGATCAGCTTCACGTCATCGCGCTCTACCATCACGTTGTCGGGCTTGAAATCGCAATAGACCAGACCCGCCTTGTGCAGATACGCGAACGCCGGAAGGATGCGGTGGACATACGCAATCGCTTCCGCTACCGGCAACCGTCCCCGCTCCTGCCGGATCCGCTTCAACGTGATCCCGCCCACGTACTCCATCACGATGAAACCTTCCGCGCCGTGCTGAACGAAGTTGTAAATGCCGACGATATTCGGGTGCTTCACCGCCGCCAGAAATTGCCGTTCCGCCACCGCCGCAGCCGCGCCTGATTCGTCATGCGCGTTCAGCAGGCCTTTCAGCACCACGTAACGCGAGAGCAGCTCATCGAGCGCCAGATAAATCCACCCAAGACCGCCGTATGCAATGGCGCCCTTTACCAGGTACTGGCCCGCCACTTTGTCGCCCGGCTTCAACGAAGGAATGAACGAATACTTCTGACCGCATTTCCCGCAGAACCCCGCTTCCCGCCGCAACTGCGCCTCGCATTTCGGACAGAACCGCTTTTTGTCCGGAATCCTCGGATCCATCAGAATCGCCTTCTCCGGCTCGGTCGAGGGCAGTTCCGGCAGCGTAATCAGACCCGCTCCGAGTTGGCTTCCTGTCGAATGGGAGGATATGCGGGCCGTCCGCCGCGAGCCACGTCCGGCACGGCTCACAGGCGACGATCCGGTGCCGGTTCTCGCAACAGGAAAGGGACGCCTCGGTCCGGTAAAGCCCGACCCGCTGGTCTGGGCCGAGGCCGCGAGAGTCCTTACAGCCGCGTGACCGCAGAGACTGCAGTAACCGTCTTCGATCGCTCCCGCGCAGCCTGTTTGTCTGCAGCGCTCCGCGTTCATCGCTCTAAGTACCCCGGGCGTTGGCCAGCCGCGCGCGCTCTGTCAGCGCCCGCTCATACTCGCTCACCGAAACCTCCGCGCGATCCATCGGCGTCGGCCTCGAGTGCAGCAACCCATACGCTTCCTCGGCTAATCGAGTCAGTTCCGGGTTTTCCGCCACGCCATACGCCCGGGCTTTCGCCTTGAGCGCGTCCAGACGCCCCCGCAATTCGATTCTGAGTTCCAGCGGCGCCCGATTCGCAGCCATTGCCCCTCGTTCATTGGATACGCAATCGCGAGCCGCGCTGTTCCACTGCCGCAATCCAACCGTAATGGGCTCGAGCAGACCGTCGGCGTACTTGCGTTTCAGTCTCTCCAGCCACTCGCCCAGGGACTGGATCTTCCCCTCGGTTGACGGCGCGCGCAACCCCGCGGCATTCGAGACCTTTTGCTGAACTTCCGCATAAACCGCCACGCTCTCGCGATGCAACTGGGCCAGAGCGCCCTGCGCCGCCTCCGCCGCCTTCAACCCCGATTCGATTTCATTCCGCAGCCGCGCCCGTGCTTCCAGCGCCTCGCTCACGCGGTTGAGCGCAGGAGCGATCGCAGCATCGAAGTCGGAGGACGCGCTCAGTGGATCGCTCTCCGCCCGCTCCCGCATGTCTCCGAGCAGATGCTCCGCCGAATCGAGTACCGCCATCTCCCGCGCGCTCACATCCTGGGCTCGCAGCGTGCGAATCTGCTCCGCGCACTCATCGATTTCGCGGCCCAGCCTCTCCCACGCCGCATCGCACGCAAGTACCACGGTTTTGACGCTGTCAAACGCCTGCGCCATTGAATTCAGCAACTGCTCCGGCGCGATGCATTCGGTATTCTCGACGCCGCTCAACAGCGAACGTTGTCCGAGCGGAATCGCCACCGCCGGCAGACGAATGGACGCCGTCCTCAGAATCTGCTCGATCTCGCGCTGCTTTTCCTCCGCCCCGAAGTATGCCGGCAGATCGCGCCGGATCGCCTCAGCGCGGTTGATCGTATGCTGCAGCAGGTCGTAATACTGCACCAGCAGACTCACTGTCTTGATTGCCGGCTCCACCCGCGCCGCCGTGTCGCCCGTCAGGGCGGCTTTAGGCACGCCATTGGTCCCCGCCAGCCTTTCATACGCCGGCAGCGACTGCAGATCCACCAGGTTCTGGGCAGCGGCGGCCAGCCGCGTGTTCCAGCGCTCGAGCGCCTCGTCGATTTCCCGGACGGTCATCATTGGCGCTTCAGAAGAGACGAAAACGCGGCCGGCACAAACGATGGATCACTCGCCTCTGCGATGGCCAGTTGCATTTGAAACTCGATCGTCTCTATTGCCACCGGCGGCCGATACTGCGCCAGGCACTCCGCCAGCGCCGCGGCCGGCTCAATCGCCTTCGTCCGCATCAGCCGGTACGTCTTCACCGCAATTGTCTCTGCCGCTCCCGGCGTCAGCAGCACCGGAACCGCTGGCCCCAGCTCCGCAAAGTTGTCGTCGCCGACGTCCACACCGCGCGACCGGCAAAGAAACCGGATCAACTCGAAACTCTCCTCCGCGGTCGCCGTCGGCAGCAGCGGAATCTTCACATCCACACGGCCGGGCCGCTTCAAATCGACCTCGATCAGATCCGGCCGGCTGGATGCCAGCACCCAGATAATTCGGCCCCGGCTCGCGCTCGATCCCATCTCTTCCGCGATCATCGAATACACGCGCCCCGAAACTCCGGAATCGCCGCCCGATTCCCGTTTTCCCAACGACTGGTCGGCCTCATCGATAAATACGTAGCACCGCCCCAGCGCCCGCAGCAGCCGGAAAATGCGCTCGAGATTCCCTTCCGTACTCCCCACCCACTTGTCTCGAAAATTCCCGAACTTCACGACCGGCACGCCGGCTTCGCCCGCAAGGCACTCCACCGTAAAACTCTTGCCCGTCCCCACCGGCCCGCAAAGCAGATAACCCTTTGGCAGCGCCGCCACATCGCCCTTTTCCCAAAGCGCGATATCCTGCCGCAGCCACGCCTTGATCGCCTCGCCCCCTGAAATCGCGTCCAGCGTTCTCTTCGACTCCACGAACTCGATCAACCCACGGCAATCCGCCTCAACGATCTGCTTTTTGATTCCCGCGAGATCGGACGGCGTGAGTTCTTCTCCTGCGTGTTGTTTCGCTTTCAGCAGCTTTTCCGCGGCCGCGAGCGTCGAGCCCGCAAGAGCCCCCGCAACCGTGGCCGCGTTCTGCGCCCCATTCGAAAGTGGCTTCGGATACCGCGACGATAAAACCTGAAACGCCGATCCCAGCTCCTCCGGCGAAGGCAGCGGAATCTGCGCCTGGTGCGCCCTCGGATTGCGCGTCAGCAGCGGATGTACATCGTTCAGGTTCTCTGCGATCAGAAACGCCGCAAGCGGATAATCCGCCAGTGCGCCATCGCTCGACCAGTCCCGCAGCAATGTGACGATCGCTCCCAGATCGTAATCCATGCCGCCGCGCAGCGAAGGCGCAATCAGATCGACGCCCTTGATCAGACACGCGATCTGCACCGGCTCATGGTTCAGCCGCGCCAGATTCGCCGAATAGCGGAAATAGTGCGTCAGGAACTCAATGGCCGCACGTGGCTGCTTCGAAAGCTCGGAGCCCGATTTCGCCGTCGGCCATTTGGAAAATACGGCCCCGCCCTTCTCCACCCGAACTCCGTTCCCGAGATCGTAGCTCAGCACCACATCGAAACCTGGAAGCAGCGTTTCGAGCAGAAACTCGGTCAGGGAGCAGATGCGCGGCGGAGGCCCCGGCGCCACCAGCCGGTCCTCCACATTGCCATAGATCAGAAACTGGCTCGCGCTGTTGCTCTCATAGGCGTCCACCAGTTCCTGCGCCCACGCGGGAAGGCTTCGAACTGCAACGCCGGCAGCCGGAGAAGTCATCGCAAAATCCCGGGAATGTTACTCTCGCGCCGTCGCCGGACCCATGCTCTTGCGCGAGCTTTCGGGCTGTTCGACGGCTGGCGCGCCGGGCGCCGCAGGCAACGCAATTCCCTCGCGCGCCGCGAAATCGGCCAGCGCCTGGTCGGCCAGCGCCTTCTGCTCGGCCTCACGAACGTGCACCGTGGATACATCCAGATTGCCCTGCGCCACGCGCACGCGCCCGCTCGCCTTCGAGCGTTCCTCATCCACCATCGATTCGAGCCGCTGCAGCGTATCGCCCGTCCCGCCGAGATTCGTGATCATTCCCGAAGCGGTCTCCGTCAGGTCGGCGAGCGCCCGCTTCGTCTTCATGTCACTGATGTTGGCTTTGATGGATTCAATCTTGCTCTTCGCGTTCGCGACGGCCACATCGCGCGCCCGAACCAGATCTTTGTAAGTCGTTTCCGCCTGCTCGAGCTGTTTCTTGTTCTCGTCGAGTTCGCGTTCAATCGTCTGCAGCCGCAGCGCATACTGGCCCGCCGCGTCGCGGTTCCCGACCCGCAGGTGCGCCGCCGTCTTGGCGCGGAAATCGGACTGGTCCACCTGCAGCTTTTTAACCTGCGACATGAGCCGCTCGCAGAGTGCCGCGTGGGAGATCAGCCCCTGGTTGTAGCTTGCGATCTGCTTCCGCAGATTCTCCGTCTCAACCTCGAGCAGAGCCTCCGGATTCCGTCGCTCGATACCGGAAATGAAGAGACTGAAGAAGCCACGAAACAGATTCGAGATCCTGCCGGCCATTGATTCTCGTTGTCCTTTTTCCTGCCGAAAGCCACCGCTATTATCCCAAAACGAACAGAAGGCTGGTTTTGTTCAATGGATTACGGTTGTCGGACCACGATCTGACCCTCGGGCGATCGGGTAAGCAGTGTCAGACGCCTCGACCAGTCGCGGCCTGAGTTCCTGAAGTAGAGGACCATCGGACGGAGCGCCGAAATTGTTGCCGGATGAACGCGAAATAACACCACTCCAGCCCTCTCCAGCGGCTTCCGGCGTTGCGTCGTGAGTTTCAGGTAGTCCTTATCGAGCGTTAGAAGGATTCGGCTTTCGCGTTCCGCAATCTCGAGCAGTTCCGTATCCGTCAAGCCCGGATGATCTCTCAGCCCGGAAATTACGTCATGGCCTTCAGCCCGCAGTTCAGTCAGAAGCTTTTCTGGAAAGTTCTCATCCCCGAGAAGGCGCATCAATCAGAACGGAGTGGTATTCAATGTCATGGGCGAGCTGACTTGCATAACCGAAGCAGGCGAGGATGTCGTCGTGCGTCAGAACAGGGTAATAATCTTCAACCAGCTCTTTTTCGGTGACTCCGGCCGCCAGCAGTTCGAGTATCAACTCGACAGCCAGACGAGTACCCTTGATCTTCGGCTTTCCGCCAATAACCTCCGGGTCCCAATCGATCCGGTCCGTCCACTGCCCCATCACTTCGTAGTCTATAACCGGACACGACCTTACAACGCATTCATACGATCCGCGATCAGCCGGAGATCCCGCATAAACATTTCGCACTCTTCCTCATATCGCTCCCTGCGCGCGCAGAATGGCAGCCGGGTCAATCGTCGCCACCAGCTCCTTCGCCCGGGGATACGGGAAAAACCGCCCGCGTTCGGGCCTGATGCGGAACTCACGCCCCATCAGCGCCTGCGCCGCCGCCGGGCGCGTATCGCTGCCTGATCCGGTTTACACAATAGGAGCATCGTAACTGCAGTAATTCGTCAGCAGCAGTTTGAGCAGCGAAACGCAGCGCGCGTCGGGCGTGTAAAGAGTGACAGATGCCATTACCGGTGATATTACCGATCCCGCCTTCCACACGCGCCCGTTTCGACCGCTGCCGGCGCACGACGCGTCGTAATTTCGCAGCATCCGCGAGCACGCGTAGCTTTGCTTCCACGTCCACACTGGTTTCGAGGGCTGCGACTCAACTGCCGGGTTCTCTTTGGAATGGCCGCCAGATGCCTCCCGCGCATCTGCTGGCCGTGTTAACATTGAGTTTCCATTTCAGTGCAGACGGGAGGCTTCAGGGGCTTTCTGCGTGCTGATGGAGCGCACAGGCCGCCCTCTGGGCGGCTCGTTGTGCGCGAGGTGAAGTTGGAGCGCGTAATGGACCGTCCTGTGCGGTGCGTTGTGCGGCATTAAACTTAAGGATTAAACGCAACCCACGACTCGAAGCCTTCGCGTTTCGAAACCGGACTTGCGGAAGGAGAACGAAAGTTGAGACTGGAAACTGTTGTCGAAGCGCAGCCCCGCGCTGCCCGCGGCAAAAACGAAGCCAGGCGCACGCGCCGCCAGGGCCTGATCCCGGCTATCGTCTATGGCGCTTTTAAGGATCCCCAATCCATCAGCGTCAATCCCAAAGATATCTTAAAGATCATCCGCAGCCGTACCGGCCACAACTCGATCTTCGATTTGAACGTCGATGGCATCGAACGTACGCCCGTTATCGTGGCCGATGAGCAATACGATCCCATCAAGGGCAGCCTGCTTCATATCGATCTCAAGCGCATCGATCTTTCGAGAAAACTCCGCGTCTCCGTCCCGGTGCACGTCACGGGCGAAGCCAAAGGCGTCAAACAGCAGGGCGGCGTCCTCGACGTCGTAACCCGCGCCATTGAAATCGAGTGTGTCCCGGACGACATCCCCGATCAATTCGCGGTAGACGTCACCGAACTCACCATCGGAACGAATATCCGGGTATCAGATCTCCCTGTCAAGGAAGGCGTCCGCGTCCTCACCTCGCCAGATGCCGTGATCGCGCACGTGGTCGGCATCAAGGAAGAGGCCGCTCCCGCCGAAGTCGCCGCTCCTGCCGCGGCTGAGCCTGAGGTGGTGAAGAAGGGTAAGAAGGAAGAGGAAGCCGCCGCGCCCGCCGCGGACAAAGGCAAGAAGAAATAACCGGGAATGTTCCTGGTGGCCGGCCTTGGCAATCCCGGCGAGCAATACGCGTCCACCCCGCACAACATGGGTTTTCTGGTAGTGGACCGGCTCGCCGCGCGGTACGCAATTCGCGTCACGCGTCCGGAAGGCCAGGCGTTGGTCGGACCTGGAAGCATCGGCGGTAAACCAGTGCTGCTCGCAAAACCGCAAACGTACATGAACCTCAGCGGCATCTCCGTTAAAGCTCTGACGGACAAGTACGAAATTCCGCCCTCCGATCTTATCCTTATCTACGATGACCTCGATTTCCCATGGGGCATTTTACGCGTGAAGCCGAAAGGCTCCGCGCCCACCCACAATGGCGTAAAGAGCGTTATCTCCAAACTGGGAACTCAGGAGTTCCCGCGAGTTCGGCTGGGAGTCCATCCCGATCCCGGCCACCCGCTCCCGTCGGGAGCGGATTACCTGCTGTCGCGGTTTTCGCGGCGGCAAACCGAAGAACTGGATGCGTTCATCGACCTCGCGGCCGATGCCACGGAATCCATAATCGCCGAGGGCGTCGAAAAGTCCATGACCCGTTTCAACGGCAGCGTTAACGGTCGCGCCCGGGGCTCAAACACAGAGGAAGAATGAGAATCTACGAAAATCTGTTCATCGTCAGACCCGATGCGACAGAAGAAGAGATCGACCAGCTCATCGAGGGCATGTCGAAGACCGTGGCCTCCGGCGGAGGCACGGTAGACAAGGTCGAAAAATGGGGAAAGCGCAAACTGGCCTATCGCGTCGAGAAACATCGCGAAGGCAGTTATGTCCTGATGCAGTTCACTGCCGCCCCTGAGCTGGTGAAGGAATTCGAGCGCCGCCTGCGCGTGCAGGACTCCGTCCTCAAATTCCTCAGCGTTCGTATCGATGAGGTCCTGAAGCGTATCGAAAAGCGCCGCAAGGAACGCGAGAAGCGCGCACATCGCCGCCCGCCCGTTCCGGCGCCGCAGCCCTCGATCGCGCAGCAGATCCTCGCTGGCGGCGAACCCGCCCATCCTCTGCCCGGTCCGCCCGCCACTCCCGCCGCCGCTCAACCCGGCGCGGCGCCGGCTCATCCCGCTCCCGGCGCGCCCGCGCCGAAGGAATCGTAAGCGAAGCAAGAGAGATAAGGAGATCGAACCATGGCTGAACAAAAAGGTGGAAGACCGATCGCCGCTTCGCAGCGGCCCACGGGCGGCGATAAAGCCGCCGCAGTCACCAAGAAACAATACTTCCGTCGCAAGAAAGTCTGCCGCTTCTGCGTCGAGAAGATCGATGACATCAACTACAAGGACACGAAGATGCTGCAAAGCTTCATCGCCGAGCGCGGCAAAATCGTGCCTCGCCGTATCTCGGGTGTGTGCGCTCCCCATCAGCGCCGCCTCACGGACGCCATTCTCAAGGCGCGAAATATCGCCCTGCTGCCCTTCGCGCAGGTGCTCTAAGGAGACCGAAAAACCATGGAAGTGATTCTTCGGGAAGATATCGAAAAACTCGGCGGACGCGGCGATGTCGTCAAGGTCGCCCCAGGCTACGCGCGTAATTTCCTTCTCCCTCGCCGTATGGCCGTTGTCGCCACTGATGCCAATCGCAAGATCATCGAGCAGGAGCGCCAGGCCCATCTCCGGCGCGAGGCGAAACTCGAAGGCGAAGCCCAGGGTCTCGCCAACCTGCTCTCCGGCGTCTCAATCACCATTTCGCGCAAGGCAGGCGAAAACGATCAGCTCTTCGGATCGGTCACGGCCAACGACATCGCCGAATCGCTTGCCGCCCGGAAGTACACGGTCGAGCGCCGGCGCATTCAACTCGATGAGCCGATTCGCACGCTGGGCGAACATAAAGTTGCCGTCCGCCTTCACAGGAACGTCACGGCCGAAGTGACCGTGAACGTGACGCGTGAGGAATAGCCGCGGATGCCATTCGATCTGAGCGGTCAGACCGCAATCGTTACCGGCGGCGCCACCGGCATCGGCGAAGCGATTTCCAAACGCCTCGCCGATGCCGGCGCGACCATCGCCGTCGCCGACTTGAATAAAGAAGGCGCGGCGCAGGTGGCCGCATCCCTTCCCAACAACTCGTTCGGGGTCGAGGTGGATGTCTCCTCATCGTCCTCCGTCAAGGCGGCGGTGGACGCGGTTCTCGCGAAAACCGGGCGCGTTCACATCCTCGTCAACAACGCGGGAGTCGCGGGTAAGGCCGCGCCGATTCAGGAGCAGACCGACGAAGATTTCGAGCGCGTCATCCAGATCAACGTGAACGGCGTGTTCTTCTGCTGCCGCGCCGTCATTCCCCACATGCTGCAGCACAAATACGGGCGCATCGTAAACATCGCCTCGATTGCCGGCAAGGAAGGTAATCCGAACATGATCGCCTATTCCGGCAGCAAGTCAGCGGTTATCGGCATGACGAAATCGCTCGGCAAGGAAGTCGCGACGCAGGGCATCTGTGTAAATGCCGTCGCGCCCGCCGTGGTCCGAACCAAAATCCTGGAGCAGTTAACCGACGCCCAGATCAGCTACATGACCGAGAAAATCCCCATGCGGCGCACGGGCGAGCCATGGGAAATCGCGGCGGTCGTTCATTTCCTCTCGAGCCCGGATTGCTCTTTCGTTACCGCCCAGTGCTACGACGCGAGCGGCGGCCGCGCAACCTACTAACCCTCGAGCGAGCCCGGAGCTTCGGCCCGGGCTCATCACTTAACCCGCCTTTTTCTTCCTCAGCCCCGTCCCCTGGCACTGAGGACAATTTCCCGTCCCCGCGCAGTTAAAGCACTGGCCGCCATTGCCGGTGCCTTTGCAGTCCCTGCAATCTCCCGACCCGCCGCACACGTCGCATTTCTCGCGGTCTTCACCGCTCACGTCCGGAACGAAGGGCATCAGCGCGCGACCTGCCGGTGCACGGTTCGCGTCTTCGGCCCGCGGCCATGTTCCGCCTGCTGCGCTATTGCCGGCCCCTCCCCGCGCTCGACGGTCGTTCGGCCGGACCCGGCCCACTTTCCGCCGTCCGCCACTTCGGTCCCGTGCTTACGATTCAGGTGCTTCTTCTCCATCGCGCGGATCTCGCTCGTCTTGCGATTCGATGTCAGTTCCCCCGTGGAGGTCGTCTTTCCTGGCATGACTCTCGGAGTGCACGGCGGATTCCATCGCGTAGCGTCGCAGCCGTACCCAGGTTTCAAACATGGCCGGGTCGTCGAGCCAGACCAGCATCCACTCCAGCATTTCGGCTTTCCGCGACCGGACCGCCTCCTCAACGCGTGAATTCCGCGACGCCCACCGCGCCCGGTCTTTGGCCGCGATCACCTGTTGCCTGATAAAAGGCCGAAGCTCCGGGCGCGCGGCATAGATCCCGGCTAGTTCGAGGAGCGACGTCTCGAGCTCACCGAACCCATGCTGCTCGACGCCGCGCACGGGCTGGTCGACCGGAATCCCTGCCTTCAACAATTGCGCCGGCGTGATCTTCGGGAATGCTTTGCGGAGTTCCGCCCACTCCGCTTCGCCCACGCGCGTCCAGCCGTGCGCCGCGATGAACTCACCAGGGGCCTTGCGGCCAGACATCTACTAAAGATAAACCCGCCGGAACTGCCGGTATTCCACCATCTGCGACAAATTCCTTCGCGACAGATATTGGTTGCGGTCTACTATGTAGCTGAAATCGACTTTTGTCGATAAGGGAATCACCGCCATGAAACGCCTCGCCGCTTCTTTGAATCGCCTCTTCCAGATTTTCGGGCGCCTCGTCGAAGCCACCATCGGATCGAACGGAACCGGTCGCGCACTGCTCGCTTCCTCCGCCCCGGTGTCGCTCGACCACCGCTCTTCACGCCGACATCGCTGAAAAAGCAGCGATTAGCGGCTACAATGGCGATTGATAGCCGCTCGAGCCGCCTCCGCGCAGGCTGTCCAGGCGCTGCGCCGCTGCTGCCGCGCTGGGGGTCTCGAGGCCTCCGGCAGACGCGAAGGACACCACCAGATCTGGGCCCGCGACAGCATGATCTCGCTTCTCGGAGCCAGGTTCTGCCGGGATTCCCTGATTCAGGATGCGCTCAGACAGAGCGTCGACACGCTTCGGCGCGGTCAGAGTACCGCTGGCGCCATTCCCAATAACGTCGGCTCCCAGTCCCTCCGGCCGAATTTTCGCGCCTATGCCGATGGAGGCCTGTGGTGGATCCTCGGCAGCGCCCTCCTCGACCCGGATCCCGCGACCACCGCCGCGATTCTTCGCTGGTACGAGTGCCAGGACGTGGACCAGAGCGGCCTCCTCAGCATGCAGGAGAGTACCGACTGGCAGGACCTCTTCTGTACCCGCGGCAAAGGTCTTTACCTGAACTGTCTCTATGTACTCGCCCTTCGCGCAGCCGCGCGCCTCCTCAGTAACAGCCTCTTAAGCGAGCGCGCTGAAGCAGTTTGCCAAAGGATCAACGACTGGATGTGGTACAAGGGCGACGGCGATATGCTGCGTCACATCTCACATACCTTCAGCACGGAGAGCCGTCAGGACCGCGACTCCCTCGGCCGGAAACGCTTCATCCCTCCAAAGCTCCGCCTGCGCGATGAGCAGCACTACTTGCCGTGGCTCGGTTTCCGGGCCGTTGGAGAATGGTTCGACACACTCGGCAACCTCATGGCGATTCTCGCCGGCGTAGCCGATGCGGAGCAGACCGCAACCATTCTCGATTTCATCCGCCGCCACCATCTGGACCGCTGGCCCTGTGCCAGCCTCGTTCCACCCGTCCGTCCGGGAGATCCGGACTGGCGGGACTACTACGGCCTCCTGAACGTACCTGGCCATTACCATAACGGCGGCGTCTGGCCGTTCATCGGCGGCTTCTACGTGGCGGCGCTGGTGCAGGCCGGAAGAGAAAACGAAGCCAACGAGGCCCTGAACTCGCTGGCCGAGCTGAACCTCCGAGGCGAATTCAACGAATGGCATCATGGCGAAACGGGCGAGCCGATGGGGGTCAAGGACCAGGCCTGGTCGGCCGGAATGTTCCTCTTTGCCGAGGAGTGCGTCCGCCGGGGAACGGTTCCGCTCGGCGCATGATTACCGAACGAACCCACCGCGGCCCTGCAGCCGGACGAACGAACCCAATTCGGCCCAGCAGCCGCCATCACCACAGTGCCAACGCATCGCGACCGAACGAACCCAACGGCCACTCCGGTGGAACAAGAGAGAACCTGGGCTCCCTCAACTCCACAATTGCGAAGGTCCCTCTACTGCCGCTTGAGATTCCTCTGATACTGCGCCACATTCGCCTCATGCTTCTGCAGCGAATCGGCGAAGTTATGCCCGCCGGACCCATCCGCCTTCGCCACGAAGTAGAGGTACGACGTTGCAGGCGGACGCATCGCCGCCTTGATCGAGCTCAGTCCCGGGTTCGCAATCGGCCCCGGCGGCAACCCGGCATGCTGGTACGTGTTGTACGCATTCGGGCTCGCCAGGTCGGACCGGTAGATCGTCCCCCGGTACCGCCCCTCGAGCAGCGCCGCATACACCGTCGTGGGGTCGCAATCGAGCCTCATCCCGATCTGCAGCCGGTTCCGAAAGACGGATGCCACTATCGGGCGCTCCTCCGGCAGCCTCGCCTCGCGCTCCACCAGCGAAGCCAGCGTGATCGTCTCGTGCACGTTGCCCCGGCCGCCCAGCGCATCCCACTGCGTCCGGAATTCGGAGGTCATCAGGCGGCAGATCTGCTGCGCCGTTGTGCGTCGGTAAACACGATACTTGTTCGGGAACAAATAACCCTCGAGCGTCGCCGCCTTTGGGTCCAGGTCGCGGATCAGAGCCGGGTTCCGCGCCGCTTCCAGAAACTGCCGCGCGCTCATCGTTCCCAGTTTGGCGACCGTATCGGCGATGTCGAACATGTTGAACCCCTCCGGAATGAGGAGTTCCATATAGAAGATGTCGCCTCTCGCAATCCGCCCGAACACCTCGAGCGGGGACGCAGCCTTCGTGAACTGGTATTCGCCGGCCTGAAGGTTCGCGCGGCGCCGCACGAGCTTCGCGGCAAGGAACAGCCAGCGGTCCCGAACTACGCCTTTTTCGGCCAGTTCGGTCGCGATCTCCCCCGTAGAAGTGCCGTGCGGGAATTCCAGAAACACCGGCTGGCTAAACCCCTGGTACGGCTGGTTCAGGAGATAGAACACATAGCCCGCGCCAATTGCGGCCACGAGCACGCACAACGCGAACAGCCGAAACAGGAATTTCAAATCGAGCTCTCTCCGGAATCGAGATAATTCTGGAGCAGGAGGACCGCCGAAAGCCGGTCGATGGTCGGCTTTCGGCGGTCGTGTGCGATCCCGGATCCCCGCAGCGTTCTCTCGGCCTCGCGGCTGGTCCAGCGCTCATCCCGAAAAACCACCGGAATCCCGGTCTTTCGCTCGAGCTCCCGCGCAAACTCGCGCGTATATTCCCCCTGGCGGCTGGCCTCGCCGCTCATATGCAGCGGATCTCCAACCAGAAACAGCCGGACGCCTCGCTCCATCGCAAGATGCCGCAGCAATTCGATATCCTCGCGCCGGCCGCTGCGCTGCATCGTCTCGAGACCCTGAGCGGTAATGCCGAGCTCATCGCTGATGGCGAGCCCGATGCGTTTTCGACCCAGATCGAGCGCGAGAATCCGCCCTGGCTCAGTCAGCATTCTGACTTACTCGACTTCTGGCTTCCTCGAATTCCTGCTTCAGGCCAGCGCTTCGGCGATCAGCTTCGCCTGTTCTGCCGCATGCCGCTTCGCCGAACCCGCCGCGGGACTCGCCGTAAACGGCCGCCCGACGTACTCCGCCTTGCGCCCAAGATCCCGGAAGCGCCCGGAAACGAAGCGCCACGCGCCCATGTTGCGCGGGTCTTCCTGCGCCCAGATGATTTCGACCGACGGATGATACCGCGCCAGCACATCAGCAACCTGCCGATCCGGGAACGGATACAGTTCCTCGACCCGAATCAGCGCGACGTCTTCGATTTTTTTCGCTTCCCGCGCGGCCAGCAGGTCGTAATAGACCTTGCCCGAACAGAACACCAGCTTGCGCACGCGCGAAGAATCGAGCGTATCGCCAATCACTTCGCGGAATCCGCCGTGTGTCAGATCTTCAAACGAAGACACTGCCTTCGGCGACCGCAGCAGAGACTTGGGCGTGAAGATAACGAGCGGCTTCAGCGGCAGCACCGTCTGCCGCCGCAGAATGTGGAAGTACTGCGCCGGCGTGGTCACGTTCGCGACCCGGATGTTGTTCTCGGCGCAGAGAGTCAAAAAGCGCTCCATGCGTCCGCTCGAGTGCTCCGGCCCCTGTCCTTCGTAACCGTGCGGCAGCAGCATCACGAGTCCGCTCATCTGGCTCCACTTCTGTTCCGCCGTGGTGATGAACTGGTCGATGATGATCTGCGCGCCATTCGAGAAGTCGCCGAATTGCGCTTCCCACAAGGTGAGCGTCTGCGGCTCGGCTACGCTGTATCCGTATTCGAAACCGAGCACGCCGAATTCGCTCAGCGAGCTGTCGTACACATAAAACGGCGCCTGCTTCGGATCCAGATGCTGCAGCGGGATGTACCGGTGGCCGTCTTCGTAGTCGTAGAAAATCAGGTGCCGCTGACTGAAAGTTCCGCGGCCGGAATCCTGCCCGGAAAGCCGGACCGGCGTGCCCTCGAGCACCAGACTGCCAAACGCGACTCCTTCGGCGTACGCCCAGTCAATGGGGCCGCGCTTCGCGAACACCTCGCGCCGTTTGGCGAGGAAGTGCGATTCGAGCTTCGGATGCGGGTGAAATTCGGCCGGCAGAAAATTGATGCCGTCCACAACCCGCTCCAGCATCTCGGGGGTAATCGAAGTCGTCGAGTTCGGCCTCGGCGGCGTCATGATCGGCTGCAGTACCCACTTGCCCGCTGCCTTGTTCGCATCGAACGCCGCATTCAAGCGGTCGGAAGCCTTTTTCCGGCTCCCCTGGACATCGCCGGCCGAGACCAGCTTTTCGGCCACCAGCTTCTCGCCGTACTGCACTGCCACCGAAGGCGTCTGCTGAATTTTGCGGTACATTACCGGCTGGGTGTAAGCCGGATCGTCCGTTTCGTTGTGTCCGTTGCGGCGATAGCAGATCAGATCGATGACCACGTCGCGCTTGAACTGCTGGCGGTAGTCAAAAGCGAGCTGAACCGCGCGGATGGCGGCTTCCGGATCGTCGCCATTCACGTGGAAGATTGGCGCCTCCACCATGCGCGCCACGTCGGTCGCGTATTGGCTCGAGCGCGAATCGCACGGCAGTGTGGTGAAACCGATCTGGTTATTGATCACCACATGGACCGTGCCCCCGGTTGCGTAACCCTCAAGCTGCGAAAGGTTGAGCGTCTCAGCCACCACCCCCTGGCCCGCAAATGCGGCGTCGCCATGAATCAGAACCGGGATCACGCGCCCGCGCTCTTTATCCCGCAGCCGCTCCTGCTTCGCGCGAACCATGCCTTCGACCACCGGATTCACGGCCTCGAGATGGCTCGGATTCGAGGCGAGCGAGACCACGATTTCTCTGCCCGAGGGCGAATGGTGAAGGCCGCTTGCGCCGAGGTGATATTTCACGTCACCCGAGCCTTGCGTCGATGCCGGATCGATATTGCCTTCAAATTCGGAGAAGATCTGTCCAAGCGGCTTGCCAATGATATTGGCGAGCACGTTCAGCCTTCCGCGATGCGCCATGCCGATCACGATTTCATGCGCATCCTGTTCGGCCGCGCGGTTCGCGAGTTCGGCCAGCACCGGAATCGTGGTTTCCGCGCCTTCAAGCGAAAAGCGCTTCTGCCCGATGAAGCGGCGGTCCAGGAACAGCTCGAATTCTTCGCCTCTCAAGAGATTTTCGAGAATTCGCAGCTTCTCTTCTTTACCGAGCGGCCACGAATTGCGCGTGGGCTCCATCCGCTGTTGCAGCCAGACTTTTTCCTCCGGCCGCTGGATGTACATGTACTCGGCGCCGATTTTGCCGCAATAGGTCGAGCGCAGAACCTCGAGCATCTCCCGAAGCGGCGCCATTTTGCGGTTGCCAAACACCGGGTCGAGCGTTCCCGCGTAAAAGTTCCGGTCGAGATCCCAGATGCTGAGCCCGTAGGTGAGCGGGTCGAGTTCGGAATTGTATTCGGGTTCGCCGCCCAGCGGATCGAGCTCCGCCATCAGATGGCCGCGAACCCGATAAGCATGAATCAGCCGGGTGACGGCCGCTTCCTTCACGATCTCCGGCGAAGGTTCGGCGGCGGCCGGGGCCAGCGCAGGAGCTTTGTCCGATTCCCACTTTACCGGCGCGTAAGGAACGTGCAGCGCGTCGAAGATTTCCTGATAAAAGCTCTGTTCGCCATCGAGCAGCGTCTGGAGCGAACCGAGAAACGTTCCCGATTCCGCGCCCTGAATAATCCGGTGGTCGTAAGTGCAGGTGACCGACATCACCTTGCCGATGCCGAGCGACGCGATCACATCCGCCGCCACGCCGCGGTATTCGGCCGGATAATCCATCGCGCCCACGGCGATAATTGCGCCCTGCCCTGTCATGAGGCGCGGCATCGAAGCCATGGTCCCGACTGTGCCGGGATTCGTAAGAGAAATGCTGGTGCCCTGAAAATCCGCCGGAGTCAGTTTGTTGGACCGCGCGCGCGTCACCAGATCGTCGAACGCGGCCATATATTGCCCGAAGTTCATGGCGCCGGCATTTTTGATGTTCGGCACCATGAGGCTGCGTGCGCCATTTTTGCCCGCCACGTCGATCGCGAGGCCGAAATTGATCTCTTTCCGGAGCACACGAAAAATTTCGCCCGCGCTGTTCTGTGCGAACGCGTGATTGAGGGCGGGGTTTGCGGCGACGGACTTCACGATCGCCCAGCCGATGAGGTGCGTGTAGGAGACCTTGCTCTTGCCGACCAGCGAACGGTGATGATTGATCAGACGGCGATTCTCGTCGATCACCTTGACCGGAATAATTCGTTGCGAGGTGGCCAGCGGAATCGAAACACTCGCCGCCATATTCTCGGCGATGCGCGCGGCGGCGCCCCGGAGCGGCATCAGTTCCTCGGAGCCACTGGTCTCGATCGTGGCGGGCGGACGCGGGGTCAGCGCCGTAACCGGAGCCGGGAGATGGCCGTTGTCTCCGCCGTTCGTAATCAGGGCGCCATTGGAGGCTCCCCCATTCGAGGCCATGCCGGAGCCGTTGTGCTCGAAAATCTGCTTCCAGTCGGGGTCGACCGAGGTACGGTCGTGCCGGTACTGCTGCATCAGCTCTTCTTCGAGCCACGCATTAACGCCCGCTTGCGGGCCGGGTTTCGCTTCCATGACGGGGGATAAATCGCTCAATTCAATGATAGCGAAAGACCCGATGGCGATTCAGGGGTGAAAAGCCAGGCCAGGAGGTGTGCCGAATGAGACTGGAACGCGAAACTCCCATTTCAATAAGATGAAACTCGTGAAGCTGCTGATCTTCTCCGATATCCACAGCGATGCGAAGGCGCTGGACCGGCTGGTGAAAACGGAGGCCGATTATTACATTTGCGCCGGCGATCTGGTGAACTGGGGACGCGGGCTCGACGCCATGGGCGAAATCCTGAAACAGCGTGGAAATCGGGTTTACGTCATCCCGGGCAATCATGAAACCGCCGGGCAGATCTCAGACCTGTGCGCGAAATTCGGATTGAACGACCTGCACGAGCGCTCAATCGAAGTGGACGGTTTTCACGTCACCGGGCTCGGATATTCCAACCCGACGCCATTTGATACGCCCGGCGAATATTCCGAGGAACAGCTCTCCGAAAAGCTGCACGCCTTTGACGGGCTCAGGCCGATGATCGCGATCTGTCATGCTCCGCCGCGCGGCACCATGCTCGACCGCATCACGAATTTGCGGCACGCCGGCAGCACCGCCGTCCGCGAGTTTCTCGAACGGGAACAGCCGCGCTATTTTTTCTGCGGGCACATCCACGAGGCGGCGGGAGCAGCCGAAAAGCTGGGCGATACCTCGGCCATGAATGTAGGAAGGAAAGGTTATCTGCTTGATCTGGCTGACCAGAACGCGAAAGGACTTCTCTGATGGCGACACTCGGATTGATTGAATACGAAAACGCAAACCCGGAGGTGCGGGCCGTTTACGACGACATTATGCAGGTGCGGCAGACGGACTGGATCAACAACTTCTGGAAAGCGCTGGCGCACGACCCGCTCACGCTCCGACGCACCTGGGAGAGCATCAAACAGATCATGGGTCCGGGAGGAGCGCTCGATCCGCTGGTCAAGGAGATGATCTATGTCGCGGTGAGCGCCACGAATCAGTGCCCCTACTGCATTGCGTCCCATACGGTCTCGGCGCGCAAAGCCGGGATGACGGATGCAATGTTTGCGGAAGTGATGGCCGTGGTGGGAATGGCGAACGAGACCAATCGCCTGGCGAGCGGCTATCAGGTGGAGATCGATGAAAAATTCAGAACCTAGGCTCGAGCGCCCGGCGGTCTCGTTCCGGCGCGGGCGCCCTCTCCTGGCCGGCGCTCAGCCTGTTTGGCGAGCGGAAAGACGGCTGAGTTCAGTCGTGAGCTTGCGCGCGGCCGCGGGAGCGGTCACGTTGCCGGTGAGGATTTCCTTATTTGTGACATCCCGGCCGTAGAGCTCCTTGTTGGTATCGTCATCCGGCTGGATTGTCGCGCCCTTCAAAGCGATTCCGGCAAACGCCCCACGGGAGCGGGAATAAGACAGGATTTGAGCGTGCATTGTGGCGTCGGTTGAGGCCGTCGCATCCCGGCCGACAGGACCGGCAGCCGCCGTCGCGTCACCGCCTATGGTGAATTTGCTGCTGAGGAGGTGCTTCATGCCGTCCTGATTCATGATGAGCAGGATGACGTCCTGTTCCGACCCGCCGATCTGGAAGCCGACGCTGCCTCCAATCGACTTGATGGCGGCTGGGGCAGTCCAGCCGCGGCCACTGCTTTTACGGCATACGGCGTATCCGGCTCCGTATTGGGCGCCGACGATGAAACCGCCTTTTTTCATGCCCGGGATAATTACAATGCATTCGGCCTCGTTCAACAGGTCCTGAGGAATGCCTTTATCCTGCATATGAGCCATCTCTCGAAGTACGTCTGCTGCGGCGTCGAGCCGGTCGACCGCCTTGGCTTCTTTATCAGCGGCTATGGCAGGAGCGACAGCGGCAGCGACGGCAATTATTGCGACGAGTGTAGTTCGCATCCACACTTCTCCTTTCACACTTAGTCGAGCTTGTGTAATTCCAATGTTCGATGGAACACAGCAGTGATAGTGCTCCGACCAGAGCTTAACAGAGTAGTAAGGGCGGCGCACGACCGCGCTTGAAACTTACCGGCCGAACGCAGAAGAATTGCGAGCGAAATTCAGGACAACGCCCGGCACAATACCGAGGATGAAGGTGCCAATGGCCGGAATTATGAGGGCCGCCTGCAGACCCGCTCCGGGCGACCCGAGGGAATTGGCGACTTCTCCGGGCTCGTCGAAATACATCACAACCAGCAGCTTCAGATAGTAGTACGCGGCGACGGCGCTGTTCAGCAAACCCAGCACGGTAAGCCAGACGAGATGCGATTCGAGCGCGGCGCGAAAAATGTAGAATTTCCCAAAAAAGCCGCCGGTAAGCGGCACGCCTATGAAGGAAAGAAGGAAGATGGTCAGCATCGCGGCGGTGAGCGGCTGGCGCTGGCCGAGGCCGGCCAGATCTTCGATCCGAAGATGGCGCTCGCCCTTGCCGGCGATGTGAATGATCACCGCAAAAGCGCCGATATTCATGAGCGCGTAAGCGGCGAGATAGAACATGACGGCGGCCGTTCCGTCGCCCGAGCGCGAGGCGAGCGCGACCAGAATGTACCCGGCATGCGCCACCGAGCTGTAAGCCAGCAGGCGTTTCAGATTATCCTGGCGGATCGCGGCGAAGTTGCCGATGGTCATCGAAAGCAGCGCCGAGATCCAGATGAGCGGCTCCCATCCGCCCGCGACCTGCTCGAAAGAAGTCATAAAGATTCGCAGGAAGATGGCAAAAGCGGCAGCTTTCGGACCGGTCGCCATGAAGGCGCTGACAGGAGCGGGAGCGCCCTGATAAACATCGGGGGCCCACATCTGGAAGGGCGCGGCGGAGACCTTGAAGCCGAGCCCGACGATCATGAGAGCGGCCGCAACGCCGACCATCGCGAGAGGAGTGGAAGGATTGTTCAGCGCCGCGCGGATCTCATCGAGCTTCGTGGTGGCGGTGATGCCGTAAATCACGGCGATGCCGTAAAGCAGAAAACCCGTGGCGAAGGAGCCCAGCAGGAAGTACTTAAGGGCCGCTTCGTTATTGCGCTTATCGTTTCGCAGGTAGCCGGTGAGAATGTAGCTCGCGATGGACGAGATCTCGAGGCCGATAAAGATCATGATCAGGTCGTTTGCCGTGACCATCACGCACTGGCCGACGATGGAGAAAAGCAAAAGGGCGTGGTATTCGCCGGTCTCGGCCGCCTCGCGATCGAGGTACTTATATGACGAAAGCACCGCAAGAATGCCGATGCTGAGCACCATCACGCGGAAGAAGGCGCCGAAGCCGTCTACCACCAGAAGATTCGAGAACGAATAGCCCGGGACGGTGTATGCGGCGCAGGCGCCGATGATACCGAGCGCCAGAAGCAGAATCGAGAGATGCCCGAACATGCGGGGCAGTTTCCGCGCAAAGAGCGGATCGAGCACCATCATGAGCGTGCCGCCGATGGTGAGTATCAGTTCGGGCGAGAAGCGGAGATAATCGTCCGCGCCGGGGAAGAAATTAGCGTGCACGGCCGATGCCTCCGTGGCTGATCGTCGAGCCCGGCAGCGAGACTCTAAGCGGTACGTTCATTCGGCTTTGGTCGAGAATTCGAGCGTTCGTTTCGGAGATGTGCGGGAGAAAGCTTTGGGT
>Ga0157369_10000787_pt1 | contig 40692 bp, 32 predicted proteins | sample C25metaG_FD_113461 | JGI IMG/M metagenome (GOLD analysis project Ga0157369, IMG submission 113461) | Corn rhizosphere microbial communities from Kellogg Biological Station, Michigan, USA - C2-5 metaG | ecosystem: Host-associated > Plants > Roots > Rhizosphere > Soil | place: USA: Michigan... | reverse complement strand
TACCGAGGCCCGGTCCGCGCTCAAGCAGGAGTTTTCCGCGTATGGCATTACGCCGGATGCGGATGATCCGGTATCGCTGGCGCTCAAGCGGCTGATCGACCACAGCGAGCTTCAGCAGGAGCGTATCGAGTCGATTCTTTCTGCGCTTGATCGACTGGGCGCGCACCTGGAGAACTCGCCGAACGATCCGTTCGATGCGAGCGAGCTGAAGCGGATGCTCAAGTAAGCAAAGGGCCGGTGGCGACAGCTTATGTCGTCACTTGCTCGACCGTGAGCGCGCCGTCTTGCAGTTTCAGAAAACTGCCGCGCGGTTGCGCCTGATCGAAATCCCAGTCGGAAAGAACCCAGCGGCTGCCCCTCCGCTCGTGATGCAATTGCGGGCGGTGTGTGTGGCCGTGGATGAGCGTGGATGTATTGGATGCCTTGAGCAACGCGTCTACCGCTTCGGGTGCGACGTCGCCCATCATCGCCGCGGCGCGGGGTTCGCCCGCTACGTTGGCGGACATGGCGCGGCCAGCTTCGCTCTCTGCGCGCATCTTTTGCGCGATCTTCAGCCGCCAGCGCAGCGGCATCGTCAGGAATATCCGCTGCACCCAGCGCTTGCGCGTCCAGTGGCGAAAACGCATGTAGGCCGTGTCGCGCGTGCAGAGGGCGTCGCCGTGGGCAAGCACGATGCGCTGGCCATCATCCGCTTCCAGCACGGTGGGATCAGGTAGCAGCGTAGCGTGCGCAGCCTTCAAGAAACGCTTGCCGAGCAGGAAGTCGCGATTGCCGTGCATGAACAGCACGCGCGTGCCGCCCGCTGCAACTTCAGCGAGCAGGTTGGCGATGTGCTGGTGGAACGGATCAGCCAATTCTTCATCGCCGACCCAGTATTCGAAGAAGTCACCCAGGATGACGAGCGTGCGGGCCTCGCGGGCGCGCGTGCGCAGGAAGCGCTCGAACGCGGCGGCGGTGGCCGGCATGCTGGCCGTCAGGTGCAGATCCGAAATAAAAAACACCGGCCCGGAAACCCGGACCGGTGTCTTCAGCGCGGATGCCTGTGAGGCGTGCGCTGCGTCAATCATTCGATCACTTCAGCGCTTTCGATGATCACGTCTTCCATCGGCACGTCCTGGTGGAAGCCACGGTTGCCCGTGCGCACCGAGCGGATCTTGTCGACGACGTCCATGCCTTCGGTCACTTTGCCGAACACGGCGTAGCCCCAGCCTTGCGGCGTCGGCGACGTGTGGTTCAGGAAGTCGTTGTCGACCGTGTTGATGAAGAACTGCGCCGTGGCTGAGTGCGGATCGTTGGTGCGTGCCATGGCAATGGCCCCGCGTTCGTTCTTCAGGCCGTTGTTGGCTTCGTTGTCGATCGGAGCCTTCGTGGGCTTCTGGTTCATCTTCTCGCCCGGCTCGAAGCCGCCGCCCTGGATCATGAAGCCCTTGATGACGCGGTGGAACACCGTGCCGTTGTAATGGCCATCCTTTACATAGGCGACGAAGTTGGCGACCGACTTGGGTGCCTTCTCGGCGTCCAGGGCCAGGGTGATGTCGCCGTGGTTGGTGTGCAGCTTGACTTGGGTCATGGTGAATTCCTTGGGTGGGGCAAAAAGCGTTATTTGGAGACGACGGTGGCCGATTCAATCAGGATCGGCTTCACAGGCACATTCTGGTGCGGGAACTTCGTGGTGGTTTCCACCGCCTTGATCTTGTCGATGGTGTCGGTGCCATCAACCACCTTGCCGAAGACGGTATAGCCGTAACCGTCCTGACCAGGGTAGTTGAGCATGTTGTTGTCCACCACGTTCACGTAGAACTGCGCGGTGGCGGAGTTCGGGTCCATGGTGCGGGCCATGGCGATCGTGTACTTGTCGTTCTTCAGGCCGTTCTTCGATTCGATTTCGACCGGCGGGCGGGTGTCCTTCTGTTTCATGTCGGCCGTGAAGCCGCCGCCCTGGATCATGAAGCCGTCCATCACGCGGTGGAAGATCGTGCCCTTATAGAAGCCGTCCTTCACGTATTGCAGGAAGTTGGCGACCGTCTTGGGTGCTTTGTCCGGATACACCTCAACGGTGAAGTTACCCATCGATGTCTTGAACTGGACGCGTGGTGCGGACGCGGTGGCTGCCATGGCTGCGGTGGCGGTTACGGCCAGTGCACACACGAGCCCGGCAAAGAGGGAGCGAATACGGAGCATGGTCAGAAAGAGAGAGAACTTGGGGTGGAAAAAGCAGGACCGGCCGCGTCTTCTTATTGACGCTTCGCCGGCTTGGCACTTACGCCGCTGGCTGCGGGCAGTGTGGTCGGGGCAGGCTTGGACGCAGGGCGCACGCCCGGCAGATCGGGCAGGGCATCCAGGCGCGCGCGCGCGGTGGCGTTCTTCGGATTCAGCTTGATCGCATTCTGATACGACTGCGCGGCCAGGCGAACGTAGACGTCACCCAGGTTGGATTGCGCCATCGCATTCTCCGGCGCCACGCGGTTCGCCATGATCAGGCTGTCGCGGGCGCGGAGCAGTTCGCCGCGCTCGGCATACAGCGCAGCCAAATTGATATAAGGCTCGGGCAGTTCCGGGAAGTCCTGTGTCATCTGGCTGAAAGCGACGATGGCATCGTCGGCGCGGCCCAGGCCGGCAAGTGCCACGCCGCGCTGGAAGCGTGCCTGCGCGTTGCGCGGCTGGGAGGCGACATCTTTGTCGAGCTCGGCCAGTGCCTCGGTGTATTGCTTCTTGGCCAACTCGTCGTCGATGCGCTTTTGGCGCGCAACCTGCGGCGCTTGCTGCGTGCTGGGCATCAAATCGGCCGGCAAGGCAAAGCCGGCGGTTTGGGCGAAGGCCGGTGCCGCCGACATGGCAAGCAGGCAAGCCAGGGTTGCAGCGGTCTGACGCAGCGGTCTGTTCATGAGAATCGGTTCCGTTATACTCCGCCGCATTCTAACAAACCGTCTTTGTGCGCAGCAGCGGCCGTGCGCGCCGGGAAAGGTTCTTGACGGGGAGCATGCCAGGCGTACCGGCAGGCGGCCCCGTCAGCGCAGTTCCGGTAAGATATGCCGCTAGTTTTGCAGGCGCCTCGCCGGCGCCGATTGCCTCCAATTTAGTCTGCCCGCAACGTTGTACCTCGCATGCGCGGCGCGCTGAGTCTCCCGACACTGCTTCATGGAATCACTCAAGATCTACAACACGCTCGCGCGTGAGAAACAGACGTTCGTCCCCATCGAGCCCGGCCGCGTGCGCATGTACGTGTGCGGGATGACGGTGTACGACTACTGTCACGTCGGGCATGCGCGGGTCATGGTGGTGTTCGACATGGTGCAGCGTTGGCTGCGCGCGTCAGGTTACGAGGTGACCTACGTGCGCAACATCACCGACATCGACGACAAGATCATCAAGCGCGCGGTCGAGAACGGCGAGACGATGAGCGCGCTCACCGGCCGCTTTATCGCCGCCATGCACGAAGACGCCGATGCGCTTGGCGTGCAGCGCCCCGACCACGAGCCCCGCGCCACCGAATACGTGCCGCAGATGCTGAACATGATCGGCAGGCTGCAGGCGAACGGCCTCGCCTATCAGGCGACCGACGGCGACGTGAACTACGCGGTGCGCAAGTTTCCCGGTTACGGCAAGCTGTCCGGCAAGTCGCTCGAAGACCTGCGTGCGGGCGAGCGCGTGGCTGCCAACGACGCCAAGCAGGATCCGCTCGACTTCGTGCTGTGGAAATCCGCCAAAGCTGAAGAACCGGCTGAATCGCGCTGGGCCTCGCCGTGGGGAGAGGGCCGCCCGGGCTGGCATATCGAGTGCTCGGCGATGAGCTGCGAGCTGCTAGGCGAGCATTTCGACCTGCACGGCGGCGGCGCCGATCTGCAGTTCCCGCATCACGAGAATGAAATTGCGCAGTCCGAGGGCGCGACCGGCAAGACGTTCGTCAACACGTGGATGCACAACGGCTTCGTGCGTGTGAATGACGAAAAGATGTCGAAATCGCTCGGCAACTTCTTCACCATCCGCGACGTGCTGAAGGTGTATGACGCAGAGGTCGTGCGTTTCTTCATCCTGCGCTCGCACTATCGGAGCGACTTGAACTACAGCGACGCGCACCTCGACGACGCGCGCCATGCGCTTACGCGCCTGTACACCGCGCTGAAGGATGTGCCCGCCGCGGCCGGTGCAAAGCCCGACTGGAGCGAGTCGCACGCTAAGCGCTTCCTCGAAGCGATGAATGACGACTTCAATACGCCGGTCGCCGTGTCGGTGCTGTTTGAGCTGGCGAGCGAAGTGAACAAGACGCGCTCGCCCGAGCTGGCCAATCAACTGGCTGCGCTGGCCGGTGTGCTGGGCCTGCTGGGCCGCGATCCGCACACGTTCCTGCAGGGCGGCGTGTCGGCCGATGGCCTGGACGGCGCAGAAGTGGAAGCGCGTATCGAAGAGCGCCGCGCGGCCAAGGCTGCCCGCGACTTCGCCCGTGCGGACGCCATCCGTGCCGAGTTGCTGGCCGCTGGCATCGTTCTGGAAGACAAACCGGGTGGCCTGACCGAGTGGAGACGCGCATGAACGCGGTGGCCAAGAAAGCCAACGTAGTGCGCAGCACAGCCGCCAAGAAAACGCCGGCGGTGAAGGTGCCGTCTGCCAAGAAGGTAGCCGCCAAGAAAGTCGATGGTGTGGCGAGCAAGTCGGTCGTCGCCAAGAGTGCGGCGATCAAGCCCGCCAAGTCCCCGGCCAAACGCACACCCGCACCTGCAAGCAAGGTGCCGCTGCCCGAAACGCTTGCCGCCAGCGAGGCGCTACCTGTGCCAGCAGAAGTGGTGCTCTCAGGCCCACCCGAGTATTGGCAAGAAGCCTGCGCAGACCTGATGAAGCGCGACCGCATCCTGCGCAAGATCATCCCGACGTACGGCCCGGCGCACTTGGCTTCCCGTGGCGACCCGTTCGTCACGCTGGCGCGGTCGATTGTCGGTCAGCAGATTTCGGTCAAGGCCGCGCAATCGGTGTGGGAACGAGTTGTGACTGCGTGCCCCAAACTTGTGCCTGCCCAGTTCCTGCGTGCCGGCCAAGAGAAGCTGGCGGGGTGCGGCCTGTCCAAGCGCAAGGCCGAGTACATCCTGGATCTGGCCGACCACTTTCGCAACGGCACCGTGCACGTTGCCAAGTGGGCCGAGATGGAAGACGAGGACGTGATTGCCGAGTTGACGCAGATTCGCGGCATCGGTCGATGGACGGCCGAGATGTTCCTGATGTTCAATCTAATGCGCCCGAATGTGCTGCCGCTGGACGATATCGGGCTCATCAACGCGATTTCACAAAATTATTTCAGTGGCGAGCCCGTCACTCGTAGTGAAGCGCGTGAAGTCGCCGCCAACTGGGAACCGTGGCGCACAGTGGCCACTTGGTATATGTGGCGCAGTCTCGACACGGCGACCACCTATTGATCTGTTCATTCCGATGAAACGGAGCGCGTCGCCCGGCGGTCAAAATCCGGTAGAATGCGCGCCTTCAAGAGCCTTTCAGAAGATCCATGAAAACAACCTTCCTGGAGTTCGAGCAGCCGATCGCAGAACTTGAGGCGAAGATCGAAGAACTTCGCTTCGTACAAGACGATTCCGCTGTCGACATTTCTGAAGAAATTTCCCGCCTGGCTTCCAAGAGCCAGCAGCTCACCAAAGATCTGTACGCCAACCTGACGCCATGGCAGGTCGCGCAGATCGCCCGGCACCCGCAGCGTCCGTACACGCTCGATTACGTCCGCGAGATCTTTACCGACTTCCACGAACTACACGGCGACCGCACCTTCGCGGACGACCTGTCGATCGTAGGCGGTCTGGCACGCTTCAATGGCCAAGCTTGCATGGTGATCGGTCATCAGAAAGGCCGCGACACCAAGGAGCGCGCGCTGCGCAACTTTGGCATGTCCAAGCCCGAGGGCTACCGCAAGGCCAAGCGCCTGATGGAGCTGGCCGATAAGTTCGGTCTGCCGATCTTCACCTTCGTGGATACACCGGGCGCATTCCCGGGCATTGATGCGGAAGAACGCGGTCAGTCGGAAGCCATCGGTCACAACCTGTTTGTGATGGCCGGCCTGAAGGTGCCCCTGATCGCCACCATCATCGGTGAAGGCGGTTCTGGCGGTGCATTGGCCATCGCCATGGGCGATTCCGTGATCATGCTGCAGTTCGCCACGTACGCCGTGATTTCGCCGGAAGGCTGCGCGTCGATCCTGTGGAAGACCGCAGAGAAAGCGCCGGAAGCCGCCGAGGCACTGGGCCTGACCGCGCATCGTCTTAAGGCGCTGGGCCTGATCGACAAGATCGTCAACGAGCCGTTGGGCGGCGCGCATCGCGATCCGAAGAACATGGCGACGATGCTCAAGCGCGCGCTGGCCGAGTCGCTGCGCCAGTTCCAGGGCATGAAGACATCGGAACTCCAGACGCGCCGGCACGAGCGCCTGATGGCTTATGGCAAGTTCAAGGAAACCGAAGTCCGCTGATTCGTCGGCTGATCTCGTCAACAAGGTCGCACAACGCGTTGCCGCGTGTGCGGCCTTTGTTGCTTCTGGCGGGTCCGAAACTCCAATTGTGGCGATTGCCCTGTCGGGCGGCCGTGATTCCGCCGCGCTTCTGCACGCAAGTGCTGCGTGGCGTGATTCGGGTGCACGCGTGCAGCTCGTTGCCCTGCACATCCACCATGGCTTGCAGGCCGATGCCGATGTCTGGGAATGCGCCTGCCAACGCATGGCAGAAGCAGCCGGTGTTGCGTTTTACGCGCGTCGCGTCAATGTGGCGATCGATGCGGGGCAGGGCCTTGAGGAAGCGGCGCGCGACGCCCGATATGCCGCGCTCGAAGCGCTTTGCGCGCAGACGGGGGCCTCCATTCTGCTGACGGCACATCATCAGGATGACCAGGCTGAAACCGTCCTGCTGCAATTGATGCGTGGCGCCGGTCTTCATGGCCTCGCTGCCATGCCAATGGCTCGAGCGGGTGCTGTCACGTTGTTGCGTCCATGGGTGGATGCACCGCGTAGCGAGATCGAACTGTATGCGCACACCCACGCACTCAGTTGGGTCGAGGACCCATCCAACACCGACGCACGCTACGCAAGGAACGCGTTACGTCCGCTGCTTTCGGGCATGGCGAATCATTTCCCGGCGTATCGCGAAGCGCTGTCCCGCAGCGCTGGGCACTTGGCGGATGCCGCCGCGTTGATCGACGAGATCGCACGGGCCGATTTGATGCAGATCGCTTCGGCGGATGGGTTGGATGTGGCGGCGCTGATTGCGCTATCCGCGCCACGTCAGCGTGCGGTGCTGCGTGCCTGGTTGGCCGATTCAGGAATGCGCGCGTTGTCCACGCGTCGCCTTGAGGATCTGCGTACGCAACTGATTGACGCGCGAGACGATGGCGCGCTGTGCATTGAATTATCTGCGGCACAAGTCAGGCGCTACCGCGGGGTTGCTCGTGTCGACGCCGGCGCCAACGAAGCATTGGAGCCGGTCGCGGTAGCCATTGGAGTGACGGCGTTTGAACCGGAGCTTCGAACTGAGCAACGCGTGAATGTAGCCGCATGGGGCGGGACGCTGCTGTTTGCGCCCGTGGCAAGGGATGGCGTTGCTGCACAAGCCTTGAAAGCGCCGCTGTCGCTGTCGCCACGCCGCGGTGGCGAACGCATCGTGCTGCGCTCCGGCGCACCGTCCCGAGCGCTCAAACAGGCGTATCAGGAGGCCGGCATTCCGGCGTGGGAACGCCAGCGGTTGCCGCTGCTCTATGCGGGAGAGATGCTCGTGTTCGCAGCTGGGCTGGGAATGAATCGGGCCGCCACGCACAGCGGGGCTGGCTGGCAGATCACATGGACCGCAGCCGCCGAAGGTGCGCCCTGACACACATTGTCACGGAGTGAATTGCTTGCCGATCGATGCAAATTGCTGTATTTTCAAAAGCTTTTGCACCGCTTCGCCTCCTCCTGATCTTTCCAAGATGGCTCTCATCGTTCACAAGTACGGTGGCACCTCGATGGGTTCGGTTGAACGCATCAAGAATGTCGCCAAGCGCGTTGCCAAGTGGCACCGCGCAGGTCACCAGATCGTGGTCGTTCCATCGGCTATGTCTGGCGAAACCAATCGCCTGCTGGGCATGGCCAAAGAGATTTCGGCCCAGCCCGACCCGCGTGAACTCGACATGATTGCCTCGACCGGCGAGCAGGTGAGCGTGGGTCTGCTGGCCATCGCGCTGCACGCCGAAGGCATCGATGCCCGTAGCTACACCGGCTGGCAAGTGCCTGTGAAGACCGATTCGGCTTACACCAAGGCTCGTATCCAGTCGATCGACGACGAGCGCGTGCGCGCGGATCTCGACGCCGGTCGCGTGGTCGTCATCACCGGCTTCCAGGGTATCGATAGCGAAGGCCACATCACCACGCTGGGCCGTGGCGGTTCGGATACCTCGGCCGTGGCGGTTGCCGCTGCGCTCGAAGCCGACGAATGCCTGATCTACACCGACGTCGACGGCGTGTACACGACCGACCCGCGCGTGGTGGACGATGCCCGTCGCCTGGACAAGATTACCTTCGAAGAGATGCTGGAAATGGCCAGCCTCGGTTCCAAGGTGCTGCAGATTCGCTCGGTGGAGTTTGCCGGCAAGTACCGCGTGAAGACCCGCGTGCTGTCGTCGCTGACCGACCCGCTGATGCCGCTCGACATCGAGATGAACTCGGGCACGCTGATTACTTTTGAGGAAGATTAGAACATGGAAGCCGCCGCCATTTCCGGCATCGCCTTTGCCCGCGACGAAGCCAAGATCACCGTGATCGGTGTGCCGGACAAGCCTGGCATCGCGTATCAGATCCTGGGCCCGGTCGCCGACGCCAATATCGACGTCGACATGATCATTCAGAACCAGTCGGTGGAAGGCAAGACGGACTTCACCTTCACCGTGCCGCGTGGTGAATACCAGCGCGCCCTGGCGATCCTGAACGACAGCGTGAAGGCACATATCGGTGCGGCCAGCGTGTCGGGCGACCCGAAGGTGTCGAAGGTTTCTGTGGTGGGTGTGGGCATGCGTTCGCACGTGGGCATCGCCAGCAAGATGTTCCGCACGCTGTCGGAAGAGGGCATCAACATTCAGATGATCTCCACCTCGGAAATCAAGATCTCGGTGCTGATCGATGAGAAGTACATGGAGCTGGCCGTGCGCGCACTCCACAAGGCGTTCGAGCTGGATCAGGCGTAATCGGCTGAGCTAGCACCGGATGGCCGGGGTGGCGACCCTCGGGGCCACAGATTCTCACCGCGTGTCGTGCAGTTGCCGTTGACCGGGTGGGGTGAAGTGGCTAGAATACGCGCTTCGTTGCACGGGCTCCTTCGTGTGACGCAAGTTTGGGAGACGTGGCCGAGAGGTCGAAGGCACTCCCCTGCTAAGGGAGCATCCGGGCCAAAACCTGGATCGAGGGTTCGAATCCCTCCGTCTCCGCCAGTTTGGCGCTTCTCGAGGGAAGCGCGCATAACAGGCGGATGCGAGTCGAGTTGACGTGACGGCTCGCATTGCACTGCACGTCAAAAAGCCCGCATGGTTTGCGCCATGCGGGCTTTTTCTTTGTCTGTTGCTCTGTATGAGTCGCAGTCTGACATACGCGCCCCATCCGAAGATGGCGCGCGCATCATCAATGCATCAGCCTTGGCCGACGCTCTCCGGCACGCCTGCGGTCACGTTGAAGCCGCAATCGACGTAGGTGATCTCGCCGGTCACGCCGCTGGCCAGGTCCGACAGCAGGAACGCAGCCACGTTGCCGACTTCCTCGATCGTGACGTTACGGCGCAGCGGGGCCACGTCTTCCATGTACTTCAGCAGCTTGCCGAAATCCTTGATGCCGGAGGCCGCGAGCGTCTTGATCGGGCCGGCGGAGATGCCGTTGGCGCGAATGCCCTTCGGCCCGAGCGCGCCCGCCAGGTAGCGCACGCCGGCTTCCAGCGATGCCTTGGCCAGGCCCATCGTGTTGTAGTTCGGGACGATGCGCTCGGCACCCAGGTACGTCAGGGCGAGCAGCGAAGCATTGGGCGAAAGCATCGGCAGCGCGGCCTTCGCCAGCGCGGGGAAGCTGTACGCCGAGATGTCGTGCGCGATGCGGAATGATTCGCGCGACAGGCCGTCCATGAAGTTGCCGGCAATCGCTTCGCGCGGTGCAAAGCCGATCGAGTGCACGAGGCCGTCGAAGTGGCCCCAGTGCTGACCGAGGTCTTCGAACACTTTGGCGATCTGTTCATCGCTGCCGACGTCGCAATCAAACACCAGTTTGCTGTCGAACTCGGTAGCGAATTCAGTAATTCGGTCCTTAAAGCGTTCGCCGACGTAGGTGAAGGCCAGTTCCGCGCCCTCGCGCTTGCATGCGTTGGCGATGCCGTAGGCGATCGAGCGGTTGGACAGAAGGCCGGTAATCAGAATGCGCTTGCCAGCGAGGAATCCCATGGTTTCTCCGTACAAATGTGGGGCAACGTCGCGCTGTGGTCACTCGTCACTGCGCTTAGGCAGCGTCGGTATCCCGGGCGCGAGGCAATTAGGTGGGCGCGATCATACCGGAAAGCGCGGGGCGGCTCCGTATTTGCGCAGTGCCGCACAACCGCTGCCAGCCTTGTCAATGCGGGACGATCCCCGGGCCGGAATTGGTGGGATTGCCGTGTGAGGGCGTTAGAATCGTCGAAAACAGTTTTTCAGACAGCGATCAATCGGATCAACGCATGCAAGGACTTTGGGGGCAAGGGGCGCAATGAGCGTGCGCGTTGCGACACACAAGCGATTCATGGCGCTGGTCAGCCTGCTGGCGGCGATCTGCGCGACACCCGCCTGGGCGGCCCATGGCTACGCCGAATATGGCGACCTCAAGTATCCAGCCGGTTTCTCGAACTTCGGCTATCTGAACCCGAAGGCGCCCATCGGCGGCATGCTGCTGCTCGGCAACCCCGACCGGCGCACGAGCTTCGACAAGTTCAATCCGTTCACGATCAAGGGGACGTCGGCGCCGGGGCTCAATCAGCTTGTCTTCGAAAGCCTGCTCATTACGAGTTGGGACGAGACCGCCAGCGGCTATGGGCTGCTCGCGGACGACGTGACGGTCGCCCCTGACGAGCTTTCGGTCACGTTCCACATCAATCCGCGCGCGCGATTCTCCAACGGCGATCGCGTCCGTGCGTCGGACGTCAAATACTCCTACGACATGCTGATGGGCAAGGGCGCAAGCCCCGCCTACCGCAGCATGACAGCGGATGTGGCCAAGGTGACGGTGGTGGACGCGAGCACCATCCGCTTCGAGTTCAAGCGCAAGAACAAGGAGCTGCCGCTCATCGTCGGCGGGTTGCCGGTGTTCTCGCCAAAGTGGGGCAAGGGCAGCGGCAAGCCCGACGACCCGGATGGCGGCAAGGATGTCGCGTTCGACAAGCTGACCTTCCAGGATCCGATTGCCAGCGGCCCGTATGTGATCGAACGCTTTGATCCGTCGCGCGGCATTACCTTCCGTCGCAATCCCGAATATTGGGGCCGCGACCTGAACGTGCGCCGTGGCTCGTTCAATTTCGAACGCATCCAGTACAAGCTCTACAAGGACGAGACCGCCCGCCTCGAAGCCTTCAAGGCCGGCGAGTACGACGCCATGGTCGAATACCGCGCCAAGAACTGGGCCAAGAGTTACGTTGGCGTGAAGTTCCGCAGCGGCGAGCTGATCAAGAGCGAATTCCCGCATCGCAACGGCGCGGGCATGCAGGGCTTTGTAATGAACCTGCGGCGACCGTTGTTCCAGGATCTTCGGGTGCGCAAGGCGCTGGCGCTGGCGCTCGATTTCGAATGGCTCAATCGCCAGCTTTTCTATGGCGCCTATCGCCGGCTCGACAGTTATTTCGCCAATAGCGAGCTGGCCGCGTCCGATTCGCTGACGGGCATGCCCAGCAAGGGCGAATTGGCGTTGCTGGAGCCGCTGCGCAGCAAGCTCGATCCGGAGGTGTTTGGCGTGCTGCCGGCACCGCCTTCAACTGACCCTCCAAGCTCACTGCGTGACAACCTGCGGCAGGCGCGCCGCCTACTGGCCCAGGCCGGTTGGACGTACGCAGACGGCGCGCTGCGCAATAGCAAGGGCGAGCCGTTTGTCTTCGAGATGCTCGACGATGGGGGCGCCATGAGCCGCGTCATGGCGGCGTATGCGCGCAATCTTGAGAAGCTCGGCATTCAGGTCAACCAGCGTATGACTGATTTCGCGCTCTACCAGAAGCGGTTGGAAGAGTTCGATTTCGACATGATCTCGCTGCGCTTTCCCGATTCGCAAAGCCCTGGCAACGAGCTGAAAGACCGCTTCGGCTCCGCTGCGGCTGATGAAGCTGGCTCGGACAACGTGATCGGCCTGAAATCGCCGGCCGTGGACGCGCTGATCGACGACGTGCTACGCGCCGACAATCGCGACGAACTGGTCACCGCTTCACGCGCGTTTGACCGCGTGCTGATGCAAGGCTGCTATGTAATTCCGCACTGGTATTCGGCTTCGCACCGCGTGGCCTACAACAAGAACCTGATGTACCCGGATCGTCTGCCCTATTACTACTCGGCAGAGGCCTGGGTACTGACGGCCTGGTGGCGGACGCCGGAATCCGCCCAATCGGCTGCCAAATGACCGCATCGGTGACACCATGTTCGCGTACCTGATCAAACGGTTGCTGCTTCTCATCCCGACGCTGATCGGCGTGATCACGCTCACGTTTGTCGTGATCCAGTTCGTGCCCGGTGGCCCGGTCGAACAGATGATGATGGAGATGAAGGGGCGGGGCGCCGGCGGCGAGGCTAGCGGTGGCGGCGCGTTCGACTATCGCGGCCGTCGCGGCGTGGATGCCGAGAAAATCAAGGAAATCCGCGCCTTGTATGGTTTCGACAAGAGCCCCGTTGAGCGTTACTTCCTGATGCTTGGCCGTTTTGCACGCTTCGATCTGGGTGAGAGCTACTTCCAGCATCGCAGCGTGTGGGATCTCGTCAAGTCGAAATTACCGGTGTCCATTTCGATCGGGTTGTGGACATTCTTTCTCACGTACCTGATAGCGGTGCCGCTCGGCATTGCGAAGGCGGTGCGGGCGGGCAGCCGGTTTGATCTGGTGACCAGCATCATCGTGTTGGTCGGCTACGCCATTCCCGGGTTCGTGCTTGGGGTGTTGCTGCTGGTGCTGTTTGGCGGCGGCACCTTCTTCCAGTGGTTCCCGATCCGCAGCATCACATCCGACAACTGGGATCAGCTCAGCCTGCTCGGCAAGATCACGGATTACCTTTGGCACATCACGCTGCCCGTCATGGCGTCGGTGGTGGGCAGCTTTGCCGTCATCACCATGCTGACGAAGAACGCGTTCCTGGAGGAAATCCGCAAGCAGTATGTGCTGACGGCGCGTAGCAAGGGGCTGTCGGAGCGGCGCGTGCTGTGGAAGCACATCTTCCGCAACGCGCTGCTGCCTTTGGTGACAGGCTTCCCGTCGGCCTTCATCGGTGCATTTTTCACGGGGTCGCTGCTGATCGAGCAACTGTTCTCGCTCGATGGCATGGGCTTGCTGTCGTATGAGGCGGTGATGCGGCGCGATTATCCGGTCGTGCTCGGTACGCTGTATCTGTTCACGCTGATTGGGCTGGCTGCGCGGTTGATTTCCGACGTGTGCTATGTGCTGGTTGATCCGCGTATCCATTTCGGCTCGGTCGGACGATAGGCGGGCCGGCAACCATGACCCAGTATTCACGCACTTCCACGCATCCAACCAATACGGCAGCGCCGCATCCGGTGAGACATTCGCCGTCCCCCCTCAAGCGTGCGTGGCGCCGCTTCAAGCAGCATCGGCTGGGCTATTGGAGTCTGCTCATCTTCGTGGTGCTGTTCGTGCTCAGTCTGGGCGCCGAATGCATTTCCAATGACCGTCCGCTGGTGGTCAAGTACCACGGTCACTGGTATTTCCCGATCGTGAAGGCATACCCCGAGACGACCTTCGGCGGCGATTTTCCGACCCCGACGGATTACCTCGATCCGTTCATCCGAGACAAGTTCAAGGAGCCGGGAAGCTTTGCGATTTACCCGCCCAATCCGTATTCGTACGAGACGCTGAACTACTTTTCGAAAGAGCCCAACCCCGCGCCGCCCTCTGCCGAGAACTGGCTCGGCACCGATGACCGCGGCCGCGATGTGTTTGCGCGGCTGCTGTATGGCTTCCGTGTCTCGGTGCTGTTCGGGCTGGCGCTCACGGTGCTGGGCGTGCTGGTCGGCACGTTGACCGGCGCGCTGATGGGCTTCTTTGGCGGGCGCTTCGACATGGTGTCGCAACGGCTGATAGAAATCTGGAGTTCGATGCCGGAGCTGTACCTGCTGATTATCTTCGCGTCGATCTTCACCCCCAGCCTCGGGCTGCTGATCATCCTGCTATCGCTGTTCGGCTGGATGAGCCTGTCGGATTACGTGCGTGCCGAGTTCTACCGCAACCGCTCGCTTGACTATGTGAAGGCCGCGCGAGCGATGGGCCTGTCCAGTTGGCAGATCATGTGGCGCCACATCATGCCCAATAGCCTGACGCCCGTGATCACCTTCCTGCCGTTCCGCATGAGTGCAGCCATTCTTGCGCTCACCAGCCTGGATTTCCTAGGTCTCGGCGTGCCGCCATCCACACCCAGCCTTGGTGAACTTCTCGCACAGGGCAAGGCCAACCTCGATGCATGGTGGATCTCTCTGTCGACATTCGTGGTGCTTGTGCTGACCCTCGTGCTGTTGACCTTCATGGGCGACGCGCTGCGCGATGCCTTCGACACGCGCCTGTCATTCGCACAACTGCGCACGCGCCAGAAACCGGCGGGGGTGAAATGACCCGCGTCGATCTGCGTTCTTCCGCACCGAAGTCCGACGGTCCGCTGCTGCGCTTGGATGACTTGTGTGTGCATTTCGAATCGGAGCACGGCGAAGTGACGGAAGCCGTCAAGCATGTCTCGCTCGACTTGCACGCTGGCGAACGCTTCGCTTTGGTGGGCGAATCCGGCTCGGGCAAGTCAGTGACTGCGCTATCGATCATGCGATTGCTGGCCGATGCGCAATACAGCGGCCGCATCCTGCTCGAAGGCCGCGACTTGTTGGCCGCGAGCGAGCGCGAGATGCGCGGCCTGCGTGGCGCCGATGTCGCCATGGTGTTCCAAGAACCGATGACGGCGCTCAATCCGCTGTACACGATTGGCAACCAGATCGTCGAAACGCTGGAGCTGCACGAAGGCCTGGACAAGCGCGCCGCTAAGGCACGTGCAATTGCGCTGCTGGAGCGCACCGGCATCGCCGAGGCGTCGCGCCGGTTTGACGCCTTTCCACACCAGCTATCGGGTGGCCAGCGCCAGCGCGCAATGATCGCCATGGCCCTGGCTTGCTCGCCGAAGTTGCTGCTGGCCGACGAGCCGACCACCGCGCTGGACGTGACGGTGCGCATGCAGATCCTGCAATTGCTGCGCGAACTGCAGGCCGAGTTCGGCATGGCCATCATGCTGATCACGCACGACCTGAACATGGTGCGCGCCTTTGCCGAGCGCGTGGGCGTGATGGAGCGGGGCGTCTTGGTCGAAACCGGCAACACGGCCGACGTATTTGCCGCGCCTCAGCATCCGTACACCGTGCGCTTGCTTGAGAGCCGCCCGCAGCGCGACGTGCTGCCACTGGTGCCGCTTGCACCCGTGCTGCTCGAAGCCGACAAGTTGACCGTTACCTACGAACGCCATCGCCCCGGGTTTGCCGGCTGGTTCAGATCCGACCCGTTTACCGCGGTCGATTCCGTGTCGCTGCAACTGCGCGAAGGCGAGACGCTCGGCATCGTGGGTGAATCGGGCTCTGGCAAGACCACGCTCGCCCAGACGCTGCTCGGGCTGCAGGCGGCAAAGAGCGGCGACTTGCGCTTCCTCGGCAACTCGCTGCTACGTATTTCGCGCGACGAGCGCCGCGCTGTGCGTGCGCGCATGCAGGTGGTGTTTCAGGACCCGTACGGCTCGCTGTCGCCGCGAATGACGATCGAGGAGATCGTCGGCGAAGGGCTCGCGCTGCATCAACCGCACGTCAACGCTACAGAGCGCCGTCACCGCGTGATCGAAGCCCTGCGCGAAGTCGGTCTGGACCGCACGGCGCTGGGCCGCTATCCACATGAATTCTCGGGCGGGCAGCGCCAGCGCGTCGCCATTGCCCGTGTGCTGATCCTCAAGCCGCAGTTGCTGGTGCTTGATGAGCCGACTTCCGCACTTGATGTGTCGATCCAGCAGCAGGTGCTTTCACTGCTGTCAGCCGTTCAGAAAAAGTACAACCTGTCGTATCTATTCATCAGCCACGACCTTGCCGTCATCCGCGCGATGTCACATCGCGTGGTGGTGATGAAGGATGGAAAAGTGGTGGAAGAGGGCGACACTGAAGCGGTGTTGGCGTCCCCCTCGCACTCCTACACCTGCAAGCTGATGGCGGCTGCCTCACTCATCCCCGCGCGGGATAACCCGTAAAACCCACCGCTTGCGCCCCAAATCAGTGCAGTTTTGATGCGCTGTTTTTGTAAGAATGCGCATCTAAAGTCATGTCTAAGTGCCTGATTTGCATGTGGATTCCGAAGAATTTGTAACGACCTTTGACAAGTCAAAGTGTCACTTTTATCATCCTGCGAGATTGTTTTAACAAGATTCGGACTGTTCTCATTTGCGGCGGCATATGTTTGCCGCATCATCACGAGTTTCCGAGGGAGAACCAATGCAGCATTTCGTACTTCATTCCATGGCGCGCCTAGCGGTAGGGGTTGTGATCGGCTGCGGCGTGATCGTGTCGAATGCAGTGCATGCTGATACGGTCTTCAAGGACACGGAAGTCCGCGCCGACGTCAAGCCCGAAGCCAAACCGGGCCTCATCTCCAACGTGATGAGCAAGACCGGCGACGTGGTCATGAACGCACTAGGCATGATCGGCCTGCGCTACCGTTTCGGTGGCAACACACCGGAATCGGGCCTCGACTGCAGCGGCTTTGTTCGCTATGTCTTCAACGACACCTTCGGCTTCCTGCTGCCGCGCCGCGCTGTAGAAATGAGCCGTGTCGGCACCAGCGTAGACACAGCTGAACTGCGTCCTGGCGATTTGGTGTTCTTCAACACCATGCGCCACACCTTCTCGCACGTCGGTATCTATATCGGCGATAACAAGTTTGTGCATGCGCCGTCCACGGGAAGCAAGATCCGCGTGGATGACATGACCGCCTCGTACTGGGTGACGCGCTACAACGGCGCCCGTCGCATCGAAGGCAACTCCGGTGCCGCCATCAAGGACGGCGCCGACAACTTTGTCGAGCAACTCAAGCGCGTCGACCCGAACGCCGCCGGCAAGCCCCTGGCCATGTACGGCGGTTGATTCGCTGTCACACAATAGAAAAAAGACCGCTGCGGCGGTCTTTTTTGTTGTCTCCCAAAGGGGGTATTTAGTGCGACGGCAGCGGGGTGCCGACGATGGTCTGCGTCAGATGCAGCTTCTCCCGCAGCAGCGGCATGGCGGCTTGGGCAGCCTGCTCGCCTGCCAGAATCGCCTCGTTGCGCGCGGTGAAGTCGCTGCCCTTAACGAACGGTAGCGACGGTGTGATCACCACGTCCGCCTGGGCCAGCTCGGTCTTGTTGATGCTCTGACCCATGATGGCCGTCGTCTGCAGCAGCATGCTCGCCTGCCCCGACACCGCCTGGTTGGACGGGTCTGCCGAGATATTCACTGCAATCACGAACGTTGCGCCCATCTGCTTGACGTACGTCACGGGCACGGGCGCCACCAGCCCCCCGTCCACGTACTGGCGGCCGCTGATCGTTACCGGCTGGAACACACCGGGGATGCTGCACGACGCACGCACAGCCTGACCAGTATTGCCGCGCCGGAACAGGATCGGCTTGCCGCTCGCGAGGTCCGTCGCGACGATGCCCAGTGGAATGTGCATCTGCTCGATGGACTTCTGCTTGACCAGCCGGTTGATGTACTTCTCCAGCGCCTCGCCCTTGAGCCAGCCGCCGAAGCGCGTGCCGAAAGGTAGCGCCCAGTCGGCGATCATGGCCTCGTCCATCTTGAGCGCCATGCGGTTCATTTCCAGCCCCGACATACCCGATGCGTAGATCGCCGCCACCACGCTACCGGCGCTGGTGCCGGTGATGAAGTCGATCTGAATACCTTGGGCTTCCAGCATCTTGATGACGCCGATGTGCGCAAAACCGCGCGCGGCACCGCCGCCCAATGCCAACCCGATCCGCACGGGCTGTGTGGCGGGCTGGGCTGTGGGCGGCAGCACCGCTGTGGCGGGGGTGAGGGGCGTTTCGGTTTTGCCGGACGAGAAACCCGTCACGGTGCAGGCGGAGAGGACGGAGGCGCCGGCGGCGCCCAGGAAGAGGCGGCGTTGCATGAGGAGGTTGGGGCGGTTTGGTATGCCGCGCAGTGATGTTCAGTCGTAACCGAGCGCACTGCGGCCGGCCGCCATTGTGCCAAAGTTCAGCGACAGGTCGGCCGGATATGCGTGGCACGGTTGCTATAATTTCGGTTTTGATAGAGGCCGCTCAGGATCCGCGCTCCCGGTCCGACTACGCGGCCTTATTCGTTCAGCCATTCCTATGACACAGCGCGTCCGCACTCGTTTCGCTCCCAGCCCCACCGGCTTCATCCACCTCGGCAACATCCGCTCGGCACTCTATCCGTGGGCCTTCGCACGCAAGATGAAGGGAGACTTCATCCTGCGTATCGAAGACACCGATGTGGAGCGTTCCAGCCAGGAAGCTGTCGACGTGATCCTCGAGGCGATGGACTGGCTGGACATGGACATCGATGAAGGCCCGTTCTACCAGATGCAGCGCATGGACCGTTACCGCGCCGTGGTCGCGCAGATGGTTCAGCAGGAACTGGCTTACCCGTGCTACATGAGCACCGAAGAACTCGACGCCCTGCGCGAAGCGCAACGCGAGCGCGGCGAAAAGCCCCGTTACGACGGGACTTGGCGCCCGGCGCCGGGCAAGGTTTTGCCGACGCCGCCGGCGGGCGTGCAGCCGGTGATCCGCTTCAAGAACCCCATCGGGGGCAGTGTCGTGTGGGACGACGCAGTGAAGGGCCGCATCGAGATCTCCAACGACGAACTCGATGACCTCGTGATCGCGCGTCCTGACGGTACGCCCACATACAACTTCTGTGTGGTCGTGGATGACATGGACATGCAGATCACCCATGTGATTCGCGGCGACGACCACGTCAACAACACGCCCCGCCAGATCAACATCCTGCGCGCGCTGGGCGGTACGCCGCCGGTCTATGCTCACCTGCCGACCGTGCTCAACGAGCAGGGCGAGAAGATGAGCAAGCGCCACGGTGCCATGGCTGTTACGGGTTATCGGGATGCTGGCTATCTGCCCGAAGCCATCGTCAATTACCTCGCCCGCCTGGGCTGGGCGCACGGCGATGCCGAAATCTTTTCGCGCGAGCAGTTCATCGAGTGGTTCGACCTCGAGCACCTGGGCAAGTCGCCCGCGCAATACAACCCTGAGAAGCTCGCCTGGCTGAACAACCATTACATCAAGCAGGCCGACAACGCGCGCTTGGCTGGTCTGGTGAAGCCGTTCATCGAGGCGTTGGGAGGCAAGGTGGATGGCGGCCCCGTGCTGGCAGATGTGATCGCACTGGTAAAGGATCGCGCCAACACGCTCCGTGAAGTCGGCCAGACGGCGCTGCTGTTCTATCGTACGGATCTCTCTGTCGAGCCGGAACTGGCCGCACAGCACCTCACCGACGATGTGCGTCCGGGCATTGCCGCGCTGGCTGAGAAACTCAGCGCGCTGCCCGAGTGGAAGCGCGAGGCCATTGGTGTCGTCTTCAAGGAAGTGCTCGCGGCAAATGGCTGGAAGATGCCGAAGCTGGCGATGCCGGTGCGCTTGCTGGTAGCGGGACAACTGCAAACACCGTCGATTGATGCAGTGTTGGAACTGTTCGGCCGCGACGTTGTTCTGCATCGTCTCGCGGCGTGATGTGTGCGGCGCAAAAAATTTTGCGAAAGGGTATTGCCAAGCGCTAAACACTTCCCCTATACTCTTGTTTTCGCTGCAACACGAAGCGAAATGCAGTAAGAAGCAAGCAGTAAAAGGCAGTACCTTGGGGCTATAGCTCAGCTGGGAGAGCGCTTGCATGGCATGCAAGAGGTCAGCGGTTCGATCCCGCTTAGCTCCACCAAAATGCCGGAAGATTCGATTCAAAAAATAATTTGAAAAGAGGCTTCCAAAACGCAAAAAAGTTCGTTATAGTAGCGGACTTCGCAGCGTAAGACAGAAAGCGTTGCAAAACAGTTTCTGTCCCCTTCGTCTAGAGGCCTAGGACATCACCCTTTCACGGTGAGTACAGGGGTTCGAATCCCCTAGGGGACGCCAAAACAAGAGCTTAACCAGAAGCTCATTAGCAGAATCAGTCTCTAGCTGATTTTGCAACCGACACGGAGCGGTAGTTCAGTCGGTTAGAATACCGGCCTGTCACGCCGGGGGTCGCGGGTTCGAGTCCCGTCCGCTCCGCCAAATCAAAACCCGCTGCTTGCAGCGGGTTTTTTCTTTTGCGCTTTCAATTCAATCCACGCAAATCAAGATTGATACTGCTTTAAAGGGGGGAATACCTCGCTTTAATCGGCAGCGCGGCTTACGCGATTGAAATAGCTGACCAGCAGCGCACCTGCCACCATCAAACTCAGCCCATTGGCGGCCCAGAAACCAGCTGCGCCGCGCAGTGCCGCAGCAATGTCCCCCAACAGCCCAAAGCCGAGCGCATAACCGCCGCCAAGCCCTACGCCCCACAGCGATAGCGCATAGATCACGGTCGGGATGAGCGCGATCTTGTATGCGCGCAGGATGAACGCTGTCATGACCTGCAGGGCATCGAACATCTGGTAAAAGGCGATGAAAGGCAACAGCGGCACCGCGATTGCCAGGACAGTGTCATCGTGCGTGTAGAGGCTGACCAGCTCGCGCCGCAAGAACAACACGGCCGCGCCAACGATGACCGCGCACATCACCGCCAACTTGATGCCATTCAGCGAGATGCGTCGCGCTGCTACGCGATCGCGGGCGCCGATTGATTGCGCAGCCAACGTGGACGTTGCGATTGATAGCGAGAGCGGCACCATATACGCAACCGCTCCAAGGTTGGCGGCAATCTGATGCCCGGCCAGGACCACCGTGCCAAGGCGCGCGATGAAGATCGCCATCAGCGTGAACGACGTGATCTCGATCAGGTAGGTGAAGCCCATCGGCACCCCCAGACGTACCAGCGCCCACAGCCGCGCACGGTTGGGTGGTGAGTAGTGCGTGAAAATCGCGAACGGCTTGTAAGCCGGATTGCGCATCAAAATGGCAGCCGCTGCGACGAACCATAGCCAGCTGATGATCATCGAGGCGAGTGCGCAGCCGGGGCCACCCATCGCGGGGACGCCCATGCCGCCGTACAGAAACAATGCGTTGAGCGGAAACTTGATGGCGAGCCCGGCGAGCTGCAGTACTGTCACCATCACGGGGCGCGACAGCGCGTTGTTCAACGCAGAGTAGATCCGGAAGCCGAGCGCTGCAGGCAACGCGAGTGCTTCATACCGCAAATAGGCAGTGGCTTTCTCGGCGAGCTCTGGCGTGGCGTCTGCCAGGTGCAGCAGTGGGGCAGGGAACCACAGGATCAGCATGCCGATCGCCGCGAGCACCAGTCCGAGCCAGACGGCCTGGCGAACTTCTTCGCCGATCTCGCCGTACCTTTGTGCGCCGTAGAGTTGTCCGGCGATGGGCGAGAGCGCTTGCAGCACGCCCATCAAGCTGATGTACACCGTGACGTAGATCGACCCGCCGAGCCCGATCGCAGCGAGGTCCGCTGCAGAGGCGCGGCCAGCCATTGCCGTATCGAGTACGCCGAAGGCGATAACAGCCAACTGGCCGATCAGTACTGGCCAAGCCAGTTCGGTAATGCGGCGGACGTCGGCGACAAACATGTAGGCTACGGAAACGTTACTGACGCAGCTTGCGTCGGCGTGTGGTTGCCTGTGTGGGCGGCGGATGTGTGGCGGCCGCTGCCTCCGTCAAGCGGTACATGCGGAAGTGCTCGTCGCGGTCGGCGGGGCGGCGACCTTCCCAGATCAGGCGCCACTCGTAATTCGACACGCTTGTCGGCGCGCCGTAGTCGTACGGGTCATGACGCAGCAGGATGTCGCAGTTGTCCTCGGCGCTGCCAAAACGGATGTGACCGAAGTATGCGAATGAGGCAAGCTGCGCATCGCCCATGCGGATCGGCTGCACACATGTGTAGGTGCGCGGCAGCGCCAGGGCGGCGGACTGCGCGACATCGCGGTACGTCTTGGCGTAGTTGATGGTGGGCAACCACAGCGTCATCATCAGCACCCACATGAGCGTGGTGCCGGCGGCCGAGATGACCACCGCGCGCCAGATGGCCTTGGGCGCCCGCGATGTGCGCCAGACGACGATCAGCACCCACGCCGCGGTCACGAGCAGCGCGCAGACCAATGCGGTCCAGCTGAACTCGGGTCGGTAGCCCGGCACGATGCGGTACACGTTGCGTGCAAGCTGGGGCGGAAAGCCCGTCATTTTGGCGATCCACAGCAGCCATAGCGTGCCGCCCAGGATGGTGAAGGCCAGCAGTGCAAACCAATCGATTGCGCTGATGGCGCCCCGCTTGAGCGTTGGCAGCGCGAACGTGGCCATCACGGCCATCGGCGGAATCAGCAGCAGGAAACCGTCGTCGCCCGGGTGAGGCTGCATGAGCAGAAGCACCAACTGCGGCAGCAGGACGGCCAACGGCAACGTGATATGCGGAGCGGTGCGCATGCCGCCCCAGCTCTTCCACGCCCATGCGGCCAGCGGCCAGACGGGCCACGCGAACAGCGGCAGGTTGCGCGCGACAAAGCCGAGCGAATGCGCTGTCGGGCCAGCGTATTGGTGGCGATCGAAGCGTGCCCATTCGCGGACGTAGGTCACGGCGTCAGTTGGATTATTTGCCAGCAAGTAGGCCGCCGCCGGCCATGAGCACCCCAGTGCGAGTGACACGGGCAGCGCCACTGTCAGCAGCGGACGCAGCGGCAGCACGCGCGTGCCATGCGCGGCGATCAATACGGCCACAGTAATTGCCAATGGCAGGATTGGGCCGCCGGCCAGAGACAGGCAGCCGATGCCGACGCCATAGATAAGGCTGCCGTGTACCGGCTTGTCCAACGCCCGGATCAAGCCATACACCGCGACCGCCACGAAGCACAGCGCCCCGACCAACGGTGTTGTTTCGTGGCCGCGTTGCGCCAAGCCTACGCAGGCTAGGAAGATCAGCAGTGCGCCATCGGCCAGCGTACGGCCGTAGTCGCGCGTGTTGGGTTGGCCACCGAAGACGAATTCAAACGGTTGAACTTCCGCGCGGCGGCCCAGCAGATAGGCGCCATACCAGATGCACGCGCTGGTGGCGAAGAAGAAGAGGGCGGTGGCCAGGCGCGATGCATCCGCTGGACCCAGCCATTGTCCGAAGAGGCGAATGAACGCGCCGCCGATCCAGAACACCAGCGGCCCCGATTGCACGACGGGACGCCCGACGATGTTCGGCATCAGCCAGTCCTGCGCGTTGCCGGTGGCCAGCGTCCACATCGCGCCGAAGCCGGCGGCGTCTTCGTTCTTCCACGGGTCGCGCGAGAACAGGCCCGACAGGCCGTAGATCACGCAGATGGCGAGCAGCAGCCAACGCGGCAACTCGCGGGTGGCGGCAGCAGTCAGGCGGATGCGCGAGACGCGGGTGGTGTTCATCGAGTGTCAGACCGGGCGAGCCCGATCGGGGTTGCACAGCGACGTGCGGATCGTAAAAAGGGGCCGAATCAACGGCCTACCATGTGCCGAGAAACAAAAAAGGCAGCCGGAGCTGCCTTTTTCTGACCAGTGAGACGGTCCATCTGATGAGCCGTATCCGGCGCCGATATTACTTGGCAGCCTTGCCGATCTTGCTGCCGAACTTGTTGCGGAACTTTTCGACGCGGCCGGCCGTGTCCAGAACCTTTTGCTGGCCCGTGTAGAACGGGTGCGATTCGGACGAGACTTCGATCTTGGCCAGCGGATATTCCTTGCCGTCCAGCGTGATCATTTCCTTGGTCTGGATGGTCGAGCGGGTGATGAACTTGAAGTCGCTGGACATGTCTTGGAACACGACTTCGCGGTAATTCGGGTGAATGCCTTCTTTCATGATGAGCCCTGGGGTAGAGGTAGCCAATTCGCGGCGCGCTTCAGGTGCTCACATGGTAGGAGCCACCGTGCGACCAGCCCTCGAATCACTTGCCGGGTGGAGAAACGAGGATTATGCCAGAGAAACAAAGGCTTGGGCAACGCGCTTGCCACAAAAACCGTCGTGCCGTCGCGCCGAAAAGTGACTCAAGAAGCCTATTTCGATCAGGGTTTGGCCAAGCGCTCGATCGTGAGCACGCCGTGACCATCCAGATCCATGGTCTTGGTGTCGCCGACGCGCAACGAGGTGTCGAGGTTGCGCGCCCAGGTGTCGACCCGTGCGGGGGCCTCGGCGTCCGGCGAGGGCTGAAACCGATGCAGCGTTACGCCGATGGACAGCGTCTGGAACTCGCCCGACACGACCATCGGCCGCAAGGTGAGGTCCACGCCGGTCTTGGCCCAGCGGTGGCGCATGAATTGGCAGGTGGTGGTGTCGCAGCCTAACGGGATCGTGTCGTCGGGCAGGCCGGCGGCGAAGCGCGCCTCCCATTCTTTGCGCGGCATCGAGCCGTCCACGTCGTACGTGTGGGTGCGTTCGAGCAGTGCCACATGCTGGCCCGTGGTGGATTCGTCGGCTGAAAGTGTGACGCGTTTGGTTTCGGATTGCCCATCGAATTGCGCGGTGACGCTGAGGACCACGGGCACGGTTGGTTGTGCCCACGCTGCGCCGACAGCGAGACAGCAACCGAGCAGCGTTGTGCGAAGTGCTTGGCGAATCGTCATGGCAGGAATCCCTCCTGGCGTTGCTTAGCGTCCAGCACGCGCCGTGCCGGATCTTGCAGGTAGAAGGCGTGCAGGAGCGCGTACAGCGATGGGAGCGTCTCCAGCAAGGCTACCGGTTCGACGAAGAACACTTCCGACGCTACCGCAAAGAACTCGGCCGGATGCTGCGCGCCATAAGGGTCGAGCAATGAAAGGATCGGGTCGTCGCCCCACCGGCGCTCCGGAATCTGCTCGCAACGATTGGCAAAGGCGTCGTATTCAGCATAGAGGTCATCTGCCCATTGCTCGCGGTCAACATTGGCATGCAGGCGCGATGAAAACGCCGGGATACCATCCGAGTCGCCGTTGAGCATGTCGAGCTTGTGCGCGAACTCGTGTACGACCACGTTGTACGGCTGCGCGCCTGGCTCGGCCAGTGCGCCCCCGAGTTCGATGTCCTGCCACGAGAGGATGACGGGGCCGTGCTCCCATGCCTCACCGGCAGCTTCTTCACGCACGTTGTGCACAACGCCGTCTTCATCCATGACTTCCTTGCGGATGACGAACTCGCCCGGGTAGATGACCACGCCGTGCCATCCGCCGTACCACGACATGCCCAGCTCCAGGATCGGCACACTGGCTTGCACGGCAATGCTGATCACCATGTCGTCGGTGAGCGGCAAATCGTGCGCGGTGGTGAATTCCTTTTCGGCGATGAAGAGCGTGGCCGTTTCACGCAGACGTGAAAGGTCCGCGTCAGACCAGTCGAGCAGGAAGGGCAGGCCATCGAGCGCGCGCGACCACAGCGCGTCAGAGATGGCGTAGCGGGTCAGGCGCCGCGTGCGTGCGCGGCCGGAGAACCACCGGAGGACGGACGAAAGCATGCGTCCAGTATATCGGCCGTCGCCAGCAGCTTTGCGACGCTCGCGTGCGCTCTTGCCGGAGGATCAAGCGACCGAGAGGAGCCGCGCGCCGCGCTGATTGGCGACGTACACCGCCTCGGTGCGGCTGCGGACTTTCAGGCGCCGATACAGCGTGCTGATATGCGCCTTGGCCGTTGCCTCGGAGATGTTCAGCATGCGGCTGATGGTCTTGACTGGATGCCCGCGCGAGAGCAGGACCAGAATTTCGTACTGGCGCGGCGTAATGCCGAGCAGCTTCGGATCGGTCTGCGGATCGCCTGCGAGCGCCGGATTGGGCGCGCCATCCAGGCGTGATTCTGGCAGCAACGCGCTGGCCGGAATGTATTGACCGCCCACCAGCACCAGCTCCAGCGAAGCCGCAATGACTTCGCCCGGCGAGTGCTTGAGCGTGTAGCCTGACAAGCCCATCTGCATGAGCGTGCGGATGATGTCGGGCGATTCGGATTCGGCCAGCACGACCACGTGGCGCGCGTGAGGCCGGTGCATGATCTCGCCGATGGCCGACAACTCGTCCAGATGTGGCAGCGGAAGGCCGATGACAAGAAGGCCCGCGTCGGCATTGGTTTCGATGGCGTCGAACATCCCTTCGTCCGGTTCGACGACTGTGACGCCAGTGACGCCCTTGAGCGCCCGTAGCAGGTGCGCAATGCCTGTGCGCACCAACGGATGGGCTTCGATCAAAACAGTGTTCATCGTTGTTCTCGACCTGTTACCGATCTTGCGAACATCCTTGTCGCCCAGGCGAGATACAGGCCGGAGCAGACCCCCGTTCCGAATCATTTTAGTGGCGGAAGTCAAAAATGACAGCCGCCGCGGCCATGCCCCGGGACCCTCGTTGCTGCCTCTTGGCTACTGTAGCCCAGCGTTCGCCAAGGCGCGCACTTCAACCAACGGAAAGCCAGCACCCGATAACGGCGGTTTTCATGGCGACAGCTGTTTCAGTCGCGACACAAAAATCGCATGCCATGCCGGGTTGGACAGCTCTCCGTGTGGAAAATATCCCGTTAAAACAAGGTGTTAGCCGTCATGGCATGGATGTCGCTCTATACCCGTTGGGGAGGAGCGAGCCATGCCGACAATCGCGCAGCGCTGTGCTCGACGTTTGCCGTTCGGGTGGACGGTCGAGAAGACCGGAGTGGTCGCAAGCCGCACGGCCATGACCGCCATGGCGCCTGCGCTCGCAGTAGACGGCGATTTCGTCGTGCAGCGTGCAATCACACTGCTGATCGCCCTTCGAAGCGTTCTCGCCGATACGTTGCCGGCGCGACTCGCATTCGGTCTTGTTCCCACCCGCGCATTCGATCCATCCACCGGTTCTATCGTGTCCGCGCTCTCGGACGGCGAACTGAGTACGTCGTATGCGTGGCTTAACAATCCAACGGCGACGGGGCTTGTGCAACCCCCCTGGAAGTGGGGTGTGCCTCCGGTTACGCCAGCTATGGCGCCGCGTTACCGGCGCCGCGACAGTCTCTTGGCAGGGACCGTCGCTCGTTGCCCGACCCCGAGCGCACCAAAATGTGGCGCTTTCGCAACGTGCGCCGGACACATCGGCGTAACGGCTGTTCAACGGTTTCGTGCTCCGTCCCCCGGCGGGCACTCTTTTCTCAATGGCCATCCTCGAACGGGATCCCGATGCAAACCAACCTGACCGCGTTTGCAGCACTGGCGCCGCCGGCCCATTCGGGCGGCCAGCAGCAAAATTCAGCGCATTGAACCAAGTATTGGAGGGATCAGATGAGGAATGTGGGAGGCAGGCCCTGTCGAGCCGTTCCTCCCTTTTCCCAAAACACATCTGGGGGCGCAGCTGCCACGCTAGGCCGGATGCAGCGGATGCTCCGCCCGAATGCCGTGCTTCTGCATCAACCGATACAGCGTGACGCGCGACACCGCCAGTTCGCGTGCCGTCATGCCCATATGGAAGCCGTTGCGGGCGATAGCCGTGCGGATAGCATCCGACTCGGCGCCTTCGCGCGCTTCTTCGAGCGTCTGGCCCGACACGGATGCATAGCCTTCGAGGTGCAGATCGGCAGCGGAAATCTTGCGGTTGTCGGTCATCACCAGTGCGCGGCGCACGCGGTTGATGAGTTCGCGTACGTTGCCCGGCCACGGGTAATGCATCATCGCGTGCAACGCGCAGGGCGTGAACCCGCGGATGCGATGCGAGGCTTCGCTGGCGTGCTGGGCGAGGATGTGTTCGGCCAGCAACACGATGTCGCTGCCGCGCTCGCGCAGTGGTGGCACTGACAAAGTCAGCACGCACAGTCGATGAAACAGGTCGGTGCGGAATCCGCCGTGATGTTGGGCTGCTTCCAGATCCACGTGCGTTGCCGAGATGATGCGGAGGTCCAGCGGAATCGCCTGGTGCCCGCCCAGCCGCGTGATCGTGCCTTGCTGCAGGAAACGCAGCAGGCTGACTTGGCTCTCGAGCGGCAGGTCGCCGATTTCATCGAGGAACAGCGTGCCGCCATTGGCATGCTCAACCCAGCCGATATGACGTTGATGCGCGCCGGTAAATGCGCCTTTCTCGTAGCCGAACAATTCCGACTGGATCAGGTGCGGCGGAATCGCACCGCAGTTGATGGCGATGAACGGCCCGCCCGCGCGCGAGGAGGCTTCGTGAATGGCCTGCGCAGTCAGTTCTTTGCCGGTGCCGGACTCCCCTGCGATAAAGGCCGGCGCACTGTTCTGCGCGACCTTGCGAATGGCGCGGAACAGTCCGTGCATGGCGGGGCACTCGCCCAGCATGCGCGCATGATTGGCCTTCGGTGCCGGCGTGGCCTCCTGGGCGAGCGAGGCCATGCCCCAGGCGTGACGCAGCGAATACGCAGCCTCGTCCGTACGAAGCGGCATCTGGACGTAGTCCACGCAGTAATCGCGCACCAGCTGGCGTACGCGCTCCTGGTTCAACATGGCCGGTGGCAGCGCTGCCACCCAGCCAACATGCGAGACCTGCATGCAGCGTTCGAGTAAATCCAGTTCCGCAGCCGAGAACGCGCTGCCGAAATCGACCAATCCTGCCTTGGGAGCGCTGTCGCGAATGGCGCAGCCCAGTTCACGCATCGACGTTACGCGCCGCACGTGCCAGTCTGCCCCTAGAATCGTCTCGTCGATCTCCCCCATTCCCGCGCGCGACGCCACTACGACGGTTCGGCACGCAGCAGTACATTCCAGCGACTCTTCGCGCATGGTTTCCCCCGTTCGATTTTTGGTGTGGTTCCTTCTTTGCCGAGGCGGCTCAGCCCGGGCAGGCTTGCAGTATGGTTGCCGGGTTTCTGTTTTGCGATGACGTTTAAGGACGATGGTTGCAAACGCTTGCGCGCCCGACCTGTAATGCAAATGAACTAGCGAATTTCACAACTTTGACGAGAAAATCCGCTGGAAAAACAGACAGTTGACGCAGCAATAAAAAAGCGCACCACAATGGGTGCGCTTTTCGCTATGCAGGCAGGAGACTCAGCCGCCGCGTCGCATCATGTCGAAGAACTCGGCGTTGTTCTTTGTCGTCTTGAGTTTGTCGAGCAGGAATTCCATCGCCTCGACTTCATCCATGTCATGGATGAACTTACGCAGGATCCACACCTTCTGCAGGATGTCCGGCTTGATCAGCAATTCTTCGCGGCGCGTGCCTGACTTGTTCAGGTTGATGGCGGGGTAGACGCGCTTCTCTGCCAGGCGGCGTTCCAGGTGCACTTCCATGTTGCCGGTGCCCTTGAATTCTTCGTAGATCACGTCGTCCATGCGGCTGCCCGTTTCGATCAGCGCCGTGCCGATGATGGTGAGCGAACCACCTTCCTCCAGGTTACGTGCCGCACCGAAGAAGCGCTTCGGACGCTGCAGCGCGTTGGCGTCGACACCGCCGGTCAGCACCTTGCCAGAGGTCGGCACCACGGTGTTGTAGGCGCGGGCCAGACGCGTGATCGAATCCAGCACGATCACCACGTCCTTCTTCAGTTCGACCAGGCGTTTGGCCTTTTCGATGACCATTTCAGCCACTTGCACGTGACGCACGGCAGGCTCATCGAACGTCGATGCCACCACTTCGCCGCGCACGGTGCGCTGCATTTCGGTCACTTCTTCTGGACGCTCGTCGATCAGGAGCACGAACAGCTCGGCTTCCGGGTGGTTGGTCGCGATGGCGTGCGCAATGTGCTGCAGCATCACGGTCTTGCCCGACTTCGGGCTTGCCACCAGCAAGGCGCGCTGGCCGCGGCCGATCGGGGCAATCATGTCGATGATGCGGCCGGTGATGTTCTCTTCGGCTTTGATGTCGCGTTCGAGCGTGAGCGGCTTGTTCGGGTGCAGCGGCGTCAGGTTCTCGAACATGATGCGGTTCTTGACCGCTTCAGGAGGCTGCGTGTTGACCTTGTCGACCTTCACCAGCGCGAAGTAGCGCTCGCCATCCTTGGGCGTGCGGACTTCACCTTCGATCGTGTCGCCGGTGTGCAGATTGAAACGGCGGATCTGCGACGGGCTGATATAGATGTCGTCGGTGCTGGCCAGATACGACGTTTCCGGCGAGCGCAGAAAACCGAAGCCATCAGGCAGCACTTCAAGCGTGCCGTCACCGAAAATCGTTTCTCCCTGTTTCGCCTTCTTTTTCAGGATGGCAAACATCAATTCCTGTTTGCGCATGCGCTGCGCGTTATCGATCTCCAGCTGCCCCGCCATTTCCAGCAATTGGGACACGTGCAAGGATTTCAGTTCTGTCAGATGCATAGACGAAAGATGAGGGAAGGGCCCGAACGGGCGGCGAAACGAGAGACGGGGGAGGGGGGAACGGTCGAGCGAACGCTCGGGGAAACAGATTGGCTGCCATCTTAGCACAACGCTGGCGAGCTTCCAGGCGGAAGTGCGCCAGCGTGTGTGGGGGGCAACGCGAAGGGTCGCCCTCAGCCGAAAATGGCTTACAGGTGGCTGTCCAGGAATGCGGTCAGTTGCGACTTGGACAGTGCGCCCACTTTCTGGGCGGCCACAGCGCCATTCTTGAACAGAATCAGCGTCGGGATGCCGCGAATGCCAAACTTGGCCGGCACGCCCTGGTTCTCATCGACGTTGATCTTGGCGATCTGCACCTTTTCGCCGTAGTCCTTGGAAACTTCGTCCAGGATCGGGGCGATCATTTTGCAGGGGCCGCACCATTCGGCCCAGAAATCGACCAGCACGGGTTTGTCGGACTTGAGCACGTCTGCCTCGAAGGACGCGTCGCTCACATACTTGATCTGTTCGCTCATGGCGGGAACCTCTGTTATTTCGTAAAAGCTGGCGACGTGCGCCGAACCCATACATTACACGATTACACGAACCGGCGTGTATTGGGACCACTGTCGGCGCGGGTGCTGCTGATATAGTACCGACGCCCCCATTTTCAATCGCTTCAGCCGTTGATTCTGCCTATCACGCCGATAGCCGCAGGGTCTTCGCTTTCCGGTATATCGCCATATTCCCTCGCATGCAGACGCTCGCCTTCGCGCCTGGCCCAGCATTCCTTTCCCGTGCCGCCGACGCTGCATGGCGCTTTCTGGATGCGCATGCACAATCCTCGGGCACGGCCACGATTGTTGTGCCGACAGCCGCGCAGATTCCGGGTGTGCGCAGTGCTCTGCATGCCAGCGCGCAAGCGGCCGGCGCGCCGCGTTTGCTACCGCGCATTCTGACGCTGGGGCATTGGCTGCTTGATTTGCCGCCGGAAGCGGATTCGACCGCCGCGCGCACGCCGCTGTCTCGACTGCTCGCGGTGCAGCAGGCCCTCAAGACGCAGGCATGGCTGCGTGAAGCGCTTGGCGCGCAGGACGATGCAGCCCTTTGGGGCGTGGCGCAGGTACTCGTGACGGTGTCGGATGAGCTGTCGCAACGTTGGCTGACGCTGGACGCAGCACACAGCGGGGCAGATGGGCGCCCCGACGAATTGGAGTCGGCGCTGGCTGAGGCGTTGGAGCGCACCTACGCACAGTTGTCCGAACGCTTTCTCGGTACCGAATCGCGCATCGTGCTGACGTTCTGGCGGTTGCTTTCGGGCGCGGCGGACCCGATTCCAATGCGGTTGCGTGCCATGCGCCGCTTGCTGGACGAACTACGCGGGCCGATCGTGTGGATGAGCCCGACCGATCCCGAGGCGGTCGATCTGGATTTCCTGCAGCGCGCCGCCGAACGCGTGCCGGTGCTCAGCATCGGCTATGACTGGAACGCGCCTGAAACCGCCGCGTCTGCGGCGCCTTCCACACACGCGGATTTCCGCGATCTGCTGCTGCACGCCTGGCCCGAATGCGCCACGCCCGTCCAGGCGCCTGAAGATGTTGCCGATGTGCAGATTCCGGCGCCAATCCTGCGCATTGCAGGCGCTGCCCGTTTTGAGGACGAGGCCGCCTTTGCCGCGCATACGCTGGTCGATTGGTTGAACGCCGGACGCCGCTCGTTGGCGTTGGTGGCGCAGGATCGCATCGTTGCGCGGCGTGTTCGCGCGTTGCTGGCGCGTGTGAACGTGCCGGTGCGCGATGAGACTGGCTGGAAGCTCTCCACGACGCGCGCTGCTGCGGCGCTTATGCGCTGGGTCGACGTGGTGCAGGGCGACGGCGATACCGCGGCGCTGCTCGATCTCATCAAAAGCCCGTTCTGTTTGCGCGATGCCGACGCCGGCACCGCCACGCCCGCATGGGTTGCAGAATTGGAGCGCCGGGTGCGCCGGCATAACGTTTCGGGTGGCTGGGGACGGCTGCGCCGGCTGGTGGCCGGTCGTCCGGCCGAAGATGCCGAGGGCGTAGCAAAGGTCAGCCGCCTGGCCGATCGCCTGGGCGTGCTGGCCGACGAAGCGGCGCTGTGGCGCCGTGCCGGCAGCGCCACGCTCGACGTGTGGATAACGCTGTTGGCAGGCACGCTCGATCGTCTGCATATGCGCACCGGTTTGCAGAACGACGACGCAGGGCGCCAATTGCTGGATTGGATTGACCGCCTGCGAATCTCCATACATGGCAGCACCGATGCGGGTGCGCGGTTCTCGCTCACGGAGTGGCGCGCGTTGCTCTCGATGCTGCTTGAGTCCGCCGTCTTCAGCGAGCCTTCACCGCCAGCGGACCGGCGTGTTGTCATCCTGCCGTTGAATGGTGCTCGGATGCGGCGCTTTGATGGCGTCGTGGTGGTGGGTTGCGACGATGCGCAGTTGCCGTCGACGCAGCCGGAATGGCTGTTCTTCTCCAACGACGTGCGACGTGAGCTCGGTTTGCCCGATCGCGCTCAGCGCTTTGCGCAGCAGGCGCGCGACCTGGCCGAAGTGCTGCTCAATCAGCCCGAGGTGGTGCTGACCTGGCAACGCCACGGCGGACGCGGGGAGCCGCATCGCCTTTCCGGTTGGCTCGAACGCTTGCAGCGCCGGTTGGCGGTGAGCGGCGTGCGTATCGATACGTCGGTCTCGTTGCCCAGTTTGCAGACGACGAGCCAGCCAACCGATATGCCGGCGCCCGCCGCGCCGACGCTGGTGCCGTCCACGCTGAGTGCGGCTGCATACAACAGTCTGCGCCGCTGCCCGTACCAGTTTTTCGTCGGTCGCATGCTGCGGCTGGGCGAGTTGGAAGAGGTTTCCGACGAGCTGGAGAAACGCGACATCGGCGAAATTTTGCACGCGATTCTGCATCGCTTTCACCGGCAGTTGCTGGAAGCGCCAATGCACGATCCGGCCGATCGTCAGGGGCTGCTACAGACCATCACCGACGAACAGTTCGGCCCTCTGTTGGCCGAGGACGGCAACGCGTTGCGCTTCTATCGGCGCTGGCTCGGCGTGATGCCGTCGTACTTGGCGTGGCAGGCCGCGCGTGAGGCCGACGGCTGGCGCTTTGAGGCGGGCGAGGTCGATGTCGATACGTCCATCACGTTGCCGGACGAGCGCCCGCTGCGCCTGCGCGGTCGCATCGACCGCATCGACGTGCACGACGAACACGGCGTGGCGGTGCTCGACTACAAGACACAATCGCAAATGGTGCTGGTGCGTCGTGCCAAGACGCCGTTTGAGGATTGCCAGCTACCGTTTTACGGCGTGCTCGATGCGCGTGCAGATTCGGGTGGCTGGGTTTCGCTCGACGGAGAGGCGCGCGGCGACAAGCGCGACGTTGCATTGCCCGACTTCACGCAGGTTGTCGACTGGCTGATCGAACAGATGCAAAAGGACATGACTGCCCTTGCAGCGGGTGCACCGCTGCCTGCGTTCGGCGATGAATCGGCGTGCCGCTACTGCGCGGCGCGCGGCCTCTGCCGCAAGGGGTATTGGACAGACGGCGCACCGCGCGAGCCGCAGGGTGCGGCATGAGCGATCACGCTTACGAACGCGACGGCGCACCCGTCTCGCCTGAAGCTTTTTCGCGCGCCGCGTGCGACCCGGAGCGCTCCGTTGTGGTGGAAGCGTGCGCGGGCAGCGGCAAGACGTGGCTGCTGGTCACGCGCATGTTGCGTTTGCTGCTGGCAGGCGCCGCGCCGTCGGACGTTCTCGCCATCACGTTTACACGCAAGGCCGCCGAAGAGATGCGCCAGCGTCTGCTCGACATCCTCGCGCAGCTGGCCAGCGCCGATGATGAGGGCGTCGTGCGCGAGCTGATCGCCCGCACGGTGGACGAGCGTGATGCGCCCGCACTGATTGAAACCGCCCGTGGGCTGTATGCGCGCGTGCTGGAATCACCATCGCGCATGGCGATTGATACGTTCCACGGCTGGTTCGGGTCGCTGCTGCGTGGGGCGCCGCTGTCGTCTGGCGTGCAGCAGGGCGCGTCGTTGCGTGAAGATGCCGGGCGGCTGAGGCGTGAAGCCTGGGCGCCTTTCTGGCGCGGCTTGCTGGCCGAAGATCACGCTGACTTGCGCGCCGCGTACGAAGCGCTTGCCGATCTGGTTGGCGATTTTCAGGCCAGTCGCCTGCTCGATGCCATGTTCCACCAGCGCAGCGACTGGTGGGCGTACAAGTCGCAGGCGGGCGGGCGTCCGCTGGATGCGTTGGACGCACTGCTTGGCGACGATGCGACAGTCGATCCGCTGATCGAAGCACTGCAGGATGCGGCGTTGTTGGCCGACATGCTGCGCGTGTCCGGCTGGCTTGGGCGGGGCGGTGCGGCCGAGGGCAAGCGCGCGGTGATCATCGAATCGGCGGTGACCGCGGCGCGCGGAATGAACGTGTCGGACGAGGCCGCTCGCGCGCAAGCATTTGATGCGCTCTTCGCCGCTTTCCACACGCAGGCCGGCAAGGCACGCGCCTGCAAACCGACCAAGGCACTCGTCAAAGCCATCGGCGACGAGCACGCACAAACGCTGGTGACCTTGCACACCACGCTCTGCGAAACGCTGACGACAATTCAGGCGCGCCGGCAGGAAGCCCTGGTGCGCGCCGTCAACGCAGCATTGTTTGCGTTGGGCGACGCGTTGATCGATCGCTATCAGGCGTACAAGCGCCAGGCGCGCGCGATGGATTTCACCGATCTCGAATGGGAAGCGGCGCGCCTGATGCAGCAAGAGGACACAGCTGCTTACCTGCAGGTGCGGCTCGACGCGCGCTACAAGCATCTGCTGCTCGACGAGTTTCAAGACACGAACCCCATGCAGTGGCGCATCCTGCAAGGTTGGCTGGCCGGCTACGCGGGCACTGGCACGCAGCCGAGCGTGTTTCTTGTGGGCGATCCTAAGCAATCGATCTATCGTTTCCGGCGCGCCGATGCACGGCTGTTCGACGCTGCGCGTGAAATGCTCGTTGCGGAATTCAACGCGACTGTGCTGCGTACCAATCGCACGCGTCGCAACGCGCCGGCCGTGCTGGAGTGGGTCAACGCCGTGTTCTTGCAAGCGCGGGCGCGCGGCGACTATCCCATCTACGCCGAGCAAAGTACCGCCGTGGACGCACCCATTGGGCAGGCGCTGCTGTTGCCGCTGGTGCCGGTGTCCGAAGCCGAGCAGGCCGACGAAACCGCCCCCCGGGATACGCTCACCGAACCGCGCGAAGAAGCCGGCGATTCACAGCGATATGCCGAGGGCCGCCAAGTGGCCGCTTGCCTGCACGCATTGCACGCCAATGAGCGCATTCGCGAAGGTGGTGTCGAGCGCCCCGTGCGGTGGAGCGATTTCCAATTGCTCGTCCGCCGCAAACGCTATCTCGCCGATTACGAACGTGCGCTGCGCGACGCCGGCGTGCCGTATCTGAGCCCGCGCCGTGGCGGTTTGCTGGCTACGCTCGAAGCGCTTGATCTGTGCGCGCTGCTCGATTTCCTGATGACGCCGCAGGCCGATTTGTCGCTCGCGCATGTGCTGCGTAGCCCCATCTTCGCCGCCACGGACGACCACCTTATCGCACTGGCGCAGTTTGGCGAAGGCGCGGTCGCATTGACATGGTGGGAGCGCCTGACAGCGCTGGCCGGCCAGACTGATGCGGTGGACACCTTGCGCTACGCGCATCGCATGCTCTCGCGCTGGCTGGCGGTGGCGCCTACGCTGCCCGTGCACGATCTACTCGATCACATCGTCTACACCGGCGAACTCAAGCGCCGCTATGCCGAGCGCGCACCGGCCGCAAACCGCGACCAAGTGCTCGCCAACCTGGACGCGTTTTTGAAGCTCGCGCTCGATCTGGATGGTGGTCGCTATCCGAGCCTGCCTAAGTTCATGGCCGAGCTGCGCGCCATCCGCCAGGGTGACGAGGACGAAAGCCCTGACGAAGGCATGCAGGGCGACACAGAGGTGCCGGATGCAATCGACGCCGAAGTCGCCAGCGAAGGTCTTGATGCGGTACAGATCCTGACCGTGCATGCCTCGAAGGGGCTGGAAGCGCCGTTCGTTGCGCTGCTCGATAGCCACCACAGCGACGCGCGTGTCGATACGGCCGGCATCCTGATCGACTGGCCGCCCGGCGCGCAGGCGCCTGCGCATTTTTCCGCGTTCGGCAAGACGTCCGAGCGCGGCCTCGCGCGCGAGCCTCTCTTCAAGCAGGAAAACGAGCTTGCGGAGCGCGAGAACTGGAACCTGCTCTACGTAGCGATGACGCGTGCGCGGCAAGCGCTGATCGTGTCCGGCGTGGCGAACAAGCGTGATGCCACGGCGGCCCAATCTGTCGACGAAGGTGATGCGCCTGAGGTGGACGGCACGGCGAGCTGGTACACGCTGCTCGCCGCGGCAGGCGTAGCGTCACCCGCTCCGGTAGTTGATGGCGCAGCCGATGCGGCTGTCAGTGCATCAGGGCAGGAGGCAGTCTCGTATCACGATTTCCGCGCGCCGCTTACAGTGACGGTGCGTGTTGGCGCTGCCGGCGCTGTCGCTGAGGGCGCTGCCGATATCGTTTTTGACCAAGGTGCTGTCGTGCAGGGCGAATTGCTGCATGCGGTGCTCGAGCGCCTGACGCGCCGAGGTTTGCCCGAACAGGCACCTGACGCCGAGACGATCGCGCGCTGGTTCAGCGCCACCGACGTCACGCAAGCCGACGCCACACGCACCGCCGATGCCGTGCGCCGGATGCTTTCAGCCGAGACGCTAGCGCATGTCTTCGACCCCGTGCGCTTCGACGTCGCGCATAACGAGATCGAACTTTTCGGCCCTGACGGCGCGCTGTTGCGCATCGATCGCCTGATTGAACGCGGCAACGACATCCTCGTCGTCGACTACAAGCTGCGCTTGCTGCCGGTCGAACGCGCCGCCTATGCAGATCAGTTGCGCGGCTACGTGGCTGCCGTCACGCCGATGTATCCAGGGCGCACCGTGCGCGCAGGCGTGGCTACCGCACAGGGCGAATGGATCGATCTGGAATCGTTGCCGAAGCTCGTCCAGGCATCACATGACGACAGCCAAGGCGCGCTGTTCTGATGCGGGCGGCAAAAACAAAAAAGGGGAGGGGTGATGCAGAGGGGAAAAGAGAAGGGGGACGAGCCTGACCCTCGGCACTGGCGGAAAACGGCTGTGGCTGCTTCGTTCCCGACCTGACCAGGTTGACCGCGCCACCATGCGAGGAGGCCCGTCCGACCGGCATTGTAACCGACTCCCGCGTCCCCACCTGAATATCCTTGCAATTCGCTCGGCGCGCATGGCGGTTGACCCCTCCGAAACCGCGTCGGAAATCCACCTCGCTTTGCTACAATCCGCCGCATGAGTTATCAAGTGCTCGCCCGCAAGTGGCGCCCTCGCGATTTCACCACGCTGGTCGGTCAGGAACACGTGGTGAAAGCGCTCACGCATGCGCTCGAACAGCAGCGCCTACATCACGCATACCTGTTCACGGGCACGCGCGGTGTCGGCAAGACAACGCTGTCGCGCATCCTTGCTAAATCGCTCAATTGCGTCGGCGCGGATGGGCAGGGCGGCATCACCGCGCAGCCGTGCGGTGTGTGCCGCGCCTGTACCGAGATCGATGCCGGGCGCTTTGTCGATTACATCGAGATGGATGCCGCCTCCAACCGCGGCGTCGACGAGATGGCCCAGTTGCTGGACCGCGCGGTCTACGCGCCAACCAGCGGCCGCTTCAAGGTCTACATGATCGACGAAGTGCACATGCTGACCAACCACGCCTTCAACGCGATGCTGAAGACGCTGGAAGAACCGCCCGAGCACGTCAAGTTCATTCTCGCGACCACCGATCCGCAGAAGATTCCGGTGACGGTGCTGTCGCGCTGCCTGCAGTTCAACCTCAAGCAGATGCCGCCGGGGCACATCGTGTCTCACCTCGACCGCATTCTTGGCGAAGAGGGCATCGCCCACGAGCCGAATGCGCTCCGTCTGTTGGCTGCCGCTGCGCAGGGTTCGATGCGCGATGCGCTATCGCTTACCGACCAAGCCATCGCGTACAGCGCCGGCGAGGTGAGCGAGGCTGCCGTACGGGGCATGCTCGGCGCGATTGATCAAAGCTACCTTGTGCGTCTGCTCGATGCGCTGGCCGATGAGAACGGCGCGGCGCTTGTCGCGATCGCCGACGAGATGGCCGGGCGCAGTCTGAGCTTCTCGGGCGCGCTGCAGGATCTTGCATCCTTGCTGCAGAAGATTGCGCTGGCGCAGGTCGTGCCTGCCGCTGTGCAGGACGACTGGCCCGAGGCCGACGATGTACGTCGCCTTGCGGAGCGGTTCGACGCGCAGGCGGTGCAACTGTTCTACCAGTTTGCCAACCTGGGCCGGAACGAACTGGCGCTTGCGCCGGACGAATACGCCGGCTTCACGATGACGCTGCTGCGCATGCTGGCGTTCCAGCCCGGACAGTCGGGTGGGAACGCGCCGCCGCCTTCAGGCGGTGGCGGCGGGAAACGGGCGATGCCGCTGGCGGTAACGCCGGCCGCATCGACGCGCCCGGCCGCCACAGCGACCGCGCCCGTGGCGGCACCGGTTGCTGAGGTTGCGCCAGTGGTGGTGCGTCCGGAGCCGGTGGTCGAGGCGCCGCGTGCGACTTACCAGGCAACTCCGCCGGCGCCGGCGCCCGCTGCGGCCGTTGCAGATACGCCGGCTGCTGCGGCCCCAGCGCGTCGCTCGCCGGCAATGGAAGCGTTGGCCGCTGCGCGTCAGGCGTCAAGCCGGGGCCGTGGTGGTGCTTCGGCGCCTGCTGCTGCACCGGTAGCCGCGCCTGCGCCTGTGGCTCGTCCTGCTGCTCCCGTCGCTCCCGTCGCGGGTCCACGTCCGAATCCGGCTGCTGCTGTTTCCCCGCCGCAACGCCGTGAACGGCCCGTTGCAGTTGCCACGCCCGCCGATGATGGCCCGCCGCCCTGGGGTGAAATGCCGGGCGAATTTGCTTCGCCGTCGCTTGAAGAGATGGACGCAGCCTTTGCCGGTTGGGATTCCGCTTCGAGCGTGCGCCCTGGTGCGCCTGAACCGGCGGCAACCCGTCCAGCACAGATCGAGACGCCGGCAGCCGCACCCGTGCCGGTCAAGACGGTCGCCCCGGAGCCGGTAGCCGCTGCTACGCCGCCTGACTTGAGCGCTAGCAGCCTTGCCACATTCGACGGCAATTGGCCGGCGCTGGCAACGAGCCTGCCGATCCGCGGTCTGGCCCAACAGCTGGCTTACCAGAGCGAGTTGGCAGCAGTGGAAGGCGTCACGATGCGCCTTCGCGTGCCGCTGCCCCCACTCACCGATGCCAACGTCGTCGAGCGCCTGGAGGCGGCACTGACGGAACATTTCGGTACGCCCGTTCGCGTGGCGTGCGAGATCGGACCTGCACGCGCCACCGCGGCGGCTTTGGATGCCGAGCAGCGTGCCGAACGCCAACGCAATGCGGAAGACGCCATCGCCGCCAACCCGTTTGTGCAGGCGTTGGTTCGGGACTTTGCCGCGCAGGTCGTCCCCGGTTCGATCCAACCGCACGCGCACTGAGCCCCATTCCAAGACTGAACATTGAATACCGGCGCGCCAATCTGAACGGCGCGCCTTGCACGACCCATTTCAAGGAGCAACGACCATGATGAAAGGCCAGATCGCCGGGCTGATGAAGCAGGCCCAGCAGATGCAGGAAAACATGAAGAAAGCGCAGGAGCAACTCGCTCTGATCGAGGTGGAAGGCGTGTCCGGCGCGGGCCTCGTGAAGGTGGTGATGACCTGCAAGAACGACGTGAAGCGTGTGTCGATCGACCCCAGCCTGCTGGCCGAAGGCGAAGACAAGGATCTGCTGGAAGACCTGATCGCCGCCGCGTTCAATGACGCCGTGCGCAAGGCCGAGGCCACCGCGCAAGAGAAGATGGGCTCGCTCACTTCCGGCCTGGGCGGCATGGCGAGCATGCTGCCGCCCGGCTTCAAGCTGCCGTTCTAAGCGACGCTCATCAGGATCGCGCCATGGTGCTGGAATCTGCGCTGCTGCACGTCAGGCCCGGCCAGGAAGCTGCCTTTGAGGCGGCCTTCG
>Ga0157369_10000786_pt1 | contig 40894 bp, 40 predicted proteins | sample C25metaG_FD_113461 | JGI IMG/M metagenome (GOLD analysis project Ga0157369, IMG submission 113461) | Corn rhizosphere microbial communities from Kellogg Biological Station, Michigan, USA - C2-5 metaG | ecosystem: Host-associated > Plants > Roots > Rhizosphere > Soil | place: USA: Michigan... | reverse complement strand
GTTCCTTCCGGACGGCGAGCACTTCCTGTATGTGGATACCAAGACCGCGTCATGCAGCATCGACAACGAAGTGCATTTCGCTTCGGTCGACGGCAAGATCAACACGCCCGTAATGAAGACATGCAGCAACGTGGCGTACGCGGCGGGACACTTGTTGTACTGGCGCGATGGAAACCTCGTGGCGCAGCCGTTCGATGCGACGCGCGGCAAGATCAGTGGCTCGCCGCAGGTGATTACGGATCACGTTCTATTCGACACCCTCTTCAGCCGCGCCATCTTCTCGGCATCCGACAATGGAAGCATCGCGTATGTCGCGGGGAATGAAGCCGTAGGGTCACAGCTTGTCTGGCACGACCGCGCCGGCAGAATGCTGGGCACGCTGGGCACGAGTGAGCCGTATGACATGGTGGCAATCTCGCCAGACGGCCGGCGCGTTGCGTATGACACCACCGACGGTCTCTGGGTGCTCGATAGTCGCGGGACGAAGACGCGTCTCCGCGCCGGTGGCGCATTTTCGCCGAGCTGGTCCGCCGACGGGAAGCGCGTCTATTTTGCGGCGATGAATGGAAACAACGGCAAGTACGACATCCGGTCGGTGGCGGCGGACGGCGCCGGCGGCGAACAGACCCTCCTCGAAGGAAAGGACATTCCCGGGCAGCTTGGGGCTCCCCTGATCAATACCTCGGCAGACGGCAAGTACCTGGCCTTCGTGACGTCGAATGCGAACACGAAGCTCGACATCTTCGCGCTCCCACTGGACGGGCACAGCAAGTTCCAGCCGGTCCTCGTATCGGTTGCCAATGAATACATGCCTTCGATATCGCCGGATGGGAAGTGGCTGGCTTACCAGGCGGATCAGAGCGGAAGATACGACGTCTACGTCACGCGATTCCCGGACGGAGGCGCGCAATACCAGGTCTCAACCGGCGGCGGTGAGAAGCCGGTGTGGCGACATGACGGCAAGGAACTCTACTACCGTGCCCCCGACACGAAGTTGATGGCCGTGGAGCTCACGAACGAAGATGGCGCGTTGCAATTCGGCTCGCCCAAGCCGCTGTTTGAGATGCCGCTGCGAAACTTGAACAGCCGCGCGTACGACATCGCGCCGGATGGGCGCTTCCTGTCGAACTCATCGCTGTCGACGCCGACGCACAACATGGAACTGCTGCTGAACTGGCCGGGCGGACTGAAGAAGTAGGAGACGCCGCCAGTCGTCTTAGGTCCGCTTCACCAGCTCGATGTCGAGGGTGATGTTGACTTCGTCGCTGACGACGGCGCCGCCGGTTTCGAGCATGCGGTTCCAGGTCAATCCGAAGTCCTTGCGATTGATGCGGGTGGTGGCGGAGGCGCCGATGCGCTGGCCGCGTCTGTCGTTGATGGGAGCGGTGGGACCGTCGACGTCGAGCACCACTTCCTTGGTGACGCCGTGGATGGTGAGGTCGCCGACGATCTTCAGCTTGCCGGAGCCGGACGAGTCGACGCGCTTGGCTTTGAAAGTCATGCTCGGGAACTTCTCGACGTCGAAGAAGTTGGGGCTGCGCAGGTCCTTGTCACGGCTGTCGTTGCCGGTGTTGACGGTGGAGACGTCGATGGTGGCGTCGAGCTGGGTGGCGGCGGGCTTTGCCGGGTCAAACTGCGCGCTGCCGCTCACCTTGTTGAATGTGCCGCGAACGGTGGAGACCATCATGTGCTTCACCGCGAACTGCGCGCTGGAGTGGGCGGGATCGATTTGCCAGGTGGACGTCTGGGCGAAGGCGGCGGCCGAGAGAAAGAATGCGGCGATGGACGCAACAAGAGTGCGACGGTTCATGGATCGTCCTTAAATGAAGTTGCTGGAGAAGTGATGCTCCAGAGCGGGATTGGCTGCAAAGAGTTACATAGGGATTGCGGAAGTGCGGAAGTGCGGAATTGAGAAACAAAAGCGAACCACAGAGGGCAAAGGGAGAACAGAGGACATAGCGGCTATGCAGGCTGCAGCTTGAGCCCGCCGGGGCGGCGGGCCTCCAAGACCTTGGTTCTCCAGAATAAAACAGGTCCTGGACGCGGGATGCGCGCCCAGGACCGATGTTGTGGCCGGCAAGGAGGAACCGGAAGCTCTGCGGTGATTCGCATCGTCGGGCGAGGACGCCCGGCGCTACACGAAACGCCCGGAGCACAGCCGAGTCGGCTGTGCCACACGGTTATGCGAAAGCTTTGATTGCGGTGGCCTCGTCGTCCTTGATGTCAAAGACGGTGTAGAGCTTGGTGATCTGGAGCAGGTCGTGAACCTTCTTGGTGAGGTTGAGCAGCTTGAGTTCGCCGCCCTGGTTGCGGACGGTGGTGTAAGCGCTGACCAGTTCGCCGATGCCCGAGCTGTCGATGTAGGAGACGTCGCCGAGGTTGAGCAGGATGCGCTTGTTGCCCTTGCTGAGCAGGTCGCGAATCTGATCGCGCAGAACCACGCTGCCTTCGCCGAGAGTGATGCGTCCGCTGAGGTCGACGATGGTGACGCCGTCCACCTGGCGGGTGCTGGATTTCATTGTCATTTCGAACCCTCCTTGCCTTCCGCGGCATGCCCGCGGTGCTTGATCAAAGTAATCTCTGTTCCTGGGTCAAGAATCCGGAACCGCACCTCATCCATAAAAGTCCGGATGAGGAAGATACCGCGCCCAGACTGCTTGAGCAGGTTCTCCGGGGCGAGAGGATCGGGCAACGTGGCCGGATCCAGCCCTCGACCCTGGTCGGCGATGCTGATGACCAGGGCATCCCCAGTGGTATCGAATCCTACCGTCAGTTTCTTTGACGGATCGTACGCGTTGCCGTGCAGGACCGCGTTCACCGAGGCCTCGCGCACGGCCATGGTGATCTTGTGACGTTCTTCGTCTTCGAAGCCGGAATCTTTGGCGAGCTTGTCGGCGATCTGCTCGACAGTGTTGACGCTCTCCAGTGTGGAGTCCAGGGTGTACGAGACGCGTTTTCCGGTCATTTTCAAAGCTGTCGGGTTCTAATCCGGATGCTCGCGCCGTCAGGCCCCGCCCGGCACCGGTCGTCAAGGCCGTGTGCAACCATTCGGCCAGGACGTTGTTAGCGAACGGGAAGTGTCGCTGACGCGGTGCGAAATGTCAATCCAGCGTTGGTGGCAGAGAGCAGCCGTGCCATTCAGGCTCAAAAGAGTGACCGGCCTGAGCCGGTTCGAATTTGGGAATCCGCACGCTGCGAAGATTTAACAGAAAACAATTCAGCCGAGTGCAGTGCTGGCGTTATTCTCGATTCCATGGAGACGGTCGCGCTTACCGAACTGCTGGGACGCCCGGTGATGGATTCAGCCGGGCTGGTAGCAGGACGCGTGCGCGAAGTGGCAGTGGTGCCGCAGGAAGACCGGGCGCGCGTCTCTCTGCTGGTGGTGAAGACGAAGCAGGGAGACCGCATCGTGCCGATCCACCGGCTGCGATCGGTGGACGGCGGCAAGCTCCAGGTGAGTACGGCGGCGCCCGATTGGACGACTTACACCGCGTCGGAAGGGCTGCTGCTGATGGGCCGCGACCTGCTCGACCAGCAGATCATAGACGTCGACGGCCGCAAGGTTGTGCGCGTCAACGATGCCGAACTGGTGCAGGAGCGCGTCAACGGCAACATTGCGCTTCGCATCTTCGCGGTCGATATCGGGCCGCGCGGAGCGGTGCGCAGGCTGATGCGCGGTTTGATGCCCGCCGGCGCGCTGCACAGGTTCGTGCAGCGCATCCCGCCGAAGATGATTCCGTGGGAGTTCGTCGACCTGATCGAAACGGATCCGGCGCGCCGCGTGAAGCTGAACATCGCGCTGGACCGCCTGGCGACGCTGCATCCGGCCGACATCGCGGACATCGTCGAAGATCTCGCTCCTGCCGAGCGCGAGGCCATTTTCGAAACCCTGGACGAAGGAGTCGCAGCCGAAGCGCTGGAAGAAGTCGATCCGAAGCTGCAGGTTTCGATCGTCAACTCGCTCGATTCAGACAAGGCCGCCGGCATCGTCGAGGAGATGGATCCGGACGCGGCGGCCGACCTGCTCGCCGATCTCTCGCCGGAACGCTCCGAGGAAATCCTGAAGGAGATGCAGCCGGAAGAGCGCGAGGAAGTCACCGAACTCCTGGAGCATGAGGAAGACACCGCCGCCGGCCGCATGACGACCGACTTCCTGTCGGTGCCGGCAACCGCAACGGTGAACGAGGTGATCGAACAGCTCAGGTACTTCGAAGGCGGAATCGAATCGCTGAGCACGGTGTACCTCATCGACGTCGACAGCAAGCTGGTGGGCTCTGTGCCGCTGGCCAAGCTGGTGCTGGCGAAGCCGGAGACGGACCTTGCATCGCTCAGCGAAGAGCGCGTGATCTCCTGCAACGAGGACGCGCATGAGAGCGACTTCGCCGCCACGTTCGACAAGTACAACTTGCTGACCTTGCCGGTGATCGACGACAAGGGAGTGCTCACCGGCGTGATCACCGCCGACGACGTGATCGCCATGCTGCGCAAGCGGCTCTGAAGGCCGAAATCGCCAACCCACGATTGGCAGCCATCATTTATTCTGATCGTCGTTTTGAATCCACTCCGAATGTGACCGATGAAAGCGTCCAAGACCTGGAAACTCTGGCGGCTGCGAGTGCTGATGATCTTCGCGGTCATTGGGCCGGGGTTTATCACGGCGAACGTCGATAACGATCCCAACGGGATCTTCACCTACTCGCTCGACGGCGCGCGCTTCGGCTACCTGCTGCTCTGGACCCTGATTCCCACCACCGTCGCGCTGATCGTGGTGCAGGAGATGGCGGCGCGCATGGGCGCGGTGACGGGCAAGGGCCTGTCCGACCTGATCCGCGAGGAGTTCGGATTCCGCACCACGTTCTTCATCATGTTGGGGCTGGTGGCCGCGAACTTCATGAACATCGTCGGCGAATTCGCCGGCATCGCCATGAGCCTTGACCTGTTTGGCGCGTCGAAGTACGTCACCGTGCCGATCGCAGCAGCCGTCGTCTGGCTGATGGTGGTGAAAGGGAATTACAAGTCGGTCGAAAAGATTTTCCTGACGGCGTCGTTCTTTTACGTCGCGTACATCATCGCGGGCGTGATGGCACACCCTGCATGGCAGCACGCGATGGTGGCCACCGTCGTTCCGCCGTCGTGGGGCGCGTTTGGGAACAAGGAATACATCTACCTGATCGTGGCGACGGTGGGCACGACGATTGCGCCGTGGATGCAGTTCTACCTGCAATCGTCGATCGTGGAGAAGGGCGTTACGCCGAAGCAGTACACGGCCTCGCGGCTGGACGTGATCCTGGGGTGCATCTTCACCGACGTGGTGGCGTGGTTCATCATCGTGGCTTGCGCGGCCACCATCTACGTTTCCGGCGGCAAGGAGCTGCAGACGGCCGCCGACGCTGCCGCAGCGCTCAAGCCGCTGGCCGGGAATTGGGCGTTCCTGCTGTTCGGCGCGGGGCTGTTCAACGCTTCGTTGTTCGCCGCGTCGATCCTGCCGCTCTCGACGGCGTACTCGGTTTCCGAAGGATTGGGATTCGAGTCGGGCGTGGACAAGAAGTTCGCCGAGGCGCCGGTCTTCTATTGGCTCTACACGGTCCTGATCGTGCTCGGCGCGGCGGTGGTGCTGTGGCCGAGATTCACGGTGCAGCACCTACTGCGGATCACCGTCTTCTCGCAATTCATCAACGGCGCGCTGCTGCCGTTCATCCTCATCTACATGCTCATCCTGGTGAACAAGCGCGAACTCATGAGCACGCACACCAATTCGCGTACGTTCAACTGGATTGCGTGGGCGACGACGATCCTGATGATCGGGTTGTCGGTGGCCGCGATCGTGATGAGCTAAAGAAACATCCACCACAGAGACACAGAGAAATAGAAATCCAGGACATTGGGAGGAATTGGCTCCTCTCTGTGCCTCTGCGTCTCTGTGGTAGGTGTTAGAGCAGTTTGCCCGCTGCGATGTCGTGCACTAGTTGTCGGTCGGCGTCGAGGAAGTCGTAGCCGGGAAGGTCGGCGCGCTCGACCCAGCGGATGTCGCGGAAGATGCGGTTATCGATCTCGCCCTCGTAATCTTCCACCACAAAGAAGTGCAACTCGACGGCGGAGCCTTTGCGGTAGGTGTGCTGGATGCGCGCGACTTCCCGGCCAATCTGCGCGTGGATGCCGAGCTCTTCTTCGAGTTCGCGCGTGAGCGCCTGGGTCGGCACCTCGCCGGCTTCGATCTTGCCGCCGGGAAACTCCCACTTCAGCGGGAACACCTGCTGCGGTGTGCGCTGGCAGGCGGGGAACTTGCCTTCCTTCAGGATCAGGGCGGCGACGACCTGTTTCATCCGCGAGTCTCGAGGTATTGGCCGACGAGGGCGGCGCAGCGTTCCACGAATTCGCGTTCGGCGGGGCCGAACGCGGCGCGCGAGTGGCTGTCAATGTCGAGTTCTCCGACGACCTTGCCGCGAACGTAAATCGGGGCGACGATCTCCGATCGCGTCTCCAGCGAGCAGGCCAAGTAGCGCGGATCGGATTGCACGTCGTCGACCACAATGGTCTTGCCGGTGGCGGCAGCGGCGCCGCAGATGCCCTTGTCCAACGGGATGCGCACGTGCTCGGTGGGCGCGCCCACGAACGGCCCGAGTTGCAGCATGCTGGGCTCGGCCGGATCGATCATGTAGAAGCCGACCCAGTTGAAGACGGGAAGCGATTCGGCCAGGCGATGCACCATCGTCTGCATCAGCTCCTGCGAAGACGCGGCGTGGGAGGCGACGATCTCGAGGTCAAAGAGCAAAGCGGAATGTGCGACGGCGGGCATGCGTCGATATTACAGCAGGTTCGAAAGCAAAACGTAGGCGGAGGAATGCAAAATGGAGAATGCAAAATGCAAAATGAAGAAAACTAACTGCGATACTTGAGCGACTATTTTTGCATTTTGAAATTTGCATTTTGAATTCTTCGCAGGCCGGGATGTTGGTCGCCGAAGACTTCGGGATGGATCGCGCAGGCGAGCGCGTGCAGGCCATCGATGAGCGCCGGTCCGGGGGTGTTGAGCAGCTCGTCGCGGACACAGTACACGCGGCCGTTGCGGGCGGCGGGCGTCTCGCTCCATCCGCGCTCGCGCACGATTTTCTCCAGTGGAACGCGGTCGCCGGCGCCACACCATGCGGCGAGGATGACATCCGGATTCTGTGCCGCTACGGCTTCGGCGGTCGGCTTGCCGGCGGGTGAGCCGAGGAATTCTCCGCCAGCGGCGGAGACCAGCTCCGCCACCCACGGTTGCGAGAGGATGATGGGCTTGCCCCATTCCTCGCAGAAGACGAGTGGACGGGCTGCGGGAGAGTCGCCCGCCTCCACACGATTGCGGACTTCTTCGACATCCTCCTGCATCTCGGCGATCAGCAAGGCGCCCCGGTCCGGCACGCCCATGAGTGCGGCGATCTTGGCGATGTCGGCGTAAACGTCGGTCATCGTGCGTGGCGACAGCGCGAGGAAGGGAATTCCCGTCTTCAGGATCTCGGCCACCGCATCGAGCTGGTAGGGAACGGAGGCGATGACGAAGTCGGGCTTGGCTGCGAGGATCTGGGCCGACTGCGCCGACCACGAGTCGGCGACGATGGTGTGCGGCTGCTCCGCGATCTGCGGGCAAACGTCGCGGCAGTACCTGGTGCATGCTGCCACGCGCGAGAGCATCCCAAGCTTCGCCAGGATCGAGGTGGCGCTGGGCTGGAGGGAGACGACGCGTTGTGGGGAGAAGTCCATTTGCCTATCGACGCAGTCTACCGTGTCCGCCAATGCAGAATGCAAAATGCAGAATGCAGAATGACGGCGGGGCGCACAGGTGTTTTCATTCTGCAATCCGCAATCTGCATTCTGCAATGCGTTGCAGCTAGAATCGACGGGTGTACTCGGAACAGGTCCTCGACCACTTCCAGAACCCGCGAAACGCCGGCGAGGTAGAAAACGCCGATGCCGTGGTCGAAGTGCAGAATCCCGCCTGCGGCGACATCCTTCGGCTGAGCGCGCGCGTGGTCGATGGCCGCATCACGGAGGTGCGGTTTCGCGCCAAGGGATGCGTTCCGGCGATGGCGTGCGCGTCGCGGATCACCGAGATGATTACAGGCAAATCCATCGACGAAGCCCGGGCCGTGAAGAAGGAAGACGTGATCGCAAGCCTCGGCGGAGTCCCAGCGGCATCCGGACATGCGGGGCAACTGGCGACGGATGCGGTCGGTGAACTGTTGAAGAAACTAAATGGCTGACTCAGATCCAAAACCGCGAATTGGAACTCTCATCGGCATAGTCGCAGTCGCGAGCGTTGCGTTGCTTGCGTGGATCGTTTTTCGCGTAACTCATCCGCAGCCAGTTCGGGAGATGACGGCGGTAGATGCCGAGTTGCTGGTGAAGGGCCCGATGGGGGCGTTGTTGTTTGGGAACGGAAAGCCCATCGCGGTGACGCAGCAGAACGGGCTGGAGTCGCGAGGATTGATCGCGGAATACTACGACAATCCCGAAAAGTTCAAGGCATACGCGGAGCTCTTCGATACCGCGATGAATGCCATCCAACTCGGCAAGCAAGTGAGCCGGTCCCAGAACCACTACCAGTTTCCCTTCGATAGCACGGCGCTTCCAGGGTTAGAGCAAACGCGAGACGCGTGGAACCATCCGTACTGCATAAGTCGCGTTGGTACCACGATCGCAATTGTGAGCGGCGGACCCTCTGCTTCTTCCTTCAATTGCGGCAAGCAAAAGACCCGGGTCACCGAACTCACGGCGCCTCCGAGGCCCACTTTTCAAAGTAGCACCGGAGAAGTCGTGACGATCGTCCATCAATCTACCAACTGACGGACACATCCCCTTAGTACAGCTGGTTCCTCCACGCGCGCGTGCGCGAGTCGTACTCGAAGAACGCGTCGGAGCCCATGCTGAGCAGCGGCGCCTCGTCGTAGCGCAACACAAACGCGTGATGGTCGTCGCTAGGCTCGTACCGGAATGGGTGCGGGCCTACGCTGCCGCGGTGCACTTCCGGTATCTGCGGGATGAACTTAGGAGCCAAGTCTTTCAGTTCTGCCGGATACGCGTGGTTGGCATGCTCGTAGGCAAGCAACGCGTTCACCACACGGTCGGCATCTTCGCGATTGATGGCGTCGGTGCGAGCCTTGGGCGGCCACAGCACGCCACCGACGAAGGCCGTGACCAGCACAATAAAGACGACAACACCGAGCAAGAATTTACGCATGGTGGCGGGGAATATACCGCGAGAGCGGGATCGTGACGCCCTATTTTTGCGGTCCGGTTCCCGCGGGCCAGTACACCGGCCAGCGATGTTCCTGGGCGAGACCGACGAGTTCCGGCGTGGGATTGATGCAGAACGGATTGGTCGCCAGCTCGAGCATGGCGACGTCGTGGATGGAGTTGCCGAAGACGGCCTCGAACGGCGGTTGCATGACCGCGCGCAGCGCCGTCGCCTTGCCGTCGCCGCTGGGGACGTGAATGAGCGTTCCGGTGGCGCGCCCGTTTTCGGTGGTCACGCAGGCGGCGAGGACCCGCTGCGGCGGAATGCCGAAGCGTTCCGCGCCGACTTCGACGACCCAGTTGTTGGTGGAGGAGACGGCCCAGAGCTCGCATCCGGTGCCTCGCAGCACGCGCGCCAGTTCGGCCATCTCGGGGAAGATGCGGTCGGCGACTTCAGAGTCGAAGTATTCGCGCGCGGCTTGGCGGAGGACGGTGTCCTCGATACCGGCGTGGATGGTCACCATCTCGCCGCACATCTGCTCCTCGCCAACGCGCCCGGCCACGTATTCGTCATAGCGGGCGCGCGCCCAGCGGGCGGTTTCAGGGGGAATGAGCCCGCGGTCGAGCTCCCAATAGAAGAAGCCGGCGCCGGAGTCGCCCGCCCAGAGGGTGCCGTCGCAATCGAAGATGGCCACGCGCGGCGATAGCGACAGCACGCTGGAGACGAACTCAGTTTGGGACGCCGATAGGGAAGACATCTTGACCGCGTGGTCCGCTTAAGTCGTGGAACGACTCATAAGGTACCAACTTCGGCGGGAAAAGTATCTGCCGATTCGCGGGGCGTTCCGGAAGCGGGAATCTGGTTGACGCGAGGTTAACGAGGCAGCGCCGCGTAGTCTTCCGGCGTGTTGATGTTGACGGTGGTGTTCGGATCGTCGACGGGAACGTATTGGATGTGGGGTTGTGCGGCGTGCTCGACGTCGCGCGCGGTTGCGGTGGCCGGCGCGCCGAGGAACGCGGTGATCATCTCGCGTCCGACGATGATGGGATGTCCGTGACGTCCCGCGTGTTCCGGCACCGTGGCCCATGTGTCGGAGGGCTCGGAAGCAAGAAAAGCGTCGAGGACCTGGCGGACCGTCGAGGCCAGCGCCGGCGGGCGATCGACCAGGGTGACGATGGCCGCGTCGCGTCCGCGGCTCAGGACTTCCTGCAAGCCGATGCGCATGGAGCTGAATTGTCCGCGCTCCGGAGCGGGATTCACGACGAGATACGCGCCGAGCGCGTAGACGACCGGCGAAAGAGCCGTCGCATTCGCGCCTGCGACCACCAAGACCATCTCGGAGAACGGCTGGAGCAGCTTGATCTGGGCGGAGAGGAATGTGCCGGTAACGCCGGCGGGCGGAGAAGTGGCGAACCATTCTTCTCGAGCCGAGCTTCGCTCGGCCGGATCGGACGGGGACGTCCGGTCCCACGTGGGTGTTTCCGGAGGCCAGGGAAGCAGGGCCTTATCGCGTCCCATGCGCGACGAAGCGCCGGCCGCGAGGATCACGCCGCAAAAGCTGCTGGCTCGCATGAGAAGAGCGTACAGGGTTCAGCGCTCAGCGTACAGCGAGACTGCGATTTGCTCTTGTGTCGCAAATGACCCGCGCGAGCATGGCGGGAAGCAGCACGATGACGGCAAGCGAAGGCCAGTCAAAGCGGCCGGTGCTACGCCATTCGAGAAACGCCAACCAGCCGTGCGAATAGAAGGACCACGCGGTGATGACTACGAGCGGCACGCCCAACCACGGCTGAAGCCCCCAGAATCCCCAAGCCATGAACCCATCGATGGGGATCCAGAGCGCATGGCGCCACTGGGGTACTTCATGGAAGGCGAGACCGGTCGCGCCGATGAGGTGATAAACGGTCGCGGCCAGAAAGGCGGCAGCGAAGAGGCGATAGGTTATCGCCCTCGACATGCTCAGGCCTTTTCCTCGGCGAGCTTGTCGGCGTAGCTCATGTGCGGCAGGGAAGCGCGAGCATTACGGCGGTCGGCGATCAGTTCGGCGACGATCGCGACTGCGATCTCTTCGGGTGTGACCGCGCCGATGTCGAGTCCGATGGGCGCGTGGACACGGGTGAGTTTCTCGTGCGCAATGCCCTGGTTCTCGAGCTCGCGGTAGGTGGAGATGACCTTGCGCTTGGATCCGATCATGCCGATGTAGCGGGCACGGGTGTCGATGGCCCAGCGCAGGACGCGCATGTCGTCGCGATGGCCGCGGGTCACGATGACAAGGTAGGACGTCTCGTTCGGTTCGAGCTGCGGAAGCACGCGCTCGTAGTCGTCGGCGTGGATGGCGGAGGCGTCGGGGAAGCGCTCGCGATTGGCGTATTGCTCGCGGTCATCGACGATGACTACGTCGAAGCCGGCGAGGCGCGCGATCTTGTAGACGTTGACCGAGACATGTCCCGCGCCGAACAGGTAGACCGTGCCCGGGGGCAGCACCGGCTCGATGAAGACTTCGAGCGTGCCGCCGCAGATCAGGCCGGTGTCGTACTTGGGATCGGAGTTGAGGTCGAACTTGAGCGTGCGCGGCTTTTCCTGTTCGATGACCTCGCGCGCGGCCTGCCAGACCTCGCCTTCGACGCAGCCGCCGCCGATGGTGCCGAGGATGGAACCGTCGTCGCGCACGAGCATCTTCGCCGTCTGGAACGACGGGATCGAGCCGCGCACGTTGACGATGGTGGCCAGCGCGGCCCTGCGCCCTTCCCGGCGCAGCTTGACGATCTCTTCGAAGAGGTCCATACAGGATCATTTAAACACGAAAAGTCGCGGCGGAATGCAGAATGCAAAATGCGGAATGCAGAATGAAAACACCACGGGCGGGCTGTCAATCTGCATTCCGCAATCTGCATCTGCAATCGTGTTAGATTCGTGAGTTTTCGCGAGGCGGCACGATGAAAGCTGTTCGTTATCACGAGTACGGCGGTCCCGAAGTCCTGAAGTACGAAGACGCGCCCGATCCCGAGCTGCGCAAGGACCACGTGCTGGTGCGGGTGAAGGCGTGCGCGCTGAATCACCTGGATCTGTTCCTGCGGCAGGGCGTGTACAGCCCTTCGCTGCCGCACATCAACGGCGCGGACGTGTCGGGCGATGTTGCGGACGTTGGCGAGTACGTGAAGAGCGTCAAGAAGGAACAGCGCGTGCTGCTCGCGCCCATGACCTTCTGCGGACACTGCATGCAGTGCACGTCGGGATACACGAACCTGTGCCGCGACTTCGGAGTGCTGGGTACGCGCACGCAAGGCGGAAACGCCGAACTGATCGCGGTGCCGGAGGCGAATGTCGTGCCGATTCCCGATTCGCTCACGTACGAGGAAGCCGCGGCAGTGCCGCTGGTTTTTCTCACGGCCTGGCACATGCTAGTGGCCCGCTGCGGCGTAAAGCCGGGACAGACCGTGCTGGTGCTGGGAGGGAATTCGGGAGTGGGAACGGCGGCGATCCAGATCGCCAAACTGTGGGGCGCGCGCGTGATTGCCACGGGCGGCGACGCCCGCAAGATGGAGCTGGCGCGCGAACTCGGGGCCGACTACACCATCGACCACTACAAGCAGAAGATTTCCGAAGAGGTGAAGAAGATCACCGCGAAAGAAGGCGTGGACATTGTCTTCGAACACGTAGGGCAGGCGACGTGGGGCGAGTCGATGCGCTCGCTGAAGAACGGCGGAAGCCTGGTGACCTGCGGCGCGACGAGCGGCCCGGAGGCGAAGTTTGATATCCGCGTGCTGTTCAGCAAGCAGTTCTCGCTGCTCGGGTCGTACATGGGGAACATGAGCGATTTCCACGCCATGCTGCCGCACGTGTTCTCCGGCAAACTTAAGCCGGTGGTCGACAAGACGTTTGCGCTGCGCGACGCGCGCGCCGCGCACGAGCGGCTGGGAAAAAGCGAGCAGTTCGGGAAGGTTGTGCTGGCGCCGTAGGCCCATTCACCGCGGAGGCGCGGAGACGCGGAGAAGGACGAAATCTGAAGTCTCGGATTTCCGGGCGGCATCTAATACAATAGGGAGTTCCAGAGGAGCACCGTGAGCTCAACGATTCCACCGAATGAAGCGCCGGAGAGCGGCCGCACGGCGTTCGACAACCTCGTCGGCTACGATCCGAGCGATCTCTCGCACATTCGCGCCGTGACGTACGGCTCGCAGCAGCCGGAAGGCGTGATGCTGGCGTCGCTCGACAAGGCCGTGAACTGGGTTCGCAAGAGCTCGATCTGGCCGATGACGTTCGGGCTGGCGTGCTGCGCGATCGAGATGATGGCCATGGGCGCGTCGCGCTTCGACATTGCCCGGTTCGGCGCGGAGGTGTTTCGCCCGTCGCCGCGGCAGGCTGACCTGATGATCATTGCCGGTCGCGTCTCGCAAAAGATGGCCCCGGTGATCCGCAAGCTCTGGGAGCAGATGCCGGAGCCGAAGTGGGTGATCTCCATGGGCGTGTGCGCGACCTCCGGCGGCGTGTTCAACAACTACGCGCTGGTGCAGGGCGTGAACCAGTTCATCCCGGTGGATATTTACGTGCCGGGCTGTCCGCCGCGTCCGGAGATGCTGATCTACGCCATCACGCTGCTGCAAAAGAAGATCGAGAACGAGAAGGGATCGTTCCGGAAGGCGTTGAATCTGGCGTAAAGAAGTGGCTAGTGGTCAGTGGCTAGTGACCAGTAAAACCAAGGGTCGCTGTGGATTCCGCAGCGACCTTTCACATTTGTGGGTTCCACTAGCCACTGGCCACTAACAACTAGCCACTGCCTTTCAGCATCCTAAAGCAGGTCTGCTGCTGGTTTCGGTGGACCTTCGCGATGCGCGTTCTCAAACTGCTGTTCCCCATCCTGGCGATTGCCTGCTGCTCGTGCGCTCTGAGCGCGCAGCTGCGGCAGGTGGCCATCCTCGACATTCCGGGCCGTCCCGGCTTTGACGACGTTGCCTTTGCCGGCGGCAAGCTGGTGATGACGCACGCCGGAGCGAACGTGGTCGATATCTTCGATCCGGTGCGGCGCAGGCTGTACGCCCGCGTCAACAACATGGCGCAGCCGCGGGGAATCGCGGTGGACGAGCAGGGCGCGCGCGTGTTCATCGCGAACGCCGCGAACGACACCATCACAGTGCTCTCCACGCAGGACTGGCAGGTCAAGTCGAACTTCAAAGTGCCAAGCTCGCCGGACGAACTGCTGTTCGTACCGGAGACACGCACGCTCTACGTCAGCAACTGGCACGACGGGTCGGTTTCGGCGATCGATCCGCAGTCGGGAACGGCGAGAACCGACACCGTGGGTGGACGCCCGCGCGGCATGGCGTTCGATCCGCAGTCGCACCACCTGATGGTTTCACTCGAGGACCAGGCGATCGTCGCGGTGCTGACGCCGGACCTGAAGCCGGTGACGCAGTTCCAGTTGCGCGGCTCGCAACCCACGGCGCTTTCGCTCGACGCGAAAGGACGCCGCCTGTTCTGCTCGGTGCGCTATGCGGTTGTGGCGCTCGACGCCGATAGCGGCGCGGAAGTGGGACGCGTGACGACGGGCGCCGGAGCCGATAGGCTCTGGTTCGACGAGTTGTCGCGCACGCTCTACGCGGCGGCCGGCGGCGGCACGGTGACGACCATTGGACTGGACGGGAATCGGTACGTCGCCGAACAGGAGCTGACGACCGACGTCCGCGGCCACGCGCTCGCTTTCGATCCCGAAAACAAGCTGGTGTATGTTCCGGGCGGACGCGAAGGCCGGTCGAAGCTGGTCATCCTGAAACGCTTCGCTACGGCGCAACGCCGGACGGAGTCGGCGGCGGTGCGGTAGAAGCTGTCAGCGATTAGCTATCAGCTATCAGCTATCAGCCGTCAGCTAACAGCAACAGCAAAGGCCAAAGCCAGAACCAAAGCCAGAACCAAAACCTCCATCGTTCCAATCGGCCGCCCAGAGTCGCTCGCTACTAACTACCCACTACTAACTACTCGCTACTGGCTACAGCGTTTCGTACAATCGGGCTTTCATGGCCCGACTCGAACTTTCTCCTGAACAATTCCGCAAGTTGTGCGAGCAGGTGGCGGAAATCGCCACGGATTTCCTTTCGCGACTCGACCAGCGCGAGATCCAGCCGCGTGCCGGCGCCGCCGACATGGTTCGTGCCTTCGAAGAGGCGTGGCCGCGCGAGGGTCTTGGCGAAGCCGCGGCGGCCAAGCTGCGCAACGTGGTTGAGCTGTCGCGCTGGCAGAACGGACGCTTCTTCGGCTACGTGATGGGGTCGGGCGAGCCGTCGGGAGCGGCGGCGGACCTGCTGGCGAGCGTCATCAACCAGAACGTGACCTCGTGGCGTTCGGCGCCGGCAGCTACCGTGATCGAGCGCACGGTGGTGAAGTGGCTGGCGGATGCGATCGGTTGCGCGGGGTTCAGCGGCAGCCTGACCGGCGGCGGTTCGTCGGCAAACCTGATGGCGTTGGCGATGGCGCGCGAATCGAAGCTCGCCGCCAACGAGAGCGGCGCGCGTCCCGGAGCGGTGTATTGCTCGGCCGAAGCTCACATGTCGATTGGAAAGTCGGTGAGGCTTCTTGGGATCGGGCGGAAACATTTGCGGCAGATTGCCGTCGACAGCGAGTTCCGCATGAATCTCGACGAGCTGCTGCGTGCGGTCGAGTCCGACGAGCGCAAAGGTATTCCGCCGATCGCGATCGTTGGAACCGCGGGAACGGTGAACACCGGCGCGATCGACGATCTGGAAAGGATCGCCGACATCGCGCAGAGACATCGGGTGTGGTTCCACGTGGACGGCGCATACGGAGCACTGGCAGCGATTGCGGCGCCGGAGAAGTTCAAAGGCATCGAACGCGCCGATTCGCTCTCGCTCGATCCGCATAAGTGGCTCTACCAGTCGCTGGACTGCGGATGCCTGTTGTTCCGCGACTCGGGGGCGGCGCGCGCGGCCTTCTCGCACAGCGGTGATTACGCGAAGAGTCTTCTGCAAGGGGAACTCGAAAGCTTCATGTTCTTTGACGAGTCGCTGGAGCTGTCGCGTCGCTTCCGCGGACTGCGGCTCTGGCTGTCGATGCAATACCACGGGCAGGACGCGTTTCGCGCGGCCATCGGCGAGGACCTGGCGCTGGCACAACGGCTGGCGCAGAAGATCGCGGGCGAATCGTCGCTGGAATTGCTGGCGCCGGTGCCGCTCAGCGCGGTCTGCTTCCGCCACAAGCAGGCGCCGGATGGCGTCGATCTGAATGCGTGGAACGAAAAGCTGATGAAACGGGTGGTGCAGCGCGGGCGCGTGTACCTGTCGAACGCGACGCTGGGCGGGAAATTCGCGCTGCGGGCGTGCGTCACCAACCACCGCACGACGGCCGCGGATGTGGACGCGGTGGTGGAAGAGGTCGCGGCTGCTGCCAGTCAGCCCCAAGCCTGAAGTGAAGTACGTCACAGACAGCGTTGCGGCGCCGTCATAGCCTTTTGCCGTCCCCCAGGGAGGCAATTATGGCGACGGCCACTGTTCCCCAAATCCCCGCGCGCACCACGCGCGCACAAATCGACGACTTTCTTGCCCAGAAGCGGATCGCGATGGTCGGGCTTTCCCGGCATCCGCAGGACTTCACGCGGCACATCATGCGCGAGTTCGTACGTCGCGGATACGAAGTGATACCGGTACATCCGCACACCAAGGTTCTGGCTGGGCATGTCTGCTACGCGAAGGTGCAGGACATCCGGCCGGCGGTGTTGGCGGCGCTGCTGGTGACGCGTCCGGAAGTCTCGGAGCAAGTCGTGCGGGACTGCGCGGAGGCAGGAATCCAACAGGTCTGGCTGCATCGCGGCGGCGGCGCGGGCGCCGTAAGCGAAGGCGCAGTGAAGTTCTGCCGCGAGCACGGCATGAGCGTGATTGCCGGGGAGTGTCCGATGATGTTCCTCGATCCGCCGGCGTTCATCCACCGCGTGCATGGATTGGTGAACAAGGTGATGGGGAAGTATCCGAAATAAAGCTTTCAGCAATCAGCTGTCAGCATTCAGCCGTGAACATAAGTGGATGATCGAAAGCGAGTCGATGCTTCTACTTGACGCATTCGGCGGCAAAGCATAAGGCTTATGGCTTACGGCTTATGGCTTCTCGAAAAAGCACTCATACATCCAACGCAAGCGTGATCGCAACAGCGCCGTGCCGGGCGGACCTGGCGGGCGGCACCATCGACATGTGGCCGCTGTACCTGTTCCATGAAGGCGCGGTGACGGTGAACTTCGCGGTCAGCATTCTGACAAGCTGCCGCGTGGCGCCACGGGCGGGCAAACAGATTCATCTCAAGTCAACCGATACGGGACGGGAAGAGGTCTTCGCCAGCCTCGACGCGCTCTGCCGCACGCGCAAGTATCGCCATCCGCTGGCGGCGCACCTTGTGCGGTTCTTTGCGCCGGAGGGTGGGCTGTCGGTCGAGACGCACTCGGAATCGCCGGCCGGAGCGGGGATTTCAGGATCGTCGGCGCTGATGATTGCGACCACGGCCGCGTTGGCGCGCTACACCGGGCGGCGCATGGATCGCGAGGAGATTCGAGAACTGGCGCAGAACGTGGAAGCGCAGCTCATCCGGGTACCCACCGGATGCCAGGATTACTATCCCGCGCTGTATGGCGGCGTGAGCGCGATTCATCTCGATGCGGACGGCATTCACCGCGAAGCCGTGCCAGTGGCGGCGGAAGAGATCGAATCGCGTTTCCTGTTGTGTTACACCGGCGCGCCCCGGCAATCGGGAATCAACAACTGGGAAGTCTTCAAAGCCCACATCAACGGTGACCGTCATGTGTTCCGGAACCTGGAGGAAATCGCGAAGATCGCCCGCGGCATGCACGACGCGCTGGGCGATGGCCGCTGGAACGACGTGGCGCGGCTGCTGCGCGAAGAATGGCAGTTGCGCCGCACGAACGCGCCCGGCATCACCACTCCGCTGATCGACAAGCTGGTGAACGCGGCACGACGCAACGGCGGACGCGCCGCCAAGGTGTGCGGCGCGGGCGGCGGTGGTTGCGTCATCTTCTTTGTCGAGCCGGATGCCAAGGAGCGCGTCGCCGAGGCGTTGCGGAAAAGCGGCGGACGGATCCTGCCGTTCCGCGTCGCGCGGGAAGGGCTACGCGTGATGCGCACGCTGCTGGACAAACGGACATAGGCTAGCCGTGGACCTCCTCTACGAAACGAATGGACGCTTGCGCGCGATCTGGCGCTTCTGCCTAGGCCTGCTGGTGTTTATTGCGGCAGAAGCGGTGGGGAATGCAGCGGGCGCGGTCTTCTTTCGCTTTCACATCCTGATCGCCGAATTTCTCGTGCAGGCCATTTCGGTCACGATCCTGCTCGGCGGATTTACGTTCCTGCTGATCACGGCCGACCACGTCGAGGAGGGCGCGCTCGCGTCGATGGGGCTGGGCTGGAGCCGGTCGACTTTGCGGCAAGTCCTCGCCGGTCTTGGCATCGGGGTCGTGATGGTGCTGGGTTGCGCGGCGGTGCTCGTGGTCTGGGCCGATGATGTGACGCTCAGCGGCCACCTCGGCAGCATGACGATGTTGCGGGCTGGGCTGGCGCTGACGGTGCTCGCCCTGGGAGCCATGGCGGAAGAAGCGGCATTTCGCGGCTATCCGTTCCAAAGGCTTACCGACGCGGCTGGACCGATAGTCGCCATCGTTGTCATCCAGATCGGTTTCGGGCTCATTCACAGCGATAACCCAAACGTCTCCCGCTGGGGAATTGCCAACACGGCGCTGTTCGGCGTGCTGCTGGCCGTGGCGTATCTGCGGTCGCGGTCGTTGTGGCTGCCCTGGGGCATGCACTTTGGATGGAATGCGATGTTGGCAGTCGGGCTGGGCTTGCCATTGAGCGGCCTGACGGTATTTGCCTCCGTGCTCCACACTCGCGTGCGCGGCCCGGAATGGATGACCGGCGGCAGTTACGGGATCGAGGGGGGAGCGCTGACCACGGTCGCGATCATTGCCATGAGCCCAGTGGTGTGGTGGCTGGGCGGCCGAATCAGACATTCGGGTAGTCGGGTAATTGGGCACTCGCAAACCCTTGCCAGCCAGGGGTTAAGCGACTCTCCGATTACCGGATTTCCTGATCATCCATCCTCGGGAGGCGGCATCTAATGTTTCAGGGCGGCTGCAGCTCTCGAATTGGGCATATAATTTAGCCGTCCCTCCCGAGCAGTTATGACTTTCTGTTCCCGTATCGGATGCGCGATCCTGGCGGCCGCCGTATGTGTGCCGGCCTCGGCGCAGGACAAACCCGCCGCCACCCAAGCGCAGCAGCCGCAAACCAAGTCCAACGAGATCGTGGTCAATCCGATCTCGACGAACATGGATGCGCAGGCTGACGCGGCCAAGCTCGACGCCAAGTACTCGCTCGCCGCGCCGCATGTGCAGCTCAGCAGCCAGCACTTGACCATGCAGACGCGCATGCTGCTTCTGCGCGGCTTGCAGGCGGAGTTCGTGTTCTTGCGGAAGACGTTCCCGTTCAGCGAAGTGGGGTTGACGCTCAAGGCCAACACGGCCGACGTAACGCCCAGCGCTAACGACCTGCAGAAGGAAATCGCCAACCACGGCGCGGCGGCGCGACCCGGCGACCGCGGCCAGATCACCGACGTCGTCGTTAAGGACCACACCATTCTGTTTGAGCTGAACGGCGGGCCGAAGAAAAAGACCAAGTGGTATCAGCGCATCTCGATTGGCGGATCGAGCGGCGAGGTTCCTGTCGTGCCCGGGAACGACAACACCATGGCACACGGCTCTTACCTGTTCCTCGATTTCGGCAAGTTCGTGCCGGAGCTCACGGTGGCGCAGGTGAAGCAGCTGCTGGCGCCGGTATTCGACTTCAGCGCGGTATCCGCGACGCAGGCTTATGCCGACATCATGCCGCCGAAGGTGAAAGCGGCACTGAAGGAGCATCGCGCGCTGGTCGGTATGAACCACGAGATGGTGGTCAACGCGAAGGGACGTCCGGATCAAAAGATCCGCGAGAGCGAGATGGGCACCGATTACGAAGAGTGGATCTACGGACGTCCGCCGCAGACAGTGGAGTTCGTGCGCTTTGTTGGGGATGAAGTCGTCCAGATCAAGGACATGCCGATAGGCGGCGAGAAGGTCGTGCGTACCGAGAGGGAAGTCGATTTTCCTCCGGGACAGGTGCCGGGTAGTTCCGCGGCTGTGATCGCACAGAGCGGGGAAGGTCCGGACGCTGCGCAGCCTCAGCCCGCAGCCAGCGGGACGGATGCAGGCGGCGGTCCGGGTGCAAAGCCGACGCTTCGCCGGGCCGGCGAAGCGCCAATCGCCGATCCTGGAATCGCTCCGCTGCCAAACGAAGTGAAGTGCAGACAGGGTCCGAACTCCGGGCCTGGCTCCGATCCGTCGGATCCGAATTCGCGTGCCGGATGCACGACGGGGACAGGCACGCCTTTGCCTCGGCCGCAGACCGGTCCCGGGACGCAGACTCCTGGCGGGCCTCCCGGAATGCCGCAACCGGGCGGCCTTCCGCCGCAGTAGCTCGTTTATACATTCGGGCACTAGCCTGTAAACGCGTCCTGCCCATACACTGGTTCTGATGAAAGTTGCCCTGGGGCAGATCAACACCACGATCGGCGACTTCCGAGGGAATGCTGCCAAGATCGTGGAATTTGCCGGGCGCGCTCGCGCCGCGGGGGCAGGTCTAATCCTGTTTCCCGAACTCTCGATCTGCGGTTATCCGCCGCGCGACCTCGTCGAGAAGCCCACCTTCGTCCGCCGCAACCAGGAAATCCTCGAGCAGATCGCGCTCGAAACCACGGGCATCGCGGTGATCTGCGGACTGGTCACGCCGGCGCGCGCGGAAACGGGCAAATCCGTGATGAACTCAGCGGCGCTGCTCAAGGATGGCAAGATCGCCTTCGTCCAATCCAAGCGCCTGCTGCCCACCTACGACGTTTTCGACGAGTCGCGCAACTTCGCCCCAGCCGAGCGCCAGGACGTGCTCCCGTTCTGCGGGAAGAGCATGGCGCTGACCATCTGCGAAGACGCGTGGAACGACAAGAGCTTCTGGAACCGCAGGCTGTATGGCGTGGACCCGGTGGAAGAACTCATTCGCGCCGGCGCGAACTTTGTCCTCAACGTTTCTGCCTCGCCGTTCTACGTGGGCAAGCGCGAACTGCGCCGCAAGATGCTGCATGCCATCGCGACCCGGCAGAATGTGCCGGTCGTGTTCTGCAATCTCGTCGGCGGCAACGACAGCCTGGTGTTCGACGGATCGAGCCTGGTGATCGCGCCCGACGGCCGCGTCGTCGCCCAGGGACGATCGTTTGAGGAGGACCTTCTCTACTTCGACTCCGACACGCTGGAAGGCGAAATCCATCCGCAGGTGGAAGGCATCGAGGCGAGCGCCTTCGCCGCGCTGGTGATGGGCACGCGCGACTACGTGCACAAGTGCGGCTTCGGGCGCGTAATCGTAGGGTTGAGCGGCGGCATCGATTCGGCGCTGACAGCCTGCATCGCGGTCGAAGCGCTGGGCGCGGACAACGTCATGGGCGTCAGCATGCCGAGTCCGTATTCCTCGCGAGGATCGATTGACGACGCGCGCGCGCTGGCCGCTGCGCTCGGCATCAAGTTCGAGGTCGTACGCATCACGGAAGTCTTCGACGATATACGGAAATCGCTCAAGCCAGTATTCGCCGGGCGCGAGGAGGACGTCACCGAGGAGAACATCCAGGCGCGCATCCGCGGCGTCATCCTCATGGCGTGTTCCAACAAGTTCAACTCGATGGTGCTGAGCACCGGCAACAAGTCGGAACTCGGCGTGGGCTACTGCACGCTCTACGGCGACATGGTCGGGGGACTAGGGGTAATTTCCGACGTGCCCAAGACGCTGGTCTACAAACTCAGCCACTTCGTGAATTCGCGCCGCCCGGTGATTCCGAAATCGACGCTGGAGAAGCCGCCGTCCGCGGAACTGAAGCCCAACCAGACGGACCAGGACACGCTGCCACCCTACGAAGTGCTCGATACCGTTCTGGAGGATTTTGTCGAGGACTACAAGTCCGCGGAGCAGATCGCGAAAGAACGCGGCTACGACATCGAGGTGGTGCGAAACATCATCCGCATGGTCGAGCGCGCCGAGTACAAGCGGCAGCAGGCCGCCCCGGGCCTGAAGATTTCCGAGAAGGCGTTCGGCGTCGGACGCCGCTTCCCGATTGCCTCCAAGCACGAAGTCTAGCCGCTGCCGAATGGAAGAGAGTTAAACAATGAGATTACGTAATATCTGGAAGGTACTGATAACACTGTGCATGGTTGGATCGCTATTTGCCCAGGCAGCAGCCCCGCCTCTGCCCTCGGAGGCGACGGTCGGTGACTTCCTACGGCACATGTTCGGCTACGACCCGACGCTGAAGTGGCAGGTGGCGAAGATCGATCTCTCGCCCGAAGGCTTGCCGGAGGTTTACGCGGTCATCTCCAACGCGCAGCAGCAACAGCAGCCGGTGCACTTCTACATTGCGCCCGACGGCAAGCACGCGATCCTGGGCGAGGTTATGCCCTTTGCCGCCGATCCATTTGCCGAGGCGCGCGGCGTCCTTGCCAAGGCCGACGGACCCGCGCGCGGCCCGGCGAATGCGAAGATGACGATTGTGGAATTTGGGGACTTGCAGTGTCCGAGCTGCAAGCAGGCGCAGCCAATCGTCGACAAGCTGATCGCTGACAATCCCGACGCGCGCTTCATCTTCCAGAATTTTCCGCTGCCGATGCATCCGTGGGCGTACAAAGCCGCCAGCTATGCCGATTGCATCGCGCGCGCAACTCCAGATGCCTTCTGGAAGTTCGCGCAGGGAGCGTATGACGCACAGAGCAACATTACGCCCGAGACGGCCGACGAGAAGCTGACCGATCTTGCGGTGAAATCCGGCGCCGATGGCCCAAAGACCGCGGCCTGCGCCGCTGCCCCGGAGACCAAGGCGCGAGTCGATGCGTCGATCAACCTTGGACGGCAAGCCGGCGTCACCGGTACGCCAACGCTGTTCTTCAACGGGCGCAGGGTGTCGAACGTCTCCGGCACGCCGTATGACTTCCTGAATCGACTGGCGAAGTTCAATCCCGACGCGAAGTAGCTAGCGGGTGAGCACGAAGGTTTGGCCGAGCGCCGCCGGCGACTTCAGCACGTGCGTCGTGATGGTGATCAGCAGCTCGGAGTCGGTGTGCTGGTCGTTCTTCGCGCTGCCCAGCAGGCCAAGCACCGGCACGCGCGAAGAGCCGGGGACGCCGCTCAGGCTGATCAGGTCCTGCTTCGTGATCATGCCGGCCACGACGGCCGATTCTCCGTCTTTCACCGTGATGTCGCCGGTGTACTGGCGATTGCTGATGGTCGGGATTCCGTTGAACGACTGCCCGCCCAGCGCCTGCAATTGCAGTTCGAGCTTCAGACTCACTTCGTTGTTGCGGTGGATCGCGGGCGTGGCCTTCAGCGTGAGTCCCAGGTCCTGGTAGTTGAACGATGGGAAGGGCGCGATGAAGCTGTTGTTTCCGAGAACCTGGGAGAGCGCCGCGCTGTTGAAGATGGGCGCGAACGTGGCATTGAGGATGGGATACTTCGTCCCAATCCGCACGTCCGTCGGTTTGCCTTGCGAGGCCCGCACCGTCAGGTGCTCGATGGTGCGCAGGTCGGTGGTGTTCAGGCTGAAATTGGCGACCGCGGCCGGTATGCCCACGCCAAAATGCGTGAGGCCGCCGCCGAAGGTTGCGAACGGAGTGTTCAGGATCGAGTTGTTCTGGTTCTGCAGTTGCGCCAGCAGCGCCTGCACCGCCTGGTTGTTTGCCTGGTTAATCGCGCCGCTGGAGATAAGCTGGTTGATTAGGTCCTGGTTTCCGCCGGCTGCCAGCGCGGCCAGCGCTCCTGCCAGATCGAACATCTGGAATTGCAGCGGCAGAGTGATGCCGAGCTTGGTGAGCGCGGTGCGGCTCACCTCGTAGAGCTTTACGTCGAGCATGACCTCCGGCGGCCCCTGCTGGGTCTGCTCGATAAACCGGGCTGCCAGGTCCACCGCCGATTGCGGACCGCGCACCACCAATGCGGAACTGCTCGCCGCGATCTGGAGGCGCTGCAGTTCTAACACCGCGCGCAGAACGTTGACGTAGTCGTTCAGGTCGGAGGCCGACGTCGCCTCGGAAACGTAGAACGTCTGCATGACCTGCCATTCGAACTGGTCGCGGTTTGTCTTGTTGTCGGCGAGCACGCGCAGGTGGCTGGCATCGAGAGGAACGGTGAAGGTGCGGGTCAGGCGGCCCGCGGCGGCCAGCGCCGTGGCGTAATCGGCGTCGCCAAGGTCGAAGCGGACGCGCGCGCCCGGAATCGAATCGTCGAATTGGAAGGTAAGTCCGAAGGTCGTGCCCAGGGCTGTATAGACCGAACGCACGTCGCCGCGAACGTGGAAGTCGTGCCGTCCGGGAGAAGGCTGAACCTGGATTTCCGTGGATCGCTCGACGCGCCTCAGACCGGGTGAGAGCTGCGGCGCGGGATCGGGCAGAGCGTCGCGCATTCTCTGGAGCGCAAAGACGTTGTCAGGATCGAGCTGGGCCGCGGCACGGAACTCGGCGGATGCCTGGATCCGATGTTCGCCGTCGAGCAGCTGGTTTCCGCGCTGTATGTGCGCCAGCACCAGCGCCTGGCGCGTCATCTCGCGCGCGGTGACAAACTCGACGTTGCGCGGCACCATGCGCGCGGCCTGCTCGAAGAGGTCAAAGGCCTCCTCGTTGCGGTCGGCTGCCTTCAGCTTCGCGCCGCGGTCGTAAAGCTTGCGCGCTTGCTTCATCTCCGACGCCGACACGCCGCAGTCGCTCGAGGCGGCGGTGAAGCACGGGACCTGCGGTGCCGGATCGTCGGCGGCAAACGCGGTCAGCGCGGCGAAGAGAAGCAGGGCAGCACGCATCAGGCGAACTCCGCCAACAATTCGGTGCAGCAGCTCACGCAGAGGTCGGGGCTGCACGCCCGAAGAGCTTCGACGTTGTAGATGCCCGTTGCGGTTGAGATCACGTGTACATCGTTCTCGCGCGCGGCGGAGACGTCGTTCGGAGTATCGCCGACGATGCAAACGGTGGCGTCCTGGAAAAGCCGTCGCCGCGCCTCGGCGATGCCGCGGCGGAAGATATCCGCGCGGAGTTCGGCCGAATCGCTGAACGATCCGAAGGCGAAGAAGGCGCGCAGTCCGGCGGCGCGCATCTTCGCCCAGCCAATTTCCTCGAGGTTGCCGGAAACAATGCCCAGCAGCTTGCCGGCGTCTTTCAGCCGGACCAGCAAATCGGGAATCGACGGGCAGACTTCCGGACGCATCTCGGCCGCGTGACTCGCCGCTTCCTCGCGCATGACGGCCAGCGCGCGCGGCAGAGCCTGGGAGAAATCCTCGCTCGAAATGCCGTGACGCTCGGCGACGGCACGCAGAATCCCGATATCTGTATTGCCGTGAACCGGCACGGTATCGATCTTGTCTTCGATGTTCCAGGCCTTGCGCAGCGCGGCGTGAAACGCGTTGTAGTGGACGGCGTCGCGGCTGTTGACGAGGGTGCCGTCGATGTCGAACAAGACGGCGTCGGCAGTAGCGAGACGGAAGGCGGCGCCGTGGCGGTGGCTGTCGTTGAGGGCGATGCTCGTCATCAGCAACTCAGATGCGCTTCGAAACACACTGGACCGAAGTTAAAGACGGCGAAAACGGAGATATGTTCCTGAATCATTCTTCATGCTCGTTCTTGCCGACGACCAGCACTCGCTGGATCGAACGCGCGCGTCCTGTCCCGCCGTCGCAGTCAATCAACACGCCGCAGAGTCGCGGGTCACCCTTCGCCGGTTCCCATCGAGCGGGCATCTGGGTAAGAAAGCGTTGCAATACCAGCTCCTTCTGCACTCCGATGACGCCGTCATAAGGGCCGGTCATGCCGACATCGGTGATGTACGCGGTCCCGCCCGGCAGCACGCGCTCGTCGGCGGTGGGGACGTGCGTGTGGGTGCCGACGACGGCCGTGACGCGTCCATCGAGATACCAGCCGATCGCGATCTTCTCCGATGTCGCCTCGGCGTGGAAGTCCACCAGGATCACCTTGGCCTTGACCTGCTCCAGCAGCCGGTCGGCCGTGCGGAAGGGATCGTCGTTGTCGGCCATGAAGACGCGTCCCTGGAGATTGATGACCGCATAGGCCGTGCCGCGCGGCGTCTCGCCTTCGAACAAGCCCCAACCCGGTGTGCCGGCGGGGTAATTCGCCGGACGCAGTACGCGGCGCGCGTTGTCCTTGAACGACTTTTCGCCGAGCTGGAAGTATTCGATCAGCTCGCGCTTGTCCCAGACGTGGTTTCCGGTGGTGATGACGTGGATGCCCAGCGCGAAGAGGTCGTCGGCCAGTGCGGGCGTGATGCCAAAACCGGCGGCGGCGTTCTCACCATTGGCGATAACCAGCTCGGCGTCGTGCTGCTCGATCAGCCGCCGCAGCTCGTTGTGCACCAGCGTGCGGCCGGGTCGCCCAAAAATGTCGCCAATAAACAGGATGCGCAAGCGCGTGACCTCAAACGTTTCATCCTATCAGACATGATCTGACGACTTGCGGCCGTTCACTGCGCCAGCTCGGCGGTTAAGAGGAAGTCGTAATTTCCCGACGGACTGATCTTCACATTCCGCACACGCCGGTTGTGCACGAGGACGTTGTCGAGATACCACAGGTGGATGTACGGCAGGTCCTCGTTAAGGATCTGCTGTACCTGTAGGTAGGTTTGGCGGCGCTTCTGCTGGTCGATCTCGCCGCGCGCCTGCTCGATCAGGGCGTCGACCTTCGGGTTGGCGTAGAAGCCGCGGTTCGCGCGACGCGGTGGGACGCTCGCCGAGTGGAAGACGTACTCGAAGATGTCCGGATCCTCGTTGCCGCCGATCCAGCGCAGGCCGGTGAAAAGCTGGAACGCGCCTTTCACGATGTCGGCATACCAGGTTGCGAACTCGTAGGTGCGGATATCGAGCGCGATGCCGACGTCGCGTAACTGCTGTTGCAGCACGGCGGCGATCAGGCGGTTGTACTCGTCCGTGGAAGTCTTCAACGTCAGGTGGAAGCGCACGCCGTTGCGCTCGGGATAACCGGCGGCGTCGAGCAATTGCCGCGCCCGTTCCGGATCGTGCGGGTAGCTGCGCGCGTCGGCATCGTAAGCCCAGTGCTGCGGCGGCAACACGCTGTTGGCCGGCCGCGCGAAGCCTCGCCAGATGTACTGGATGATCTGCCCGCGGTCGATCGCGTAGGCAATCGCCTGGCGCACCCGCGCGTCTTTCAGGATGGGATCGCGCAGGTTCGGAGCGAGATAGGTGTAGATGGTGCCGGGAGAGGTTTCGACGGTCAGGTTCGGCTCGCTCTTGAGCGCCAGCGACATGTCGCTGGTGAGGGCATTGATGGCGGCATCCGCGCTGCCTTTTCGCAACTCGAGCGCGCGGGTCGTCGTGTCCGGCACGACGATGAAGTCCACTCGCTGGATGTGCGGTTCCGCGCCCCAGTAATGGTCATTGCGCGAGATTGCGACGTCTTTGTCCTGCTCCTGGCCGACAAACCAGAAGGGGCCGGAGCCGACCGGCGCGCGGTAGAACTTGTCATCCGATCCGGCGGGCACGATGCCGATGGCGCCGTCGGAAACATTCCACAGCATGGCGGCGAAGGGCTCGGAGAGGCGAACGATGACCGTGTAATCATCCGGCACGTCGATGGATTTGATCGGGCGAAACGTTGCCGCCTTGGGCGTGCGCAGTGTGCCATCGCGCATGGAGTCGAGCGTGAACTTCACGTCGCGCGCGGTGAGCGGGCGTCCGTCATGGAACGTGACTCCATGTCGTATGTGGAAGATGTAAGTGAGCGGGTCGGGAATCTCCCAGCGCTCCGCCAGCATAGGCCGCAGATTGAAGTGCTCGTCCTTTTGCACGAGCGCGTCGAACATCAGCTTGTAAATGCGCTGCGATTGCGCGTCCGTCCCCACCCTCGGATCGAGATTCGTGGGGCTGTTCTCGATGATCATCACGAAGGTGTTGGGATCGGGCTTGCGGGCGCAGCCCGTGTTTAATGCCAGGCTGATGGCCGCAACGATGAGAGTGCCGAATTGTCGAATTGCCGAACTGCCGAACTGAAAACCGCGATCTGGCGTTCGTTTGGCCAAGGACCAACGACCAAAGACCAACGACCGTACCGCCAGAGATCTCACGGGTAACTGACCTTGCCGAGTATCGCCGGCCGCTTCGCGCCGGTTGCCGACGGAATATTCGAGGGCTGGCGATGCCACGTCTGGTAGGCGAGCACGGCGAAAGCGAGGGCTTCCTTGGCTTCTGACGGAACGCCCAGGTCGTCGCTGCGGTGGATCGTGAAGCCGAGCGGCTCGACTTCATCGGCGATCATCCGCATCAGCGTCGGATTGTCGGCCCCGCCGCCGGACACGACATAGTCACTGAACTTGCCTCGCTTGAGGACGAACCGGCGCAAAGCGTCTCCGATCGAACGCGCGGTCAGGGCCGTCGCGGTCGCGACGATGTCCTCGGACTTGGCGCGTCCGCAACGCTTCAGGAACGCCGCCACGAACTCGCGCCCGAATTCTTCGCGCCCGGCGGTGCGCGGCGGTTTCTGCGCGAAAAAGCTCATGCTCATGGCCCAGCGAACCACGTCGTCTTGGACGCGGCCGCGCGCGGCAATACGTCCATCGCGGTCGTAGCGGCTCCCGAAGAGCTTCTCCACGACCTGGTCGATCACCATGTTGCCGGGGCCGGTGTCAAAAGCGATGACATCCTCCGGCGGCGCGCCCGCCGGAATCGCGGTGAGATTGCCGATTCCGCCGATGTTCTGCACCACGCGCCCGCGTCGGCGGTGGCGAAGCAGAAGGTAGTCGAGATACGGAACCAGCGGTGCGCCCTTACCGCCGGCGGCCATGTCTGCGGTGCGAAAGTCGGAGACGACGGGCACGCCGAGGCGCGCCGCCAGTACCGAGCCCTCGCCGGTTTGCCAGGTGCTGGCGATCCGCGCGCCGAGAAATGGCGTTGCTTCGCCCTGGTGGTAAAGCGTCTGGCCGTGGCATCCGGCGAGCGCGACCTTCGCGCCCGCGCGTCGTGCCGATTCGCGCACGGCTGTCGCGTATAGCTCGGCGAGCAGGAAATTCAATTGCGAGAGATCGGATACACGCGCTCTGTCGGCGTTCATGAGGGAGAGGATCTTGCGCCGCACCGCAGCGGGAAAGCGGAACTCATGATGGCCGAGCAGGCGAAGCCGCGTGCCGAAGCCGCGCCCCATGATCTCGGCGATCGCGACATTGATGCCGTCGGCCGACGTTCCGCTCATCACGCCGGCGACGATCATGCCCGTGCCACCGCCTTGGCGACGTCGGCGCGGAAGTCCTGCATGGCGTCTTTCAGCTTGCTCACGGTGCGCTCGTTCGGCGCATCCACCTCGCCCCGCAACGCGCGCTCGCGCTTCTTCATGTCGCGGACCCTTGCCGCGCGCTTCGCGATCAGCTTGGCGAGGCTCTTGTCGCGCTCCGCCTCGTGCAGCACCGCTTCGTACGTCTGCCAGACGTGCTCTTCGTTATGGCAGACAAGGAACATATCGGACCCGGCCTTGAGCGTCTGGATGGCTGCGTCGCCGATGGAGGCCGCCGCCAGCACGCCGCCCATCTCCAGGTCGTCGGCGAGGACCAGCCCCTTGTATCCGATCTTGTCGCGCAGAATGCCCTCGATCCACTTCCGCGAGAGCGACGCGGGCAGCTTGTCGCCCGTGACCTCCGGGTAGTTCGCGTGCGCGATCATGCAGAACGGAATCTTCTTGCGCAGCTCGCGGTAGGGAACCAGGTCCTGCTCCCAAAGATCCTTGAATGACTTCCGAATCGACGGCAGCTCGTGATGCGTGTCGAGCGACGCCTCGCCGAGGCCAGGGAAGTGCTTGCCGCAGCCAATCACTCGCGCATCTTCGAGGCCGCGCAGGAATTCACGGGCGTACTCCACAGTTTGGTTCGGATCTGCCGACACCGTGCGCGTCGTCAGGACCGGCTGCGACGGCGGCAGCTTGAGGTCGAAGACCGGCGCGAAGTCCGTGTTGAATCCCAGCGCGCGCACCTGCTCGCCGATGACGCGGCCGTGGCGGCGATAGAACTTCGATTTGCCGGTGGAGAAAACTTCCGCCGCCGGAGGCGCCGGCGCAATGATCTCTTTCAGTCGATCGACGGTTCCGCCCTCCAGGTCCACGCAGAGGAAGGGCGTCTCTTTCACGCTCGCGCGGCAATCGTGCAGCAGCTTCCACGTCTGCTCCGCGCCGGCAATGTTGCGGGCGAACAGGATAATCCCGCCTGGCTGCATGGCATTGATGGCGACGCGCAGCGCGCTCGTCATCTCCTGCCCGACGAATCCCATGATGATCAGCTGGCCGACATCGGCGCGAAGCTCGGAAGGTTTCATGGCGAATTGATTCTAAAAGGTCGCGAGGGTCAGGAGCGGTGAAAAACCGTCAGTGCACCGAGGATGAACAGGAAGTGGAAGGCGATGTAGCCGACGAATCCGTAGGCGACGCGAGGACGAGTGCGCCAGAGAAGCGGCAGGCAGAGTGCCGGCGCGATCCAACTGAGCGCCAACGACATCGTCAGCGGCCCGTTGTTGCCGCGATGTCCCCACAGTTGCGCAGCTACTAGGCCCCACACGGATGCGATCACGAACGCGATTACGACTCCGGCGGCGACTTCCAGGACCGCGCGGCGCTTCGTTCGCGTTTCCACCGATTCACTCCACCTGCTTCTTCAGCTCATTCAGCAGGTTCAGCGCCTCGATCGGCGTCAGTCGGTTGACATCGGCTTCGCGCAGCCGGTCGACCACTCTCTGAGACAGCGGCGTGAACATGGTGAGCTGCACCCGACCGGCGTTGTCCGTTTCACCGGACTCCAGGTGCGCCGTCACGGCTTGTTCGGCCGACTCGTGCTCGAGCAGCACTTCGCGCGCGCGCTCGATCACCTCCGATGGCAATCCCGCCAGCTTTGCCACCTCGATGCCGTAGCTGCGGTCAGCCGCGCCCGGCTCGACCTTGCGCAGGAAGACGATGCCGCCGGCATTCTCCTTCACCGAAACACGATAATTCTTCACGCCGCTGAGCCGCTCGGCCAGCTCGGTGAGCTCGTGATAGTGCGTTGCGAAGAGCGTCTTCGCGCGCGTTCGCGCGTGGAGGAACTCGATGGCCGCCCAAGCAATCGCCAGCCCGTCATAGGTCGCGGTGCCGCGGCCCATTTCGTCGAGCAGGACGAGCGACTTCGGCGTCGCGGTGTTCAGGATCGTCGCCGTTTCGGTCATCTCGACCATGAACGTCGATCGACCGCGCGCGAGATTGTCGCTCGCGCCGATGCGCGTGAAGATGCGGTCCACCACACTCAGCCGCGCCGACCGCGCCGGCACGAAGCCGCCCATCTGCGCCAGGATGGTGATGAGCGCCGCCTGCCGCAAGTACGTGGATTTGCCGCCCATATTCGGCCCGGTCAGCAGGACGATGGCGTGCGTCGTCGAGTTGAGGAACAGGTCATTCGCCACAAAGCGCTCGCCGCCGCGGATCTCCTGCTGCTCGACGACGGGGTGACGCCCTTCGACGATCTCCAGCGCGCCGTCGCCACTGTCATCGAGAATGACAGGACGGCAGTACTGCCGTGTCGCAGCCACATGCGCGAGCGAGCCGAGCACGTCGGTTTCGGCGAGTGCCAGAGCCGTCTGCCGGATCCTTTTCGCTTCGGCAGCGATCGCCGCCCGCAGCTCGGCGAACACACGCCGCTCGATCTCCAGGATCTTCTCCTGCGCGTCGAGGATCTTGCTCTCGTATTCCTTCAACTCGGGGGTGGTGAAGCGCTCCGCGTTGACCAGCGTCTGCTTGCGCTCATAATCCTGCGGGACCAGGTGCAGGTTCGGCTTCGTGACCTCGATGTAATAGCCGAAGACCGAGTTGAACTTCACCTTCATCGATCCGATGCCGGTGCGCTTCCGTTCGCGCTCCTCGATGCCCGCGACGTATTGCCGCGAGTTGCGGCTGAGGTCGCGCAAATCGTCCAGCGCCGCGTCCACGCCATCGCGGATCACGCCGCCGTCGGCGAACGTGAGCGGCGGCTCGTCGGCGATCGTCTGCTCGATCCGCCCGCGCAGGTCCGCCATCTCGTCGAGCGAGTCACGAAGCGTGACGAGGCGCTGCGCGGTGAACTTGCCGAGCGCGGCGCGAACGCCAGGAATCTTTCCCAGCGACACCGCCAGGGCCAGCACGTCGCGTGGCGTCGCCGCTTCGAGCGTTACGCGGCTGAGCAGCCGCTCCAGGTCCAGGATTCCATCGAGCGACCGCCGCAGCTCTTCGCGCGCGACCAGGTTGAAGGATTGCGCCTCGACGGCGTCCTGGCGCAAGTTGATCTCGGCAGGATCGATCGACGGCCGCAGCATCCAGTTGCGCAGCAGGCGTTTGCCCATCGGCGTGAGCGTCTCGTCGATGCAGCGGAAGAGCGTCACGCCTTCGTCTGTCCCGGCAAACAGCGGCTCGACGAGCTCGAGGTTGCGGACGGTGACCGCGTCGAGGACAAGATAATTCTGCCGTTCGTAATAGCCGATGCGATCCACGTGCTCGAGCGCGCCGCGCTGCGTGCTGCGCACGTAATGCAGGATGGCGCCCGCGGCGCTGGCAGCAGACGGCCGGTTCGCCAGCCCGAATCCTTCCAGCGACAACACGCCGAACTGGTTCTCGACCAACGGAATGGCGTAGTCCGGCGCGAAGGTCCAGTCATCGAGAGGAGTTGAAGCCCAGGGCTGCGCGCCGTTGTCGGCCGGCGATCCTTTCGCAAACAGCGGCAGGGAAGACCCATACAGCACTTCGCGCGGACGCAACTGCTGCAGTTCTTCTGTGACGCGCCGTTCGGCGTCGTCACCCGTGAACTCGGTCGCGCGAAATTCTCCGGTAGAAAGATCGAGCGCCGCGAATCCCGCGGTCGTGCCTGTGCGCGCCACGGCAGCGAGGAAGTTGTTCTCCTCCGACGCCAGTCCCGACGCGGCCGTGCCCGGCGTCACCACGCGCACGACCTCGCGCCGCACGATCTTCTTCGCCTGCTTCGGGTCTTCCATCTGGTCGCAGATCGCGACCTTGAATCCCTTGCGGATCAGCTTCCCGATGTATTGCTCGGCGGCGTGGTAGGGGACACCGCACATCGGGATGGCGATGCCCTTTTCCTTGTTGCGCGAGGTGAGCGTGATCTGGAGTTCGCGCGCGGCCGTCACTGCGTCGTCGAAGAACAGCTCGTAGAAGTCGCCGAGCCGGAAGAAGAGCAGCGCGTTCGGATGATGCTTCTTGATCTCGCCGTACTGGCGCATGAGCGGCGTGCCGTACTCTTTGTCAGTCGGAGTTGGCGCCGAAGGCTCGCTCATAAAGAGTGAAATTGGCGCGAGTATAGCATCGCCGCGAGAGCGCCGAGATCACCGGAATCGCCCTGAACGCCGCGCCCCGTGCGGTTTCTGCACTGATTTCCACAACGGAACTCTCGCCGGCGGGGATTCGCCCGTCCTGTCTCGATTCTGGCGATTATGGCAATTCCGGCAAGTGAGGGTTTAGTCTCTTGTCCAATGGAACTGCGTAAAGACCCGATCACGCGTTCGTGGGTGGTGACGCACGACGGAGCGGAGCGTCCGCCACGCGACGCGCACGATTGCCCATTCTGCCCCGGCGCCAAGGCCAATCCGCAGGTTGTCGGCTCCATGCCCTCGTTGTCGGGCGGACCGTGGTCGACGCTGGCCGTGGTGCATCCGACTCCGTTGTTTCGCATCGAAGGCGATCCCAGCCGCAGCGGCAACGGTCTATACGACATCATGCGCCCGGTCGGCGCGCACGAGCTAATCGTCGAGAATCCCTCGCACTCGCGCCAGCTTTGGGAAGCCTCCGACGCCGAGATCGCGCAATTCCTCAAGTTGGTCGGACACCGCATCCAGGACCTGAAGCGCGACCAGCGCTTCAAGTTCATCACCGTCTCCAAGGACCAGGGTGGCGTGGCCGGGCAGGAATTCGAGCATCCCACGTCGCAGATCACGGCCACGACCTTCGTGCCGCGGCGTGTTCTTTACGAACTGCGCTCCTCTCGCGAGTACTACGAGCAAAAGGAACGGTGCGTCTTCTGCGACATCCTCGGCCAGGAAGAGCGGCAGGCAATCCGCATGATCGAAACGCGAGGCGACTACGTCGCTATGTGCCCGTATGCCCCACGCGTCCCTTACGAGACGTGGCTGCTGCCGCGTCATCATGAGCCCGCCTTCGAGCGCGAAGTCCTGCGCCGCGAGAACCTGAACGACCTCGCTTCGCTTTTGCGGCGAGCGCTGCGGCGCATCACCAGCATCACCGATGCTTTCCACATGGTGCTCCACACGTTGCCGAACACGGTGAGAACGCCCGACATTCTCGGCTATTGGCGGACCATCGAAGACGACTACCACTGGCACATCGAGATCCTGCCCGTGCTGCCCGGCAAGGCGAAGTCGTATCGCTTCAAGGAGACCTACCACACCGACGTCACGCCGGAAACGGCCGCCGCACGGTTGCGGGCCGCGCCGGCGGAGTAGATTCACCGCGAAGGCACAAAGCGCGCAAAGGGTGTTTGATCTCGCTTGCTTTGCGGTCTTTGCGTCTTTGCGGTGAACCGGTTTCGTATAATCCGCGCATGATCCGCACCATGGTTGCACTCATCCTCCTCGCGGCAACCGCCGCAGCGCAGTCCACCGGCGAAAAACAACAAGTCATGTGGCAGAAGCTCGAACAGGCTGTTCACGACGCCGATCACGATCTCGACGGCGTTCTCGCCGTCGCCGTCACCGACCTCAAGACGGGACAGAAGTTCGGCCTGCATGAGAACGAGCTCATGCCGACGGCTTCGACCATCAAGATCGCCGTTCTCGCCGAGCTTTATCACCAGACGCAGGTTGCGCAGCAGGGCGGAGCGTGGCCGCACGCCGCAACGCTCACAACGCAATACATCTTCGACCCAAAAGACCTCGTCCCCGACAGTTTCATCCTGGGTGGGCTCACGCCGGGTGTGACACGCCTGACGCTGCGCGATGTGGCCACGGCGATGATCGCGGTCAGCGACAACAGCGCGACGAACGTCCTCATCGACCGCCTCGGCATCGACAACGTCAGTCGCTACATGGAGTCGCTTGGTTACCACCGCATCCTGCTGCGTCGCAAGATGATGGATCTTGCCGCCGCCAAGGCCGGACGCGAAAATGCCGCCGCTCCCGCGGAACTCAGCGCACTGCTCGAGCAGATCTACAACGGAAAGGTCTTCGATAAGGCGCTGACCGACGATTTCTTCAAGATGCTCAGCACCGGCAAAGACAGTGCCTTCAATCAATCTCTGCCGGACGGTGTCCGCATTGCGGACAAGCCCGGCGCGCTCGAAGGCGTGCGTAATGACTGCGGCATCATCTACGCGGCGCGCCCGTTCGCTCTCTGCGTCATGACGACTTACGACCGCCGTGAGCGCGACGCCGAACACGTCATCGGCCAGCTCGGACTGCGCGTGTATTCGATCTTCGATCGCCTCGGCCGCGGGTCGGACCTCGGACGAACGATTTCGGTGGGGAACTCTTCGCCGAATCCATAGCAAAATCCACCGCGGAGACACGGGGGCACGGAGAATTCAAAGTTCAAAGATCAAAAGTCAAAAGGGGGTCTTCTTACTTTTGAATTTTGCCTTTTGAATTTTGAATTGTTGTTCTCCGCGCCTCCGCGCCTCCGCGGTGAAAAGATCGTGCGAGAATAGCCACATGCCCGTCCGCCGCATGAAGACGTACACCGCGCAGTCCGGCTACGTCTACGAGTACTACTTTGTCGGGCAGCGCGACGCGCTGGCGGGCGATCCCGAGGCTCCGGCGCGGGAGTTCATCTTCGACGTCACCGCCGACCGGAAGCAGATGGTGGCGGTCAGCGTCTTCCTCAAGCCCGCGGCCGTCGAGGCCTGGAACCAGCAGCATCGCCGGACGCTGGGTTCCGCCGAGCAGTACGCCGCCGCCAAGATGCGGCTTCTCAAGGGCTTCGACGAGATGGATCGCATCCGCGAGCACGCCCGCATGACCATCGGCCCTGGCGACATCGAGGGCCTATTAGGCGACCTCGGGGTAGACTAGTCAAAAATCGCACTCCTGTGACCGGAATCACAATTCGGGCCTGCTCCCCGACATATAATTTTGCCTTCGGGACAGACAGATCGTTTTTCGAGGGGTTCTGGCCCATAACATCCTTATGCCGCTGCTCTGGCTCCGAATCGCGCTCGTGCTCTACGGTGTCGGCCTGCTCTATGCCCTGATGGCGTTGAGCCGGGGCAGCCACTTCCTCGACCATTTCGTATTCCCGTGTGTCGGCAGCGGCATGGTGCTCCAGCTGGTCTCGATCGTGGAGACGGCGAACGAGGTAGGCCATCTCTCGCCGACCACTGTGCACGACGTGGAATCGCTGCTGGCGCTCATCCTGATGTTCTTCTTCATGGCGATCTACGCGCGCTATCGCACGCTATCGCCCGGCATTCTCATCTTCCCGGTCGTCTTCCTGCTGACCTTCGGCGCTGCCATCGGCAAGCAGCCGCCGCAGTTCGCTTCGCCGCTGCTGCGGAACGGCTGGATCTTCGTCCACATCGCGCTGATCTTTACCGGTTATGCGGCGCTGCTCTTCAGCTTTGCCGCCAGCCTGCTGTACCTGCTGCAGGAGCGCGGAATCAAGTCCAAGCAAGTCGGATTGCTCACCAAGCTGCCGGCGCTCGAAGTGATCGACGACATCGGCTACAAGTCGCTGCTGCTCGGATTCCCCTTCATGACCTTCGGCCTCCTGGCCGGTGCGGCCATTGCCGCTTCGACCTTCGGGCCAACGTTCTTCCGCGATCCCAAGATCCTGCTTTCCACCGCCATGTGGGCGGTTTACATGATCCTGCTCTGGACGCGGTGGAACGCCGGTTGGCGCGGGCGTCGTGCGGCATTTCTCAATATGATCGTGTTCCTGGTGGCGCTCGGCGCCTTCGCCGCCAACTACTTCAGCGGCGTCCACGGGTTCATCGCGCAATGAAATTCATGCTCATTGGCGTGAACCACAACACCGCACCGGTCGAGGTGAGGGAGCGGTTCGCCATCCCGGAATCGAAGCTGAGCGACGCTGTCAGCCGGCTCGCCAAGTACCCGGGAATCGAAGAAGGCATGATCGTCTCCACCTGCAACCGGGTGGAGTTCCTGGCGCGCTCCGCCAACGGCTGCGATCCGAACCTGCGCGGCTACCTGCGCGATTTCTTCCAGACCGACCTCGAGCCCTACGATAAGTATCTGTACGAATATCAGGAGGACGAGGCCGTCCGGCACCTCTTCCGCGTCGCCAGCAGCCTCGACTCCATGGTCGTCGGCGAACCGCAGATCCTCGGCCAGGTGAAGGAAGCCTACGGCACCGCGCGCGCCGTCGGAGCGGTGAACTCGCAGCTCGATGCGCTCGTCACCAAGGCCTTCGGCGTCGCCAAGCGCGTGCGCTCCGAAACGGCAATCGGCGGGTCCGCGGTTTCCGTCGCATCCATCGCCGTTGAACTCGCGCGAAAGATCTTCGGCTCGCTGGAAGGGAAGACGGTGTACCTGGTCGGCGCCGGCAAAATGATCGAGCTCGCCGCCCGCCATCTCATCGCCAGCGGTGCCGGTAAGATCCTGGTCGTCAACCGCACCTACGAGAAGGCCGTCGCGCTGGCCGCCAAGTTCGACGGCACGCCCGTCCCCTTCGACCAGCTCCACACCACCTGCGCCAAGGCCGACATCGTTATCACCTCGACCGGCGCTCCGGTGGCCATCTTCCGTCGCGAACATGCCGAGCAGTTCATGTCTGCGCGCCGTAATCGCCCGATGTTCTTCATCGACATCGCGGTGCCGCGCGACGTCGACCCCGCGGTCAACAAGGTCGACGGCGTTTTCGTCTATGACATCGACGATCTCCAGGCCGTGGTCGCCTCCCACATCTCCGACCGCAAGAAGGAGGCGCAGCGCGCCGAGTACATCATCGAAGACGAGGTCCGCAAGTTCAACTCGCGCCTCCAGACGCTCGAAGTTGTGCCCACCATCGTCTCGCTGCAGGAGCACCTAGAAACGATTCGCCAGGCTGAGATCGATCGCGTCCGCGGACGGCTCGGTTCGATGACGGCCGAGCAGGAAGCCGCCATCGAAGCCGCGACGCGCGGGATCATCAACAAGATCATGCACACGCCGATTTCCACGCTGAAGACCGCCGCCCGCGATCCCGAGTCAACGACTGTCATCGAGCTCGTTCGCCGCATCTTCAATCTCAGGGATACTCGTGTGGAGGCCGGCGACCCGCCCGCGAAGTCCTCCACTGAATCATCCACTTCCGAAGAAGATTCCAAACTCAAAACGGCGGCGCGCGACTGATGGCCCGCCTACGCATTGGCTCTCGCGGCTCGCAACTCGCGCTCTGGCAGGCGAACCACATCTCGTCGCTGCTTCGCGAGCACGGACACACCGTCGAGATAGAGATCATCAAGACGACCGGCGACAAGATCCAGGACGTTGCGCTCTCCCGCGTCGGCACCAAGGGCATGTTCACCAAGGAGATTGAAGAAGCGCTTGCCGCCAATCGCGTCGATCTCGCCGTGCACAGTCTCAAGGACTTGCCCACAGAGCTGCCCGCCGGATTCGAGCTCGCGGCCATCACCAAGCGCGAAGACCCGCGCGACGTCTTTCTTTCGCAGAGATTCCCGCAGCCCGACGACCTGCCGCAGTACGCGCGCGTCGGCACCAGCAGCCTGCGGCGCCAGGCGCAGCTCAAGGCGCTTCGCCCGGACCTGCAGATCGTCTCGCTTCGCGGCAACGTCGACACTCGCCTGCGCAAACTGATGTCCGGCGAGTTCGACGCCATCATCCTCGCTGCTGCCGGTCTCAAGCGCCTCGGACTCGAAGGCGGGATGCGCTACGAGATTCCGCCGGACCAGATGTGCCCGGCCGCCGGACAGGGCGCTCTTGGCATCGAGATTCGCGCCGGCGACGGCGTCACGCGCGGCCTCATCGCATTTCTCAACGATGCCGACGCCCGCACCGCCACCACCTGCGAGCGCGCGCTGCTCGAAAAACTCGGTGGCGGATGCCAAGTCCCGATCGGCGCTCACGCTCAATGCAGCGGCGGCGATATCACGCTGACGGCCGTGGTCGCGCGTCCGGACGGCACGCTCGTTCTCCGCGAGCAGCAATCCGGTACAGACGCGCTAGCCCTCGGCAGCGCCGTCGGCGACGCGCTTCTCGCTCGCGGCGCGCGCAAAATCCTGGAAGAAGTCTACGGCTCCAACGCGGCTGTGCCTCAGCAGCCATAGTCATGGCCACTGCTCAAACATCCCGCGCCCGCGTAAAGCCACTCGCCGGACGGCGCATCCTTGTCACCCGCGCGCGCAAGCAGGCAGGGAAGCTCTCGTCTAAGCTCCGCACCGTCGGCGCGACCGTGCTGGAAATCCCGTCCATTGAGATTCGGACACCACGCTCCTTTCGTCCGCTGGACCAGGCGCTAAAGCAGGTCGTGGAATATGACTGGCTCATCCTTACGAGCGTCAACGGCGTCGAAGCGATGTTCGTGCGCATGAAGAAGCTCCGCATCGGCGTTGAGCAGCTCGCGAACCTGAACGTCTGTGCGATCGGGCCCGCAACTCGCGATGCGCTCGTCGAACGCGGCGTGAAGGTCGACGTCGTACCCGAGAAGTACATCGCCGAATCCGTAGTGGCCGAGCTTGCCCCGCGAGTCGAAGGACGCAACGTGCTGCTCGTTCGTGCCAAGGTCGCGCGCGACGTTATCCCGCGAGAGTTACGTCGTGCCGGCGCCGCTGTGGATGTTGTTGAAGCCTACGAGACGATTGTTCCCGCTGCCTCGCGCAAGCGGCTCCAGGCCGCGCTCAAGAGCCCGCGCCTTCGTCCAGACGCGATCACCTTCACCAGCTCCTCGACAGCGAAGAATTTCCTCGAACTTCTTGGCAAGAACCGTGCCAGGCAGCTCGACGGTATCGTGCTGGCGTCGATTGGTCCTGTGACCTCGGCCACTCTGCGCGAGATCGGCCTTCGCGTCGACGTCGAAGCGTCCGAATACACAATGGACGGTCTCGTCGCGGCGCTTATCCGCAAGCTCGCGAAATAGCTCACCGCAAAGCCGCAAAGGACACAAAGAAGAATCTTCCTTGGCGTTCTTTGCATCTTTGCGGTGATTCTTTACCGCGCGCCTTTGTGTATCTCCACCGTGCTCCACGTCTTGTCGGCGGCGTGGCAGATGTTCTCCAGCGGGCACTCCGCGCACTTTGGTCCGCGCGCCACGCACAGCTTGCGTCCGTGCCAGATCACCTCATGCGAGAAGTCGGTCCAGCGATCCTGCGGGATGATCTTCATCAGGTCTTGTTCGATCTTGGGCGCATCTTCGTTCTTCGTCAGCTCCAGCCGCCGTGAGATCCGCGTGACGTGCGTGTCCACCACCACGCCCACGTTCTTCTTGAACCAAGTGCCCAGCATCACGTTGGCTGTCTTGCGGGCAACGCCGGGGATCGTCAGCAACTGGTCCATCTCCTGCGGTACCTCGCCGCCGAAGTCGCTGATGATCTTCTTGGCCGCGCCCACGATGGACTTGGATTTGTTCCGGAAGAATCCGGTCGATCGGATGTC
>Ga0157369_10000785_pt1 | contig 40928 bp, 67 predicted proteins | sample C25metaG_FD_113461 | JGI IMG/M metagenome (GOLD analysis project Ga0157369, IMG submission 113461) | Corn rhizosphere microbial communities from Kellogg Biological Station, Michigan, USA - C2-5 metaG | ecosystem: Host-associated > Plants > Roots > Rhizosphere > Soil | place: USA: Michigan... | reverse complement strand
GGGCTCTCGTCAGGCTCACGCAGGAAGCGGAATTTGTAGCACCGATAGGCCAGATGTCAAGCAACTCTGCGCTGATAACTATAACCGACGCCCAAGTGGATGTGGCTAAAGCGTCAGTCGATTTGTCACCCAGCACCGCAGGAAACAATCTCGCGTTTGTCTTCCTCGGGGACGCTGCCGCTTCCATCACAGGGCGCAACCTGGCCATGACCGCAGGCTCCGCCTTGGCGAGGGTCCAAGCCGCCTTCTTGGGTGTGGCTGGCGCAGAAGGCACGGTCGCGCTTGAGGACTACAAGTTCGACACCGCCCCAGCAACCGTGCTTTCCAACGTCACAGCCGGGTCCGTGTTGTCCAACGCTCGCCCGTCCACCAACCCAGTCCTGATTTACGCACCGGAGATGCGAAGCCTAGGAGGGTCGCCCGTTCTGGACTGGGTTGGCCCATCAGCTACGAACCGGGCAAATGTGTTCCTCATGGATTCCGCTACCGCTGAGGACGTTGGCTGCGCGGTGGTCCCACCTGTTGACTGGAAGACTGTGAACATCACACTAATCTGGACCAACATGGCAGCTAGTTCCGGAGATGTCAGGTGGGGACTTAACCGTGTCGTTGCGGGGGACGGCGAGGACGTAACTTCCAATACCTCAATCGCGCTCACGGCGACTGCCCCATCTACGGCAGGCATCCTCAAGTACACCAGCTTAGCGTCAGGCATCGCTGTAACCGGTGGGAAGATACTTGTTCTGCGACTCCGCAGAGACGGCGCCCATGCTGCTGACACGCTCGCTAATGACGCCGGAATTGTCGGTGTTCTGGTGGAGAAGGCCAGCTAGCTTTGATTCGCCTTGGAAAGGTGCCTATCTAGGCGCCTAAGGTGCTCCGGTAGCTTGGGGGCCCGCTCTTCTTTTTTGGGGATAGCGGGCCCCCAAGCTAGAAGCATGATGACGCCAAGGATCAGGTGCGCCGGTCGTTGGGCTTCGATGAAGTTGAAGCCGCCGATGCTGATGGCATAGGCGGCCAGCGCGCCAAGTGCCGCATATTGCTGAGCCGCAATAGCGCGGATGGCGGTGACGAATATGAGCAAGCCAATCAGGATTAGTCCAGGGGCGCCGACACTCACCAAGAGTTGCAGGTAGGAGTTCTCAAGAATCAGATGAGTGCCAGTGATATCGATGAGGGCGGGCCGTGATGATCCTGGTCCGAACCCCATGAAGCCGCTGACTTCAGCGGTTTGCATGGCGAGGGCGACAATCTTGTCACGGATGATGCCACTCTCGTAGCTTTCATCGGAGATCAGCCGCTCCGCCAAAGGACCAACCGTAAGAGCGATCAGGCCGGCACCGAACGCGCCAAGGACAACCAGCATCTTGGTTCCGAACTGCTTGCGGACCTTTGCCGCACCAAACACAAACACGACGACAGCAGCGATGGCTCCGGCCAACATGCCACCACGCGAGCTGGTGAGCGCGAGAGCAGCAGCGCAAAGCCCGGCGATGAGCAGCAGCTTTCGCCGCCCGGTAGCCAGCCAGTACCCAAGCATTGCCGCCATTGAGACAGCGAAGAAGGTTGAAGCGTTCAGAGTGTGCCCAAGGCTCGCGCTGACTCGGTAAACCGCGTAGCTATCGCGGGGCGGGTAGGGTCCGGCTGCGTATATCGGCCCCCATAAGAAGTTGGTCTTGGTGGCAAACTCAACCAACGCGTAGAGCGCGAGGCAGGCGGCGAGGAAGGTCCATGCCTTCATTAGGTTGGCGATGGCTTGGTGGGTGAGCCGGCGCCAACCGATGATCAGCGCCGTAATGGCGAAGGTGAAGCCCCAGCCTGCTGCGTTCATCTTGTACTCGGACCAAATGGTGCTGATAAGCATCCAGAAAAGAATCAACCAGATGAGCGCATGCTGCCAACGGTCGAACCCATCTCTGATCTTTGCTTCCGGACGCGGGCAGCGCACCAGCCAAACCAAAATGACGATCAGTGACGGTGACACGACAGTGACTATGTCCGGAACTGGCGCTGAGGTGACTGGAAGAAGGATGTAGGCGCCGAACGCGATAGCTGGCAGCCAGTCAACGTTGATGAGGGTGAGAGCAGCCAGTGCAGCGATTCCAGGACCGATGAGGAAAAGCAGTGGATCAACCATCGCACCACCGGCCATACTCACGATAACGAGCAAGGGCGCAGCCACGGTGACGACCGTTGATGCTGACAGATTCTTCAAGCTCATGGATTCCCCCAATGCACGCATCATCAAAGCTTACGGCCCCGCTGCGCATGCGCGGTAAATAGGGCTACATAAGACTCGGTTTCCTTTCCCTTACCGAACAGAGCCCCACCCTCTCCCCGAGGGTGGGGCTTTTTGTGCGTTCAACGTAAACTGGTGTGGCCTCCGCGTAGCTTTACCTGTAGCCGATGCCACCACAGGCTACCGAGGGTTCGCGGCCAAGGGGCCGTCGCCCGCATTCCACTCTTGAAGAACTTCCTAGCCTCTGAGGTGGGCAGGTCCATGATCGCTTGGTCGCCGTCTTGGTCAGTCCACCCAATCACGGTGAGGTCACCGGCGACGCTGATGAAGTACGTCTCGTTCTCGGCTTTTGTAGGGGGTTCCATGCCTTCAATTCTCCTAGATTGGTGCCCGGATTAACAGGTGCGGGACCGGTTTCAAATAGTCCCGTAAGCGTCCCGTAAACACTTTTGCGAGGCCGTAGCCCCACGCTGTTACTGGGATGTGAGGATAAAGAACACATTCCGGTTCAGAATAGGCTTGTGAAGGAACATGCAAGTGCATTCATTGTGTTTCAGGGTCTTTCCGATCTAACTCGTTTTGGTGTTGCAAGCACTTGCAACAATGATGGCTGTTTTGTCCGCGTGATTCCGTCCCGCAACCTAACCGTCACGTTTCCGTCCCGTAGACACGTAATCGGCGAGAGCTGCCCTGATTATCTCGCTCAGGTTCTCATCTCGTTCCGCGGCCTTGGCTTGCGCGGCTTCCCACAGTGCGTCATCGATGCGCACCGTGCGAACCTTCGTGCCTTTGCTCATGCGAGCAGCTTCTTGATGTCATCACGCAGGGCTAGCCGTCCATGGACGGTCTTAGCCGCCTCCGCCAGAGCCGCCACTTGCTCGATCAGCGCCAGGAGTTCGGCACGGTCCTGCGGGGCGTGCAGGCCGGGCGTGCCGTGGTCGCTGTAAGCTGCCGCCCTTGCGCGGATACCTGACAGCCCGCTCATGCGGCGAGCTGTTCGCGAGTGGCGGTGACGATGAGGCCGTTGTCGTAAATGGCTGCGCCGCCTGTTGCCCGGAAGAACATGTACACGCCGCCTGCGGGTTTTGCGAAGTGAACGTCACCGCCGCGAGGGCCTTCCAGGTAGAAGACGCCGTTGGGGAGTTCGCCCTTGATGGTGTATTCCTTGCCCTTGAGGTTGATGCTCATTGTCTTGCCTTCCGGTTTCGGCTTGTTCCGATAAGACAAAACTACAGGGTGTATATACACCGTGTCAATACACCCCACAGAAAAAGGTTCTACGCCGATTCCTGCTGGAACAACTCAAGGACACTACCGGAATCGATCGGCAGGCGTGACGGCTCAATGTAGTGGCGGCGGGTCATCGTGTCCGACTTATGCCCGAGCTGCTGTGCCGCCTGCGCGGAACCAGACTGCCCATCAATCAGGGTCGCCACAGTCTTGCGAAGGGTCTTCGGTGTCATCCACGCGAACTCCGTGCCGGCGAAAGCTTTCTGGAACGCGGTGGCGATGTTCCTCGGCGACCGGTACCCGCCGCCCCGTTCGGACGGGAACACTATGACCGCGTCCGGGTGTTCGGCGCGGCGCCTGCGCAGCATCTCCACGACGAACCCTGGCAAGCGGAGGTCGCGCACGTCCCGTTCCTTGGTGGGGGTCCGCAGTAGACCCTCACCGGGCACCATGACAATCTGCTTGTGGATCTTCACCCACGGCAGTTCGTCGTCAAGGTGCACGTCCTCCCAGGAGAGGCCGGGGGCTTCGGCGGGGCGGCACCCTGTCCCGATGAGGAAGTCAATGATGTCTAGGGTGGTGCGTGACCTGTTTTGCCCTCCCAGGCGGCGCACATCGCCGTTGGCGCGCACGAGACGCTGCTCGAGGGTGAATGGTGCGAACACGTCAGATGCGAGCTCACGCATTCGTACAAGCTCGTCCAGGTTGAGGGCGCGAATGGGTTTCTGCTCGAGCTTAGGTGGGATGGTGAACGCTACGGGGTTGGATGGGACGGCGTCCCAGCGTGCGGCTGCGGCGAACATCCCGGACAGGACCGACCGGACCATGAGCGCCGTTCCGGGTCCATTCGACATTGTCACGCTCGAGATGAACTTGGAGATGCGTTGCGGTGACGCTTCCCGTAGCCGGAGTTTCCCGAGCTTGGGTTTGATGTGGTTCTCCATGGAGCGCCGGTTGTTGTGGATCGTGTTCGGCGCGAGGTCTTCGGCTAGCTTCTCAGCGAGGTACCGGTCGGCGAGTTCGGCGATGGTGGACTCTGATGTGATGTCGTCCTCACCGCCGCGGCGGGCGCGTTCCTTGAACTTTTCCCGGAGTGCTGCGGCTGCTGCGCTTTTGGATGTACCTACCGCTTTCACGCGGCGCGTCTCGCCGTCCGTGTCGCGGTAGCGTGCCATGGCGACGTGCTTTGCTCCGTCGCGGCTGTAACCGATGGTGCCGTATTCGCCGATGCCTAGTTGTGGTCGTGGCATTTAAACCCCCTCTTATACACCCATTGTCTCATGCCTGTCAAGCCACAACGGCTAAGTCCTGGCGCGCTGGTTCGCGGGTGTCAATGCCAATGCAGTTCCGACCGCACACGTTCAGGATGGTTTGCTCCGCCTGCGTAAGGGCCAACCAGCGGGCGTAGATGAGCCCGTTATCCACGTTCAGAAACCGGGCCATCTCATCCACCGAACCGCACTGCACAAACGCGTCCAACAGATCACGGAAGCTGATGAAGTACATGGCCGTCATAGCCTCGACAACAATCTCCCTGGACACCCGCTTCGGCATGGTGTCTTCGCCGTGCTTGAGCGCCCGGTGGAACTGCTCATGGACGATTGTCACGTGCCTTTTGCGCCGCGGCTTCCGCGGATCAACCCTGATCAAGCCATCTTCGTGGTCGTAGTACCCCAGTGCCCCATCACTGAGTTCTTCGTACACAACTCCGCGCACTCGACACGCCCCTATTGCCTCTAACCGCCACCCCCCAGCAGGGCCGCTAGGGAAAATGGAACGATTAATATGCCGGATTTACAAACCCTTTCGGCGTGTCGAGTTTCGTTACTCGTCCGAGTCGTCTAGTGAGCTATCACTTGGTATTTCTGTCCGTGCCGCTTGGTACTGTGGCGCCTTGCGTCGCGTGCCCAGAGGGGTAACGGTTCCATGGGTTTGCTTTTCAGCCGGCTTGCCTTCATGCAGGGTCGCGTCGATCTTGATGACGTTCGCCTCAGCGACCTCGGCCTTGTCACGGTAGAGCAACATGCGCCGCGTCATCTCCGACAGCAGTTCCTCATCGGAGAGCTCCGAGGCGCGTTTAGCGGCCTTGTCCTCGTCCCCCTGGAACACGTCCTGTTCGGTCACGAACTCGTCCCGGAGGATCCGCTGTATGGCGCCGGGTTTCCAGCCGAGGGCTTGTTCGAGGATGGGGTGCGCGGCTTTCTGCGGGGCGTTCTTCCCACCCGCCCAGTTGTAGAACGACCGGCGTGAGCTTTGCGGGAGGTGGTTCTGCGCGAACTCTTCCGCGCCTACACCTTTCCGGGATAGGCCCATGCTGATCCACAAGGCGAGGCCTTGCAGGTTCTTGTCTTCGCTCATGCGCTAACTGTCCTTCTTTTTCTACCTGACCGCCAAGGGTTGCAGGTACTTGTCTTTGGGTCGCTCTCGTACGTGAGTACCGTGCGCCCCGCTCATTGGGCTACTTGGTATCGCTCTCTCATGGTGTCGCAGGTTTTGATGCAACACCAAAAGTTTTTTTGCGCCGGGCTTGCACGGTTTTGGTGCAACAAGGCCGGTCTGCGTGCAAGAAGAAACCCCGTCTGACCTGCGGAAACACTTGTTCTGCATTTTGTTGCAGCCAACCTGTTGACTTTGTTGCATCTTCTTGCATATTCTGGTTGCACGCCCTCCAAATGAGCGGGAGAGGCGAAATGAGCAACCAAGTTAGGAGCACCCTTTGAGCAAGAAGACGACCTCTGTTGCAAAGGTCACCGACATCGACAACGTCCGCATCGGCCTCATCGTCGCCGGTGCCCGAGGTCGCCGGTACATGACTGTTGACGACCTCGCCACGTATATCGGCTGCGACCACTCGACCCTGACGGGGTATGAGACGGGGCGCCGGCCTATCCCTTCGAATCGCATCCCGCGCCTTGCTGAGGCCTTGGGTGTTGAGCCTCGCATCCTCGACCGCAACGCCGCATAAGGAACCCACCATGAGCACCGAGAAGTACACCCCCGAAATCGAAGCCATTCTCAGCAAGCCGACTATCAGCGTTGACCAAGCAGCCAAGGTGCTGGGAGTTGGCAGGCGGCAAGCATACGCAGCGGTCCAGCGAGGCGAGATACCTGCGATCCACATTGGCAAGCGAATCCTCATATCCACGAGCGTCGTTCTCCGAATGCTCGAAACAGGTTCAAATCAGGAAGGCGAGTAGCCACCATGAGCAAGCACACCTTCTCAGTCCTCACCTCAGACCTTCAGCACGACCCTTCGATCCTTGAAGGCATCTTTGACGCAGCCCGACGCCGCTACCCGAACGAACACCTGCGCGCTGTCGAACACGGCCCGGTTACGACCGTCACGGCGGTAGCGGCATGAGCGCCGACGCGGACCTCTGGATAGCCGCCTGCCAATCCTGCGAATGGCAAAGCTACGACAGCGACCAGTGGCGAACCTCTGACAAAGCAGACGGCCACTACAACGCAACCGGTCACACCAGCGACCTCGTCAGCGAGGACCGATGAACTACCGCGAACCCCGCGACTGGCTGTTCTACTCCCAACGCGAAGACGACGAAGCCCAACAACAAACCCGCATGGAAGACGACGCAGACAGCGTCAGGAAAGGCGAATCATGAGCAAGCGACTCCGTCACCAGGAAGTGACAAAACGCCCCCGCGTCATCGTCGATGGCAGCTCGTACAAGCTCGAATGGCTCGGACAATACAGCGGCGCACCGTGCGCAGTCGGCTACGAGTCCTTGGCGGACGCGATCAACTACGGCAACGTCCTCTCGCACCTGTACAACCGGGACGCGGCATGAGCCGGGAACCTATCCGCTGGAACCGCGCCGCACTTGACGCCCTCCAAGAAACCGCGCTCGGCGTCCTCATCCTCGTGGTCATGCCGCTCTCCGCCCTCGTTATCGCGGCAGCTATCGGGAGCATGCAATGACCGTCCAGGCAGGGATCGAAACCGAGACGGATCTTGAACTGCTGGTTGGCGAGATGCCCGCAGTACCCTGCGAGCACCCAGACCACGCGAAGGACCCTGAAGCGCACGGTGGCGACGCCACCCACTACGCACAAGGGCACTGCATCAACCCCAAATGCAGCTTTGTTGGCAGGCTGCTCCCAATGTGCCAGCCCTTTATCAACTGGGCCATGACTCACGACCTCTACTGCCCGGTCTGCCACAGCGCTGACCCTGGCGTTCAAGTCTTGCGAGTCGTCGCCCCGATTAACTCGTCCACCCGTTAGGAGCCCTGTCATGACCCTTCAAGTTGTCGCCCTCAAGGACGCTCTCGCGTTCTCCCCGATCGTCACGCCCCTCGCTGATGACGCTACGGACCACGCAACGATCATCGTCCACCACCGGGCACCTGATCTGTTGGACATGCTCGGCCTCACCGGCACCGTTGTCAGGCGGACAGCATGAGCGGGCATGGGCAGTCAACCATGCTGCGCGTCGCTGGCAAGAGGTTCGCCTGCACATGTGGCTGCAACGTCTTCACGAAGCTGGACGATGACGACGAGATAGCAACCATGTACCGGTGCAATGCGTGCGGAGTGATGTACCAATGACCCGCCTCCCGGATCCGTTGGACCCGGACGAAGCTTGGGCCACCCCGGACACCTTCACCCAATGTGGCAACCCTGGCTGCGACTGCCAACCCACAACCGACCCGCTCCCCCGCGAGGACATCGAATGACCACCAGTGAAGAGCACGAGGCGGAACAACTCGCCCAAGCCATCCAAGCAACCATCCAATCCCTCAACCTCGAAAGGCACACCCAATGAGCACCATCACCGAACCTGGTATATACGACAGGCTCACCAACGCCGAATACCACGCCGACCCCGTCCCAAGCGGATCCCTCAGCGTATCCGGCGCCAAGAAGCTACTCGCCCCATCCACCCCCGCAGCGTTCAAGTACGCACTCGACCACCCGCAAGAACACAAGAAGGCATTCGACTACGGGACCGCCGCGCACTCGATCGTTCTCGAAGGTGACGAATCCGGCCTCGCCATCCTGGACTTCAAGGACTACCGGACCAAGGATGCGCAAGACCAACAAGCCAAGGCCTACGCCGAAGGCAAAACCCCACTGCTCACCAAGGAGGTGGCGCAAGTCCGGGAGATGGCGGACGCGATCCGTAAGCATCCCATCGCGGGCCGATTGTTCGGCGCAGGCAAGCCCGAACAGTCCGCCTTCTGGCAAGACCCAGAAACCGGCGTATGGCGCCGGGCACGCTTCGACTGGCTGCCCGAAATCAGCAGCAGCCGGCGCCTCATCATCCCCGACTACAAAACATCCGTCTCCGCTGACCCCTACAAGTTCGCAAAGACCTGCTGGGACTACCGCTACCACATGCAAGATCCCTGGTACCGGGACGCTATCACCCAAATGGGACTGCATGACGACGTTGCTTTCGTGTTCGTCGTCCAAGAGAAAACCGCCCCGTACACGGTCAATGTCATTGAGCTTGACATCACCGCCGTACGCACCGGACGCGACCTCAACCGCCGCGCCCTGACCACCTACGCACACTGCGCAGCCAACAACGAATGGCCCGACTACACGGGCATCACCCAAATCAGCCTCCCCGTCGGGGCGGAATACGAAGCAGAACGGATCCTTGACAATGCCGCGTAACAACCAGCAGCTCACCCCAGCAACCCCCGCAGCAAAACCTGCCGCGCCCGGCTCGCAAGCAACAATCGTTGAGCAGTCGCGCGCTGTCGCTGAGGTGCAAGCCGCGATCGTCGTTGCGCAGCAGTGCCCCCGCGACATGAATCGGGCCGACGCTGAGATGCGCCTTTCCACCGGCAGGCTCGCCCTCGCTAACCGGGCGTTCTACGCCGTGCCCAACCGCGGCTCTGGACCTTCCGTGCACCTCGCCCGTGAACTGGCCCGCATCTGGGGCAACCTCGACTACGGCGTACGGGAACTGTCCCGCGACGACGCCGGGGGCGTCTCCGAAATCCAGGCGTTCGCATGGGACCAGCAAACCAACGTCCGCTCCACCCGAACGTTCATCGTCCCTCACGAGCGAATGGCGGGCGGGCAGCGCCGCAAACTCACCGACCTGACAGACATCTACCTGTCCAACCAGAACGTCGGCGCCCGCGCTGTCCGTGAATGCATCTTCACTGTGCTGCCCACATGGTTCACCGAGGAAGCCCAAGACCTGTGCCGGAAGACCCTGGAACACGGCGAGGGTGAGCCAGTCGAGGTCCGGGCGCAGAAGGCCATCAACGCGTTCGCTGAAAGCTATGGCATCGCCAAGGAGCAACTTGAGCAGCGACTCAAGAAGCAGCTCTCCAAGTGGACGGCCCAAGATGTCGCCACTCTCCATGTCGTGTTCACGTCCATCCGTGGCGGTGAAGTCAGCATCGAGGACGAGTTCCCGCCGCGGCGTGTGAGTGCCGACGAAATCCCCGCCGCCGCTGATGCTGCGTAACCGTTGCGCCTGCGGAAAAGTCCAGTCCTCGACCCTTGAGGAATCCCGCCTCGTTCACGCCCGAGTCTGGGCAGCCAGGGGCGGGGAACCCGTCCGGTACTACCAATGCCCGCACGGATCCTGGCACTGGACACGATCACCACTCAGAACCAAGAAAGCCGTATGAAAACCATCACCGTATATACGACCCCTGCATGCTCCCAATGCAACATGACCAAACGCTGGCTCGAAACCCGGAGCATCCCCTACAGCGTGGTTGACGCTACCGCCGACGAGAACGTAGCCGACTCCATCCGGTCACTCGCAGCCTCAGACGGGAACACCGGCAAAGTCCAGATGCCGTACGTGCAGTTCAGCACAGGCGACCCAGAAACCGACTTTCACTGGTTCGGGTTCATCCCCGACAACCTCGAAAAATACGCAACCACCATCGAAACGAAAGCAGCATAATGAGCATCCCCACCATCACCGAAATCGCCGGAATCATCAACGCCCCCGAGCTCCGCTACACGCAGTCAGGCAAGGCAGTCCTGTCCATGCGACTCGCGTTCAACGACTCCAAATATGACGACCAGCAGCGCAAGTGGGTCACCACCAAGAGTTTCTACGTTGACGCCCAAGCTTGGGAGCAGACCGCCGAACGGCTCGCGGAAACCCTGGCGCAAGGCGAACAGGTGTACGTTGTCGGGCGCCTCGAAACGCAGCAGTGGGAAAAGGACGGCGAGAAGAAGTCCAAGCCTGTCCTGAACCTCCAGACTGTCCGCAAGCTGGCGAAGGCCGAGCCCCAGCAGGCACAGCAGCCCCGCTCCCAGCAGGCCCCGCAGGATGACCCTTGGGCCACGCCCGCAGCCAGCACAAGCGGCTGGGGTAACAGCACCGGCGACCCAGCCTTCTAACCACCCCGCGGGCGCCGGCTACTCCCGGCGCCCGCCCCACACCCGGAGCTCCCAATGACCTACCAATACAAGAAGAAAACACCATTCCAACAACGCCAAGAAGCTAAACAGCAAGCACTCGCCCGAGCCGCCGAACTATCCCTCCTCGAAATACAACTCCAAGCCCAACTAAAAGACATCCAAGACGAACTCCGCACACTCCCCGCCCGCACCTACCGGCCCACAAAAGAAGCCCTTGAATGGCGCGACCGGCCCGACAAAAAGACCCTCCCGATCCCCATGTACGGAGGACGCGCAGGACTAGAAGCAGCCGCACGGGAAGCAGCATCTTGGGACGTAACCCACCGCCGCGGAACCTGGCAGAAGGACGCAGCATGACCGCGCACGAACACGGCACAGACCTCTGCTACACCACAAACCACTGCCGCCGCGACGAATGCCGACAAGCCCACAACAAAGCAGCCCGCGACCGACGCCGGCAACAAGCCTACGGACGCTACAACCGCAACAAACGACCAGCCACCAAAACCCTCAACCACATCAACACCCTCCGAGCCCAAGGCATCACCCTCGGACAAATCCACCGAAACACCGGCGTAGCAATGATCACCCTCGGAGAAATCACACTCGGCAAACGCCCCATCATCCCAGCCGCCACCGAAAACCGCATCCTCAAATACAACCCCGGCCCCGAACATGCCAGCCCACACGCCAGCATCGACTCAACCGGCACAGCCCGCCGCCTCCAAGCCCTCCAATACAACGGCTGGTCACAAAACCAACTCGCGCAACACCTCGGCGTCCAAGTCGCCCACGTCTGGAAACTCAGCCACCAAAAAACCGGGGCAACCATCCTCATCGCCAAACGCGTCAACACCATCTACGACGAGCTCTGGGACAAACACCCCGCCCCCGGCATGTCCGCGACCATTGCCCGCAACACAGCCCGCCGCAACGGATGGCTCCCACCCCTCGCCTGGGACGAAGACCAAATCGACAACCCCAGCCACCACGGCTACGCAAAGGACATCGCAGCATGACCGCGGCTTCTGACCGTGAGCGCCGGCAGTCACGCAAACAAGCGGACACGGCACGCAAACAAACCATGCGCCAACAACGCGAACAACAAGCACAAAGGAGGCGTCGCACATGAGGATCCGCAGCACCAAACCCGAGTTCTGGAAGTCACGCCGCATCTCATCCGTTTCCTGGGACGCGCGCCTCGTTTTGAAAGGCCTCGAATCCTACGTCGATGACAACGGCGTCGGCGTGGACGACATCGAACTCATCGTCACCGACGTATTCCCTCGCGACATGTTCGCGAACCCTCGCGAGACTGTCGCGAGGGTGTCCGAAGCCATCACCCAGCTCCACCAAGCCGGTTTAGTGCACCGATACGAAGCCAACGGCGACCAGTTGTTATACATCTCCTGGTGGGAGTCCATCCAACGCATAGACAAAGCCAGTAAGGGCAGAAACCCGCGTCCTGACGGGACTTTCGACTACAAAGACTCCGAAATTCGCGAGAGTGTCGCGAGCCCTCCCGTAACCCTCGCGCCTGGAACAGAGGAACAGGGGAACAGAGGAACAGAGGAACAGAGGAAAGAAAAGACTTGTCCGATGGGACCGGACGACTTCATGGATTGGTACATGGCCTACCCAAGGAAAGAAGCCAGGGCAGCAGCCGAGAAGGCCTACACCAAGGCCCGGTCGAAAGCTTCACAGGAGGTGCTGGTTGCCGGTGCTGAACGGTACGCGGCTGACCCGAACCGGGTAGGTGAGTTCACGAAGCTCCCGGCCACGTGGCTGAACGGTGGTTGCTGGGACGACGAACCACTCCCACCACGCCGCGGTAACGGACCCGACCATGGGCAACGAGCCCTCGCGAAAGGCATGGAACTACTCCAAGGCTGGGAAGCCCAACAACGACCGCACGAACCGATCCTCGAACTGGAGGCTTGATGGAAACCCCCGAAGTGATCAAAATGCTCACCTGGATCAACTCCTTCGATGGCAGGGTGCAGCTCAACGAACCCAACGTCACCGTCTGGGCTTACGCCATGCGGAACGCCGAAGCCGCGTTCGCGAAAACCGCCGTACTCGAACACCGCAGGCTGTACGCAACCGCGCCGCAACCATCCGAAATCGCCACCAGGGCACGGCAGTTGAAAGCATCCGAGGTAGCGGCACAACGCGCACTCACCGCAGCACCAGCGAAACCCGCTGACACAATCCCCCTCCGCAAACGCGACCCACAACGCTGGCAACAACTCATCGAACACGGAAAACAACAAGCCGCAAAAACCCGGAAAGAACATGCATCATGAAAAACAATTGGAAAGCGCTTGCTGGTGGACGTTCAGAACAGGGGGCGTCCAACCTTGCATGGCGCGCCCACGAGGCCGGGAGAACGGCTCACAAGGCGGCTGAGGGGGTTGTTTGTGGTTAGGTCACGGTCGTCGGCTAAGGCTGCGGGTAGTCGTCTTGAGCGTTCGGTTGCGGATTATCTACGCATGCACGTCAGCCGCTTCGTTGATCGAATGCCGAAGTATGGGGCTAAGGATCGTGGTGATATTGGGAATGTTGAGACGTTCAATGGTTTGCCGGTTGCTGTTGAGTTGAAGGATTACGGTGGGCGTTTCCTCGTGGGCACGTGGCTCACGGAAGTGGAAATCGAGCGCCTGAATCTGCCTAACGCAATCGCGGGTGTTGTGGTGGCGAAGCGTCGTGGGACGACGGATCCTGGCCGGCAGGTTGTGTTTATGACGGTGGATGATTTGGTGGCTTTGCTCAGCGGGAAACGACCGGGTAAAAGTTCCTGATTTGTTGCATGTTTTTGCTTGTTTTGGTGTAGACTGGATTGTGTTAGGCGGGGGTTGAGCAGCCCCGCCCCAACCAGAAGAAGCCAGTCATGAGCAGCAAAACCCTCCGCGAACTCGCAACCCTCGTTGATGGCCTGGACGAAGACCACCATGACTACCGCGAAGTGCGGGCAGCTAAACGCCTAATCCACAACCTACTCAAAGACGCCGAGTCCGAAGCATGAACACCGCAACTACCCGCAAAGGACACAAAGTGAAGCGCACACTCGCCACACTCGCAGCAGCCGCGACACTCGCAACCGGCATCGCAATCACCTCACCCCCACAACCAGCCCAAGCCGCCTCCTACACGTCCTGCTACGTCGCGATGAACGGGTCCACGTGGTGTTACCGGTATGCGTGCACGGCGCGTGAGGAAATGTCTGGTTGCTATGAGGGCTGGGTACGCCGGAACGTGTGGTCAGCATGAGCCCGGCGGAGCGTCTCGCCCAACTCGCCGCCACGTGCCCGCACCTCGCCCGGAACCTGGGCCTACTCCCACCCGAACAACTCCAAACCATCCTCACAGAGAAGGACACCAAGTGAGCACCGAACGCGACCCTTTGACCCTGGCTACCGAAGCCCTCGCCCGGCACAACTTCGACTTGGATTGGGGCGGCGATGCGTCATTTGAGGACCTGGCCGCGAAAATCAAACGTAGCTGGCTTAGCGAAGCACTCGCCCAGGCCAAGGTGGTAGCCGAGCATTTTCAGCCCCGCACGGTCACCACCGTGGAAGAACTCGACGCGCTAGGGTTCGAGGCCGTGGTTATCGACCCATGCGGCACCCCGGCAGTCTGCCAAAGATCCACCCGCGAATTCTGCGATTGGGCGCTGGGCGGCTCCGGGGAGTTGGTCGACTCCGCGACGCTTCTCATGAGCGGGTCATCCTGCACGGTTCTTCATGAGGGGCAGGCATGAGCGCACGTGTGCTGGCTGCCGCTACACCAGTGCTCAAGGCCATGGACTCAGGGGGTAGCGCTTACCAGGTGGCCTACGCGGCCATTGGAGCTGCTGATGCTCATGACACGGCCAGCGGGGTACACCGGGTAAGCCTGGACGACGAGACGGTGGAGCGGGTAACAGAGTGCGTCTGGCCGTTCGACACAGCGCACTATCTTCAAGCTTTTGGCGAAACCCAGGATGAGGCGCAAGCACGCGGCCTGCGAGAGCGCCAGGTAATCGTCCGTGCTGTGCTGGCTGCCGCCGTCAAGGAGGAACAGTGAGCCATGTGTGAAGCAGCCCAGCAGCTCGCCCGCGCCCGTCACCAACTCGAACTCATGCGCGGCAACGGCATCTACGACATCCCCCAACTCCAACAAACACTCAACCACAACTGCGAACACGAACAGGACAACGAATGATCTTCTGGATCCTCGTAGCACTCACCGCCATCATTGTCATTGGAACATTCGCCGTGAACGTCACAGACCCCTATGGTGGGTTCGGATTCGCCCTCGCCGCTTCCTTCCTCGCGCTGATCATCAGCGCCGTTGTCGGGTTCCTAACCATCATGTTCTGTTCACTGATCCCCACTAACCATGACCTCATCAGAGACGACACGCACAAGCTCAAAGCCCTCGGCAACAACACCACAACAACAGGCCGGTTCTACTTCCTCGGAGGCGGCTACATCGACGGCAAACGCGTCCTCAACTTCATCTCCGAACACAACGGCGGCGCCATCAAGGTTGAGAAGGCCGACGCAGAAGACGCCACCATCTACGAAGGCAACGACACGGCAACCGTTCGCGTTCGCCACTTCGACCACAACAATGGATGGGTTACACCCTGGCCTCTAGGCTCACACACAACCTACGAGTTCCGCATCCCTGAAGGTTCAGTTGTTGAGTCCTACACCTTGGACAACAAATGACGGTCACGGCGGAGCAGCTTGAGAAGGCCCTGACAGTCTTGGATCAGGTCGTCGCTGCGGTGAACATCGGCAGAGGATCCCTCACCGCCACCTACGGGCACCGCACCTCCACCGGTTCGCAGGAGCACGCGCCACTCCCCGTGGACGTCGACCTCATCGACAAAAAGGTCGCCGCCCACCGGTTCCTGATGGATCGGGCGCTCAGGATCGCCATGGAAACCGACCAGCCGCTCACCGGACGCGACCCGCACAGCCTGACGAACTACCTCTACACCCGTGCCGCCTGGATCATAGGGCAGCTCTGGGCAGACGACTTCCACCGGGCCTTGCTCACTCACACGGAAGGCCTCGACAACGCCAGGGTGCGCCGTGAACCGAAGGTGTTCGCGGGCAGGTGCGCCGAATGCGACACCGATTTGTACGCGGTGAAGGGCCAACCCGAAGCACGCTGCCAAACATGCGGGGCAACCTACGAAGTGCTCGCGTGGCGATCCTTTGCGAAAACCATCTTCGGCAACTACGTCGGCACGCCGGCTGACCTCAGCCGGAAACTCTCCACGCCGGAGTACGGCATCGAAGTCAGCGCTGACCGGATCCGCAAATGGGGACTCTCACGCAACGGCAACCCCGCCAAGCTTGTCCGCGCCAACCCGACACATGACGAAGACAAGAACCCCATCCCACCCGCCTACCGTCTCGACCACGTACTTGACCTCTACCACAACACGCGCCGCACACCACTCGAAGGCAGGACAGCATGAACAACGAGACGAACCGGCTTGCCCAGTTGATCGCGACCGCCGCCGACAAAGAACTCGGCACACGACCGGACGGGCAACCCAGACGCCAAGACAAAGCCGCAGCACTGGCCATCGAAGCTGAGTACCTGTTCATCAGGCGCAGCGAGCTCCCAAAGCACTACATCATGCCCTTCGTGTGTATTGGTGATGTAGAATGTATTCATGAGGGAAACGAAGTATCAGCCGGGGATGCGGTTCGGTCGTCTTGTGATTCTGGAGCGCACGGAGGGCAGGGGCAATACCCGATGGCTATGCCAGTGCGATTGCGGGAATCAGACGAAGGTCTACAGTCCCAACCTCAAGTCGCAGAGGGTTCAGAGCTGCGGGTGCCAGCGGCAGGAGCGGTGGGAGTCAAGGCGCCTGGAGCGAACGATGATGAACGGGTATGTATTCGTGAAGGCGCCGGGACACCCGCGGGCGAACCCGAACTCAGGCAGGGTACGGGAGCATATCTTGGTCATGGAGAAGACTCTCGGGCGCTACCTAGTCCCTGGCGAGGAAGTTCACCACAAGAACGCGGACAGGGCGGACAATCGACCGGAGAACTTGGAGCTGTGGAATCGGAGTCAGCCAGCGGGCGCGAGAGCCACCGACCAAGTCGAATGGGCGATGGAGATACTGCGGATGTACAAACCGGAAAGCCTGACCCGGTAAACCACCCTGCCCACTACACATCAAGTCCCGCCAAGTGCCGATGCGGAGAAGGTATCGAGTGCATTCAGATCACCGAGCACATGGGATTCAACCTTGGCAACGCTGTCAAGTACCTTTGGCGGTGTGACCTCAAGAAAGACGCCATCGAGGATTTGAAGAAAGCTAAGTGGTACATCGAGCGGGAACTAGCGAAACGGGAGGCGGAGAAAGAGCACTTGATGGACGCGCTTGTGCAGGCAATGACACCGCCTCCCGCAACTTAGTGCAAGAAGTGTTGACAAGTTGCACTGTTTTGTCCTATCCTAAATTTAGCCTGAAATATTCATACCTCAGGTGAGTGCATCGCCGTGAGGTGACGCGGGGTTCACAAGCAGCAATCCCCTCAAAAGTGCCGCACTGCCAAAAGGCTCCAACCTTGTAACGCCAGACGATGAATAGGCTGGCCAAGGGCGGGGCCTTTTGTGCGTCCCCGCGAGCGAGAGGGCACAAAATGGCCGCTGACCTTGACAAGCCGGCACTCCACCACGGACACCGCTGCGACCGTTGCGGATCCCGCGCCTACGTGCACGTCATCATCGAATACCGGGCACTCAACACCACCGGCCACCACGACGCAGGCGAACTGTACCTCTGCGCACACCACTCACGCCGACACCTTCCCGTGTTGAAAGCGTCCGGTCAGATCCGTCACCTCATAGACGACACACGATTCCTCACTGAGCACGTCAAAGACGACGGGCACGTGAACTAGACCCCTGTGGGGCGGTGAACACCTTCCCCCGCCGCTCATCGGGACGTGGTGCATGCCGTAGCGCTGCCGCCCCACAGGACACAACCACCGGAAACCCCGCGATCGGGACCGGAAAACTGAATAGCGTCCCAAGGTGTACATGAGCGCCTCGGGAGCAAGGGTCTGTAGCTCAATTGGTAGAGCGTCCGGCTGAAACCCGGAAGGTTGCTGGTTCGAATCCAGCCGTTCCCACGGACCTGCATGGAGGTCACTCCATGCAGGTATCCCAAGTACCCAAGTAAGCCTCTGCCCGGACCACGGACAAGCCTAACGGGCGGTGCGTCATTCACCGAAGCCGCAGACGTGCGGTAAATGGCAGAGCATGGCCAGTGGTGCCGAGCGACACGCCTTACGGAATGTGCACCTCGGTTGAATGGCCCGGCAGGCAGCCCACCATGCTCACCAAACGTCCCGCCCAAGTGAGCCGTTACGTAAGATCACGGACCCAAGCGCGGCGAATCACCGCAACTTATCGCCCCAGTTCAGCGGAAGCACAACAGAACGGGCACCCTTCACCCCTTGAGCAAGGAGTCGCAATGCGCAAGACCCTCATCACCATCGGAACCGTGCTGGCGGTCCTCACTGTGGCTTCCGGGCTTATTGGCATCTGGTCCGAAGAAGCCAAGTTTGGATGGACCGCCCTTGTTCTTGGTTTCGCGTCTGCAATCACTTTCATTGCAACGGTGGAATCATGACCGCGTGCAAATACGCCGCAGCAGCCGGCGCCTCCCTCCAAGCCTGGGACAAACTCAGCTCCCGCGAAGCAGCCACCCTCGCCGGCGTCGGCAAATCCACCGTCAACACCCACCGCGCCAACGCGTGCGGCTGCGACAAGGCCCAGGCCGAGACGGTTAGCGGCGAATCCGAAACGCACAACGCAGACGGAACCTCCAACTACGTACGCTATTCCCAACAACCGTGGGGATTCGAGGACTACCGCGAGTTCATCCGCAGCGTAGGCCAAGACCCTGACAAGGTCACCTTCACCTGGGGCTGGACATCCAACCCTGGCGGCGGGTTCTGGAACAAGCTCAACAACGTCCGCCCTATCACTGAAGGCAAAGACGGCGAACCATCATGGCCTGTCATCCAGCAAGCCGCGCCTGTCACCGTCAGCCTCAACACCACGCCAGTCAAACCGCCGCGTGACATGAAGTTAGCCCTCAAAGGCGCTGACACGCAGATCGGATACAGGCTCCTGCCTGACGGAACAATGGACCCGTTCCATGACGCCGCCGCGATGGAATGCTTTGTGCAAGCAGCCCTGCAATATCAGCCTGACAAGATCCAAATCCTTGGTGACTTCCTGGACCTCGCAAGTCAGGGCAGGTTCGCTCAGGAAGCAGCTTTCGCGAACACCACACAGGCAGCACTTGACACGGGACATGAGTTCCTTGCCAAGCTCCGAGCCGCCGCGCCCGATGCCAAGATCATCGTCATTGAAGGCAACCACGACAAGCGGATGCAGAACTTCATCGAAGCCAACGCCATCGCAGCGTTCGGCCTCAAACGTGCCGGCCTCCCCGAATCCTGGCCCGTCATGTCCCTGCCCTACCTGCTGCGCCTAGACGACCTCAACATCCAATACGTTGACGCCTACCCCGCAGCAACCGACTGGGACAACGACACAACCCGCAACATCCACGGAACCAAAGCCAACAGCAAAGGCTCCACCACGTCCCAGTACGTGCACGAACACCCGCACCTCAACACATGGGCAGGGCACACTCACCGCACCGAAATCACCTACCACTCAGTGATCGGTGCCCGTGGTGAAGCAATCGAATCCTACAGTGCTAACCCCGGCTGCCTATGCCGCACTGACGGCGCAGTCCCATACGTACACGGCGCCATCAGCGCAGACGGTCGAGCAGCGAGGATCGTTGAGAACTGGCAACAAGGGTTCGGACTCGCCTACTACAACGACACTGAGTCATGGCCGTTCGTTTACCGCATCCGTGACGGTGTGGCGCTCATGGGCGGCATGGAGCTTAGGGCGGCATGACTAACGTGGAGGTAGCGGTGAAGGTTTGCGCAAACTGCCCCAACCCAGCCCACGCACAAGGCCTTTGCAGCAAGCACTACCGGGCCATGTTGAGGGCTAAGAAGTTAGCCTCGAACGTGGTTTGTCAAGTTGAGGAATGCGGCCGGGCGGTCCAAGCGCGCGGCCTTTGTCTCATGCACTACAAGCGCAAGCTGAATAACGGGACAACCAACCGCCTAGACCGAGGCCTCGGGCCTTCCACCATCCTCCCAGGCTTCTTTAGGACCAGGGCGAACGGTGGCTACATCAGGCTAGCGAACTACAACCACCCAAGCGGAAAAGTCATCAGGGTCATGGAACACCGCGCCGTCATGGAAGTTCACTTAGGCCGTGCGCTGCTTCCTGAAGAAAACGTTCACCATATCAATGGCGTGCGCGACGACAACCGCATCGAGAACCTCGAACTCTGGTCTTCTTCTCAGCCATCGGGACAGCGGATAGCTGACAAGCTCGCATGGGCGAGGGAAATCATCGCTCTCTACGGTTCTGACACATGAGACGCCCGTTGTTCTATTACCGGCCCCGGCGCTGGCTCCGCACATGGGGTATAACCAAACCCGGCAAATAGCGGCAATGGTTATTTGACAAAGGGGGGCGTATGGCTGTCCTGCTTACCCTCCATGCCGAAGTAGCAGCGCACGGGGTTTGGTGCCCCAACTGCGCGGCCCCGACCGCTACCACGTTCAAGCTCTACACCCTGTGCGAACTGGGCGTCTTCCCGCCCACCACGCGCACGAGGTGCCACCGATGCAAGGCGGCGTCATGATCACTGGTCAGGTTGGTTTAGTCCGTAAGTCACGGCACCCCGTCTCACGCATCATCGAATGGGTGACACGCTGCGACACCTCCCACGTAATCATCGCCACATCCGAAGTCCAGTGCATCAGCGCCGAACCCGGTGGCACACGCCGACGCCTGATCAGCGACTACCCCAACATCACATGGTCACGGTACACACTGACCGACAGGCAAGCGCACCTCATCGCCGGTATCGCCGAATACACTATCGGCGTCCGCTACGACTACCTCGCTTGCGCAGCCCACGCCATCGCAGCCATCACCCGCATCGACACGCCACCGAGGGTGCAGCGGTGGCTCGCGAACCGGGCACCCACAACCTGCTCCGCCCTCGCCCAAACAGCCATCACCGCCGCAGGCCTCAAAGCCCCCGCGCCATGGCTACCCACCCCCAAAGACTGGGCGCTGTTCTACCAAGCACGAGGGTGGAACCCCACCTAACCCACGCCGAGCGCATCCAGGAGGTGCCAGTTGGCGACCCAACGACAACCCGCACTCTCTGACACTGACAAGGCGTACATCCGTGAAGCCTACGAACGCGGCGAATCCCACCGGGACATCGCAGCGCACCTCGACCGGCCCAAGTCCACGGTAGGGCGGTGGATGTCCCGCAATGGTATGCGGTACGACTCCACCAACCAGAAAGCCGCGATCGAAAAGAACGTCCTCACCGCGCAGGAACGCATCAGCAACCTCCGCCTAGAGGTCATTGGTATCGCTGAGCATGACGCGCAGGAGATACGCGAAGTACAGCGCGGCGAGAAGAAATGGAAGACCGTCCTAAGAGCCATGGCAGGCGCGGAAGAAGTCCGGGAACTCGACTTCATCCCCCCGAACGACAAACGCTCCAACGCCTCATCCCTGGCCTCCCACGCAGGCACCATCGCCCGCCTCGCACCCAAGGAAGACGGCAACCAGACCGCCGAAGTTGACTCCGTCATGGACAAGCTCATCAACGGCCTCGCCAGCGCGTTCGACGCCAAGGTGGACGGAGCCCAAGAATGACCGCGCCCCTGTCCCAAAAGCAGATCAACTCCATCGTCCGGTCCACCCAAATCGTGGACGACCTACCCCCGGTGAAGATCAGCCTATGGGTCGGCGCCGTCAGTGCCGGTAAAACCATCGCCTCCCTGTTCGCGTTCCTCATCGCGATCAAGAAGACCGAAGGCACCGGCCTTATCGTCATCATCGGCAAGACCCTGCAAACCATTGAGCGGAACATCCTCGAACCGCTCATGGACGCACGCCTGTACGGGCTCGCTGCCGGCGCGATACAACACACCAAGGGTTCCGGTGTCGCGATCATCCTCGGGAAGACCGTGCACCTTGTGGGCGCGAACGACGCCCGCTCCGAGGAAAAGATCCGCGGCTCCACGATTGAGCTCGCGTACGTGGATGAAGCGACGCTGCTGCCAAGGGGTAAGGACAACACGACGGGGTTCTGGGAGATGCTTGTCTCCCGTCTCCGCACGCCAAACCCGCCACGCCTGCTCGCAACCACGAACCCAGGGTCCACACGTCACTGGCTGCGTACCGAGTGGATCCTGCAAGCCCGCAAGAAGAACATGCAAGTCTTCCACTTCACCATGGACGACAACCCATCGTTGACCGCGGACTACATGCGTGACATGAAAGCGTCCTACAGTGGCGTGTTCTACGACCGCATGATCAAAGGCGAATGGACGAACGCTGAGGGCGCGATCTACGACATGTGGACCGCTGATACGCACATCGTCCCGTACGACCAGCTACCCAGGATGCAGCGCATCCTCGGGCTCGGGATCGACTATGGAACCACGAACGCCACCTCCGCGATCCTGCTGGGCCTCGGTGAGGACTACCGGTTGTACGCGATCGATGAGTGGCGGCATGACTCCAAAGCGGATCAGATCAACTTGACCAACGCCGCGATCGTGGAAGGCATCACCAAGTGGCTTGACGGGCTCATGCTGCCTGACGGTATGCGTCCGATGCCGGAGTGGTTGATCCATGACCCGTCCGCAGCTTCACTGCGTGTGGAGATGGCGTCACAGGGCATCGTGAACATGTTCCCCGCTAACAACGAGGTGCTGTACGGCATCCAAACCGTCGCGTCAGTCCTTGACAACGGCAGGTTGCGGGTGTCGGACAAGTGCACGGGCCTCATCGGTGAAATGTCAGAGTACGCCTGGGATCCGAAAGCAACGGAGAACGGCGAGGACAAGCCGCTCAAGGTCAACGACCACTCCGTGGATGCGCTCCGTTACGTGGTCACGTCCACGGAAACGAACTGGCGCCCATACCTCAACCACCCGGCAACATAGGAGAAACCATGATCGACGCATCAGAAGCCGCTCAGCTCCGCAAGCGGTGTCTTGAACTTGCCCTTGACAGCTCTCGCAACGGCTCAAGCTTTGACGTCGTCCTTGGGACAGCGAAGAAGTTCGAGGACTACGTTCTCCGCGGCGAAGTGCCCACTAACTAGCGCCCGTCAAGCCATGGCTTACGGTCAGGGCATAACGTCTCAACGGCTGCGGTGACGATCGTCTTCGCCTCATCAGGCCGGAACCCGGCATCAGCCCACGCCTGGGTCGTCTCCGCAGCAGTGTCCTTCGACGCGCACACATCACGCCCAATATCCACAAGGCCCTTGTAATCGCCACCATCAGGCGCACGCACGGACCCCTTGACACGGTCAACGAACCCCGCCTCGCCCGTGCTCGCGGAACACCCGGCCACGAGCACCAACACCGTGACCACCCCCACAAGTTTCCTCATCCTCGCATGATACCAAGGAGGGCCATCAATGGCTTTGCCCGTCAACGGCGCCGAGTGGCCCCCACGCAACGTCGCACACATCCACGAAGACTACGCAATCTGGTCAGCGTGGTACGCGAACGACATCAACATGCTCCGCACCGCCTACTCCACGAACGGAACCCCCGGCCCAGCCGGTGTACGCCGTGGCCTGCTCAACCGGGTCGCTGACTGGTTCTGGACCCCGAAGGGCAGCGACGGGGAAGCCGGCGTCACGAAACTGCATGTGCCGCTCGCGTCGGACCTGTGCCAAGTGTCCGCTGACCTGCTCTACTCCGAGCCGCCCACGTTCACCGTGGAAGACAGCAAAGGTAAGAACGCCAAGGTTCAGGAACGTCTTGACCTGATCACCGGTGCAGGGTTCGACCAGACCCTCGTAGCTTCGGCTGAGGTCGCCGCCGCGCTTGGCGGTTCGTACCTCCGCGCAACATGGGATGACAGCCTCTACAAGCACGTGTTCCTCACGAAGGTAGACGCCGACGGGGCGCTCCCCATGTTCCGGTACGGCAGGCTGGTTGAGGTCACGTTCTGGCGTGTCGTGGACGTTGAAGGAACCGTGTTCACGCGCCACCTCGAACACCACTCCCTGGATAGCTTCGGTATCGGCATCATCGAACAAGCCTTGTACAAGGGTTCAGCGACGGACATCGGCGTGCGTGTCCCATTGGAAGAAGCAGAATCCACGAAGCACCTCGCCACGGTCGTGGATGCCAACTCGGTCATCAGCACCCAAACCCCCGGCCTCGCCGTCGAGTACGTCCCGAACATGACCCCGAACCGGAAATGGCGCACCGACCCGCACGGCGCCTACCTCGGACGCAGCGACCTTGACGGCATCGAATCATTCCTCGACGCCCTTGACCGCGTGTACTCGTCATTGATGCGGGAACTTGAACTCGGCAAAGCCCGCCTCGTCGTCCCGTCCTACATGATGAACGACCTCGGCCCCGGTAAGGGCGCCGCGTTCGACAACGACCGGGCGATCATCGCCGAAGTCCTCGCCTCCCCCGGCGCTTCCACCGACTCGAAACTCGCGATCGAGAAAGTCCAGTTCGACATCCGCGTCAGCGAACACCTCGAAATGGCAGCCGCGCTACTCGCGGTCATCATCCGCACAGCCGGGTACAGCTCGCAGACATTCGGTGAGAAGGACGCCGCAGGCGGGGATAAGACCGCGACTGAGGTGACCGCGAAGGAACGCCGCTCATACCTGACAAGGGACCGGAAGATCCGAGCCGCCACCCCAGCACTGGAACGCATCCTATTCAAAGCCCTCGACATGGACTCGAAACTGTTCGGCACGCGCCTTGTAGCTGCGCCGGTGACGGTCGCGTTCGCCGACGCGGTACAAACCCCGCTCGAAGCGTTGGCCGCGACCGTGAACCTGCTCAAGCAGGCCGAGTCCGCGTCCATCGAAACCCGGTTGCTGATCCTCCACCCGGACTGGGATGAGAAGCAGATCGAGATTGAGGCCGGCAAGATCCAGAAGGAAACGTCCATGTTTCCCGACCCGGCAACGTTCGGAACGGTGGTAGACAATGGCGCAACCCCAGCCGGAACCGGTGGACAGCCTACCGGTAACGATCGAGGTAGCAACAGCGACACTGGTCAGCAAGTACAACCAAGCTGAACAGGAACTCATCGCCGGGTCCGCGGCAATCATCGCCAAACACCTCGGGGATGAATCACCGCAAGCCCAACGGTCCCTGTATGCCGCGTTACATGCCCTCGCACGTAGCATCGCTACCCGGCTTGGGTTGGAGGTTGGTGCACTGTCCCAGGGTGTCGCTGTTGAGGCGGCACGCCGGGGCAGTACCGCCGCGCTCCGTGAAGTGCGTGAAGCCCTCACGGATCACCCAGCACTGAGAGAACGCTACACCCGCTCCACTGTCACGCAGATCACCCCGCACGGCCTCAACGCAGCCCAGCACATCGCACGCGACCTCACGGACAGGCTGACCGCAGCTAACCAGCGCATCAACCGGTTCAGTGCTGACGCTTACCAAGCCGCGACCGCGAAGGCTGCTATTGGCATGGTCGTTGGCGGCACCCCGCAGCAAGCCCAGCGCGAAGCGTGGCGGGAGCTCGCTGACGGTGGCGTGACCGGGTTCCGTGACAGCGCGGGCCGTGACTGGACCCTCTCCACCTACGCGGAAATGGCGACACGCACCGCAGCCATCCGGGCGTATAACGAATCCCACCAAGACCGTATGACCTCCCTCGGTATCCAGTACTGGACCGTTGCCCCTACCGGGTTCCCTTGCAAACTGTGCCTCCCGTGGGAGGGGCGGATCTTGTCCCGTAAAGGGGCTGGCAGGTACACGGAGGACGATGCGACCGGTAAGGGACGTGTCGCGTTCCAGGTTGCCGGGACGGTGGAGGAAGCACGCCTTGCCGGGTTGCAGCATCCGAACTGTAAGCACACGTTGATCGCGTACTTCCCCGGCGTCACCCAGCTACTCACGCGCACGCCGGATGAGATCGCTGAGGCGACGGAGCGGTTCAAGGAAACCCAGCGGCTACGGCACCTTGAGCGGTTGGTGCGCGCTGCGAAGACCGCCGAAGCCGCCGCCTTGACTGACACGGACAGGGCAGCAGCCCGCCGCCGAGCCCGCGAGATACAGGCACGTATCCGCAACTTCACCGCTGAGACCGGCCTACTGCGCCGCCCCAAGCGCGAACAGATACCCGATACCCGCAGTACCAAGTAACGATTGCCCAGGAGGCTCCCGCAATGAGCGACCCGATTACCCCCGCATCCGCCCCGGCTGCCGAGCAGCAGCCCGCACCCGCAACACCTCCCGCACCGCCCACCAACGCGCCAGAGGCCACCCCGCCCGCAGCGCCGGCGCAGCCCGAGGCGAAGACCTACGACGAAGCGTTCGTTGCCAACCTCCGCGCCGAAGCGCAGAAGGAAAAGGACGCCGAAGCCGCCAAGGTCAAAGCAGCCCTCAAAGCTCTCGGCATCAACGACGAAACTGAGGACCCCCTCAAAGCAGCGCAGGACGCCGCAACCCAGTCCGCGACCGAACGGGACGCCGCACGCGCAGCAGCCCGCGACACGTCCGCCGAACTCATCGTCTGGCGCAACGCCGCAGCCCTCGGAGTGGACCCCGCAGCAGTCACAGACTCCCGCGCCTTCGAACGCGCCATCAAAGACCTCGACCCCGCAGACCCGAACTTCGGGAACGCAGTCAAGGAAGCGGCCACCAAAGCCGCCGAAAACAACCCCAAGCTCAAGGCAGCCGCACCGGCTCCCGGCGCTGGTGGGGCCGATTTTGCCGGTGGAACCGGGGAAACAGTCGGCATTGACGCGCAAATCGCAGCAGCCGTAAAGGCAGGCGACCACGCGCAAGCTATCAAGCTCAAGCGCCTCAAGGCATACAACAACTAAGCCCCTAAGAAGGAGCCCGCATGTCCGGCATCACCGGTATCGGTACCACATTCAACCTCCCCAACTACCACGGCGAACTGTTCGCCCTGACCCCCGACGAGACGCCGTTCCTGTCCGCCATTGGTGGGCTGACCGGTGGCGGTCAGACCAGCTCTGTTGAGTTCGAATGGCAGACCTACGACCTGCGCGACCCGAACCAGCAGACCCGAGTCCGCGTTGAAGGTGCCACCGCACCCGGCGCTGAGGGCCGTGTACGGTCGAACGTCCGCAACGTCGCGCAGATCCACCAGGAAAAGGTGTCTGTTTCGTACACGAAGCAGGCCACGTCCGGTCAGGTCGCCACGCCCAGCGCCGCACCGTACCGCGGCGTTGACGGGTCCAACCCGATCAGCAACGAACTTGACTGGCAGGTTCAGCAGGCCATCAAGTCCATCGCCCTGGACGTGAACTGGTCGTTCATCAACGGCAAGTACTCCAACCCGACCACGAACGCCACCCCGCGCCAGACCCGCGGCCTGCTTGAGGCGATCGTGACGAACAAGACGGACAAGTCCGGGGTGTCCTACACGGGTGCCACGTCCGCGACGGACACCATCACCGTGACCCACGCCCTGTCCAACGGTGACAAGGTCGTGTTCGACAACACCGACGTCGCCACGGGCATCGTCGCGGGTCGCGTGTACTACGTCGTGAACGTCTCCACCACGGTTTCGTTCAAGGTCGCGCTGACCACTGGCGGTACCCCGATCACCCTCGGCACCGCCTCGAACATCGCCCTGCACCGCCCGTCCACCACGGCCCTGGCTGTGGATGATGTCAACACGTTCGTGCAGGGCATCTACGACAACGGTGGCCTCAACGGCATGCCGATGCTTCTGGTGAACTCGACCCAGAAGCTCGCCATCACCAAGGCCTACGCTTCCGCTTACGGTCAGGCCCACGGCCTGATCAACGCCGGCGAGCGTGTCGCTGGTGTCGCGGTTGACCGGATCGTCACCGACTTCGGCGACTTCGGCCTGATGCTGGAACGCAACATGCCGCAGGACGCCATCGCCGCTGTGACCATGGGCCAGCTCCGCCCGGTGTTCCTGAACACCCCCGGCAAGGGCGTGTTCTTCGAGGAAGCCCTCGCCAAGACCGGCGCATCCGATGATGTGCAGATCTACGGCGAAATCGGCCTCGAATACGGTTCCGAGCGTTCCCACGGCCTGCTCAAGGGCCTCAAGGTCTAGCACCCTCCCGGAGGGGCAGTAACTAAATGGTTGCTGCCCCTCCCGCCCCGTTGGAAGGCGGCACACATTGGTTCTGGTTTATGCAGACGCAGCCGCCCTGACGGCTTGGACGGGTCAGGCACCGCCAGCGAACGCTGCCCAGTTGCTTCGCTCCGCGTCGATGCTGATCACGACCGCCACGGTCGCATCGGTGTATGGCGTGGACGATGCCGGGTTGCCGTCTGACGCGAAGGTGTTGGAGGCGTTCAAGGATGCCACGTGCGCGCAGGTTGCGTATTGGGTTGGCGCGGGCGTGGACCCTGCCGCTGGTGGTATCAGCACCAAGGCGCCGGTCCGGGGCAAAGGCCTCGGCTCGGGCAGGGTGGAGTATGACACGGCAGTATCTGGCTCGGTAACCGCTTTCCAAGCGAAACGCGCCGCAGCCGCCACCCTCTGCTCTGAGGCGTTCATAATCCTCCACCAAGCAGGCATCACACCCTCAGGGGTACAGCATGGGTGACCTTGACGACTTCTACGTGCACACCCTCAGCGTCCAAACCCTCACCGGTCACGGCGCCCTCGGTGACGTGTACGCCGCACCCGTGGACGTTCCTGGGTGGTTGGAAGACAAGCGCCGCATCGTCAGGGACAAGAACGGGCAAGAGGTCGTCTCGTCCTCCATGTTCGCCTGCGACAACGCACACCTGCCAAAGTTCACCCCCGACTCGAAGGTCACCATTGACGGGCGCGCGGCGTTCGTCATCGGCGTCGCTAACTACACATCAGGCGCACTCGACCTCCCGGACCACCTCGAAATCGACCTGACCTAGGGGGCCGCATGTCGATCGACTGGTCATTCCACCTGGACTTGGACAAAGTCGCAGAAGCCGCGAAGATCGCAGCGCCACAAGCCGCAGCCAAGGGCATGGAACACATCCGAGGCGTCGCAGCACCACTCACGCCCGAGGAAACCGGCCGGCTCGTCGGATCCGCCACGGTCACCGTGAACGGCGACGAAGCGACCATCACCTACGACGGACCCTACGCCCGCAGGCAACACGAAGAACTCACGTGGCGGCACGAAAAGGGCCAAGCGAAGTACCTCGAACAGCCCATGCACACTGAGAAACCCGTGGTCATGGATATCATCGCCCACGAAGTGAGGAAAGCCCTGTGAGCTTCACAACCGACTTCCTCACTGGCGTCGCCCAACAGTTACACGACGCGGGCATAGGCACATACCGTCCCACCACCGCGTACCTCACAGGGGAAACCGGGATCGTGTTCAAGGACATGCCCACCGCACCTGACCGGGTTCTTGTCCTCAACACCTACTCCCCTGGCGCTGACGACAACCCCGACGTGCCCGTGTCCCTCATCGCCCTACAGGTGCGCGTGCGCGGGAACCCCGGCCAGCCCCTCGACCCAGACGGGATCCGCGACCAGGTTTACAACCTGCTCCACGGCTTGGAGCACCACACCTACGGCACCTGCCACGCCAATCAGATCCTCCACCAAAGCACCATCCCGAACGGCAAAGACGACTCCAAACGGTGGGAAGTGTCCATCAACTTCTACGCCGACGTTGACCTGCCACCCACCCTGAACCGACCAGCCCCATAGGAGCACCAATTGTCCAACGACCTCGCCCGGAAATACCGGGTAGACGTATCCACTGACGGCATCACTTGGGTGCAGATCAACGGCGTCAACGACTTCAACCCCAACGTCGCGAACAACGACCAGGACGCCTCCGCGTATGACACGGACGGCTGGTCAGTTTCCGAAACCACGATGAAGTCCTGGACCGCCACTGTGAAAGCCCTCGTGCGTCGCACCGCTGGTGTCCTTGACGCCGGCTTGTCCCTGTGCAAGGCGACTCAGCTTGTGTTCGGTGACGCTCAGCGCCTGTATGTGCGCTGGTACCTGCGTGACACGGGCAAGGAAGCTTTGCAGGGCCGCGCGATCGTGTCCTACAACCGTTCCAAGACCGGCGTTGCTGACCTTGATGAGGTCACTGTCGAGTTCAAGGGCGACGGTGCACTCGCGGCTGTCGCCGATGTCGCAGTGACCGCACCCGTTCCGCAGCTTGTTTCCGCGACCCCTTCGGGTGCTGCGCAGAACGCTCTTGTGACGATCACGGGCGCGTACTTCACGGGCGTTACCGGCGCGACTGGTGTGAAGTTCGGGGCGACCAACGCGACCAACTACAGCATCGTGTCCGACGCGGTCATTGTCGCTACCGTACCCGCTGGTACTGCCGGCGCGGCGAACATCACCGTCACCAACGGCACCGGCGTATCCGCTGCCCTGCCATACACCCGCGGCAGCTAAGCCGCCCTTTGATCGCGGCCCCACCTGTGCATACCAACCGGGTGGGGCCGCACCCATGAGCCCACCAAACTTTTCCATGAGCAGGAGCACCCTTTGTCTTTCCGCGACTTCACCGACATCGTTGGCCCCATCGTCCTCCCCATCAAGGGGAAGCGGTACACCCTCCCAACCCTGACCATTGAGCAGGGCATCCACCTCCACAAGGTCATGAACCCAGAATCCGAAGAGTCCATGACGGACCCGGAGTTCTACGCATTCCTGCTCGGCGCCGCATTCGATGAGATGACCGCCGACGCTGTCAGCCCCGAGGTCATCGCCCGCGCCGCGTTCGTCGCACTCGCTGACTGGCAGTCCGGTCGGCCCGCCGCGGAACTGATCTGGGAGCAGGGCATCGACCCAAAAGCCCTACAGGCAGCGGTGGAAGTAGCCGAGGCTTTGACCTCGAAAGCTACGGCAGAGGCAGCAAAGACCCCCTCACCGGCGCCTACGAATACTACGAAATCCCGGAAGAAGTAAACACCAACGCCCCCACGTGGGACGCGGTCCTCTCCAAGTGGGATCTGGTCGATTACTCCTTCAACCGGTACCTCGGCATCGACCTTCACGAGGTCATGCAGACCCGGTCATGGGGATGGTTCGTGCGGCGACTGTCCGGGCTACTAACCGATGACACGACCCTGATTTGTCGCGTCTACCACCAACCAACCCAGGAAGAGGCGCCCGGTGTCTGAGTCAACGAATGTCGGCACGATTGTTGGCAAGCTCAAGATCGATTCGTCGGACTGGAACCGGGAACTCGCGCAAGCCGAAACGAAAGCCCACTCCCTGGGCAGGGCTAACCCGAAGATCCGCATTGAGACGACCGGCACGAAGCAGGCCGTCGCTGAGCTCGCAGCCGTGGAGGTCGCGGAGAATCGCATCACCGCTTCGTCCGCTGCCCTCGCCCGCATGCGTGAGCAGTCCCGTGCTGTCATCATCGGGCAGGCGTTGGCTGAGAAGGAATCCATCAAACCCAAGATGGACTTCACCGAGTGGACGCAGCGTTCCACCGAAGCCACAAAAAGCGACACTGGCGCCAAAGAAAAAAACGCGGACTCGAACCGCAAGGTAGACAACACCGCTAAACAAGCTGGCGGGTCCATCCACCTCCTGTACTCCGCCCTTGCGATGCTCGCCCCCGCAGCCGTCCCCATCGCCGGGGTGGCCGTCGCCGGCGCCGCAGCCCTTGGCGCCCTAGGCGTGGCTGGTGTCCTCGCTGTCGTTGGTATCAACGAGGAAATGAAAAAGGGCAGCCCGCTCGGCAACCAGTACGCCGCTGGTGTTGAGCAGATCAAAGACCAGTTCAAGGGACTCGCCGCCACCTCTGCTGAGGGTACGCTGTCCGGGTTCAACCGGTCAGCTAACACCCTGAACACGTACATGCCGTCGCTGAACCGGCAAATGGGCGATTTCTCCCGTGTCACGGGCAACGTCGCAGCCAACGGCCTGACGGGCATGCTCGGCATGTTCACTACCCTTGACCCGGTCATGCGGGGCTTCGCCGGGTACCTCGGCGACCTGTCCGCTCGGTTCGCGACAATCGGGCAAAGCAACGGGCTCCGCTCCTTCGGTGACTACGCTCTCGCTGTCATGCCGCAGGTCATGGCAACCATAGAAGCTCTGGTGCGTGGAGCCGGGAACCTGATCGCCGCTCTCGCCCCCCTGGGTAGCGTTGGCCTGACAACCCTCAAGGTCATCGGCGACATCCTCGACGGGATCCCCACAGAAGTTCTCACACTGCTGGTGTCCGGTGCGCTTGGCGCCTACGCCGCGTTCGCTACATGGTCAGCGCTCATCCCCATCATCCAGTCGTTCGGGCTCATGCTGAACATGTCCCTCGGACCCATCGGCCTTGTGGTCGCTGGTGTTGGTGCGCTCATCGGCGTGATGGTCGGTTCGGCTGCCTCCACGAAGGACGCCACCGCGGCGACCATGGGTTACACGGCAGCGTTGCAGCGTGACAATGGCATCATCGCGGAGAACGTCCGCTCCCACACGGCGGAACAGATCGCCAAGTCAAACGCTGCCGACTCGGCTAAGAAGCTCGGCATCAGCTTGGAAACTCTCACCCAGGCGGCGCTTGGGAACAAGGACGCTCAGAACCAGGTCAACAAGGTTCTGGATGATTATGACCGGGCTGCGAAGGACTCGAAGAGCGTCACCGAGGAAATGGGTGGCGTGAACGTTGCCCAGATGCGCATCAATAAGGATGTGCAGGCGTCGGTTAAGTCCGTGCGTGAGGAAATCGGCAACCAGAATAGTGCTCTCAACGAAGCTGTTGAGTTTGAGCGGCGGTTCAACGAGGCGAAGGGCCAGACTGGTACGACGCTTGATGCACAGTCCGGGAAGCTTTCCGCCCTTGCTGGCATGTACGGCACGAGCGTTTCTGCCCTGGCTGGGGCTGAGGAAGCCGAGCGGAAGACCGCTGACCAGTTGGCGCTCACCACGTTGCAGATGCAGCTACAGAACGACGCTGGCGGGCTGCTGAAAATGCAGCTGGATCTTCTGTCCGGCAAGACGATTTCGTTTGAGCAGGCGCAGAACTCATTCGAGAAGCAGCTCATTTCATCCACGGACGCCATGAACAGCGCCAAAGCTGCGGTAGACGCTAACGGTAACTCGTTGGCGGCTAACGCTGTGGTGTTGGATGGGAACAGCAAGGCAGCGGTTGATAACCGTGGCCGGCTGCTTGAGCTGGTGAACTCTGCGCAGCTTTCCGCTGAGGCTTATGGGACTATGACCGGCAGCACTGAGGAAGCCCGTCGGAAGCTCATCGACCAGCGCCAAGCGATCATCGACAACGCCGCGGCGAACGGCATGAACAAGGACGCCGTTATCAGGTACATCGATTCGGTTATGAAGATCCCTGCCAGTGTGCCGCCGACGAAAATCGATGTGGAAACCGCTGCTGCTGCGGCGAAAATCCAATACATCAAAGATGCGCTTGCGGGCTTGGATGGGCGCCGCGCTACCGCGTACGTGGACACTATCCAAAGGAACTATAGCGAAAGCTCCACGTCCGGCACTGCCCCCGGAGCAGGGAATATCGCTTCGGCGTTCGAGCATGGCGGCATGGTGAACTACCTCGCTACTGGCGGGTTCCCACAGTTCAAACCTGTTGGGACTGATACTGTCCCGGCGATGCTCACCCCAGGAGAGATTGTCATCAAGAAATCTTCCGTGGATTCGATCGGCGCCGGCAAGCTGCTGAACGCGAACGAAACCGGAAGGCTGCCCGAGTCCGGCACCACCATCAATGTCTACGACACGAGCGGCAGCCCGATAGCCACCGCGTACAACACCGCCCGTGTCCTCGCCGCACGTGCAGTCTAAGGAGGACGGGTGCCTTACCCAAGCCCAATAACGTACCCGTCCCGGCTCCTGTACCCAGGAGTCACAGACCGTGAGTTCAGCCTGTCCCCTATCGCCATCGGCGACCTGCTACTCAACGCGATCGACGACAACGGCACACGGTGGGTTGTCCAGAAATTCGAGGGCTGGGGAAGCCCCGCGTCCAGTGCACAGTTCACGCAACGGGCGCGGGGCCACGGCTCCACCGCATCCGAGGCGTTCTACCTGGACCGGGTCATGGTCATCGAAGGCCTCATCCTGACAGAAGCCCCCGAGCTCCTGTCAGCGGCAATTGACTTGCTCAACGCGTCCGTGACACTGGAACAGTTCACGATGATCGTCTCCGAAACAGGGTACGTCCGTCACACCCTCGCGCAACGGCAGGGCGAAGTGCTCATCACCCGGTTCAACAACCGGCAGGCCCGGTTCAGCATCCAGGTTGTTGCTACGGACCCTCGGAAGTTCGGCGAACTGATCAGTAAATCAACGCCGTTGCCCTCGTCGTCTGGCGGTGCAACGTACCCGCTGACGTACCCGAAGACATACACGGGCGTGTCCGAAACTGGTGTCATCCAGCTAACGAACACGGGCAACACCCAAGCGCCGGTGTGGCTCCGTGTTGACGGGCCTGTCCCCGCGGGCGGGTGGACTGTCACGCACGTGGGTAAGAAGCAGTCGCTCACGTTCGCGACGTCCCTCGCGTTGACCAGTGGCGAGTTCATCACCGTGGACATGGACCGCCGCGAAGTGCTCGCCCAAGGGCAAGCGGCACGCGCCGGTTACGTGACCTCACGCGGCTGGTTCTCCCTTGACCCTGGCGTGAATGACATTGCTTTCAGCGCAGCGAATTACAGCGCCGCGGCGCAACTGACCGTGACTACCAAACCTGCGTGGTCCTAGGAGCCTTTGATGACTATTACTTGCCAGCCGATGGACGCCACTGCGGGGTCCCCAACATATTCGGCTTCGAACGAACGACAAGCGGACGCTGCGCTGTATGGTGGTGGGTCCGGTTTGGCGTTGGGTGCCCGGTCGGGGTTCCGCCCCGGCGCGGGGAACGTCCTGTCTGTCACGTCAACCACTTGGACTCTCACCCCTGGCGCGGCGATCATCACGCCCGGCGCGGCGACGGCGCAGGGTTCTTACCGGTGGTCTTCTGATGCGAACAGCACGGGTCCTATTACGGCGGCGGATGCTACGTACGCCCGTAAGGACATCGTTTACATTCAGGTCAATGATTCGTCCAGCGGCGACGGTTCTGGTGCTTTGACGGCGCCGGTGTCGTACCTTGCTGGTACGCCGTCCGCTTCCCCGGTTGCCCCTACCTTGCCGGCGCGGTCGTTCCTTGTGGGTACGATCACGGTTCCGCAGGCTGGTGGCGGTTCCCCTACTGTGGTGCGGAACCCGGCAGTGTTTGTTGCTGCTGGTGGTATCCAGCCAATCGCTGATCAGGCGGAGCAGGATGGGTTGACCCCGTATAAGGGTATGCGTATCCGGCGCATGGACCTCGGCTTTGATGCCGTGTACAACGGGACCCGCTGGGTTGGTGGCACTGGCACCATCGACACTTCTGGCACGGACTATTCGAGCTTCGGCGCAGGGTACGACTCCGCCCGATGGTTTGAGTCCCCTGACGGCATGGTGATGCTGACCGCGATCTTCAAGAACGCCAACGCCAACGTGACCACTGTCCCGTTTGTGAAGTACAAGGTCGGTGCCGTACCAGCGGCAATCGCACCTGTTGCCCGGATCGGTGCCGGTGTGGCCGTGGACTCTGCCCATGACGCACAGCCCCTCGGCTACATCGAGGCGAACGGTGACATTCAGTTCTCCGTGAACAGTTCTGGCACTTCAACTGGAAGCTCGTTCTTCGTTGAGTACAACGTGGTTTGGCGGTCCAAGCCGTGACGCCTCAATGGATTAGTGACCTCATCGCTGTGGCTCCCTGGTTGGGGGCCTTTTGTTTTGCCGGGTTCGTTCTCTGGAAGGTCGCGCCGACTGTTCGGAAGTGGGCGCGGTTCCTTGACCGCGTGAGTGGCGTGCCTGCGGATCCGAAGACAGGCCAACCGGAAGTGCCTGGGCTGTTTGAGCGTCTTGACCATCAAGACGCGCAGGGCGTGAAGCAGGACGAGTTGCTGGAAACGATCCGGCATGAGTTGTTCCCTAACTCGGGTAAGTCGCTTAGGGACCAGACGAACCGGCTTGAGGAAACTCTCACCGCTCATCTGGCGAACTGCCCGCCGCAGCAAACCACCATCAACGTCAACCCCGGAGGGGTGCCCCATGGCCAGACAACTCCTAACCCCTAACCCGAACATCTGGTGCCGCCCCGGCTGGTGCTTGCAGTACGTCCGGGAAACATTCGGTATCCCACGCGGCGTGCAACCCACAGCTACCGCAGGTTGGAACGCATCACCCACTCAGCACCGCGACAGGAACTTCCCTGCCGGGGTGTGGATCCCGGTGTGGTTCAGCCTCCGCAACGTCCCGGCTGGTCACGTCGCCCTCATGGCCCCCAATGGGAACGTCTATTCGACCTCGGATGACAGCAACACCCCGCACTGCCACCCGGACCTTGATGACCTCATCAACTACTACAACTACTGGGGCCAGCCGATCACGTACCTCGGATGGACTGAGGACATCGAGAACGTGACCGTCATTGACATGGGCAGCGTTATCGAGTCTGCCGGCGAAATTACAACCACCCCCACGGAAGAAGACGACATGTTTAGCGACAACGATCGGGCCATGCTCACGGCTGTTAGTGATGCGATTTTCAAGGGTGGCCAGTCCACTCACAAGAACAAGTCTCTGAACAACATGCTTGGCTCGATTTGGGATGCCATCTTTGCTGGCGGCGCGTCCATGCCCGGAGGGAAGTCCTTGTCGGACATCCTCGGCAAGGTCGCTTCCGCCCCAGTCGCGGCGGTTGACCCCGCTACTTTGGCGGCTTCCATTGCTGCGGCTATCCCGGCTGATCTTGCCCAGCAGGTAGCCGACGAGCTGGGCAAGCGCATTCAGGGTGGCGACTGATGCTGAGTCTTGATTTCTGGCTTGCTGCTGGTGAGCGCGCGGTCAAGACATTCGCTCAGGTGCTGCTCAGCTTCATGACCACGGGCGCTATCGGCATTACCAGCCTGCCATGGAACGAGATGCTGTCAGTCGCCGCCACCGCGGCGCTTGCTTCGGTCCTCACATCCATTGTTTCCGGCGTGCGTGACGGTAACCCGTCCGCGACGAACGCGGAAACCACGCCCACATCCAAGGGCAAGCACGAAGCATAACAACTGAATTTTGGAGGGGTCCGCGTGACTTTGTCTTGGGTTGCCGTAAACGCGAACACCGGTCAGATGATCGCGGACCTCCCTAACCTCACCATCTCGGGGATGTTCGGGTGCACGATGATGCGCTACGAAACACAAACCGTGGCGCTCCCCCTGGACCGGGCGCCGGAGAACTGGCGTAACGCCACCCGCCCCGGCGCCGTGTTCATCGTGTGCCTTGACGATGACGGGGCTACCCCGCTTTGGGGTGGGATGGTTCTGACCCGCGACACACAGCACACCGGCCCTGTCGAACTGACTCTCGCAACCCCGGAGGCTTACCTTGACCGCCGCTACGTTGGTGACCGGAACTACACCGCAGGCGCTCAGAACCTGATTGTGAAGGAACTCATCGAGGCGTACGTGAAAACGGGCGCCCTCAACGGGATCCCCGTGCGCGTGCAGGTCGTTGGTAGCAACGGTGTTGCTCGTGCCCGCCAGTTCAAGGACGTGGAAGACAAGACCGTGTATTCCGTCCTTGGTGACCTCGCCGGTGTCATAGGCGGACCTGAGTGGACGATGGGTTGGGAGAACGTCAACAACCTCATCACCCCCGTGTTTTACGTGGGTGACAGGATCGGGCGCTCAGCCCCTGCCGGGCTTCAACCAGCGGCCCGGTTCTACCTCCCCGGCTCTGTAACTGCCGCGAAACTGTCTGAGTCTTACACGTCGCAGCTTGGCGCTAACCGTGTCCTGGCGGTGTCCTCGGGTGTTGACGACGCCCGCCCGCAGTCCTCGTTCAAGTCGAACACCACGGACCTGCGCCCCACCTTCGAGTACCGGTGGACACCTTCCACCTCCATCACGGAAACATCCACCCTTGACGCGCACGCTGACCGGGCACTCTCCGCGATGAAAGACGGCGGGATCGGGTTGGAGCTCACCGCGAACCGGCAGGAAGCGCCCCGCCTCGGCAGGGACTGGTTCATCGGTGACGACATCGGGTTCGATCTTGTGGGGCCTGCATGGCCTGACGGGGTTTACGGTGTGGGTCGCGCGGTTGGGTGGCGCATGGACGCCGACAACATCCGACCACTCATCGACCTTACAAGCATTGGGGGTATCTAGTGCCGTCGCAGCCTGGACAGTTGGGGTCGCAGTTCACCGGTGATGACTGGATCGTTCGTAAGCTCGCCGATTTTGAGCGGATGCTGCGGGAGTATGGCCCGGCGAACATCCTTGCCACGGCTGGCATCAATGTCATCCCTGATGGGGTGCTGGTCAATGGGTTGATGCAGTTCAAACGCCCGGACGGCACCGTGGGTGTGTCTGTGGATCCTACTACGGGTACGTTCGTGGCGTATGACGCTACGGGTTCGACGCCTGTTGCCCGGTTCGGGTCACTGATTGAGACGGCGCCGACTGAGTATGGTGTTGAGGTTTTGGTTGGGTCTACGTGGGTTCGCCTGGGTAATCAGACTACGACGTGGGCTGGGGTGTCAGGGAAGCCGGCAACGTTCCCGCCTTCCGCCCACACGCATGCCGGCTCGGATGTCACTTCGGCGGTCGCGAACGCCACGAACGCGACTGAGGCCACGCACGCTGCGCAAGCTGACGGGTCCGAGTACGGGTGGACTAACAACGTCGCCGGTGGCACCTTCTACGCCCTCTGGGTGGGTAACGATGGCGGGTTCCACTTCGGCAGGAACGTGTCTTCCATCAAGTACAAGGAAAACGTCGTCACCCACGGCATCGACCCTGCCGGGGTCCTTGCGTTGCGCCCTGTTAGGTACGACCGCAAAGCCACGTACCGCTTCCCCACGGACGCGGCAGGTAACCGGCTCATCGGACCTGAGCAAAGGTTCGAGGGCGCGAAAAACGAATACGGCCTCATCGCCGAAGAAGTCGAGCAGACCCTCCCCGAAATCGTGACCCGCTATAACGGCGTCGTTGATGGTGTCCGCTATGACCTGCTGGGGGTCGCGGTGCTGTCCGTGGTGAAGGCCCAGCAAGAACAGATCGACAAACTTACCGCGGCTGCGCGGGCGCATGGATGGGATGTTTGATGGCACGCAGGAATTGGACTAACGGCGTCATCGGGAACACCCCGCTTAGCGCTGAACGGCTGAACTCGTTGGAGGACGACTTGGAAGCTGCCCTGTTGCAGCTCGCCCGGACCCCGGAAGCGTTGTTCAGCGGCTCCGTGGTGTTGAACGGTGACGGCGCCCCAACGTCGGCGCAGGTGGTGTGGCCGGACGGGTCCATGGGCGTCTACGCCGGAACAGCCTCAGTTACTTGGCCGGGCGCGATCAACTCCTACACCATCACCAAAGCTGGGGTGCCTTTCCTGACGTTCGCCCAACCCATGGTCACCCGCAACGCATCCGGGGACATCACCAACCGCCCCGCCATCACCGTAACGGAAGGCTAACCCAATGGGTATCCTCGACTTCGACCGAGTGCCAGACAAAGCACTCCCAGACCGCCTCCAAGACGCAGCCCTTAATGCCTCCTACGCTCCCGCTGTTGTTGCAACACCAGCGAAATACGCCGGGCTTGACATCACCGGGGTCAACGACTCTAGTGCAGCGCTGCAAGCGTGGTTGAATGACATTCCTGATGGCGGCACTGGGGTATTGCCACCATACGATTATCGCGCAGCCGGGCTTGTGGTTACTGGCAAAAGTATTCACCTGAAAATGCGCGGCGCCAACTTGATCCAGGCATCCAACGACACCATCTTTCGGTTTCGCGGAGGTTGGGGGTCAACGAATGCAGTCTCAGCAAATGTGGTCGTGAATCGGCAAGTCAATGATCTGTTTCGTGACCAGACGAAGCTGAGCTTTGTCACTGCGCCAGGGTGGGCTGCCGGCGACACCATCCGCGTGTTCTCTGATGACATCATCCCTGGGGCTCGTCCTGGGAGTGGCGGACTTGAATCGCGGACTGGCGAGTTTGCCACCGTGTTCGAGGTATCCGGAAACGATGTCTTCCTGTCTGGCACACTCCGTGACAGTTACAACACCAACATGCGGGCGGCGAAGCTAAACGGTGACACAATCACCATCGAGGGGTTCGAAGCTGAAACCCCCGACTCCGGGATGGCGACGTGGACCGGGGCGATGATGGACATACAGGCGGCACTCAGGCCGGTAATTAACGGATTCAAGATCCGCCAAGGCTGTGCTATGGGCGCCCTATTCCAGGGATGCATGAGTTACGAAATCCGAGGCGTTGACGTTCGCTTGCTGAATAACAACAACGCGGGCGGACAGTATGGGTATGCTGTCGCGGACAACTCCTGCGAAGGTGGCCTTGTTGACGGGCCTGTCGTGCGCAACGTCCGGCATGGCTTCACAGACGACACCGCCCGCATCGCTGCCGGTGACGCGAGGCCGTCCCACTATGGCCGTTCCCGCAACGCTGTCATCCGCAACGGTCGCGCTTTCGGGACGTCTGGAGCGTCTTGGGACACACACCATTGCGGCGAAGGACATCTGTTCACAGGCTGCCGATCGGTGGCTGGTGAAGCTGCTCACAACCTGCGCGGACGCAAGCACACCGTAGTTGACTCCTACGCCACCCGCTGCCGCTCCGGCTACCAAGCCATGACAGAAACTTCAGGCGCGTTCTCCTACGAGCACCGCATTATCAACTGCTACACGGAGAACGCGCTCTATGAGGCTATCTCAGTAAGCAACCTTCTCAGGGATGGCAGGCTCACCATGACTGTCTCAGGTGGGCGCCACTCGTCGGGCGGCGTCGCACTCCGCGCCACGTGGGCTCTCGTCAGGCTCACGCAGGAAGCGGAATTTGTAGCACCGATAGGCCAGATGTCAAGCAACTCTGCGCTGATAACTATAACCGACGCCCAAGTGGATGTGGCTAAAGCGTCAGTCGATT
>Ga0157369_10000784_pt1 | contig 40954 bp, 34 predicted proteins | sample C25metaG_FD_113461 | JGI IMG/M metagenome (GOLD analysis project Ga0157369, IMG submission 113461) | Corn rhizosphere microbial communities from Kellogg Biological Station, Michigan, USA - C2-5 metaG | ecosystem: Host-associated > Plants > Roots > Rhizosphere > Soil | place: USA: Michigan... | reverse complement strand
GTAAAGACGGCAAGTCAGTACCTCGCCATTAGCCCGGATTTCGATCCGCCCATCCGGGTACTCCCACACGTCGATGTACCGGTGAATCAGCTTGCGGTTACCTGCGGCGCAGCGTCCGAAGCGCCTTATCGTTGTATCGACCGGCAACGTGGCGGGTGGAATGCAGGAGGATGTCCTACTTCATCGAGCCCAACCTGACCGGTAAAGCGGCCACGCGCCCTGAGACATATCGCTCGTTTGGACTACGGTTCGCCATGAAGAAGCGCAACGAATTGGATACGCGGTTTAGGAGCCGGATAACAGCCAGTCAAGCCAATCCGGGGTCTGAGGTGGACGATGAAGTGAGCTACTGGCTACTTGGCCCCAAGGCAGTTCAGGCGGGCTCACTGCACTGCGATCTCTGGCGCGGGCGGGCAATCGACCTTGCGGGTCACGACGCGGTCGCTGTGTACCCTGTCGGTGGCTGGTGGAAATCGCACGCAGGACAAAAGCGCGTCACCGACAGAACTCGATATACACTCGTTATTTCATTGTCAGCCCCAGGACACAACGTCGACCTGTACACGGAGATAGAAACGCTGATTCATGCGAAGGAAGCCGAGGTCGCGCTAACCTTGGCCGGTGGGGATGGACGCCGAAAGCGCTAACGCTCCGATGCGTTCTACAGCGAGTGCGAGCTCGTCGCGCTGTACGTCGAGACCGATCCGCCGGCGACGGCGCCCGCGCTCGATCGGAAGGGCGCCCGCAATCGTCGCCTGCGCGATCGCCAGGACGCCGCGCTCGCGCGCATGGAAGCCAGTCTCGTCGAGGCGCCGCGGCTCGAGCACACGCTCGAAGGCTGGTTCGACGCCCGGCTCGTGGAGCGCCTGGCGGCCGCCGGCGTCGCCACCTTCGCGCAGCTGCTCGCGCTGATGCGTGCGCGGCGCCAGCGCTGGTACAACGCGGTGCCGCGCCTGGGCAAGATTGGCGCGCAGCGCCTCACCGACTTCATCGCGCAGCACCCGGACACGCTCGGGTACCTGTAGCCGCTCGCGGTCATGCCGCGCCGGCAGCTGGTCGCTCGCCACCCGGCGTTGGAGCAGCGAGAATTCGGCTTCGGCCCCTCGGTTGTCCTTTCGCGCCTGGTAAGGCCTGCGTATTATCGGCACGGGAGCTGCGTTCTGGCAGGCCAAAGATGACCAACGCGCGGTGTCACCATCAACCGCAGGCGGATATGCTCAAGGAAGGCGGCGGTTGATTCTCGCGCGAGCCCTCAATTTCGACGCTGCGCTCTGTGCGATATCGCGTTACCGATGCCCGCGCTTACAGTCAGGAAAACACGGTGCTAGCAGTATTACTGGACGCTGCTAGCACTCTTGTGACCGCCGCTAGCAGTGATTGTGAACGCCTACACGAGCCGCTGCCCTCGCTTGGGACTGCGGGATGGATTCTTTTTCCTCCGATTTCTCAGCCAGCACTTCAACGATTCTCAACGCTCGCACGCCTCGATGAAGACAGATTGAGGCATATCCAGACGCCATCGGCCTGGCTATTCAACTGGCGCTGCGTGCCGTACTGCTTCAGATGCCTCGTGCTGAACGACGCGGACGTTTCAGTGCCTCGCTGGAAACGTGAGTGGCTCGATCCGACAGCCGAATTCTGTAGCGTGCATCACACGATTTTGGAAACAGTCCCCGCCTCTGTATTTCGGCTGTCGGGTCACTTTGCTGCCGCGCTGCGCGCGATCAGCCGTTATCGCGAGAAACAAGTGTTCAAGGACCGCAGACGGCTGCGTTAGCAGAATTAACGGACACGATTAGCGTTGCAGCGGACGCCATTAGCACAAACTTCGAACTTCAACAGCGATACCGGACGGGAGCAGCGTCGTCCCCTGTGCCATTGCGAAGTACGGGAACGCCGCTGCCAGCGCGGCCATCACGGCGAAGTGATGCAGGTAACGTATCCGGCCGACCCGGATCGCGCGTTGATGCCATGCGAGAGCGGCTAGCGGCGCGAAACCGAACAGCACGCGCAGCAGCGATATCTGACCCGGGCTGATGAACGCCCCCGCCCATTTCATGTAGATGAAATTGGATCCCCAGCACACGCCGAGGAGGACGAAGGCGCAATAGGTTCGTATCAAGATGGGTCGGGTCCGGCGGCTTGGCGATCGGCTCGGGCGCGCTTCGTCATGCGGGACGCGATTGCTCGGCGCACAGCTCGCCGGCAATGGCCCAATCGCTTGCGGGAAAGTCCTCGAAGATGACGAAGGCATGCCTGGGTTCGATCCCTGCATGGCGAAACAGGCTCTCGGTGATCTCGGCCGCGACGGCCTTCCTTGCAGATGCTTCCTTGCCCGCGAGCCAAATGACGCGAACGACCGGCATGGGTATCTCCTTTCTCGAAACAGTTGGTTGTAGATCTCGGCGCAACCGACCGACTACGCCGAGCGATCGTCGCCGGCTGGCATTAGAGCCAATCCGTCTCGAATGGGAACGTCGAAAGCGGAATGCAGCCCGTTTCTGTCAGCAGAACCTGTTGTTCGAGCTTCACCCCTTCTTCTCCGCCTTCCGCACCGATATAACTTTCGACGCAGAGGGCCATTCCACTTTCGAACTTGCCATCATAGCCGCCGCTTTCCCAATCGATGTCGTGTGCGACCGACGGATATTCATCTACCATGCCGATCCCATGTGCGATACAGCTGTACCGATTTTTTCGGTAGGCATCTGGTATCTTCCAACTGCGCTCGGCGAACTCGCGAAAGCTCATGCCCGAACGCAGCAATTCCATATTGGTATTCAATTGCTCATATGCTTCTGCATAGAGCCGGCGCTGGTTGTCGGTGGGACGAACGTGGCCGACGGTCCAGGTCCGCGAGATATCGGCGCAGTATCCAAAAGGACCCACGAGATCGGTGTCGAACGCGATCAGTTCGCCTTGCTTCATGATTCTTGCGCTGCATTCCTGCATCCACGGATTGGTGCGTGGTCCGGACGCGAGCAAACGCGTCTCGATCCATTCACCGCCGAGCCGGATATTCTCGTAGTGCAGATAGGCCCAGAGGTCCTGCTCGCTCATTCCGGGCGTCAAGACATTGCGCATGCGCTGGATGCCCTGTTCGCAGACGGCGACGGCCGCCCTGATCAGCACGAGTTCGTCGTCGGACTTGACGGCTCGCGCGTGTTCCATCAGCGCTTGTCCGTCCACAATTTCGACGTCGTGTTGCAGTAACGCCTGCGCACCTTCGGGATCAAGTCTATCGACCGCGATGCGCATCTCGGAGGCCGCGTGCTCGCGTAGCAGGTCCACAACCTCCTGAGCCCATTTCCTGGCTTTGCGTGTCGATTCCGGTCCGGAGCTGAAGTAGTTCCAACATGTCGCGCCGCGCAGCTCGACGTCGAGCATGTTGCCCTTCCACACGTGTTCGCAATTGTGGAACTCGAAGCCGACGACGGGGCCGTGGGCAAAAACGACCACATAGCGAGTCGGATTGCGCCCCGTCCAGATCTGCATGTTGGACGTATCGGTTGCGTAGCGAATGTTGACCGGATCGTACAAAACGATCGCCGGGCATTGCCGCGCAACAAGCTCTTTCCTGATCCGCTCGATACGATAGGCGCGCACGCGCTCCATCAGATCGTCTGGCAAGCCCGGACTCGCGTGCGTTTGCATCGTGGTTGCGGCATGAAGCGTACTGACAGCCGACATTGCTCCTCCTGTTCGTTGGTATGCGCTGTGCGCCGTCTTCCTAAGTTAGGGCGCATGGATCGGACGTCAGCGTACGATTCAGACCAGTATCGAAAGGACGAAAAGGCCGGTCAACGGCCTATATTTTCCTCGTTGCATTACATTAGGTTATGCGAGTGCCGCCGCAGGCAGCGACGGCAACGCGACGCGGCGAACGCACGCAGGGCAGCGCGAAGCCGACCGGCATCACTGACGTGATGGCGGTCGGTCAACGATGAGAATGGAAGGACGAACGGCGCGCTTCAGCGAACCGGGATATCCTCGCGCAGCCACCCGATCAGCTGGTGGACGGCAGGCGTGATCGAGCGACCGTGAGGAACGACGACGAAATAGGCGTCGGTCATCTTGCAGGACCCGACTGGCAGACGGACCAGCTCGCCGCTCGCCACCAGGTCGTGAACCATCCGGCTCCACCCGAGTGCGACTCCTTGCCCGTATCGCGCCGCCTGGACGGCGTCGGTGTAGAGGCTGCAGCGAAGCACGTAGTTCAGCCGGCTCGGGCGGTGGCCCGCCGAGTGGAACCATGCGTCCCAGCCCATCCATCCCTCGTAGGTCGAATCGGATTCGACGAGCGGCAGTGCGGCAAGCGCATGGAGCGATTCCGGCATGCCGTTTTCCTCGAGGAAGCGCGGCGAGCAGACGGGAAACACTTCCTCGTCGAACAAGAGGATCGACGTGCCGTCCGCCCAGCGGCCGTCGCCATAGCGTACGGCGACATCGACCTCGACATGCCGGAGGTCGGCCGTAAACATCTGCGTGGTCAGCCGCAGTTGCAACGGGGGAGACAGCTGCTTGAGCTTGGGAAGCCGCGGCAGCAGACGAAACTGCGCGAACGGTGCGGTCGACGCGAGGACGAGTTCCTGCTGTTCGGCGCCGGTCGACAGGCGATCGAAGACGCCGGCGATTTTCTGCATGGACTCGGCCACCGTCAGGTACAGCATTTCACCCTCTGTCGTCAGCGAGATCGAGCGATGCAGGCGATGAAAGAGGCGGACATTCAGCGTTTCTTCGAGGAAGCGTACTTGCCGGCTCACGGCCGCCTGCGTCACACCAAGCTCGGTTGCGGCAAGCGTGAAGCTTGCGAGGCGCGCGACCGCTTCGAACTCGACCAGCGCCGTCAACGACGGGACGATGCGTCGATACCCTTTGGTTCGTTTCGTCATGTTCATCAGGTTGGTGTCATGCGGGGTGCAGGCTCGAGGCCGGACGGAGCCCTGCCACTGGAAATCCCGTGGAGGGGACCATCGACCGACGCGCGGCGCGACATCCTGTGCTGCCAAATTGCCAGGGTCAAGCCGGGGCGCCGCGGTCGCCGGAAGGCGCGGGATTCATTGCCGGCCGGTCGAATCAGCGTAAATCAGGACGGGGAAAAGGTCGCATAACTTAAAGTAATGCGAAGCAGAAAATAAGGCGCGTTGACGCTACGAATTAGCACTCCAATACTTCGGGCAAAGCGCAATACGAGCATTGCGAAAGTCAACCCATTGGAGGAGTACATGTCCGCGATCCCGCTCAAGACCCACCGCGAGTTGCTCGACAGCCGCAAGCCCGGACACGGGATGCCGGCCGAGCTTTTCGGCCGTCAGGACGTGTTCGAGACGGACGTCGAAGTCTTCTTCGAAAAGCTGTGGATCTTCGTTGCCGTGACGGCCGACGTTCCGGAACCGGGCGATGTGTATGCCGTCGATATCGGCAAGTCGTCGATCCTGATCGTGCGCGACGACGACGAGAACATCCGCGCTTACCGGAACGTCTGCCGGCATCGCGGCGCACGCCTGATGAAGGGCGGCGCCAAGGCGACCGTCGGCATGGTGGTGTGCCCGTATCACCAGTGGACGTACGACCTGGACGGCAGCCTGAAACATGCGACCCACATGGGCAAGGATTTCGATACGAAGTGCCGGAGCCTGATTCCGGTGCACGTCAAGGTGGTCGGCGCGCATGTGTTCGTTTGCCTCGCCGACGAAGCGCCGGCAGATTTCTCGACGCTCGAGACGGTGATGACGCCGCGCTTCGCGCCACACGACATGCAGCGAACGAAGATCGCGCACGAGATGACGATCGTCGAGAACGGCAACTGGAAGCTCGTGATGGAGAACAACCGCGAGTGCTACCACTGCAGCGGTACGCATCCGGAGCTCACGCAGTCGTTCCTTGCACACGACTTCGGCTTCTGCCCGGACGGGCAGAGCGATGAATCTCTGCGCGAGTATGACGAATACCTTGCACACAATGCCGCCCGCAAGGAAGAGTGGGAGGGAGCAGGCTACATATGCGACGCGTTCGAGTCGCTCGACGAGAGCGTCGAGACGAACTTCCGTTCGCAGCGGCTCGTCATTGCCGGCGCCTGCGAATCGCAGACGATGGATACGAAGGTGGCGTGCACGAAGCTGCTCGGCGGCCGGGAGCGTCGCGATCTGGGCGACGTGCACATGTGGGGCCATCACTCGTGGACGCACGTGATGAGCGATCACGCGGTGGTCGCATACGTCCTGCCGCTTGCGCCGGACAAGACGCTGGTGCGTACCGTGTGGCTGGTGCATCAGGATGCGGTCGAGGGTGTCGACTACGACCTGAAGACGCTGACGGAAGTATGGGATGCCACGACGCGGCAGGATGCCGACCTCGTCGCGATCACCCATAACGGGACGCAGGACCCGGGCTATGTTCCCGGCCCGTACTCGACCTACACGGAAGGCGCGCTCGATCAGTTTGCACGCTGGTACGACGCACGCCTGAAGGCTCACGGAATCTGAGTTTCGCCATGACTGTCAGAGAGAATTTTTGCGTGTCCGCGCCGGCTGCGGAAGCACGGGATCGCTTCTCGGACCCCGGCACCTGGGAACGCGCGGACCTGCAATGGTCGAGCGGCGAACGCAAGACGCTGGTGTGCTGCCGGGTGCGGGCCGAAACGCACGACGTCCGGACGTTCATGTTCCGTGCGAAAGACGGACAGGCCTTCAGCTTCGAGCCCGGCCAATTCATCACCGTATCGGCCGACATCGACGGCGTGCCGGTCAGCCGCTGCTACACGATCTCGTCGCCGCCGACGCGGCCGTACACATTGACGATCACGGTCAAGCGCACGCCCGGCGGGATCATGTCGAACTGGCTGCACGACACCATGCGGCCCGGGGGCGAGCTGAATGCGTTCGGCCCGTCCGGCATCTTCACGCCTGCCTGCGCGCCGGCCGTGAAGATGCTGTACCTGTCCGCCGGCTCGGGCGTGACGCCGCTGATGTCGATGACGCGCGCGGCGATCGATCTCGGCCTGAACCTTGATATCGTGTTCGTTCACAGTGCGAGAACGCCCGACGACATCATCTTTCGCGACGAGTTGAACCGGCTGCGCGAGGACGCGGACTATCTCCAGGTGATTCACGTGTGCGAGGCGCTGGGGACCCAGGCCGGCTGGAGCGGCCCGATCGGTAGGCTGAGCATCGAACTCCTGAGCCAGTCCGTGCCGGACTATCGCGATCGCGAGGTGTTCACCTGCGGCCCGTCGGGCTATATGAACGCCGTCAGGGATCTCCTCGTTGAGGGTGGCCACGATTCGGCCCGCTACCATCAGGAAAGCTTCAACTTCGCCGAAACGGTGGCGCCGCTCGAGGACGTTGCCGACGCATCCGACGCATCCGGTAAAGCCGGGCAAGCGGCGAGCGGCACCTATACGGTTCGGCTGGCCAAGTCGGGAAAGACGTTCGCGATGAACGCGTCGGAGACGGTGCTCACCGCCGCGCGCAAGAACGGCGTCGCGTTGCCGTCCTCGTGCAGCCAGGGCATTTGCGGCACGTGCAAGACCGCGGTGCTCGAAGGGTCCGTCGACATGCAGCACAACGGCGGCATTCGTCAGCGGGAAATCGACAAGGGCCTGCGTCTGATGTGCTGCAGCCGGCCGACGTCGGATCTCGTGCTGGATCTGTAGTCCGCACCGGACTTTCGGGTTCCGGTTTTCCCGCCTTCGGTCGGGCAACGTCCCGGGCAGCTTCGCCACGAAGCCGTCGCGGGACGTTTTCATCCCGGTCCGTTCACGCCCTAGCGTTGCAATCGTGCACGACGTCTCGCTCGCCCCGGATTCGACACCGCGCCATTTCGGGTTTCTCACGCTTCCGTCGTATTCGATGATCGCGTTCACGAATGCGCTGGAAGCGCTGCGCATCGCCAATTAAGTTGACCGTGTCGAGCACTATCGCTGGACGATCTTCTCGGTCGACGGCGCTCCCGTCGAAGCCAGCAACGGCATCGCGATCCGGCCCGTGCAGGCGCTGGATCCATCCGGCGATCTGCCGGACGTGATGATCGTATGCGGCGGCACGCACATCCGGGAGACGGTGGACGCGCGGCTACGGCAGGCGCTCGTCGCGCTCGCGAGCCGCGGGATCGCACTGGGTTCGCTGTGCAGCGGCGCGTATGCGCTGATGTCGGCGGGTTTGCTCGACGATTACCGTTGCACCGTGCACTGGGTGGATCTGTTCAGGCTGCGCGCCGAGTTTCCGGACGTCCGGATCACGCGCAGACTGTTCGTCGCCGATCGCGACCGCATGACCTGTACCCGCGGCACCGCGCCGCTGGACATGATGCTCAACCTGATGTCGAAGCATCTCGGCCCGCATCTGGTCGTACGCGTGTCGCAGCACCTGATCCTGACGCGGCTTCGCGGCGCGAGCGAGCACCAGCCGATACCGGTCGGTGCGCGTCTCGAGTCGACGCGTGCGGAGCTGGTGGAGGCGGTGAAGCTGATGGAGGCGAACGTCGAGGAGCCGCTGTCGTTCGACGAAATCGCGCGGCTCGTCGGACTGTCGGCGCGCCAGATGCAGCGCGTGTTCAAGGAATATCTGAACGCGTCGCCGCGCAAATACTACCTGAGCGTTCGCCTGAAGCACGCGCAAGGGCTCTTGCGCACCGGCAAGGATTTCATCGCGCACGTATCGAGCCGTTGCGGATTCCCGTCCGCATGCAGTTTCAGCAAGGCCTATTGACGGGAGTTCGGCCACGCGCCGATTGCCGAGCGCCGCGTGCCGCGTCACGCCTAGACGGCCATCGAGGTCGAACCGGCACGATCGTCCGGACGGCAGGGCGGGGCGGGCGATTCGCGATCCGCCGCACGGCCCGCCCCGCTTCACGATTGCGTCGCTTGCCTACTTCTGGCCGAGCCAGACCGCGAACTTCTGGTTCAGGTCGTCGGAATGATCGGCCCAGAATGCGATGTTGGTGTCGATCGCGTTCTTCTGGTTCTGCGGCGCGGTCGGCAGAAAGGGCGCGACCTTCGGATCGACCAGCTTGACCGACGACTGGCGCAGCGGCCCGAGCGCCGTGGCCGAGGCCAGTTTCGCGAGGGCTTCGGTCGAGGTCGCATGACGAATGAAGTCCTGGGCGGCCTTCTGGTTCTTCGACCCCTTCACGATCGCATAGCCCTCGATGTTCTTGACTTCACCATCCCACAGGAATCCGAACGGCTTCTTGTCCTGCGTGGCGGCGACGTAGATCCGGTTGTTATAGGCGCTCGTCATCGTCACCTCGCCGTCGGCCAGCAGCTGAGGCGGCTGCGCGCCGGTTTCCCACCAGACGATCGACGACTTGATCGTGTCCAGCTTCCTGAATGCGCGCTTCAGGCCGTCGGGCGTCGCGAGCGTCTTGTAGACGTCCGCGGCGGGGACGCCATCGGCGAGCAGTGCCCACTCGAGCGCGGCTTCCGGCGACTTGCGCAGCCCGCGCTTGCCGGGGAACCGCTTCAGGTCGAAGAAGTCCGCGATCTTCGTCGGCTCGCCACCCTTGAACGCGTTCTTGTTGTACGTGATCACCGTGGACCATGCGACGTTGCCGACCAGGCAGTCCGACAGGCCGCCCGGCATGAAGTCAGACTTGGCCGCGGTACCCGTCGTGGCGGCCGGCAGGGACGCGGGATTGATCTTCTCGAGCAGGCCTTCGTCGCACGCACGCGTGGCGTCGGCGAGCTGCATGTCGACCACGTCCCACGTGACGTTCTTCGTCTCGACCTGGCTGCGGATCTGGGCAATCCCGCCGTTGTACGTATCGGTCTTGACGTTCGTTCCCGATTGCGACGCGAACGGACGCACCGCAGTCGCGTTTTGCGCGTCCTGATACGAGCCGCCCCATGACGAGAAAACGAGTTCGGCGGCCGTGACAGGCAGCGCCGCCATGCCGATCACGACGAGTGCCAGCGCCTTCAAAGAGTGATTCATTTAAAGCCTCACCAAGAAATGTGCAGAAGTCTCCGCGGTAGTTTTCGAGCGGCAGACGGCTTTCGATCGAAGCCGAAATGGTTCGTCTGCCGCGGTCGGCACAGCCATCTGAATCTCCGCCGCGCGCCCTTTCACGTGAGCGGGCTGGCGGCGGGGACGCATACGTCGTGCTTGCGAGCTGCCTTCGATGATGCCGCGATCCGCAAGCCCGCATTCCGGTCGCGAATTGATCTTGGGGTGGACGAAATTGCATCGACCCTTCCCAACGGACGCTTATGCATAGATAAAGGCGCGCTTACGATATCGCGCCGACCGGTCGCGACGCGTAGTGTTGGCCGACGCGCGAACATGAGCACGCGTGTCAGCGGTGCGTGCCGCGTGACATGCGTGCGGACACGAAATCGAGGGCGACGCTATGTACGATGAGGCCGGCGGTCAGATCTATCGCGGCGACGTGCCGATACTGGTTGCGGCGCCGCATGTCGGGACGGCGATTCCGGAGGCGTTGCAGGTGCTGCCTGCGTGGCGTGCCGTGCAGAAGATGCGGGTGGACCCGGGCGGCGCGCGACTTCGGGAAGCGGCCGCGGCGCGCGGGATGTCGTGCATCGCCGCGCGCATGCATCCGTGCGTGATCGACGTCAACATGGCTGCCGACCCTCAGTCGCTTTCGTCAGAGCTGGGCCGCAGTGCGCTGTGTCGGCCCCATGCTCCGTCGGGGGAACGCCTCTATGGCGGCATGGCCGAGCTGACGGAACCCGAAGTGATGCGGCGCGTGCGACGGTACTGGCAGCCCTATCACGATGCACTGGCGACCGAATTGAAGCGACTGCGCGAGATCCATGGCGACGTGCTGCTCGTCGTGCCGCACGCCAGCTCGCGGCTTTCGCCGTATCGATACCTGTCGGGCGCGTCCGATTGCAACGTGGGAACGAACCGCGGGGCATCGTGCGACAAGCTGCTCGTCAGCACCCTGACGAAGTCGGTCCAGCGCGGCGGACGTTCGTGGGTCGTCAACGGCAAATTGGCCGACGCGTTTGCGGCACAGCACTACGGAATGCCCGCGGCAGGCATCCACGTCGTCGAGCTGGAGATCGCCGGCAAGTGGCGCGAGGCGTGCGAGGCCGCACCCGTCGCCGCGTCGACCGCCGACGAGTTCGACAGGCTGCTCGGTCAACTGCTGGAGGCGTTGTCGACGTTGGCGAATGCCGATGGTGCTTGAGCGCGTGAATCGCGCGTCCGATTCGCGGCAAGGGCTTCAGGGCGACACCCCTCCCGTGCTACAGTCATTTGTCACTTTGATGCCCCACCATGAAAGAAAGCGGACCTGAACGGTATCCCGACTGGGATCTCCTTGCCAGCTGGCTGGCGGTCGTGGAAGCGGGTTCCATTTCCGATGCCGCCGATCGGCTGAACATCTCGCAAGCGGGCGTGTCGCAGCGCATCAAGGCGCTGGAGACGCTGCTCGACACCACGCTGCTCGACCGTGCGACCCGGCCGGCGAGGCCGACCGCAGCCGGCCAGCGTCTGTTCGAGCATGCCGCAGCGCTGCTGCAGAGCGCGGACCAGATGGTGGAGAGCGTGCGCAACGTGTCGCGGGCCAAGCGCGTCGTCGTGCGGCTCGGCTGCGTGGATTCCTTTGCCGCGACGATCGGCCCGATCATCATCAAGGCGCTGTCGGGCGCATCGCACCAGATCCGGCTCTGGTCCGGCATCACGCCGACGCTCGACGCGCAACTGGAAGCCCGTCAGCTCGACGTTGCCGTGACGACGAGCGGCAGCACGCCCGCCATGGGCATTCGGAAGCAGAAGCTGTTTTCCGAGCCGTACTTCGTCGTCCTGCCCAAAGGTTTCGAAATCGATCGCCTGACGACCTTGACCGAACTGGGCAAGCATCTTCAGTTCATTCGCTACAGTGCGAGATCGGTCATCGGGCAGCATGTCGACGCGTACCTGGCCGCGCATGCCGAGCACATCGAGCGTTCCTGCGAATTCGATGCAACGGATCCGGCACTGAGCCTCGTGGCCGCCGGGCTCGGTTTCGCGATCACCACACCGCTGTGCGTGTGGCAATCACGTCACTACGTTCCCGACATCACCGTCGTGCCGCTCACGGTGTTCTCGCGGCACGGCCGGCCGTATGCCGGCCTCAGTCGTTCGTTCTACCTCTCGTACCGCGAGAACGAGCTGGGCCATCTGCCTGCGGATCTCTACGACCTGCTTCGTCGTGCTTACGAGCGTCAGGTGTCCCGCGATATCGCGCGGACGCTGTCGCTGAAGCCGGAAGACATCTACCTGCCCGAAGCCGATTGATTCCCGGGCGCGCCGGAGCCGCGCGGCATCGGTCGCCGGGGCGCGCCGCGCATGTTCATCCGCCACATCTGCCCGGTCGCATCGTCGATCATGCCGTGGAATACCCCGATCACTTCCTCGATCGTGATGGTGCTTGCCACACGGTGCTCGATCCAGAGCCCGTGCACCAGCGCCATCGCCTGAATGGCCCAGATCGTGGCCATGGTCCTGTCGCACCCAGCGTTCCGAAGGTCGTGGATGAAGTTCGACCGCAGGCGCCGGGAGAAGGCGGTGCATAGCCGTCTCACTTCGTCGTCGTGTGCGGACGAACTCCACATGTGCGGCCAGACGTTGGCCGCGCCGGGGCTCAGGACTTCGTCGCTGAAACACATGTCCGCCGTGAATTTCATGCGTTCGACCGGGTCGGCGATGCCGCGCCGCCCGGCAGTCAGTTGTTCGCGCACGCGCCGGATGAGGTACACGAACGTCTTGTAGACCAGGTTGTTCTTGTTCTCGAAGTGGTGGTGCACCAGGCCGACCGACACACGGGCGTATTCGCTGACTTTCCGGATCGTCAGGTTCTCTAGCCCGACCTGCCCGACGACTTCGAGCGTCGAATCGATCAGCTTGAGGCGCATGCCCTCGTATTGTGCGGATTCTTCCTTGCGGCCGTCGGAAACGGTCCCGCGGCGGCTGCCATCTTCCATGATCGTGCTCCGTGCCTTCCAAATTGAGTGCTGCCTGCGGTCATCCCGTGCGGAGCAGTGAAGGGTTCACACAATGATAGCGCCGAATGCGCGCGGCTGAACAAGGGTTCACGCCGATCCGGTGCCGATCGGCGCTGGCGTTTTTCAGTCGATTGAACAAATGTTCATATTGGTACATGCAGGATCGACGCGAATATGGCAGAAAACGACAGATTACTAGTGTTAGCACGTATGCAGACCCTGCGTTTTTATTTTTGATATCAGGTTGATCGGCTATATAGTACATCGAGCAGTATAGATACTGAACAAATGTTCATATTTCGTGACCGATTCCGCTCCTGTTAATCGGGGTCTGATGTCGGGGCCAAGCTGTCACGGCGATCGATCTCCCTCCCTCTTTCTGCAGGACTGAACCCATGTTCAATTTTTCGCACAAGGCGCTCGCCCCCTGCCTGAGCGCCATCGCGTTGTCCGTCGCCTGCGGTGCGGCCTACGGGCAACAGGTCGTCAAGATCGGCGTATCGAGTCCGCTCACCGGGCAGAGTGCGGCAAGCGGCAAGGACATCGAGAACGGCGTGCGCCTCGCGCTCGAGGAGGCGAATGCGCAGCACATCAAGCTGGGCGGCCAGGAAGTCCGCTTCGAGCTCGATGCGGTCGACGACCAGGGTGACCCGCGCATCGGCGTGCAGGTCGCGCAAAAACTGGTCGACGACGGCGTGGCCGCGGTGGTCGGCTACTACAACTCCGGCGTGGCGCTGCCGTCCGCGCCGATTTTCGCGAAGGCCGGCATTCCGCTGATCGATCCGGCGGCGACCAATCCGGCCATCACGCGCCAGGGCTTGAAGACGGTCTTCCGCATCATTGCGACGGACGCGCAGAACTCCGGCAATGCCGGCAAGTACGCGGTGACTGTCACGAAGGCGCGGCGCATCGCGGTGATGGACGATCGGACCGCGTTCGGCCAGGGCGCGGTGGAAGAGTTCAAGAAGGCCGTCACCGCGGCCGGCGGCAAGATCGAGCTGGCGGAATACACGAACGACAAGGCCGTCGAATTCAACGCGCAGCTCACGAACGTGAAGGCCGCGCAGGCGGACCTGCTGTACTTCGGCGGTCTCGACGTCCAGGGCGGCCTCATCACGAAACGGATGCGGCAGCTCGGCATGCGCACCCAGTTCGTTGGCAGCGGCGGCATTGCCGATCGCATCTTCATCAACGACGCAGGGCCGGCGGCGGAGGGGGCGATGGCGTGGGAATACGGGCGGCCGATCGACTCGCTGCCGCAAGGCAAGGCATTCATCCAGAAATACAAGAGCCGGTTCGGTTCCGACATGCTGACCTATGCGCCGTTTGCGTACGACTGCGCATGGGTGGCGATCAACGCGATGAAGCAGGCCCATTCCGCGAAACCCGCCGACTTCCTGCCCGCGCTGCGCGAAACGCACTACGAAGGCATTACCGGAAAGATCGCATTCGACGCGAACGGGGACCTCAAGAACCCGACCTCGACGCTCTATCAGGTGAAGGGCGGCCGCTGGGTCCCCATCACGACGATCGGAGCGGAGTAGAGCGTCAACCGGCCCTGGCATCGGGCTTCCATAACGATGTCCGATTCTTTGCATAAGTCGAAATGAAGAAGCGCGGGGCTTTTTTGGCAGCAACTACTCTCGAAACTGAAGTGGCCGATCCGGGAAAAGCCGCCGCAAACCGCGCCGAACATGGGGAAACCCGATGCGGATGCGGAATCCCCGAGCGGTTTTATCGAAACGATTTGACAAGGAGTTAGCGTGAGTTCAGGTGCACAATTTCCGCTGCCGACCAATGAACCGGAAGTGTCGTTCCGCCCGGGAACCGAAGCTGCAGACGCACTGAGCAAGGCCCTCGGGCAACGCGAAGTCGTCGACATCCCGACCGTCATCGGCGGGAAGAAATATTTCTCGAACGATACGGTCGAAGTGCGCGCACCGCACGATCATCAACGCGTGCTGGCCCGCATCCACCGCCCGACCGAAGCGCAGGTTTCGGAAGCCATCGCGAGCTCGAGATCGGTGGCGCGCGACTGGGCGAGCCTCACGCACGCCAGCCGCGCGACGATCCTGCATCGGGCTGCCGAAATCATCGCGACGCGTCTGCGCGTGAAGATCAACGCGGCGACGATGCTCGGCCAGAGCAAGACGATCGACCAGGCCGAGCCGGACAGCGCCTGCGAGCTGATCGACTTCCTCCGCTTCAATGCGTTCAATGCGCAGCGCGTGTACGCCGAACAGCCGCTGTCGGTGCCGAGCGCGGTCAACCGCGCCGACTGGCGTCCGCTCGAAGGCTTCGTGTATGCGGTGTCGCCGTTCAACTTCACGGCCATCGGCGGCAACCTGACGACCGCGCCGGCGATCATGGGCAATACGGTGCTCTGGAAGCCGTCCGAAAAGTCGGCGCTCGCGAATTACATCTTCTACGAAGCGCTGGAGGAGGCGGGCTTGCCGCCGGGCGTCATCAACTTCGTGCCCGGCGACGCCGAGATGACCACGCGCGTGGTCTTGTCATCGCGCGAACTGGCCGGTATCCATTTCACGGGTTCGTCGGCGGTGTTCCAGTCGCTGTGGAAGGGCGTTGCGTCGAAGGTCGACGCGTTCCGCACGATTCCGCGCCTCGTCGGCGAAACGGGTGGCAAGGATTTCGTGCTGGCGCATGCGTCGGCAAACCCGTCCGAAGTGGCGATCGCGCTCATTCGCGGTGCATTCGAGTACCAGGGCCAGAAGTGCAGCGCCGCATCGCGTGCCTATATCCCGAGCAGACTGTGGCCGGCGGTGAGCCACGAACTGCGCGAGCGCCTGGCGGAACTCAAGGTCGGCGATGTCGCCGATGCGAATACCTTCATGGGTGCGGTGATTTCGCAGGCTTCTTACCAGAAGCTCGCACGCGTGATCGGTGCCGCCAAGGAGGACAGCTCGGTGACCGTCGTGTCGGGCGGCAAGACCTGGTCGGATCCCGGCTACTTCGTCGAGCCGACCGTGCTGGAGGTCTCGGATCCGAAGCACGCGCTGATGACGGAAGAGCTGTTCGGCCCGGTTCTGTCGGTGTTCGTCTACGACGACAACGCGTGGGCGGACACGCTCGAGCTGATCGATGCGACGAGCCCCTACGCGCTGACCGGCTCGATCTTCAGCACCGACCGCTTCGCGCTGCACCAGGCCGAAGCCGCGCTGATCAACGCCGCGGGCAACCTGTACCTGAACGACAAGCCGACCGGCGCGATGATCGGCCAGCAACCGTTCGGCGGCGGTCGGGCGAGCGGCACGAACGACAAGGCGGGTTCGTACCTGAACCTGCTGCGCTGGGCGTCGCCACGCGTGGTCAAGGAAACGTACCTGCCGCCGCGTGAGTGGCGGTTCGGCGAGTAAGCCCAGGTCAGGTTTTCCGCGAGGCTTTGCATGAGGTCAGGGTGCGAAGCATGGGCCGGAGCACGTGCTGAAGCATGTGCTCCGGCCGACATAAGCGCCAACCCTGATCGACCGGAGAATACGATGTCGACGATCGTCTCATTCAAGAACGTCCAGAAGACCTACGACGGCGAAACGCTGGTCGTGAAAAATCTCAACCTCGAGATCGAGCAGGGCGAATTTCTCACGATGCTGGGGCCGTCCGGGTCGGGCAAGACGACCTGCCTGATGATGCTCGCGGGCTTCGAAACCGCCACGCACGGCGAGATTCTCCTCCAGGGCAAACCGATCAACCGGATTCCGCCGGAGCGTCGCAACATCGGCATGGTGTTCCAGAGCTATGCGCTGTTTCCGCACAAGTCGGTCGCGGAGAACCTCGCGTTTCCGTTGAAGGTCCGGAAGGTCTCCCGAAGCGATATCGACACGAAAGTGATGCGGGCGCTGCGGATGGTCAACATGGAGAAGTTCGCGCACCGCATGCCGGCGCAGTTGTCCGGCGGCCAGCAGCAGCGCATCGCCGTGGCACGCGCACTCGTGTTCGAGCCGGCACTGGTGCTGATGGACGAACCGCTCGGCGCGCTCGACAAGCAGCTGCGCGAGCAGATGCAGTACGAAATCAAGCAAATTCACGAGCAGAGCGGTCTGACAGTCGTCTACGTCACGCACGACCAGGGCGAAGCGATGACGATGTCGGACCGGATCGCAGTGTTCAACAACGGGATCATCCAGCAGCTCGCGTCGCCGTCGGAGCTCTACGAGAAGCCCGCGAACGCATTCGTCGCCCGCTTCATCGGCGAGAGCAACGAGCTCAACGGCGTCGTGTCCTCGCTCGACCATCCGCACTGCGTCGTTCGTCTCGATGGCGGTCAGGCGATCCATGCCAGCGCGAACGGCGGGATCCAGCTGTCGGGCAACACCAGCGTGTCGTTGCGACCCGAACGTATCGCCGTGGGCGAGCAGGCGCGCCGGTGCGATAACGTGTTCAGCGCCGGCGTGAAGGACCTGATCTATTACGGCGACCACCTGCGCATCGTCATGCAGGTCTGCGGCCGCGGCGATTTCATCGTGAAGCTGCCCAACGACGGCGCCGCGCGCAACTTGCGGATCGGCGACGCCGTCGATATCGGCTGGATGGCCGACGCGTGCCGGGCACTGTGACGTCGCTATAGCAAGGCCGGCGTCTCGCCGGAACACCGGGGAAATTCAGCGTGGAGAGCGCGAAGCGAACCGGAATAAATTGTCTGGATTCCTTATCGTCATGCTCTCCGCGGACCGAGCCGGCGACCTGAACCAGAAGTTTGCGGTCCGGCCGGCGCGGAAGTACCCGGGCCGGCCACTGTCCATACCAGGAGGCGCGGTTGCAACCGCCGAACATGATGATTATTCCCAGTGATATGACGGTCATGACACACGGGATCGAGAACGTCGCCGATCCCGATTCGAAGGCGCTCAAGGCCAGGTTGCGCAGGACCGAACGTGCGGGTCAGATCAAGGCGATGCTGCTGATGTTTCCGCTGCTCGCCTTCCTGCTGGTGACGTTCCTCGTTCCGATCGGCAGCCTGCTGCTCAAAAGCCTGCGCGACCCGACGGTGTCGCAGGAACTGCCGCATACCGCGGCGATGCTGCGCGAATGGGAACCGAAGATCGGCAAGCTGCCGGACGAGCAGCTGTATGCGACGTTCGGGAAGGAGCTGATCGCGAGCCGGGCCGGCGAGGGGCTCAGCCGCATCGCGTCCCGTCTGAACTACGACGAAACCGGGATGCGCGGCCTCCTGATGAAGACTGCCCGGCAGCTCGCGGACGACACGGCCGCGTCGGGCGGAACGTGGCGGGTGCGGATGGCGGCGATCGATCCGCGCTGGGATGCGCTTCGCACGTGGTCGACCATCAAGTACGCAGCGTCGCCCTGGACCTTCGGCTACTACCTGAAGGCGCTCGACTGCAAGCGCGACGAAACGGGTGAGATCGTCCGTCAGTCGCCGGGCGAACGACTGTATATCGGCGTGTTTCTGCGCACGGCCTGGGTCAGTATCGCGGTGAGCCTGCTGTGTTTGCTCTTCGGCTATCCGGTGGCCTATTTCCTGGCCAATATTCCGGCGCGATACAGCAACGTCCTCATGATCATGGTGCTGTTGCCGTTCTGGACGTCGATCCTCGTGCGCACGACCGCATGGGTCGTCGTGCTGCAGACCAACGGTGTCCTCAACGACTGGCTGATCCGGCTCGGCCTCACCGATTCGGCGCTGCCGCTGATCTACAACCGCTTCGGGGTGCTGGTCGCGATGACGCACATCCTGCTGCCCTACGCGATCCTGTCGCTCTACAGCGTGATGAAGGGCGTGCCGAACCTGTACATGAAGGCGGCGCGCTCGCTCGGGGCCGGCCCGATCCGCTCGTTCTTCCAGGTGTATTTCCCGCAGACGCTGCCCGGCATCGGCGCGGCCGGCATGCTGACCTTCATCCTCGCGGTCGGCTACTACATCACGCCCGCGATCGTCGGCGGTCCGGAAGACCAACTGGCGAGCTACTACATCGCGAACCATGTGAACTCGACGTTGAACTGGGGGCTCGCCAGTGCGTTGGCCACGATCCTGCTGGCAGGCGTGCTGATCGTGTACGGGATGTTCGTTCGACTGACCGGCGGTGCCGGCGTGAAGCTGGGGTAAAGCCATGTTCAATTTTCCTGCATACGTGACGATCTGGGGCCGCGCGGGACGCTACGCGCACGTCGCGATCTCGCTGCTCGTGCTGCTGTTCCTGGTGCTCCCGGTACTGGTCGTGATGCCGCTGTCGTTCAATTCGCAGCCGTACTTCACGTATCCGATGCCCGGCTTCAGCTTCCGCTGGTACGAAGAGTTTTTCGACAGCGCCGAATGGATGTTCGCGCTTCGCAACACGCTGATCGTCGGCGTCAGCTCGACGCTGCTCGCGAGCCTGCTGGGCGTGCTGGCGTCGCTCGGCCTCATGCATCCGCGACTGAAAGGCAAGTCGTTCATCACCGGCGTACTGGTCTCGCCGATGATCGTGCCGGTCATCATCACCGCGGTCGGCGTGTACTTCGCGTTCAGCCCGCTCGGACTGACCAGCAGCCTGCTCGGCCTGACGTTCGCGCACGCGGCGCTCGGCGTGCCGTTCGTCGTCGTGACGGTGACCGCCACGCTGGCGGGCTTCAACGAGACCCTGACGCGCGCCGGACGCAGCCTGGGCGCCTCGCCGATGCGCGTGTTCTGGCAGGTCAAGCTGCCGATCATCGCACCGGGCGTCGTGTCGGGCGCGCTGTTTGCGTTCGCGACGTCGTTCGACGAGATCGTCGTGGCGCTGTTCCTGACGGGCCCGGACCAGCGGACCATCCCGCGGCAGATGTGGGCCGGCATCCGCGAGCAGCTGAGCCCGACCATCCTCGCCGTTGCAACGGTGCTCGTCGTCGTCTCGACATTGCTTCTCGTCACGCTCGAATGGCTGCGGCGCCGCACCGAGCGGCTGCGCGGGCATGCCGGCTGAGTACCGCGGGCCGCCACGCAAGCGAAATACTACACATTGTCGAAGCAATCAGTGGGTCTATCAAAATGCTGACGGAATTCAAACCAATGCAAACGGTATCGACGGATTTGAGCGCGCTGCGCCGTAGAATCGTCGACGCTTCCTCGCTGGACGAGCAGGTCGTCGTGCAGGCGCTGATGCAGGAAGCCAGAATGGACGGTGCGACGCTCGCGAAGGCGCAGGCGCTCGCGGGCAAGCTGGCCCAGGGCGTTCGCGATGCGCGTATCGACGCAGGTGGGGTCGATCTGCTCACGCAGGAATTCTCGCTGGACAGCCGCGAGGGGATCGCGCTGATGTGTCTCGCCGAAGCGATGCTGCGCATTCCGGATACGGAAACGCGCAACCAGCTGATTCGCGACAAGATCGTCGACGCGGACTGGCGCGCGCATCTCGGCAAATCGCCGTCGTTCTTCGTCAATGCGACCGCGTGGGGTCTGCTGATCACCGGCAAGCTGCTGAAGAAACCGGACGATGCCGCGTTGACCGAGGCGCTGATGAGCGTGCTCAGAAAGGGCGGCGAGACCGTCGTGCGCGGTGGGGTGGCCTACGCGATGCGGATGCTCGGCAAGCAGTTCGTCACGGGGCAGACGATCGAGGAGGCCATCGGCGTCGCGAAAGGCCACGAAGCGAGCGGGTATCGCTATACGTACGACATGCTCGGCGAAGCCGCGCTGACCGACGACGATGCGCTCGCGTATTTCAATTCGTACAAGCATGCGATCGAAGCGATCGGGAAGGACGCCGGCGGGCAGGGGCCGATCGAGGGCCCAGGTGTGTCGGTGAAGATCTCGGGCCTGCACGCACGCTATGAACTGCCGCAGCGCGAGCGTGTCATCGCGGAGCTGTATCCGCGGCTGTTGCAGCTTGCCGAACTCGCGAAGCGTTACCAGATCGGGTTCCACCTCGACCAAGAAGAGTCGGCACGCTTCGACCTGACGCTCGAAATGCTCGAGCGGCTTTGCCGCGAACCGAGCCTGCGCGGGTGGAACGGCATTGGCATTTCGCTCCAGGCGTACCAGAAGCGCGGGCGCGCCGTGGCCGACTGGATCATCGCGCTCGCGCGCGCGACCGGCCGGCGCATCAATATTCGCCTCGTGAAGGGCGCGTACTGGGATACCGAGATCAAGCTCGCGCAGGATGCAGGCGCGGCTGGCTACCCGGTGTTCACGCGCAAGGTGCATTCCGACGTCAGCTATATCGCTTGCGCGAAGGCGCTGCTGGCCGCGCCCGATGCGATCTTCCCGCAGTTCGCGACGCACAATGCGTTCTCGCTCGCCGCGGCGTTCACGCTGGGCGGGGACCAGGCATTCGAGTTCCAGTGCCTGCACGGGATGGGCGAAACCGTCTACGACCAGGTTGTCGGCCAATCGAAACTCGGGCGTGCCTGCCGCATCTACGCGCCGGTCGGACCGCACGCGACGTTGCTCGCGTATCTGGTCCGGCGCCTGCTCGAGAACGGTGCGAACTCGTCGTTCGTGAACCAGATCGTCGACGAGGCGGTCAGCGTCGACGACATCGTCGAGGATCCGGTCGCGCGCGCGGCGCGCACGGGCGGCCGGCCGCATGCCGGCATCGTCGCGCCGACGGGCGTGCTGCCGGGGCGCGTCAACGCCGGTGCGCTGAGTTTCAGCCAGTCGGCGGAGTTCGATGCGGCCATCGCGGAACTGCGCGCGAATCGGCTGAACGCACAGTCCATCGTCGCCGGCGTGTCGGACATCCATTCCGATGCGACCGCACTGGTGTTCAGTGCAAGCGATGCGTCCGAGGTAATCGGCAGCGTGACCGCATGCCGGCCCGACGCAGTCGAATCGGCACTCGCCGCCAGCGTGCATGCAGCGGCCGCATGGCGTCGGCAATCCGTGGGCGATCGCGCGGCGTGCCTTGATTCGGTCGCCGACCGAATCGAGCAGAGCGCGTGCCGGCTCGGTGCGCTGCTGGTCCTCGAAAGCGGGGCAACCCTGGCGGAAGCGGCCGACGAGATTCGCAAGTCCGTCAACCTCTGTCGTCTGTATGCGTACCAGCTGAGGACGGACAGCCGTATTGAAGCGGCGGAACCGCTCGGTGCGGTCGTGAGCATCACGCCGTCGGCTTCGTCGCTGGCAACCACGGTCGGTCAGATCGCCGCCGCGGTCGCGGCCGGCAATACCGTGATCGCCAAGCCGTCGTCGTCGGCCGGTTCGCTGGTCGCCCATGCGGCGGTCCGCCTGTTCCTGGCGGCCGGCATTCCCGACGGTGTCGTCCAGTTGCTGCTGGGCTCGGGACAGGAAGTCGGACGCGCGCTCGTCGCCGATCGCCGCGTTGCGGCCGTGCTTTTCACGGGCACGTCGCGTGTGGAAAAGGCGATCGCGTTGCAACTCGCACAGGCGTCGAGCGCCGCGAAGCTCGTCACGATCGTCGGCAGCGTGAACGCGCTGGTCGTGGACAGCTCGGCGTTGCCGGAACAGGTCATCTCCGACGCGATGGTGTCGGCGTTCAAGCATGCCGGACAACTCGCGTCGTCGCTGCGCATCCTGTGCCTGCAGGACTCCACGGCAGAGATCGTACTGCGGATGCTCACGGGGATGCTGAGCGAGCGGCGCATCGGCGATCCGCTGGATTCGGCGACCGACATCGGGCCGGTGGCGACACGCAAGCTGCGCGACCAGCTGGATGGGTACCTTGTACAAATGGAGCGCCGCGGATTCAAGGTCACCCGTGCCCGTGTATCGGGCGACTGTGCGAAAGGCCAGTTCGTCGCGCCTGCCATCGTCGATCTGGGCACCGTCGACGCGTTGCCGGGTGTCGATCTTGCGACCGCCGGCCCCGTGCTGCACGTCGTCCGGTGGAAGACCGGCGAAATGGACCGGCTGATGGACCGCCTCAACGCAATCGAATGCGGCGTGGTCGGGCTGCATACGCGCATCAACGAGGCCGCCGGCATGCTACTGTCGCGTTCCACCGCCAACAGCGTATGCGTCAATCGCACGATGCACAGCGCGTTCGTCGGCATGCAGCCGTTCGGCGGTGTGAATGCGTCGGGAACGGGGCCGATGATGGGCGGCCCGCTGACGCTGCTGGCGCTCACCCGGCAGATTCCCGATGCGTATGCGGGCGCGAACGGCCCGTTCGCGCCGTCGTCGAGGCTGAACAGCGAAAAGTTCTACGAGTTTCCGGCGCAGAACGGCGAAGGCCGCTTCGTGGCGCGGCAGGCCGCGCTTCAGCAAGCGAAGCAGGCGAGCCGCGCGCGGGTCGATGCGCTGTTCTCGCTGGCATCGGAGCGACGCCTGGCGGCGGCCGACGTCATCGCGAACGCGAGCATGAAGCTGTCGCGCCTGATTGCCGACACGCTGCCGATCGGCCTGCCGGCCCTGACGGGCGAAGAGAACACGACGGAGGTGCTCGCCCGCGGCCAGGTCCTGTGCGCGGGTGCGTCGATGGGCAGCTTGATCGCGCAGGCCATCGCGGCGACGGCGTTCGGCAACGAGGTGATCTTGCTGAAGTCGCCGATGGCCGGTGACGTGGCCGCGCGTCTCGCCGGACATTGCCGGATCGTCGACTCGGATGACGTGCCGCGTGTCGTTCGCGGCGACATCGCGGGTGTTCGCCCGGCCGTCGTGCTGGTCGACGACGAAGCGCAGGCGGCGTCGATGCGTGCCACCGCGGCAGATGCCGCCGCCGTCGTGCTCGCGCCGGACGTTCACGGCATGTACGATTGGACCAGCCTCGTTCGCGAACGCGTGACGACGGTCAATGCGAGTGCTGCCGGCGGAAACACGCAACTCATGGTGTTGAGCGAGGATTGCGCGTAGCCGATCGCTTCTCACCTCCATTCGGCGTTCGCGTAACGCCGATTGCCCGCCAGCCGATCGACGTGTCCAGCCGGAAGTCGATCGAGCGCGAGGCGGGGCGGCGCGACGGGATTCGAACGGATCCCGTCGCGTCGTTGCTTGGCCGCGTACCGAAGCGGCGCCGGCCGTTGCAGTGCCGCGACGCATGCGGAACCGCACCGGCGGCCGGGCCGTGCGTCCAGCGCGTTCGACCGGCCACGCGTGACCGGCCACGCGGACGCAGCCCATCCATCCCGGCCCCCTTCCTCCATGGAGATTCCATCTTGACCGACGCCGTATTCCACTTTCATCAGGGGGAACTGCCGCTCCTGATCTCGATCCCGCATCTCGGTACCGAGATCCCGCCGCAGGTCCGAAGTCAACTGACTGACGTCGCGGCACATGTCGCAGACACCGACTGGCATCTCGACCGGCTCTATGCATTCGCGAAACACGCTGGAGCGTCGATGGTGGCGGCACGCGTGTCGCGCTACGTGATCGACCTGAACCGGCCGGCCTGCGGCGAAAGCCTGTATCCGGGACAGACGACGACCGGGCTGTGCCCGACCGAGACGTTTCGCGGTGAGCCGCTCTATGCGAGTGGCGCCGCGCCCGACGCGGCCGAAATCGCGCGGCGCCTGGACGCATACTGGCAGCCGTATCACGCGAGGCTGCGTGCCGAACTCGACCGCCTGAAGGCGGTGCACGGCGCGGTGCTGCTGTGGGAAGCGCACTCGATCGCGAGCGTGCTGCCGCGGCTGTTCGACGGCAAGCTGCCGGACCTCAACCTGGGCACGAACTCGGGCGCGAGTTGCGATGCGCGCATTCTCGACGCGGTGACCGGCACGCTCGATCGCCAGCCGTTCACCTGGGTGGCGAACGGGCGTTTCAAGGGCGGCTACATCACGCGCGAATATGGCCGGCCGGCTGACGGCGTCCACGCGATCCAACTCGAGATGTGCCAGTCGACCTACATGGACGAGACGCCGCCGTTCGACTATCGCACGGACCGCGCCGATCAGGTCGGGCCGGTCGTGGCGTGCATGGTGCGGGCGGCAGTCGACGCGCTGCGGACCGTCGAACGTTGAGTGATGCAACGCGCGGGGCCACTGGCCGCCGCTTGCTTGCCAGCCGAAAAAAAACCGCCATCACGGAGATCCGGTGATGGCGGCAAACGCGGGAGCCTGCCCGGCTACCCGCGTATCGAAGCAGTGCTCAGAGCCCGTTCGTCAGTTGCGGCACGATGTCGAAGAGGTCGCCGACGAGACCGTAGTCGGCCACGCCGAAGATCGGCGCGTCCGCGTCCTTGTTGATGGCCACGATGACCTTCGAATCCTTCATGCCGGCCAGATGCTGGATGGCACCCGAAATCCCGACCGCGACATACAGCTCCGGCGCGACGATCTTGCCGGTCTGGCCGACCTGCCAGTCGTTCGGCGCATAGCCGGAATCGACTGCCGCGCGCGATGCGCCGACCGCCGCGCCGAGCTTTTCCGCGAGCGGGTCGAGCAGCGCGAAGTTCTCCGCACTGCCGAGGCCGCGGCCGCCCGCGACGACGACGCGCGCGGCCGTCAGTTCCGGCCGGTCGCTGCTCGCCACTTCGCGGCGCACGAAGGTCGACAACCCGGTATCTGCAACTGCGGGCGCGGTTTCGATCGGCGCGCTGCCGCCGTGCGCCGGTGCCGCATCGAACGCAGTCGTGCGAATGGTGGCGACCTTCACCGGGTCCGGCGACTGCACGGTGGCGATCGCGTTGCCCGCATAGATCGGGCGCTGGAACGTGTCCGCGGAATCGATCGCGATCACGTCGGAAATCTGCGCGGCGTCGAGCTTGGCCGCGACGCGGGGGGCGACGTTCTTGCCCGCGGCCGTGGCCGGGAACAGGATGTGCGTGTAGTCGCCGGCGAGCGCCAGCACCTGCGCGGCGACGTTTTCCGCGAGCGCGTCGGCGAAATGCGGCGCGTCGACGTGGATGACCTTGTCGACGCCCGCGACCTGGCTCGCCGCTTGCGCGACCGGCTGCGCGGCGTGGCCCGCGACGAGCACGTGAACGCCGTTCGACAGCGCGCGGGCCGCGGCAATGGTGTGGAGTGTCGCGCTCTTCAGTTGAGCATTGTCGTGTTCGGCAATAACAAGCGTCGTCATTCAAATCACCTTGGCTTCGGATTTCAGTTTCTCGATCAGCGTCGCAACGTCGGGCACCCGCACGCCGGCCTTGCGAACCGGCGGCTCGACGACCTTCAGCGTCTTCAGCCGCGGCGACGGATCGACGCCGAGCGCGGCCGGCGTGACGGTGTCGAGCGGCTTCTTCTTCGCTTTCATGATGCTGGGGAGCGTGACGTAGCGCGGCTCGTTCAGCCGCAGGTCGGTCGTCACGATGGCGGGGAGTTTCAGCGAGATCACTTCGAGGCCGCCGTCGACCTCGCGCATCACCGTCGCGACGCCGTCGGCGATCTCGATGTGGCTGGCGAATGTCGCCTGCGGCCAGTCGAGCAGGGCGGCCAGCAACTGGCCGGTCTGCCCGGCATCGTCGTCGATCGCCTGCTTGCCGAGGATGACGAGCTGCGGCTGCTCGTTGTCGATCACGGCCTTCAACAGTTTCGCGACGGCCAGCGGCTGGAGTTCTGCGTCCGTCTCGACGAGCACGCCGCGATCGGCGCCGATCGCGAGCGCCGTGCGCAGCGTTTCCTGCGACTGCGCGATGCCGCACGACACGGCGATGACCTCGGTCGCGCTGCCGGCTTCCTTCAGCCGCGTGGCGGCCTCCACGGCGATTTCGTCGAACGGGTTCATCGACATCTTGACGTTGCCGATTTCGACACCCGTGTGGTCGGACTTCACGCGCACCTTGACGTTGTAGTCCACCACGCGTTTCACGGCTGCAATAACTTTCATTGTCATATTCCTCTGACTATCAAATGTGCGTCGACGACAGGAATGGGCTCGATGGTCACGAGCACGGCGTACGGCTCGCGCGCGACGCCGCCGGCGCTGGCGGCCTGTGGGGCAAGCCGCAGCGGTTGTGCATGGTGTTCCGATACGAGAACGTGCCCGGGCATCACGTCACCCGCGCGGGCGTCGGGGCCTTCGGCGAACGTGCACCCGCGATCCATTGCGACGACGATTGCCAAACATCCCGGGCGCACGACGAGCGGTGCGTCGACGAGCCGGACGCTGGCCCGGTACCGCTCCTTCCTGTTCATGACGTTGAGCGCCAGCGACGGGCCATCGATCAGGGTCGCGTGCCAGTCGGCGTCGCCGTCGTATTGCCCGACGACCCATGGCCGTAGCCGCAGGTCCATGTCGTTGCCGGTCAACGTAACGCCGTTACCGCTCAGGACCAGCGATACGCGATCGATGCCGGCGAATCGCGAGTAAGGCCCGTTGCGCTCGATGGATGCCAGACTGACACGCCAATCGGTGCCGCAGGTCGCGAGGGTCCGCGTGACGCCGCCGCCATTCCTCCACAGTTCGGGTGGAACGGAGTCGATCGGATACATGGCGATCAGCGACACCATGGCGTCCTCAGGACACCGCACCGAGACCATACTTGCCACTCAGCAATTCGCCGGTGGCGAAGCGCTCGATCGAATACGGCTTCAGCGACACCTCGGTCTGCATCCCGAGTGCTTCCTGCGCGAGCACGAGACCGACGGTCGGCGACAGCTTGAAGCCGTGCCCGGAAAATCCGTAACCGACCACCAGGCCTTCGATGCCCGGCAGCTTGCCGAGCACGGGGTTCCAGTCCGGCGTGACGTCGTAGACGCCGGTCCACGACGACGCGATGCCGGCGGTTTCGTAGTTCGGGAAGCGCTCGGCGACCTGCGAGCCGACATCGACAATGTAGTCCATCGGAATATCGCCCTGCTCGACGTCCGCCGCATTGAGTTTCTCGCCGACGACGCCTTCGCTGACGAGCATCTGGTTGCCGCCGTAGCTGCGGCAGTACAGCATGCCGGGCGACGCGAGATCCTTGAAGACGGGCATCGAGAACGTGTACTTGGCCGCATCGCATTCGAGCGCGAGCACGGCGTGCCGCTCGGGCATGATCGGCAGCGTCCTGCCGGTCCAGCCGGCCAATTCCGGCGTCCAGATGTTCTGCGTGCTGATGACCATCGACGTCTTGAATTCGCCGATATCGGTCGACACGCCGACGACCTTGCCGTTCTCGATCAGCACCTTGTCGACGTTGACGTTTTCCTTCACGGTGACGCCGCCGCGCCGTGCGGCACGCGCGAAGCTCGTCGCGACGAGATAGGCGTCGGCGAAGCCGGCTTCCGGCTCGTAGCCGATCAGCGCGCAGTTGTCGAAGCGCGCGATCGGGAGTAGTTCGGCCGCCTGTTGCCGGTTGAGGAATTCGAGCGGAATGCCTTGTTCCTTTTGCTGGTCGAGCGACGCGCGCAGCGGTTCGAGCTTGTCGCCTTCCGACGCGACGATCATGTAGCCGCATTTGACGAGGCCGCACGATGCTTCGTCGTCGCCGAGATACTCGGGGAACGTATTGAAGACGTGCCACGACTTGCGGGCCAGCTCGACGTTCTCCTTGACGGAGTAGTGCGTGCGCAGGATGCCCGAGGACTGCGAGGTCGTGCCCGCGCCGATCGTGCCCCGGTCCAGAACGAGCACGTTCTTGGCACCGAGCTTCGACAGGTGGAACGCCACGGAGCTGCCAATCACGCCAGCTCCGATTACGACGACGTCATACGAGTTCATGATTCCGTTTTCCTTCTGGTCAAGGTGTGAATGAGTCTGCCTCGGAAAAAGACGGAACCCGGCAATATAAGCGGGGGCAATTTTTAGCAAAAGATGCAGCGTGGCGAGCGGGCGCCGCGGCGTTGAACCGGGAAATTCCCGGCATGCGTCCGTGCAGAAATCGACGCGCCATTGTGTCGCGCATAAGGCCCTCTTATGTCGACCGGTAGGCGGGATGCCGGCGCACAGGATCGTTGACGAAGCGGTCGATTCGCTACCGACGGACGGGCCGGTGCCGATAGTTTGCCAATCCAAGCGGCGGTTGTTTGGAGCATCACATCCGGTTATATCGCGCGACGTCGCTTTCTCGATGGGTAGGATGGGCTCGACGTGTCGTGCGAATCATGGCGGGGACGCCACGCGCGAGAGGCCGCGATCAAGGTTGCAGGCGGCCAGCGATGACCCTTTTGAACATTTGCGATCTTCAGACATGAACACACAGAATCTCGTCGAGCAATTCGGCCCACGCGAATCGATGGAGTACGACGTGGTGATCGTCGGCGGCGGGCCGGCCGGACTGTCGGCCGCGATACGGATCAAGCAGCTGGCGCTCGAGAGCGGCGGGGACGTCAGTGTCTGCGTGCTCGAAAAAGGCTCCGAGATCGGCGCGCATACGCTTTCCGGCGCGGTCATGGATCCGCGCGCGATTCAGGAGCTGATGCCGGACTGGCGCGAGAAGGGCGCGCCGCTCAACGTCGAGGTGACCGAAGACCGGTTCCTGTTCCTGTCGCAACGCGGTGCAAAGCAGGTTCCGAACTGGCTGCTGCCCGACAATTTCAAGAATCATGGCAACTACGTCGTCAGCCTGGGTAACGTGACGCGTTGGCTCGGTCAGCAGGCGGAGGCATTGGGCGTCGAGATTTTCGCCGGCTTTCCGGCGGCCGAGATCCTGTACGGCGAGCACGGTGAAGTGAAAGGCGTCGCGACCGGCAACATGGGCGTCGGCAAGAACGGCGAGCCGACGGAAAACTTCCAGCTCGGGATGGAGCTGCACGCGAAGTACACGCTGTTTGCCGAAGGCGCGCGGGGCCATCTCGGTCGTCAGTTGATGGATCGCTTCAAGCTTCGCGACGGTGCCGATCCGCAGGTGCATGGTCTCGGCATCAAGGAGCTGTGGGAAATCGATCCGGTCATGCATCAACCGGGGCTCGTCATTCATACGGCCGGCTGGCCGCTCGACAGCGACACGTACGGCGGGTCCTTCCTTTATCACCTCGACAACCATCAGGTGGTCGTGGGTTTCGTCGTCGGCCTGGGCTACTCGAACCCGTACCTGTCGCCGTTCGAGGAGTTTCAGCGATACAAGACGCATCCCGAGATTCGCAAGTTCCTCGAAGGCGGCAAGCGGGTGTCGTACGGTGCCCGCGCGATTACCGCCGGCGGGCTGACGTCGTTGCCGAAGCTCACGTTCGCAGGCGGCGCACTGATCGGCTGCGACGCGGGCTTTCTCAACGCGTCGCGAATCAAGGGCAGCCACGCGGCCATTGCGAGCGGAAAGATGGCCGCGGAGGCAGCCCATGAGGCGCTGCGCGCGGGCCGACAGCGCGACGAACTGATCGCGTATCCGCAGGCGTTCGAGCGTTCATGGTTGAAGGACGAGCTGCATCGCGCGCGCAATTTCAAGCAATGGATGAGCAAGGGGCTCTACGTCGGCACGTTCATGGTGGGCCTCGAACAGAAGGTGCTCGGCGGCCGCGTTCCCTGGACGCTCCATCACCGGCACGCTGACCACGAGACGCTCCGGCCCGCCTCGGCCTGCCGGGAAATCGTCTATCCGAAGCCGGACGGGAAGCTGACGTTCGACCGGCTGTCGTCCGTGTACTTGTCGAATACGAACCACGAGGAAAACCAGCCGGCGCACCTGACGCTGAAGGATGCGAGCGTCCCAGTGCGGGTGAACCTGGCGAAGTATGCCGGCCCGGAAGCGCGGTTTTGCCCGGCCGGCGTCTACGAGTTCGGGACGAAGGCCGATGGTAGCGAAGGGCTGACCATCAATGCGCAGAACTGCGTCCATTGCAAGACCTGCGACATCAAGGATCCGACGCAAAACATCGTATGGGTCACCCCGGAAGGCGGTGGCGGCCCCAACTATCCGAACATGTAAGCGCGTCGATTCAGGTCGACCCTCCAACTACGAGCGAAAAAAATGAATCTCGGATTTATCGGAACCGGCGCCATCACGAAAGCCATCGTCACCGGCCTGCTTCGGTCGGGATTTTGGTTCGACCGGATCGCGCTGTCGCCGCGAAACACCGAAACGGCAGCGGAACTGGCCGCGCTGGATGCGCGCATTGAGGTCGGTACGAGCAATCAGGCGGTGCTCGATTCGTCGGATGTCGTCTGTATCGCCGTCGTCCCGCAAATTGTCGTCGACGTGTTGCGAGCGCTTCGGTTCGACGCACGACATCACGTCATCACGTTCGTTCCGGGAACGTCGATCGAAACGTTGAACCGGCTCGTTCAACCCGCGAGCCGGCTTGCTCGCGCGATACCGTTGCCGGCGGTCGCAGATCTCAAAGGCAGTACTGCGATCTATCCGCCGGACGAAATCGCCAGATCGCTGTTTGCCGGGCTCGGCGAGGCCGTCGAGGTCGAAAGCGAGGCACAGTTCGATGCGGTGCATGCCGTGACGGCGACGATGGCCAGCTTCTATGCGGTGCTCGAAAACCAGGCGATATGGCTGACACGGCAAGGGCTTCGATACGACGCCGCGCGTGCATTTCTGTCCGGTTACTGCGTGGGCCTGGCCCACGACACGACCCGCACCAGCCAGTCATTTGCCGAAATGATCGAGCACTGCATGACGCCCGGCGGCCTGAACGGGCAGTTGCATGCCGAGCTCTCGGCGCGTGGCGCCTATCAGTACTACTGCGAAGCGCTCGATCGGATTCTGGCGCGCGTCGAAGGCCGCACCTCAACCTGAACGTCCGGCGCTGTCGGGACGAGTTCCGATGAATTTTGGCATTGGCGATGTCGGTGCAAGCACCATGAGAGTGAGTGCGGCGCAATATGAGAACACGCTGGCTTCCCCGGGACATGCTTGACATTGGTTAAGTCATCGGATTTGACATTATTAACACCGAAATCGGGGCCGAACTTAAACGTCCGCCGTCGTAGCCATGTACTCTTGGGCTACTGACTTCGCCAAGATAGTTTGCGTTCCGGCGCAACTGTTTCTTGCGGCTGGAATTTATGCAGTAGCCCCCTGCACAATTACCGTGGTCGCACGCCAACATGACAAGTCGGTGCTGTCGCCCCGCTCCCCCCGGCTCTGGATGGGTGATCGACCGCTCGCCCAGCTGCCCGAGTATTTCGGCGTTTACTTCGTATCGTCTGAGCTGCGAGGCCGGTGCGGGCCTCTCTGCGTCGCATCTGCCGATGCCGTCCCGACTTCACCGCTCACGATGGGCCTATTCCCTTCGGGTGGCCGTCGCCCAATTGACAAGTGCTACAAGAATCAGAGCGACCCTCCGCTTGATAGGCGATACCAGACTTCGCTATCGGCAGACTGATTCACTCGACCAGCCGGTCAAATCTCTAGTTGGGACGCGTTGAGACCGAAATCGGAGAGAACGGTGCGGATAGGGAACCTTATCACCATGTCACGATCGGCTGCTCCAATCGCACTGGACGGAGTCTCTTCGAGCGCTTGGCCGGCCCTGATGGTCTGATCTCTTAGATTGCCCGATGCTCAGGCGTCTCGTTCGCGAAGCATCCAACGCGTCAGTTCTCGAATCTGATCGGTCGTGACGCGCTCGTGCAGGATCAGTGTGCGTAGATAAACGGCGCCGATCAGGCAATGAAGCAGGGGCATTGGATCCGCCCCCTGCGGCCACTCGCCCATTTTTGCGGCGCGATCAAAAACCTGCTGAACCGCCGAAAAGCGGTTCGTCCACAACCTGCGCAGTTCGCCCGTCACGGCTGCGTCGTTGTACGTGGCCAGCACGAACTGAATGGCAGACCTGCCCACGCCCGTTCGCAAGTAGCGCGCGGTGGCAGACAGCAGCGCGACGAGATCCGCGTGCAGCGAACCCCGATCCGGTATCGCGATGTGCTCGGCAAAAAGCTCGAAGACGGCCTCCATCATCAGCCCTTCCTTGCTCTTCCAGCGGCGATAGATCGAACTCTCATGCACGCCCGCGAGCGCGGCGATGGCGCCGATGTTGAGCCCCTCGAAACCCGCTGCCTGCAATTGGGCAATCGTTGCGGAGATCACCGCTTCACGCACGCGTGCGCTGCGGCCGCCCAGGCGGCGACGGGGCGACGGCGATTCTTGTTCGGCGGACTTTGGCATGAGCGGATTTTACACATCGTTTCATCGGCTGCCCGCGTCGTCACGGCGGTTCGACCACGAGCACGACCATGAGCGACGGCCGACAGGCATGCGGTAAACACTAACGCAAGTTTACTTGCGTTAGTGGCGCAAGTCGGGAAACATGGCAACTCGTTCACCAGCGCGACGGAGGTTCAAGTGAAAGCAGTGACGTTTTTCAAGTCAGGTACGGAGGTGGCATGTGAGGACATCCTCAGAATGGAGGTCAAAAGGGCACGCTCCATGATGGCCTCGCTCATGGAGAAACTGGGGGCAGACGGCATGGTCAGCCTGTTCGCGAAGGAGATCGCGGCGCACGAATCGAACGAGAAGGATTGGTCACTGCGTGCGAATGGTCGCTTCAGTTCGTCAGTTGCCGAGGCGCACGTGGCGGTGGGCACCAGCGCGGAGTTCGTGGCCTGGTTCTGGGAGGGATATGGCGGGCCGAACAGCCCGGCAATGCTTCGTGCTCACCCTGAGCATCTCGGTGCACTACCGCTCCCGGACGGGCGTGTCGGCATTCTGGAAGTACCCGGCCATACAAAGTCGCCGGCGCTCCTGAAGCTCCGCCATTTGGATGACTGGAGCGGTATCCCGATCGAACTGGCCCCCGATATGCCGAACCGCATGATGGGGCGCGTCGAGACGCCCGACGGTGTGACCGTCGGCTACTTGCTGCACCAATTCAAGGACACGTTTCCGGGGTTCGATGCGCGGCTGGAGATCTTCTGGCCATCGACCGCGCCGGAAGCACTCATTCACGGCCATTCAGACCACCTGATGGTCGAGTGGTGCAACTGGTTCGAGCTGTACGTCCTCTCGCGGACGCAAGCAAGTGACTTGATGCCGTTGGCGCTTTCCGTGAATACATGACCGCGCCATCGGTTCGCGTACTTCGAGCGGGCAAATGCGGCACGGGCCGCTTGGATGGAGCGGCAAAGCAGCAGCGGAAACGCGCTACCGCTTTGCCGCGTCATCGATACCACGAACCGATTGCAGCCGATGTGCGATCAAATTTTCGATCCGCTCCCTCGGCAACATCGCAAGGGGCATCAATCCGTGGCCGGCGGCGGTTCAGGAAAAACCAACGCTCCGGCGTGCGTGCCCGGCAGCACACCGAAGACCGAAGCCGAAGCGGCCATCTGTCCGGCTTCCTTTGATCGCCATCCGTCGGGCACCGCACGGAGGCAGATTCCTATTCAATTATTTTGCAGTCCTTCATGACTGGAGGAGACATTAAAACGTGAGAAAGACGCAAAAAATCCGTCCGATGCTGCTGATCCCTGTCTCGATCGCGGTATTGGGCTTGCCGTCAAACACGCATGCGCAAGGTAACGTCACGCTGTATGGTGTGGTGGACTCCGGCGTGATGTACACGAGCCGTACCTTCGACGCCGGAACGGGTGCGAGCGGCCCACATCAGGTATCGGCAACGGATGGCGGGATCTCAGGTTCTCACTTTGGTATCACCGGTGCCGAGGATCTGGGCGCAGGTACGAAGGCGATCTTTACGCTCGAAAGCGGTTTTACGACGAACAACGGGGCGCTGGGCAACTCGAACGGGAATCTCTTCGGGCGTCAAGCCTTCGTTGGGCTCTCCGGACGCTTCGGTACCGTCAAGGCCGGCCTGCAGTACTCGCCGTTCGGACTTGCGATCGTCGACACGGACGCGCGGCATGCGTCGTTTTTCGGAAGTCAGGCCGGAATTTACATGGGCAATTTTTTCGCGACCGGCATTTTCGTCGCGAATGCCGTGTCCTATACGAGCCCAACGATCGCCGGCTTGCAGGCGAGTGCATTGCTTGCGCTGGGCGGCGATCCAAAGGGATTTCAGGCGGGGCGCCAGTATGCGGCTCGCGTGAGATACGAATGGAACGACCTGATCGTGAACGCTGCGCTTTTCAGTGGAAATCCCGGCGGTTCAGCCAGCGTTTCGACGCCATTCCCGTCAACGATCGAATTCGGCGGTCGAACGGTCGGCGCGAGCTACAGGTGGGGAGGCGCAACACTCAAGGGATCGTACACAAGCTACAAGATCGCCGGCTCCTTCAACGAGAAAGTGTACGCTGCGGGCGGCGAATATCTGATCACGCCGGCACTGTCCACCGACATAGGCGTTTGGTACTTGCGGGACAGCAACGACTCGGCGAACCATTCTTTACTGGCGTCTGCCGGGCTGGACTACTTTCTGTCGAAGCGAACGACCTTGTATGGCTCCGCGGCATACGTGAACAACCACGGGTTAATGCATACGGGATTCACGGTGAATGGCGCGCTGTACGAGCCAACCGGCAGCAGTGTGGGTATCGTCGTTGGTGTTCGTCACCTCTTCTAGCACACCCGAAAGACACAAGCGCTGACATCACCGCCAGCCGATCACGCTGGCGGCGATTTCACGCATGCGTGCCCCGGCATCGCGGTTCCGTGTTCAAGCACGGTGAGCGGATACCAGGAGTCCGCTGGCGGGGCGTTTCAAAGCGCGAGGACCACGAACGTTGTCCTCGCATTGAATCGGTGGCCGGTTGAGAAACGACGTGCGGTCAACGATCACCTTCCGCGGCCGGCACCGGCAACACGGTTCCATGGTTGGTGCCAAAACCGATTCGTGCAAAGCCCTCGCGTTCGCACCAGCCCCGGAAAATGACGGTATCGCCATCGTCGAGGAACGTGCGGCTTTCGCCATTGCCGATATCCACGGGTTGCTTGCCGCCTGCCGTTAGTTCGATCAACGCACCGGCTTCGCCCGATGACGGGCCGGAGATGGTGCCGCTTCCCAGCAGATCGCCAGGCTGGAGGTTGCAGCCCCCCACCGTGTGGTGCGCGATCATCTGCCCCAACGTCCAGTACTGGTGCCGGAAACTGGTGCGCGTCAATGTACGCGGTTGCACGCCTTGTGCGCGCTGACGCGCGCTAAGGATCGACGCCTCGAGCCGGATGTCGAACGCACCGGCCGTGCTGTTGTCGTCCGAGGACAAGTAGTCGAGCGGCTGCGGGCGTTCCGCGGCGCGTGACCACGTGGTGCGGTACGGCAGCAATGCTTCGAGGGTGACCAGCCAGGGCGATATCGTCGTCGCGAAATTCTTCGAGAGGAATGGTCCGAGCGGCTGCATTTCCCACGACTGGATGTCGCGCGCGGACCAATCGTTCAGCAGGCAGAGCCCGAAAATATGCCGTTGAGCGTCGCGCAGCGGGATCGAATGACCGCGCGGATTGCCAACCCCGATCACCGCGCCCAGTTCCAGCTCGTAGTCGAGCCGGCGACAGGCGTCGTGAACGGGAGGGGCGGACGGATCCGGGCGGTATTGCCCCATCGGTCGGTAGACCTGCTGACCACTGACGTCTATCGACGAAACGCGGCCATGATAAGCGATGGGTAGCCAGTCGAAATTCGGGCTGATTGCCATGCCGAGCGGGCGGCTGCAGTTCACCGCATGATCGAGCGAGGTGTAGAAGTCGGTGTAGTCGCCGATACGCACGGGTACGGCGTACTCGGCTTCCGCCTGCGATACCAGCGTCTTTCGTACGCCCGACTCGTGCGGACTGCCGGCCCGAAGCAGTTCGAAGAGTCCGTGGCGCAGTGCCTGCCAGGCAGGTGGCCCCATATTGAGCAGCGCGTTCAGCGTGGTTGCCGTGGCCGCTCGCACGGCCTCGACCGCCAGGCCGTCCATGCAGCCCGCCTGCTGTAACGCAACGAGGTCGACGATCTGGTCGCCGATCGCAATCCCGCCGCGCCAGGTTTCGCCGCCACCTCGGCGGCGAAACACGCTGAGCGGCAAATTCTGCAACGGAAAGTCGGTCCCCGCCACATTGGCCGTTTCCAGCCAACTGCGTTGAGCGACGTCGTGTGTGTGATTCAGTTCCATCGAGGTTCCTTGCCTATACGGTGCGATGCAGATCGCAAGCTGTTGCGTTGAGGGCGTCGTCGAAAATCGCGACCGCGCGAGTCCAGCCAGCGGAGGCGCCCCGGATTTTGTGCGGGAAGCACGAGATGAAGAAGCCGTGAGGTGGCAGCACCTCGAGATTGTGGAGTTTTTCCAGGTGGCAATAGCCGATCTTGCGGCCGGCCTTGTGTCCTTCCCAGATCAGCGACGCATCACTCGTTTCGGCATATTTTTTTGCTGTATGTACGAATGGTGCGTCCCAGCTCCACGCGTCGGTGCCAGTCAGGCGAACACCTCGCTCGAGCAGGTACATGGTCGCGTCGAAGCCCATGCCGCACCCCGAGGAAACATAGTCGGGTTGTCCGTAGCGCTTGCCTGCACGCGTGTTGATGACGACGATTTCAAGCGGCCGGAGTTCGTGGCCGATGCGCGCAAGCTCGACTTCGACGTCGGCAGCAGTCACGACGTAGCCATCGTCGAAGCCGGTGAAATCAAGCTTCACGCCGGGTTGGAAACACCAGTCGAGCGGGACTTCGTCGATGGTTGTCGAGCGCTCCCGCTCGCCCTTCGAATCGTTCATCGTGCTGTGGAAGTGATAGGGCGCATCCAGATGCGTCCCGTTGTGTGTGCTCAACTGGATGTGTTCGATGGCCCAGCCTTCGTTGTCCGGCAGGTCGGTTTCCTGCAGTCCGGGAAAGAAGGCCGTCACGGCTTTGGCCGTATTCCGGTGCGTCAGATACTGGATCGTGGGGCCGTAACCCGGTGGATCGGAAATGACGTCGTTTTCCAGATAGATCGAAAGATCGACGAAGCGTCGTGTCATGTGCGGCTGCTCCTGATTTGGGGACGTACTACCCGACGTCGCATGGCGGCGTTCATGTCATACTGACTGTACGATCGTACAGTCAGTATCATGTTGGTGTAAACTGGCGACGCGTAATCAATGGAATGGCAGTCGGGGCAATCGAGCCACAGGAGAGCGGGAAACCATGCAAGCGAAGGAAGTCACGGGAAGGGCGGCCGGTGTACGGAGCGGGAAGGGAGCGCAACGGACGGTCGAGACGAGCAAGCGTGAGCGGGTGCTCGACGTGGCCGAGCGATTGTTCGCCGAAGGCGGTTTCGATGGTGTTTCGATGCGGGATATTGCGTCGGCGGCGGAGGTCGGCTTACCGTTGATCGTGTATCACTTCGAGACGAAGATGGGGCTGTACCGTGCCCTGTTCGAGCGCCGCAAGCCAGTGCTTGAGACCCGATTGGCTTTGCTTCGTGAGCCCGTGGCTGCAGGGGAGGACCCGCTGGAACATATCGTGCGCGCCTTCGTGCTCCCGGTGATGCAAATCCAGAATACCGAGTCCGGACTTGCGTATGCCAAACTTGTTGCGCGCGAAGCTTCCGATCCGCGCGAGACCGAGCGCGGCATCGTTGCTGAATATTTCGATCCGTTCGCGGCGGAATTCATCAAGGAAATCAGGAGAACGCTGCCAGGCCACAGCGCCAACTATGCGCATTGGGCCTACTTGTTCGCGGTAGGCGCGTTGGTGATGAGTGCGTTCGACAGTCGCATCGAGCGTATCTCGGGCGGCAAGATCAAGGCCGGCGCGCTGAAGCGCAAGACCGAGCATCTGGTGACTTTCATTTCCGCCGGGATTCGCGCTGGCGCAACCCCTGACTCGCGTGCATCAGTCGCTTAGGCGGCACCGTGTTGTTGAACACAATTACATTCGAGATTGCGTCTCGGTTCTCAACGCATCGTTTGGGACCTGACTGTCGGCGGAAGCCGTTAGAAAGGATGGGTTGTCTTCAGAACGACGTAACGTCTCCTGTCCAATCCACTGCGGTCCGTTGCGACGCAGAGTTCAGTCGGGATGCTTTTTGACTCAAACCGAGTACGCCGGTGGTGGAATGCAAAGCCGGGGCGCGACAGCATCCGACGGGTTGAATCCGCAGCGAACTACGGTCAGTCGACGGTGGTCCAAAGATCGTCGACAATGCGGCTGCGGAGGACGTGGAGAGCAGATATGAACAAGACTCGAGAATTCTTGCTACCGTTCGGAATCGACCTCAGGGTTGAAGACGGAATCGCAAGTATCGAATCCCACTTGCCGGAAGCGCTCCCCAGCTTCAGTGATCCCGTCGAAAACGGACGCATCGTAGGGGTTGTTGAAGGCGTCGAGCAATTGTTCTTTCGCTTGCGCGTGTCGGTAGCGATTTATCCAATCCGCAGTTCGTACAGGCAATCAACGATTGCGTAGCCAAAGCGGCCCAGCCGTACCGGCCGGCAATGCGTGCCTCTGGGCGTCGCGCGCGGCATCGGGCGATGGCGGCGCTGTGATCGGGCTCAAGGCGATGTGCAAGGGCATGTACGACAGCAATGGCGGCCCGGGATGGCAATACGATGCGTGCGCCAGGAAAATCCTCGAGATAGTGAACGGTTTTCAATCGGACCAGAACCCGCCTAGTTAGCGGCCAACGCGGCCGCCCCGGGACAATACGGCCTCTCACGTCGCGGTTGCCCGGATCCGGCGCAACGGCGGCTGGCGGCCGGCACGCGGCGATGGCCGGCCGTATGGTCGCGGGCCGACTTCGATGCGGTTCCAAACCGTTGACCTTGGTCAACGCAGGCTTGCGTCGAGTGCCGATGATGGAAGCGAATCCGGACGCTGCAAGCGCGTCCGTTCTTTTCCGCGAGGTTCACATGTACACGAATATCATGGTCGCGACGGACGGAAGTCCTTCCGCGAAACAGGCGCTCGACGAAGGTCTCGGGATGGCCAGGCTATGCGGTGCCCGTCTGTTCGCCGTTTTCGTCGTCGACAAATCGACCCTGTTCGCTTACGGCGGCCGCATGGAGCCTGAAGCCTTGCTCGACGAGATCCGGCGGCATGGCGCGGCAATCCTGCGGGATGCCGACCGGACGATCTCGCGTGCGTCAGTCAACGGCGAGACGGAAATCATCGAGACCGATTTCGATCAGGACGTCGCGGAGCGACTTCAGCAATACGTCGTCGACCATTCGATCGATATGGCCGTGGTCGGCACGCACGGTCGACGCGGTGTCCGGCGGCTGGTGCTCGGCAGTGTCGCCGAACGCTTCATCCGCACCTCGAGTTGCCCGGTCTTGCTCGTGCGCGGCGACGATGCCGCGCACGCCACCGTCGCGGCGGGCTAGCGTCGCTGCCGTGCCACCTGCCCAGGTGATCATCATGCAGATCTCGTTTCCTTCCGAACACCCGATGTATTGCGGCATCGACCTCGCGCTGAGCTTTCCGGCACTCGTCGAAGGCCGCCGCGTGCACTGCGCGATCACCGCTGCCGCACTGGAAGATCACTTCCGTGCGGCGTCGCCTCGCGAGCAGGATCTTGTCGACGCCTTTGCGCGTCATCGTCCCGCCATCGAACGCGCGGCGCGCTGCCTGCTCGAGGAAGTCAAACAGACACCACAGGCAGAAATGCTCGCAGTTGTTCGTGAGAAGCCGGTAGCGGCATTCGCCAAGGCGCGAAGCCGCGCGGCGCGCCGCTTCCATTCCGTCGTACAGCGTGCGCGCGTGCCGGATGACCGCGAGCTCGAAACCGGCACGAAAGCCGTCGACGGTGACGACTTCGACCGGGCCGCCGCTCGGATGGCGTGACCATCCAGCATAGTGAATCACCTTGCCGTGCCCGATGTAGATCCCGTGATGCAGATAGCCGCGGCGGCGGGTCACGAGGTGGGCACCGACCGGCGGTTCGGCATCCAGCATGGCATCTTCGGCATGCGCCGCGGTCCGATGAATCATCGCCAGCTCCTCGGTCCTGCGGCGGCGGTGCGGAAGAATCGCCCGTCGGCCGCGAAACACGTTGCGTCCTTTCATGTCTCCAGTATTGACAGCGGAGCCGCGCGCAACAATCAGCATGGTCTGAGCTTGCTGTCCGACGCGTCGCCGTGTCGGAAATTTCCGACGGGCCGTGCAATATCGGCTGACAGTCGTCACGGACGATTGCGCCGGCCGGATGCCGCGCCCCCGCGTTTTCAGGCTTGCCGCTCCGCTCGGGCAGATGGGGTGCGATGACTGTATCGCGGTGCGTCGTCCGGCTTCGCTCTGCTTCGACAGGAACGCACTTGACTTGAGTCAACGGGAAACCGGCGTTCCGCGCGACGCTGACATCGTCGTCGATACGCATGTGCGACGTCACCGCACGCACCACGTTCGCGATCGGACGGGCGGCATCGCAGCCATGCGTACTCAATCAGGAGAGTGAAGATGTGGACCGGAACCGTGAAGACGCTGCTGCTGGCAGCCTGTTTGCTGAACGTCGGCGCG
>Ga0157369_10000783_pt1 | contig 40985 bp, 38 predicted proteins | sample C25metaG_FD_113461 | JGI IMG/M metagenome (GOLD analysis project Ga0157369, IMG submission 113461) | Corn rhizosphere microbial communities from Kellogg Biological Station, Michigan, USA - C2-5 metaG | ecosystem: Host-associated > Plants > Roots > Rhizosphere > Soil | place: USA: Michigan... | reverse complement strand
TCGTCCTCGGCGGCTCCGTGGCGATGGACGGCATGACGCCGAAGAGCGTGCGCGTCACGCTGCAGGGCACCGAAGTCAACATCCGCTATTTCGAAGGATTGTCGATGGAGGGGAACTTCTCGCTGCTGCTCAGCGGCGACTGGGATCGCTCCATTCTCACCGGCGACGTCACCGTCAATCGCGCGCTCTACTTCAAAGACATCGACATCGGTTCGGCGCTGCTCAACGCCGTCCTGGCGCGCCGCAGCGTCACGCCGGCCGTCAGCGCGTCGTGGCAGGATCACGTCGCGCTTCGTCTGCACCTCACCAGCGAAAACACGCTCGCCGTTCGCAACAACATCGCCGATTTCGCCGGCAGCGCCGACCTCGAAGTCAGCGGCACGCTCGCCAACCCGGTCATCCTCGGACTCGTCACGCTCAACGAAGGCGGCAAGATCCGTTTCCAGGACGTCGACTACCGCATCGTGCGCGGCTCGATCAATTTCCAGAATCCGTTCCGCATCGATCCCTTCTTCGACATCGCCCTCGAAGCGCGCGTGAGCGGCGGGATTTCTGAGGTCGAGTCGGGTCCGATCGACGTCACCGTTTCGCTCACCGGCACGCTCGACCGATTAACGCCGTCGATCACGAGCGATCCGCCCGCCAGCGACATCACACTTTTCTCGCTCCTCGGCTTCGGCGCGCTGACGCGCAACACGAACACCAACACGCCGTTGAACACCACCGCCGCCGGCCGTTCGCTTCTCTTTCAGTCGCTGAGCCGCCTTCTCAATTCCGGCGGCGCATTGTCGTTCGTCGACTCCTTCGCCATCTCCACGGACACCGGCGACCTCGATAAGAGCGGCGATCCCGGCACGAAGGTCTCGTTCGAAAAACGGATCTCGAACACGCTGCGCATCCTGGTCATCTACAACACGCACGACTCCCACAGCCGCGTGACGCTGGAGTGGCAGGTCACGCCCGATTGGGTGCTGCAATTCACGCGCGATCAGCTTTCGAACGAGTACGACGTCGAGGCGCGCTTCCGCCGCCGTTACGACGGGCATTGGGCCTGGGGCACGCGCGGCCGCAATCCGATGGAGTTGGTGACGTTCAATCAATCGAATGCCGCTGTTCCCGTTCCGCCGCCGATAACGATTGCAACGACGACGGTCGCACCGCCGACCGGCGCGATCGTCACAGGCGTCGGATTCAACGCCGACTCCGGCGTCGATACGTCGTCGTTCAATCAACTCATCGCCGTCAAAGTCGGCGAGCCGTTGTCGCTTCGCAACGTGCAGGCGTCGGTGAAGAGCCTCTTCGCAACCGGTAACTTCCGCGACATCCGCGTCGATTCAACGCCGTCCGGCAACGGCGTCGCGGTCGTCTTCGCGCTCTACACGAACTTCCGCATCTCATCGATCGACTTCGAAGGACTGAGCGGTCCCGACCGCGATCGCGCCATGCGCTCCTTCACCTTCCACGTCGGCGACATCCTTTCACTCAATGCCGTCGACCACGGCGCCGTCGCCGTGCAGGACATGCTTCGTCATTCCGGATATCTCGATGCCACCGTCGATCCCGAGACGTCGTTCGTCCGCCCGCAGAGCCGCGCCGCGATCATCTTCCACGTCACGCGCGGACCGCACGCAACGGTCAGCACCGTAACCATCGATGGCAACACTGCGCCGTTCACGCCGCAGCAGATCATCGCGCAGATGAAGCACGGGCCCGGCAAGACGTTCGACATCGACGAAGCGCGACTCGACGAAACGCGCATCCGGCAGTGGCTTCTGCATCAGGAGTACCGCAAGGCCACCGTCCGCTACGTCAGCAACACGTACGACTCTGCCACGCACACCGTTGCGCTGCGCTACACCGTCAACACCGGACCGCTGGTGAAAGTCGAAGTGACGGGCGCCTCGCGTCATTCGCTGCGCGGCATTCTTCCGTTCCGCCGCAACCAGCCGTACAGCGAAGACGCCATCGACCGCGCCGCAGCCGCCATCGTCACGAACCTGCAGGAGCGCGGCTTCTACAACGCGACGGTCGATACCGAGGGGTCGCTGCAGGGCAACGTCTGGACGTCGACGTTCCACGTCAATCCCGGCCAGCAGTTCCATCTCGAAGCAGTCACGTTCACCGGCAACGACAAAGTCTCCGACAAAGTCCTGCAAGGCGTCGTCGCCACATCGCCGCGCGGCGGCATCAAGGGACTGCTGGCCACGATTCTTCGCCGTCCGCAAGGCGTCACGCGCGAACAGATCAGCGCGGACCGCACCACGCTCGAGTCGTACTACCGGCTGCACGGCTTCCTCACCGCCACCGTCGCCACGCCGGTCGTCAACACGAATGCGGCCACCGGCGCGATGACGATCGACTTCCCCGTCACCGAGGGGCCGGAGACGATGGTGGCGTCGGTCGCGATCGAAGGAAACGAGCAGGTCGCGACGAAGGACCTGCCGAAGCCGTCGCTGAAAGTCGGCGACGCGCTGAATCCGACGCTCGAGCGCGACGACATCATCGCGCTGCAGACGTACTACTCCGATCGCGGCAATGCCGAGGTTCAGGTTCACGTACGCGAGGAAGTGAGCACCGACAAGACCTCGGCGCGCGTCGTCTACACGATCGCCGAGGGGCCGAAGATCGCGGTCGGCAACGTCATCGTGCGCGGCAACACGTACACGGCCACCAACGTGGTCGCACGCACGGCCGCGCTCGAAAAAGGACAGCCGTTCAGCTACACGTCGATCCTCGAAGCGCAACAGCGTTTGTACCGTCTCGGCATTTTCCAGCGCGTCGACGTTCAGCCGGCGCAGGCGGAAACCGGCGTCGGGACGCGCGACATCACCATCTCCATCGCCGAGGGGAAAGACCTCACCGTCGGCGGCGCTCTCGGCGGCACGGCGCCGCTCGCGTCCAATATCGGCGTCAATCGAATTTCGCCGCTCGCCTCCGCATCGATCGCGCATCGCAATCTCTTCGGCACCGGCCGCTACCTCGGCCTCGAGCTGATTTACGCGCGGCCGAATCGGAAGGACGCGTTCCTCACGTATCGCGAGCCGTTCATCGGCAGGTTCGATCTGCCGATTCAGATCACCGCGTTCCAAAACGACGATTTCCGCCCGCACACGCACATCGTGCAGCGCGGCGGATTCATCGAAGCGACACGCGTGGCGCGTTTTCAAACGCGCTGGTCGCTGCGCTACGAGTACCGCGTCGCAAGATGCAAGGTGAATGAGCATGACCCCGGCGACCTTTGCACGCTCGCCCAGAACGTGCTGCTGCCGGGACTCGATCGCAACGCGACCAACGTGGCCATCTCCAGCTTGACGCCGACGTTCTTCTGGGACAAACGCGATGACGCGATCAATCCGCATCGCGGCTTTTTCACGACGGCCTCGGTCGAGTATGCGTTCCCGCTCATCGCCGCGAACGCGCGCTTCCTCAAGGAGTTCACGCAGACGTCGTGGTACCTGCCGGTCAGCGACCGCAGCACGTTCGCGGTGTCGGGCCGCGTCGGCCTGATCCAGGACCTCGGCATCGGCACGACGATCGACCCCGCCACCGGCCAGCTCATTCCGACGAGCGGCGTGCCGCTGTCCGAGCGTTTCACGTCCGGCGGCGACACGTCGCACCGCGCCTACGCGCTCGATCTCCTCGGCACGGCCTGTCCGACGCAGCAATCGATCGATGAAGGCTGCCGGCCGACGCTGATCGATATCCTCGATTCGAATGGCAACCACGCCACCGCGCCGCTCGGCGGACGCTCGCTTTTCATCCTCAACGCCGAGTACCGCTTCCCGATCGCCGGCCCGATCGGCGCGCAACTCTTCGTCGACGCCGGTAACACCTTCGCCGACACCGGCATCCGCTTCGGCGACCTCAAATACGGCGTCGGCACCGGCCTGCGCTACCTGTCACCTGTCGGCCCCGTGCGCTTCGACCTCGGCTACAAACTCCACCGCCAGATCCTGCGCTTCGACGAGAAAGGCAACGCGGTATACGAGCGGCCCTACGCGTACTTCATCACCCTCGGCTACGCGTTCTAGTCGGCACGGCCGAGCTTCATCCCGCGTACATGTCCGTTTGAATGAGCGCGCAGCGCGATGGTCGCGCGCGGAGGCGCGCTTCACAATTCAGCCCCGCGCTCTGCGCGGGGTAACGCGTGCCGAAAGCGTTTCGCGGCCGCGGAGGCGGCCGCCACAAAATGTGAACTAAATCCGCGCCGAACGCACTTCGTCGATCACGCGCGCCACGACTTCATCCGGCGCGCCCAACTGCTTCGCGCGATCCTTGCGGAAGCTCCACTCGATCTGTCCGTTGGCGAGGCTCTTCGCGCCGATGCCAATGCGCAGCGGGAATCCGATCAGATCGGCGTCCTTGAACTTCACGCCCGGACGTTCATCGCGATCGTCGAGGATCGCATCGATGCCGGCATCGCGCAGTTGGCGATAGATGTCCTCGGCCGCCGCACGCACGGCGTCTTCCTTGCCGATCTGCGTGACCACGACCTCGAACGGCGCGATCGGCATCGGCCAGATGATGCCGTCGTCATCGTGGCTCTGCTCCACCGCGGCAGCGACCGTGCGTCCGATGCCGAGGCCGTAGCAGCCCATGATCATTGGCTCGCGCGCGCCCTTCTCGTCCAGGAACGTGCAGTTCATCGCCGCGGAGTACTTCGTGCCGAGCTTGAACACGTGGCCGACTTCGATGCCGCGATGGATTTCCAGCGGTGTCGAACAGCGCGGGCAGGGATCGCCCGCAAAGACCGTCGTGAAATCGCCGTACTCCGGCTCTTTGAAATCGCGGCCCGGATTCGCGCCGGTGTAATGCGTATCGGTCTTGTTCGCGCCGACGACCCAGTTCTGCATGCCTTTCAGCGACACGTCCGCGAGCACGCGCGGCGCCTTCGTGCCGACCGGACCGCAGTAGCCGACCGGACCGCCGGTAGACGATTCGAAACGCGCGTCCGGCATCATCTCCAGAAACTCCGCGCCGAGGAAGTTCTTGATCTTGATCTCGTTGCCTTCGCGGTCGCCGCGGACGAGCACCATCACGCAGCCCTTGTTCGTATCGAAGACGAGCGTCTTCACGAGCTGCGAAGTCGGCTTGCCAAGGAACTTGCCGACGTCGTCGATCGACTGCGTGCCCGGAGTGTGAATCGGCGCGAGCTCCGTCATCGGAGCAGGATCGGGCTCGTCGAGGAAGAATTTCGACGTCGCCTTCTCCACGTTTGCGCCGTAGCTGCAACTCGGGCACGACACGACCGCGTCCTCGCCCGACTGCGCGAGCACCATGAACTCGTGCGACGCGGAGCCGCCGATGTTGCCGGTGTCAGCATCGACCGCAACGTGATCGAGCGCGCAGCGGTTGAAGATTGCGCCGTACGCGACGCGCATCTTTTCGTAGACCTCGTCGAGCGATTCGCGATTGGCGTGAAACGAATACGCATCCTTCATCACGAACTCGCGCCCGCGCATGAGACCGAAACGCGGACGGACCTCGTCGCGGAACTTCGTCTGGATCTGATACAGGTTCACCGGCAGCGAGCGATACGAATTGATCGCGTCGCGGACCGTGTCGGTGATGACTTCCTCCGCCGTCGGCGCGTAGCAGAACTCGCGGCCGTGGCGGTCTTTGATGCGCAGCAGCTCCTTGCCGTAGACCTGCCAGCGTTTCGATTCGATCCACAGCTCGGACGGCTGAATGGTCGGCATCGTCAGTTCGATCGCGCCGGCGTGCCCCATCTCCTCGCGCACGATCGCTTCGAGTTTCTGCATGGAGCGCAGGCCGAGCGGCAGGTAGGTATAGATGCCGGCGGCGACTTTGCGGATCATGCCGGCGCGCATCATCAGTTTCTGGCTGACGACGTCGGCGTCCGCGGGAACTTCCCGCAACGTGTTGATGAAGTATTGGCTCCAGCGCATGGGGCGGGGATTGTAGCGGAGTTATGTTTTACTTTCCGCCGATGGCCGAGATCCTCAAATTCGATCGCACGCCGGTCGCGCGCCTGATCTCCTGCGCGGCGTCGTTCGCCTCGGCCGCACTCGTGTTCGACTATCTGTCGAAAGGCGAAAAAGAGATCGAGGCGCTGCCGATGACGGCGCTCGTGTTTCTCTTCCTCGGCACGCTCGCCGCGGCGGTGGTGCAGTACGGCGATCACATCTACCTCAGCGACGACGGCGTGATGTACGAGAACTGGGTGCTGAAAAAGTTCGGACGGCGCGGCCGGTGGATGCGGTGGGAGGACGTGATCGAGGTGCGCGAGATCAAGCGCAAGGTGTTGATTCTTTTCTCGCGCGACGGGCGCCGCATGCTGGTCGACGCGATCCTTGGCTACCCGATTGCTAGAAACGAGATTCTCAGGCGCGCGCCGCAGGCCATTTTCTCCGGGACGCTCGCCTCCGAAGATTCGTGAAGAAACGCGTAGCCGTTCCACTCATCGGCATTGCCGCCGTCATTCTCCTCGCGGCCGTCGTCGCCATCATCGCCGTGCGCCAGCGCGCGCAGCGGCATCGCGTTTTCCGCGCCGCGCCGGCGGAAACGCGTCCGAAGCCGCCGTCGGCGGAGCTGCGTCCGCCGAATGAATGGAGCGAGCAGTTTCGCGCACTCGAAGCGAGCGGCCGATGGTCGGAGCTCGACGATCTTCTCGAGCGCATCGAGAAGAAAAATCCGAACGAATACGCGCAATGGTCGCTGGCCTATCTGCATGCGCGTGCGCGGATCGAGAACAACGAACCGGCCGATGCCGCGGCGAAACTGGCGCCGTTCCTCGCAGCCGGAAATCCGTTTCGTGACCTCGCTCTCTATCACCAGGCGGAGATCGACGACGCGCGCGGCAATCACGCAGACGCCAGCCGCAACCGGCAAACGCTGATCTTCGCGGCGCCGTCGTCGCTCTATCGCGATCAGGCCATCGACGATGAGAGCGAGCATTTGTCTCGCGGTGGTCCAAAGCCGCTCATCGACTTCGCCACGAAGCTCGGGCCAACCGTGAGCGCGTCGCGGCACCGCGATCTTACGGCGCGCATCGTCGAGTCGACGCTCCGCGCCGGCGACGCGAACGGCGCGCTGGCGCGCGGCATCCCGCTGCTGCAAGGCGGCACGCTCGACGACGCATCCGACCGCGCCAGCCGTGCACTCGATCAACCCGCGCTCGTGGCCCGCATGAACGGACCGCAACTGCTGCTGTTGGGCGAGTCGATGCAGAACCATCGTCACTTCGACCGCGCCGTCGCGCTGCTCTCCGCCGCGTTGCGTGCGATGCCGCAGCGCCGCGAAGAGCTGACGTTCGCCATCGGCCGCTCGTACTTCGGCAACGAACAGTTCGCGCAGGCGCAGCAAACGTACATGCGCGGCGCGTCATCGACCTCCGTTCCGAAATGGAAGTCCACGTTCCTCTGGCACGCGTCGCGCGCCGCGCAACTTCTGGGCGACGACCGAACCGCCGAACAGCTGATGACGATGGTCATCGCACTCCCCGGCCGCTTCGACGCCACCGGCCCCGCGGTCACGCAACGAATTCGTACGCGACTCAAACAGCGCCGCTTCGCCGACGCCGCAGCGGACATGGCGTTCGTCCGAAAGAACTGGCCTAAAGATCACACGCTCGTCGAAGCCTCGCTCGCCTACACCCTCGGCATGCTCGGCGCCGGCAACAACGGCGCGGCCGTCGTGACGCTGAATGGAATTCCGCGCAATCTGCTCGACAAGTTCGAACCGTACGAGATCGACTACTGGCGCGCCCGCGCGCTCGAATCATCGAATCCGCCCGCGGCATTCGCGGCATACCTCAACGTCCTACGCGCAACGCAGCCGACGCACTTCGCCTACTTCGCGCGCCAGCGCCTCGACGCGCCGTCGATGCAGCCGAAACTGCAGCGCGAATTAGCCACTCGCGATGCGGAGATTGCGAAGCTCGTCGCCGCAGGAAACTGGGTCGCCGCAAAGCAGGTCGCCACCGATCGCATCCTGCTCTCATCGAGCAATCACGTCGAAGAATTGAAACGCCTCGCCAGCATTTACCAGCACCTGCCGGAGTACGCGAACATCCTCAATCTTCAGCCCGAGGCGTTCCCGGTTTTTCCGCTCACGAATCCCGACCGCGCTGCGCTTCTGATGGCGATGGGCCTTTACGACGAAGCCGCGGACAACATCCCACATCGCTATCCGCTGCGCCCGCTGAAATCCGCGCTGACGCAATCGCTTGCCCTCAATCGCGGCAACGCATCGAAGGAATCGATCTTCGCCATCGAGATCCTGATGAATTCCGTTCCGCGGGATTACGTCCCGGAACTGTTGCCGCTGGCGGTCCGCCAGCTCCTCTACCCGCGCTATTTCTACGACTACATCAGCGACGACGCGAAGAGCTTCGGCGCCGATCCGACGCTCGTTCTCGCCATCATGCGCGAAGAGTCGCGCTTCAACCCGCGCGCGAAATCCGAAGCCGCCGCGCGCGGCCTGCTGCAATTCATCATCACCACCGCCCGCCAGATCGGCCGCGACGTCGGCCTCCTCGACGTCGACCCCGAGGACCTCTACGACCCGCGCGTGATCATCCGCCTCGGCGCGAAGTACATCAGCACACTGTCCAAGCAATTCGCGAACGACCACTACAACGTCGCCGCCTCCTACAACGCCGGCCCCAAACAAACCGCGTTGTGGTCCCGCCTAGCCCCGGCGCCGGGCGACGACTACTTTCTCTCCGCCATCAACTTCGACGAAACGAAGCAATACGTCCGCAAAGTAATGAACAGCTACAAGCGCTACGCCGAGATTTACGGGAACGGCGTGCCGAGCGGCGGGATTCGGCCGGAGCCGTAAGGCTACGCAAGTGACGGCACGTAAAGCTGCGCTGCCTCGCTCGCGGCAAAAATGAGATCCGCGAAAGGTTTGGTATCGAAGAGATCGAGCGAATAGCCTCTTTTTATCCTGCGTGCGCTTTTCTCTACTTCGCCATAAACCTTCAGCAGGTCGCTGAGCGTTGGACGATCGGTGAGTCGTCCAAGAACGTTCATGAGCGCACGAAGAACGCTTTCTGGTGTTCGGTCATGGATCCTTGGACGGATGCCGCCGAGATCGCTCAAGGCTTTGTCGAGACGATAAGGGACTGTGTCGAAGACGAACCACTGATGATTTGCACCTGCGCTCCGGCTCACAGCCACTGCCAGTCCTAATTCGAACGCCATGTTCAAGCGCGGCGTCTGCGGCGATCGTCGGTCGAGCGATACGAAAGAGAGATCGTGAAATGAATACTGAGACGACGCGATCAGCTCGTAGATGCGTTCGAGCTGAAACCTGCTCGAGGGGTCGCGAACAGCTGCAGTCGGCGTCAAGCCATAAGCGGAAATGCCAGCGATCAACGCTAAATAGACGCGCTCATATCGGATCGCGTATGGAACATTGATGAAGGCGACCGGCAGATCCTGCTTGCTCACCGCTTCGAGCTTGTAGACTTCCGTCGAGCCGAAGACTTTCCTGTTGTCGCCTTACGGTGGCCGTTCTTCTTTCGGTTTGCCTTCGCCGCGTCGGCGGCGCGAATTTCGTCGATCATCTGACGCAGCTCGGCCACGCGCTTCGCGGGGATCTTGTAGTAGGCCGCCACCTCGTCGGGAGTCGGGTACGGGGTCGTGATGATGACTTTGCCGGACATGATCGTGGCTATTCTAACGCCGCTGCGCGGCTGAGCGTTCCCGGCTGCGGTACAAACTCTCCATTTTCGCGAAGGCTCTCGACGTGCATTTCGATCGCTTCGCGAATGAGTTGCATCGCTTCGTCTCGCGATTCACCTACGGCGACGCAGCCTGGCAAGTCGGGTACGTATGCGCCGAAGGACGTATCGCCTTCTTCAATGATGACCTCGCGGTCCATCACCCAATCACCCTCTCGTAAAACTCACGATACCTCGGCACGACCGCGTTCACGTTGAACTTGCCTTCGGCGAGGGCGCGGCCGTTGAGGCCGAGGCGGCGTTGGAGGTCGGGGGCGGAGAGGATTTCGATGGTGCGGGCGGCCATTGAATCGACGTCGCCAACCGGCAGCAGGTAGCCGGTTTCGCCTTCGACGACGACCTCGGGAAGTCCGCCGGCGCGGCTGCCGATGACGGGGACCTCGGAGGCCATCGCTTCGAGGGCGGCCATGCCGAAGGACTCCGCTTCGGATGGAAGGAGAAAGACGTCCGCGGCGCCGACCACCTCCTCGAGGTTCGGGACGTTGCCGAGGAAGAAGACCTGTTCGCGCAGGTGATGTTCGCGGCAGAAGGCTTCGGCCATGGAACGATCGGGTCCGTCGCCGATCATCACCAAGCGGCTCGGAATCGTCCGCGAGACGCGTTCGAAGACGGCCAGGACGTCCATGATCCGTTTCACCGGGCGAAAGTTCGAAACGTGGCAGAGCAGCTTTTCGCCGGACGATGCGAAGAGGCCGGACAACGCGCCGGCGTGTTTGCGGAATCGGGCGGGATCGACGAAGTTCGGGATGACTTCGATCTCTTTCTTCGTGCCGAAATTCTTCGCGGTTTCATCGCGAAGCCATTGCGAGACGGCAGTCACGCCATTGGACACTTCGATGCCGAAGCGCGTGATCGGGAGGTAGCTGGGATCGCGGCCGACAAGCGTGATATCGGTTCCGTGCAGCGTGGTGATGAACGGCAGATTGTTGCGCGACGACACGATCTCGCGCGCGAGGTGCGCGCTGATGGCGTGCGGAATCGCGTAATGCACGTGCAGGATGTCGAGCTTCTCGTACTCCGCCACCTCGGCCATCTTCGTCGCCAGCGCCAGCGTGTACGGCGGATAGGGATCGAAGAGCGGATACGGCGTGACGGTGACCTCGTGAAAGCGGACGCGCTCGTGCAGCACGTTGAGACGCGACGGCATCGCGTAGCTGATGAAGTGAACGTCGTCGCCGCCGCGCGCGAGCGCGACGCCGAGCTCCGTGGCCACGACGCCCGATCCGCCGAACGTCGGATAGCAGGTGATGCCGATTTTCACGGCTCTCTCCCCGCGTACGCGGCGATCACGTCGTCGACTTTCGGCGGTTGCTTGGTCATGAATGCCTCGCCGTATTCGACGCCGATCAGCGCGCCGAAGTGGCGGCCGCGCGCTTCGATCATCTCCAGAAACTTCTTGTCGGCGATGAACGACGGCGGCTCTTTCGATTTCGGGTTGTAGAACTGCGACTTGAACGCGGCGATGGCGCGCTGCTTCGTCTTCCACGTCTTGGTTACGTCAACCACGAAACTCGGCGTCACCAGGTAATTCTGCGGGTAGTAAATCGTGACCTGCGGACGATGGTGCGGCAGCCCGGTCTCCAGCGCGCGCAGGCCGGCATACCACGAGGCCTCGGTGACGATGCGGCCGGTGCGGATGTGATCGGGATGGCGATCGTCGGGCCACATGGTGAAGACGACCTTCGGTTTGCAGGTGCGGACGATCTCGATGATCTGCAGCTCTTCGTCGCGGCCGGTGCGGATGTTGCCGTCGCCGAAGTCGAGCTGCTCGCGAAAACGCGCGCCGAGGATGCGCATCGCGTTGAGCGCCTCGCGGCGTCGGATTTTCGGAGTGCCGCGCGTTCCCAGTTCGCCGCGCGTCAGCTCGATGATTCCGACGCGCAATCCGTCGGCGACCGACTTGGCGATCGTGCCGCCGCACGACAACTCGATGTCGTCCGGATGCGCGCCGAAGAAAATGATGTCGACCGGTTCCAACGCTTCGATCACAAGCTCACCACCTTGCAAATGTCCTCATCCTGCGCCGCTTCATCGATCATCCGCTCGACGAGGTGCGATCCGTATTGCTGCCAGTAGCCGAACCAGCCGGTGACGCGATCCTGCGGCGCGCCGTCGGGGACGAGCGTGGCGACGAGCTCGCGGACGGCGGCGTAGCGCTCGCGGTCTTTGCGCGCCAGTCCGCGGATGGCGCGCTCGGTTAGTTTGCCGAAGTGGTATTCGATGTGGCCGATCGATTTGTTGATAGCGCGCGCCAGCGCGTGCTCGGCCGGAAGTCCGATTTCGCCGATGCGCGTCATGTCCGCGGCGAGCGCGCGCCGCGCGTTTACGGCGATGGCCGTGATCTCCGCCACGCCCGCCGGCTCGCGCGTTGCGAGGACGGCATCCGCGCCGGCGAAGATCTCCTCGGCCTTGATGTCGTAGCGCTCGACGGTACGCGTCAGCCGTTTTGGCGCGAGCATTTCGTGCGCGCGCAGAGCCACGCGTGGCATCGGCACATTCAACATTTCATGCAGCGGCGCGATCTGCGCGTAGTACGCGACCTCGGATGGACCGCCGACGAAGACGTCGGGACGCAGTACGAAATCCTGCAGCAGCGGACGCGTCAACGCGGACGTCGATGTCCGTTCCGGCGCCAGCGTTCGCGGCGATTCAATCAACTCGCGATGTCCGTTTTCGTCGAGTTCGAAGAACAGCGTATGCGCCTCGCCAGGACGCGGCACGACCTGCGGCGCATATCCAGCATTCGTCAACTCCGCAGCGCGATCGTCGAGCGCGCGTTGAAGCCGATCCCAGCTCGCGAAGATGTCGTCGAATAGCGGCGCACCGGCGCGGCGGAGCTCGGGCAGGAGCGCGTCGACCAGGATGAATTTCCCATCCACCGCCGCGGTGATCAACTCCGCGAACGAATCGCGGAACGTGATCCCTTCCCGCAGCCACGCAGGACGCGGGATGTCCAGATACTCGATCAACGCCAGCGTCAACTCCTCGGGTACCGGCAGCGCGCCGACCGCCATCTTCGAGTTGGGATGACGCGCGCGAAACGTTGTCAGGTCGAGTTGCTGATTCGGATCGCGTTTCGGTAGCGACAGCGTGGCCACCTCGGCGAAGTCGTGATCCTCGGTGGCAAGCCAGAAAAAGACGGTGGTCGGAATGCCGCGCGCTTCGTTGTCGCGCTTCAGCTTCAACATCCCGGCGAGTTTTGCCAGCGTGTAAATCGGGCCGCCGGCGAATCCGACCTGTTGTCCAGCGATGACCGTGAAGGTTTCGCCGCGCGACCAGCGCGTGATTTCGTCGTCGACGTTGCGACCCCAACGTCGGTTGGATTCGATCAGCGCATTCGCAAGCGCCGCATCACGCGGCGTCGCAATGCGTTCTGGATTTGAACGCGACAGAAATCGTGTCGCGTTCGAATTTCCCGCCATCCATTCGAGCGTGAAGCGATTGAAGCCGGGATAGACGGCCAGCGGAATTTCGAGACAGGCCGCCTCCGTGGCGGTGTTGCTCATCGGGCGCGGCTCCCGACGAGGATCAGGCGCGGCGACGCGGCGCTGAACGGTGCGCCGTCGAAATCGCCGAACGCTTCGCGGATGGAAAGGCCCGAAGAGGTGAACATCGTCGAGATCTCGTCGAGATCGTACCCGCGAACGCGCTCCAGGTAACGCTTTTGACCGATCGTGATCCGTTTGTTGAAAGAACGGTCACGCGGATCGAACCAGCGCTCGATCTCGACCGCTCCGCTGGGCGTATCGCACGTCTCGCGTTCCACCAGCTTGTCCAGCTCGCGGTCGACGTTGAGATAGTCGAAGAGAAAAACGCCGCCCGGCCGCAGCACGCGCGCCATCTCCCGCACGACGCGCAGGTTTTCCTCCTCGGTGGCGAAGTAGCCGAAACTGGTAAAGAAGTTGACTAATCCGCCGAAGCTGCTGCTGCCGAACGGCAACGAACGCATATCCGCGCGCGCCACCGGCAACGGACCGTATTCGCCGATGCCGGTGCGCAGCAGCGTGAACGACAGATCGCATCCGACGGCGTCGTATCCCTCGGCATTCAACTCCGTGAGATGACGTCCGGTGCCACAAGCGAGATCGAGGACGACGCCGTCGACCTTGCCGGCATGCTCGCGAAAAAACGCCACCTGGCGCCGGGCCTCTTCGTCATCGCGGTGCGCGTAGAGCTCGAGGTACTCCTCGCCGAACCATTCCTGGTACCAGGTCATCGCGGCCGAGTCTATCTACTTCGAGATCACGCCGCGCAGGCCGCCGGAGATCAGCGCCGCGAGGTTCGTCAGGATGCGCGGCAGCACCAGGCCGCCGGGGCTGGCCAGGTACATCGGCTCCCATTGCGGATCGAATTTTTCCTTGTACTGGCGCAGGCCCTGGAAGTTGTAGAAGTTTTCGCCGAACCGATATGCCAGCGCGCCGACGCGATTCCATAGCGTTCCGAGCGAGCGGTTCTCAAGTCCCGATAGCGGCGCCATGCCGAGGTTGAACCACGCATAGCCGCGCTCCTGGCCCCAGAGGATGAGATTGACGAACATGTAGTCCATGACGCCGGACGGCGCGTCGGGCAGATGGCGCATCAGATCGACCGACAGCTCCTCGCCCGCGCCTTCCCACAGATTCGCGAACGCCACGATGCGATCGTCCTTCTTCACGATGGCCACGGAACAGCGGCTCACGTAGCGCTCGGCGAAAAATCCGAGGGAGAAGCCTTTCTCGCGCGTCTTCTTTTCGGCCAGCCAGGAGTCGGAGATGACGCGCAGCTCGTCGATGATCGGCGCGGCATCGACGATCTCGAATGTGCAGGATTCTGCCTCTACCCTGCGCAACATCTTGCGCATCCACTTCCGGTCGCCGCCGTCGAGCGAGAAGTCGTCGAGCTTCACGCGCGCCTCTTCGCCGATCTTCAGAAGCGTCAGGCCGAGGTCGAGATAGAAGTGCAGATTCTGGCGCTGCACCTCGTAGAAAACCGGCCAGCCGGCGTGCAGGTCGCACAGCTCGCGAAAACGCCAGATCAGTTCCTGCTTCTCGTCGTCGGCGCCGATCGGATCGCCCATCGCGATCCAGCTCCGTCCCTCCACGCCGTACATGAGAAACGCGCGTCCGGTCGGACTGAAGAGCAACGGTTTGTCGCCGAGGAGCGCCAGGTTGGCCTGGCTGTTTTTTTCATCGGCGATCACGGCGGCAGCGCTTTCGACCTCCTCGATCGTCGGCGGATCCGGCTCCTCGGCGGCAGGCCGGAGCAGGCGCTGAATCGAGAAGAGCAGCAGCATGCCGACGACGCCGACCGACGCGCGAAGAAAGCGCGGGGCGTCGGCGCGGAAGGAGAAACGCCACCAGAGATCGCTCGAATACTCGATGTGCTTGTAGCTGAAAAATCCCAGCCAGGCGGATGAGATCAGCACGAGCACAATTGCAGTGATCCATCCCGGCCCGAAACCTTCGTTCAGCAGCGACGCCTTGCGGTAGAAGTGCCGCCGCGACGCCACGAGCGCGAAGAGCATCACCGCGAGGATGATCGCTTCCTCGAAATCGCCGCCTTTGAAAATCTGGAAGAGGATGCCCGTTCCGAGAACGACCGTGGTGAGGTGATACGCAGCGTCGAGCCGTCGCTGCAGACCGCGCGCTAAGACCAGAAGAGCAGCTCCGGCGATCGATCCGAAGAAGTGCGACAGCTCGACGAGCGGCAGCGGCACGATGCGGCGCAGAAACACGGTGCGCCCGGGCAGCGTCGGCGTGGCGCCGGAAAATAGAAGCACCGCGCCGCCGATGAAAATCGTGAAGGCCAGAAGCTGCGGTGCAATGCCCGGCGCCCATCGTCCGAAAATCCGCCACGCTTTGACCACGCCTTCGCGCTTCTCGACGATCTCGTGCGTCGCCAGCAGCAGGATCGCCACGAGCAGCGGCAGCAGGTAGTAGATGACCCGGAACGCGACCAGCGCGCCGAGGATCGCGGACGCCGAAAAGTACGGCGCGAGGAAGACGAGGATGATCGCTTCGAAGATGCCGATGCCGCCGGGCACGTTCGACGCGACGCCGACGATCTGCGCCAGCAGGAAGATGCCGAGGAAGCGGCTGAACATCAGCGGCAGCGAGTCGGGCAGCAGGATGTAGAGCACCGACGCGGCGATGATCCAGTCGAGGCACGACGTCGCTACCTGCGCCACGAAGAGCCGGGCCGACGGCAGCTCGAATTCCCACTGCTTGATGCGCACCGGCTCGCGGCGAATGGCAATCCAGAGCATGTAGCCGATGACCGGCAGCAGCATGACGATGCCCAGCAGCCGGATCGACGCGAACGGGATGTGAATCGATGGCGGGATGTCCGGCGGCGTCGTCAGAAAGAAGATTCCGCCGAGGAGCACGAACCCGAGCCAGAAGCTGATCGTGCAGAAGGCGATGACTTTCGCGATCTCGACCGCGGTCAGTCGCCACGCGTTGTACAGCCGGTACCGCAGCGAGCCGCCGACCAGTCCCGAGAAGCCGGCGTTGTTGTTGAACGCGTAGCCGATGAACGACGCCAGCGCGATTTTGAAGTACGGCAGCGGGTGGCGGATGTAGCGGAAGGCCAGCGTGTCGTAGCCGGTCATCACCAGGTAGCCGAGGAGCGTGAGCGCGGCCGCGAGGAGGATCTGGTCGATTGGAAGCGCGTCGAGGTAGCGGATGACGTCGCGATACCGATACTGCGCCAGCGTGTCGTGCAGCACCCGCAACGCGGTCGCGAACAGCGCCAGGATCAGAAGCGGCTTGAGGAACGGGGCGATCCGTTTGAGGCGATCCATGGTTTTGCTTCACAAACTCTATCCTGCGACGCGCGCAGCGCGGCGTCAGGATCTCCGGTGGCAGTGCGAGGGACTGCTACTTCAATCATCACCCGCGCGGTATCACCGGAGATCCTGCGCGCTACGCCGCAGGATGGAACTGCTTCGCTACGCCGCAGGATTGAGCCAGAGACACGTCGCATGCGCCGCAGCCTGCTTTGCCGTCAGCAGCAATTGAACGTAGGTCTGGATGTCCGGGTCCGAGGCGAAGAGATCATCGTCTTCGAGGTACTTCGCCGCGAGCTGCATCAACTCGACGTCATCCGTCGGCAGCGACGCATGCGACGCGAAGAGCCGTAGCTCATCGAGCAGCATGTCCAGACTTCCAACTTCGAGCGGATCGGCGACGGAGGCGATCGCGATGTGCTCGACCCGTTCGAATCGCAGCGGAAGATAAACCGACTGATACGCATCCAGTCCGGCAAGATGCGGCGCGGAAATCAAACGCATCGCGCGTGACTGGAGTTGCGCCCATCCCACAGCCTCGACCGGTTCCGATCGATACGCCTCGCCATCGACAATTTGCAGCGACGGAAAGCGTGAACGCAGCCCGGCATCGATCGCCGCCGCCAGATCGGGAGCAAAGACATCGGCAGCATTGCCGGCGACGAAGACGAGCGCCACGCGGGGAGCCTACCGCACCATGGCCGCGCTTGTGCACAGGAGTCCGCTTCGAATGCCGAGCGACTCGACTTACGACTGCATCATCATCGGCGGCGGTCCGGCCGGCCTGACCTGCGCGATTTTCCTGGCGCGCTACCGCCGGCCGGTGCTGGTCATCGACAGCGGCAAGCCGCGCAACTATGCCTCGCGCGCCATCCACGGATTTCTCGGGCAGCACAACATCGCACCCGGCGAGCTGCTGGCGCGCGGACGCAGCGAGGCCGAGGCGGCCGGCGCGGAGATCTGCCACTGCAGCGCGAGCCGCGTCGAACGCGTCGGCGACATCTTCGAAGTGACGACCAGCGCCGGCGTCATGCGCGCGCGCCGAGTCGTCCTCGCCTACGGTGTCCGCGACAAACTTCCCGACATCCCCGAAATCGAGTCGTACTACGGCGGCAGCGTGTTTCACTGCGCCGACTGCGACGGCTACGAAGTCCGCGAAAAACGCGTCGGCGTGATCGGCTGGGGCAAGAAAGCGGTCGGCCTCGCGCTCAAGCTCCTGCAATGGACCGATCAGCTGACGGTCTTCACCGACGGCCACCCGCGCGAGTGGACCGATGAGCACCACAGCAAGCTCCTGGCCCTCGGCATCGGCGTGAAGGACGAGAAGGTGATCTCGCTCGACGGCAACGACGCGATGGTGCGCGCCGCCATCCTCTCCACCGGCGAACGCGTTCCCGTCGACGCGCTCTTCTTCACGATCGGCGTCGAACGCTCCTGCGTCCTCGCCGAGGACCTCGGCTGCGAAGTCGACGACGAACGCCCGAACATCATCGTCGATGACCACAAGCAAACATCGGTCGAAGGCATCTACGCAATCGGCGACCTCGTGCCGGGATCACAACTGGCGATCACCTCCGCGGCGGATGGCGCCATCGCCGCGATCGCGATCAATAAGTCGCTGCTGCCGCCGGCACGGCTGGTGTGAACCGACCTACGTGTGCTCGGGCCGCTCGATTCCTAAGTCGCGGCAGATTTTGCGGATCAATGAGTCATTGATTTCGACATGTCTCGGAACCGAAGAGCGACGGTTCAAGTTCGGATTGATGTACCAGGAGTGTCGCGCACCTTCACGTAACAGTCTGCATCCTTGATCGGTGAGCCACCGCTCAAACGCGCGACGCTTCATACCGCGATACGAATTTCCTCGAAGTTGTCAGTGGCCGCAGAGCGCGCATCCGCGCGGTTGAGCTCAAGCGCTTCGGCAAGCGTGATGCGTAGCGTGTCCAGAAGTTCTTCCCGTGAGCTCTCCTGACAGTTGACGCCGGGGATCTCTTCGATCCACCCGATCCAATCATTGCCGGACTGCTCTACGATCGCGGTGTATTCAGTCATGCGTCCATGGTAGCAGCGGTATCGTTCCCAATGCTTCGTCCGCTACTATCTGCTTCGAAAGGCGACTGACCATGGCCAACGGCACCGTCCGGCTGCACCGCGTTCTCCGCACAAATCCCGAACGTATCTATCGAGCGTTTTTGACCGCCGATGCGGTGGCGAAGTGGCTTCCGCCGTATGGCTTCACGTGCAAGGTTGATCACCTGGAAGCGCGCGTCGGCGGCACATTCCGGATGTCGTTCACGAACTTCACGACGGAGCAGAGCCACTCCTTCGGCGGCGAATATCGCGAGCTCGTGCCGTCGGAAACGATTCGCTATACCGACAGCTTCGACGATCCGAACATGCCCGGCGAGATGCAGACGACGATCGTCCTGAAAACAGTCTCCGTCGGAACGGACGTCAGCATCGTGCAGGAAGGCATCCCCGAAGCCATCCCGGTCGAGATGTGTTACCTCGGCTGGCAGGAGTCGCTCGCGCAATTGGCGCATCTCGTCGAGCCGGAAATCCCAGAGTAGCGGGTTACACCTTCGTCGCCACGCGGTCGCACAGCGGCAGCCACGCGTCTTTCGGCCGCCACTCCCAGGCGATCGTCTGTCGCGTGCCGTCATCGCTGAACTCGATCCGCGCCCGTTCGGTGTCGCCGGTCAATGTCCACACCTTGCCGTCGACGGTCATGTCGTAGTGCCGGTAGAAGCCATGGTTTTCGAACGAGCGCACGAAGTAGCGTCCCGTCGCGTCATCCCATCCCATGACGGACAAGGTGTCGAAAGGATCACCGACGATCGCCCGCTCGTCCTGGATCAGAAAGAACTTCCCGGTATGCCAGCGAGCGTTGTGCGTGCTCGTCCACCGCGTCGGATGGCGGCGCGGATCGCCGGCATCCTGATCCGGCCCGCCGAACGCCTCTCCTTCCGCCTTCCAATCGCCGAGGAAAATTTCGAGCGCATCGTGATGGGGGCCGCGTACTGGTGTTGACATGTCGGACGGAGCGAGCAAACGACGTTCCCAGAAAGGCTTTTCACGCGGAGCCGCGGGGACGCGGAGAAAAGCGGGACTACCTCCGCGTCTCCGCGCCTCCGCGTGAAACCGGTTCTCTTCGTTACAATCCCCGCCCATGCGCCGCATCGTTTTCGCACTTGCCGTGTTTCTGGCCGCCACCCTCTTTGCTCAGACGCCGTCCGAGCCGCCGATGCTGGGGTTCAGCTCAGCATCTGCGGCGAAGGAACGGGCGCTGGAGTCGCAGTTTGATTCGTCGCTGAAGAAGGACGAGTTGCGGGAGTGGTTGAAGCGACTCTCGGCGCGGCCGCATCACCTCGGTTCGGCGTATGACAAAGAGAACGCCGAGTTCATCGCGTCGCTGTTCAAGTCGTGGGGATACGACACGAACATCGAAGAGTTTCGGGTGCTGTTTCCGACTCCGAAGCGGCGCGTGGTCGAGTTGATCGCGCCGGAGCGGTTCGTGGCGAAGCTCGTCGAGCCGCCGGTGCCGGGCGATGCGACCTCGGGGCAGCAAAGCGAACAGCTGCCGACGTACAACGCCTACTCGATCGACGGCGACGTCACCGGCGATCTGGTCTACGCGAACTACGGCATTCCCGCGGACTACGACGTCCTCGCGCGCAACGGCGTCGACGTGAAGGGGAAGATCGTCATCACGCGCTACGGCGGATCGTGGCGCGGCATCAAGCCGAAGGTGGCGGCGGAGCATGGAGCCATCGGCTGCATCATCTATTCGGATCCCAAAGATGATGGCTACGGCCAGGGCGACGTCTATCCGAAGGGCGCGTACCGCAACGAGAACGGCGCGCAACGCGGGTCGGTGATGGACATGCCGGTGCATCCCGGCGATCCGCTCACGCCCGGCATCGGAGCGACCGCGGACGCGAAGCGGCTCGATCGCAAGGATGCCGACGTCATCACGAAAATCCCCGTGCTGCCGATTTCATATGGCGACGCGTTGCCGCTGCTGCGCGCGCTCGGCGGTCCGGTCGCGCCGCCCGATTGGCGCGGCGCGCTGCCCATCACCTATCACCTCGGGCCCGGACCTTCGCGCGTTCACCTGGCGCTGGAGTTCAACTGGAACATGGTGCCGGCGTACGACGTCATCGCGCGCATGGCCGGCTCGCAGTATCCCGACGAGTGGGTGATGCGCGGCAATCATCACGACGCGTGGGTGAACGGTGCGAACGATCCGCTCAGCGGTCTCGTGGCGGAGCTGGAGGAAGCGAAAGCGATCGCCGAGCTGGCGAAGAGCGGCTGGCGGCCGAAGAGAACGATCCAGTTCGCGGCGTGGGACGGCGAAGAAGAAGGACTGATCGGCTCGACGGAATGGGCGGAGACGCACGCCGATGAGCTGCGCGCGAAGGGCGTGGTCTACATCAACTCCGATACGAATTCGCGCGGCTTCCTCGACGCCGGCGGCTCGCACACGCTGGAGAAGCTGATGACGCAGGTGGCGCGCGACGTTCCCGATCCGGAGCGGAACGTTTCCGTGCTGGCGCGGATGCGCGCGCGCGAAGCGACGCAGGCCAAAAATGCCGAGGAGCGGAAGGAAGAGCGCGAACATGAGCTGATCCGCCTCGATGCGCTCGGATCGGGATCGGATTACACGCCGTTCCTGCAGCACACCGGCGTCGCGGCGATGAACATCGGCTACGGCGGCGAGGGCGGCGGCGGGTCGTATCACTCGGTGTACGACTCCTTCGATCACTACACGCGCTTTGGCGATCCGAACTTCGATTACGGCATCGCACAGGCGAAGACCACCGGGCGTTTGGTTCTCAGGCTTGCGAACGCGGACGTGCTGCCGTTCGAGCTGACGACGTTCGCCGACACCGTCGGACGCTACCTCGATGAACTGACGAAGCTGGCCGACAACGAGCGGCGCGACGTCGAGGATCGCAATCGCCTCGTACGTGAGCGGGCGTTCGAGATCGCGGCCGATCCGACTAAGCCGTTCGTTTCGCCGAAAGGGGAGGAGGCCGTTCCCTATCTGAACTTCGCGCCGCTGCAGAATGCCGTTGCGCGTCTGAAGCGCGACGCGCGCTATTTCGATCGCGCCGCGGCCTCAGCGCCGGCCGACCGGCAGCCCGCGTTCGACCGAGCGCTCATGCACATCGAGCAATCGCTGCTGCTCCCGAACGGATTGCCGCGCCGGCCGTGGTTCCGCCATCAGATTTACGCGCCCGGCTTCTACACCGGCTACGGCGTCAAGACGATTCCGGGCGTGCGCGAGGCGATCGAGCAGCAACAGTGGAACGACGCGAACGCGCAGATCGAGAGCGTCGCGAAAGTGATCGAAGGCTACGCCGCCGAGGTGGAGAAGGCGGCGAAGTAGGCCGCGATGGGGCGCAAACGCGACGGCGGGCGAGACGCCCGCGCTCCCAGGGCGTTGCCGCTGGACGGCATTCTCGTCGCCGATTTCTCGCGCGTCCTGGCCGGTCCGCTCTGCACACAGCTCCTCGGGGATTGGGGAGCGCGCGTCGTCAAGGTCGAGGAACCGGAGCGCGGCGACGAGACGCGGCGATGGGGTCCGCCGTTCGCCGGCGGCGTCAGCGCGTACTTTCTGTCGATCAACCGCAACAAGGAATCGGTCGCGATCGACCTGAAGTCGGAAGAAGGTGCGGAGGTTGCGCGGCGTCTCATCGAGCGGGCGGACGTAGTTGTAGACAATTTTCTTCCAGCGCAAAAAGAGTCGCTGCACTTTGCACCGAGAGAAATCAACCCGCGCGTCGTTCATTGCACGATCGCCGGATTCGACAGCGATACGGACGATGCGAATACGCCCGGCTACGACCTCCTCGCGCAAGCGGGATCGGGGCTGATGTCGATCACCGGCGACGCGAACGGGGAGCCGATGAAGATCGGCGTGGCGCTGGCGGACGTGTTGACGGCGCATTACGCATTCGGCGCGATCTGCGCGGCGCTGCGCGCGGGCGAAGGGGCGTCGATCGAGGTCTCGCTCTTTTCGGCCACGGTGGCATCGCTGGCGAACGTCGCCCAGAACGTGCTCGTCACCGGGAAGGAGGCGGCGCGCTACGGCAACGCGCATCCGTCGATCGTGCCGTACCAAGCCTTTCACGGCAGCGACCGGATGTTTGCAATTGGCGTCGGGACGGACCGTCATTTCGCGCAGCTATGCGAGCGTGTGTTGCGTCGTCCGGAACTGGCGCGCGACGAACGGTTCGCGACGAATACACAGCGCGTGAAGTATCGCGACGTGCTGTTGCCGCTGCTCGAAGATGCGTTTCGCGAACGGACCGCCGCGCAGTGGGTGGCGCGATGCCGCCGTGCGTCGATTCCGGCTTCGCTGGTGCGCGGCGTGCGCGAAGCGTTTCGCACGCCCGCCGCACGCGCGCTCGTCGCGAGCGTTGAGCATCCCGAAATCGGCGCGTACGACGCCGTCCGCAATCCGGTTCGCATCGACGGCGAGCGGCTCGACGCCGGATCGCCACCGCCGTCGCTCGGCCAGCACACGGACGCGATCGTGAAAGAGCTCAACGTGGACCGAAAGCGTAGTGCAGGCGTCCCGCCTGCAACCGACGGGCGTCCTCGCCCGTCGGGGGTTTCTGGATTCAACGGCAGGATTGATTGACTCACGACCCACCGTCGGGCGAGACGCCACGCCGGATGCAGGCGAGGACGCCCGCACTACGCTCGAGCTCAGCGCTTCGAGTACGAAAAAATCAGGAGCACGAAGCAGCCCACCATCACCACCGCCAGCACGGCGATCACGATGACGACGGCGCGGAAGTCGCTCCCTTTCTTCGCCGTCGGCGCGAAGGCGCGCCACGCAAAGTACAAACCTGTAGCTCCGATGGCCATGATCGTTCCGCCGACGAGCACCACCCGCAACAGGATCCGGCCGAACTCGGGATCGACATTCACTTGGGATCGACCGTGTTGACGCTCAGCTCCGACACCAGCCGGATCATGGCGCGGCCTTCCTCGTCGGCCACTTCGTACGCGAGGCAGAGCGCTTCGAGGTCGCTCTCGTATTCGTACGCCGCCACGGTGAAGCCGTCGGGCGGCTGCTCGGTGTCGTCGGTCATACTTCGAATCCACGTCCCGTCCGGCCGAAGGCGATAGCGCACCAAGCCGTGCACGCGCACGCGCCGCGCGCCGCCCATGTCGATCAACTTCAGCTCGTTGTCTTCGTGCGCGAGGCCCTCGGCATTCGCCTTCTGCGCGGCCAGCATCTTTCCGACAAACGATGCGATCAGATCGTGCAGCCGCTCCTCGGAGTCGCCGATCGCTTCGACGAACCGCAAGCCGGTGTGCGAGAGAGCGCGCGTCCCGGAACGCCGCACGACTTCCGTCCGCACCACGTCGCAGATGATCTCGATCGGCTCGCCCATCCACTGAAATTGCAACCGCGCGCGCGTCTTCGGCGTCGTAGTTCCGTAGTGTTCGACGAAGGCACCGATGACGCCGATGTCGAGAATCAGCGTGTTCTGGCCGTCGAGCGTGCCGAGGATTGGCCGCGGCAGCCGGAGGCGCTGAAAGATTCTGCGATCGCTGGGGTGCATTCGTACCGGTAACCGAAGGCAAGCATATTGCTGCACCGGCACTTGCGTCCAAGGAGGATCTCGTGGGAGAAGAAACAAAAGAAACTCTGATCCGGCAGGGGAACGACGATCCGCTTCACGCAACGCGCAAGCCGTCGACCGCGGATTCGGTCGACGAGCGGCCGGCGCAGGTGGCGGAAATGCCGACGAAAGAAGAGATCGAACGGCGTCACGATCTGCAGCCGGAGGTTGACGCGGAGCGTTAGTGGCAGAACGGCAAACAGAACGGCGAAGCATCTGGCGCGTCGGTCCCGACAGCACGTGGACGACGATCGTGCCGGTTGTCTTCATCATCGTGTCGCTGCTGGCGCTGGTGCTGCTGCCGATCTATTTCGGCAGACAGACCTCGGCAATGCGGCGCGAGATCACCGACGTGGCAGAGCCGTCGCGCAGCGCCGCGAACGAAATCCAGTCCGATCTGTCGACGGAGCTTGGCCAGATCATCGCGTGGCAGGCGATGGGACAGCCGCAGTATCAGCGCGAGTATCGGCGCGTTCTCGAGGAACAGCGCGCCGACGTCGCGAAACTGCGCTTGCTTGCGCCGAAACTTGGGCCCGAAGTTGGAGCAAAGCTTCAGGCTCTGATCAAGGAATCGAACGAGTGGCATGCGGACGTCAACTCCAGCGAGTTCCTGTCGCGGCAGGTGCCCGCCGAGGTGGCGTTAGCGCGGCTCTTCGAAAAACATCCGTCGCACGCCGAGGCGCTGAAAGCGTCGGCGGAACTGGAAGTGTCGATTCAGGATGCGATCGATGACCTGCTCGAACAGATTCACGCCTCCGAAAACCTCGGCCAGTCGCTGACGATCATCCTCACCCTCCTGGCGTTGACCTCAGCGTTGCTCGTGGCCGGCCTCGGACGGCAGATGCGGCTCCTGGCGCGCGAGGCGATGGGACGTCGCAAGGAAGCGGAGCGCGAAGCGGCGGAAGCGCAGCGCGCGCGTGCCGCGGCCGAGAGCGAGGAGCGGCGCGCCGCCTTCCTGGCGACGGCCGGACAGGAGCTGGCGTCGTCGCTCAACTACGAGCACGCCATCGCCACGCTGGCGCGGCTGATCGTGCCGAACATCGCCGACATCTGCGTGATCGATCTTGCGGAAGGTGACGGCGCGCTGCGCCGCGCTACGGTCGCGCATCGCGACCCGGCGCGAGAGAAGGAGCTGGAAACGCGCGTCGGCGAAGTCATCCGCGACGTCCCCGAGGCGTTGACGCTGGTCATCCGGGAACGCGAGTCGCGCATCATCGGCTATGCGTCGTCGCTGCTGCAGTACGCCGGCGTGGCGCCGGACGAAAAGCGCTCGCTGATGGCCGTACCACTGGTGAGCCGCGGGCAGACCCTCGGCGTAATCCTGACCGCGGCTGCGGTCGGGACGCTCTTCAAACAGGATGACGCCGCACTCGTCAGCGAGCTGTCGCGCCATGGATCGCTGGCGATCGACAACGCGCGGTTGTATCGCGAGTCGCAGCAGGCCGTGCAGGCGCGCGAGGAAGTGCTGGCCATCGTCTCGCACGATCTCCGCAATCCGCTGAACGCGGTGATGCTCGCTGCGTCGCTGCTGCAGACGTCCGACAAGATCGCGCCCGACGACCGCGAGCAGCTCGAGATCATCGACATCTCCGCGCAACGGATGAAGCGGCTGATCGAAGACCTGCTCGACGTCACACGGCTCGACGGCGGCAAGCAATTGCCGATCGATCCGGCACCGCTCGACGTGCAGTCGCTGTTCGAGGAAACGTACGAATTGTTCAAGTCACAGGCGGCGACGGCATCGATCACGCTGCAGTGCCAGGCGCCGAAAAACGTTCCGCCGGTGTACGCCGATCGCCATCGCGTGCTGCAGGTGTTGTCGAATCTCATCGGCAACGCCATGAAGTTCACGCCTCCCGGCGGCATGATCGCGTGCCGCGCGGAGTCGCAGGATGGCAAAGTCCTGATCGCGGTTTCCGACAACGGCCCGGGCATTCCGCCGGAAAACCTCGGCGACATCTTCAATCCCTACTGGCAGGCCAAGCGCACCGCGCGCCTCGGCGCGGGGCTCGGCCTGCCGATCGCGAAGGGGATCGTGGAGTCGCACGGCGGCCGGATCTGGGTGGAGAGCACGCCGGGCGACGGCACGAAGTTTTTCTTCACGCTTCCCGTGGCAGTCGACGCGCCGGCCGATGCGTCGACTGCGGTCAGCGCGCGATGATGGCCGACTGGATCCGCATCGAAGCCACGTAGCGGTTCTGCACGCGTTGCCGGTAGAGCTTCGTGCGCGTGGCCACGCGCTGCACGTAATCGAGCGTCTCCGGATATTGCGGAATGCTGCCGCCGAGGCGCTCGACTGTCCCTTCGCCGGCGTTGTAGGCGGCCAGCGCGATCTTCTCGTCGCCGAAACGTTCGACGAGGTAGTGCAGGTAGCGCGTGCCGGCGGCGATGTTCGCGTGCGGATCGAACGGATCGTCGCAACCCATGAGCCGCGCGGTTTCCGGAACGATCTGCATCAGTCCCTGCGCCGCTTTCGCGGAGACGAGGTGCGGACGGAAATCGGATTCCGATTCGACGACGGCCGCGATCAATTCGGGCGCCAGATGATTCCTGACCGCTTCGTGATAGATGATCGCGCCGTACGGAACCTCATCTTCGAAAAACTTCTCTTTGGCGGTGTCGAAGGTGAGCGCGTTCGCGGCGCGATCGGGAGCGATGAACGCGTCGCGCACCTTACGCGCGGTGAAGACTTCGAAGTCGCGCGAGCCGCTGCTGCCCATCTCGATGGCTCGTGTCGCCAGTTGCGGCAGCGAGACGTCCATCGCTTCCATGCCGATGGCGCAGAACGCGAGCGGCACAGTGACGAAGAGCGCGACCGCGCGTTTGCGCGCACCGCGCACGGCGCGACGCCACAGCGCGCGCTCGCGGCGCGCGTGGCGCTGGCAGGCGCAAATGTCGAAGAAATCGCGCGGCGGCGTCCAGCTGTAATCGGCGGTGCGGCGTTTCATCTTCATCTGAGCCCGCCAAAGGGCAAATAACGGACCACTTCTCCGCCTATCTGGCTCAAGTCGTTTATTCACGGTGAGATAGACTTTCGCGTCATGACCTTCGACGGCATCGATCGCAGACGTTTTCTGCTGCTTGCTGCTGCGCCGTTGCTCGCGGCGCAGAAGGCGGCCACGCCTCATGTCCGTGAATCGATGCTGCAGATGAATGGGTATGCGGTGAATGCGGAAACGCCGCTTGCGTTGCTGACCGACTACGTGACGCCGAACGAACTTTTCTTCGTCCGCAGCCACTGGATCCCGCGCACGCCCGACCCGAAGAAGTGGAGTCTGACGATCGACGGCGAGGTCGAACGTCCCGCACAGCTTACGCTATCGGACCTCAAAAAACTTCCGCGCGCCGAAGCGACGTGCGTGCTGCAGTGCGCCGGCAACGGCCGCGGACTCTACATGCCTACCGTTCCCGGCGTGCAGTGGCGCTACGGTGCGGTCGGCAACGCGCGCTGGAGCGGAGTCCGCGTGCGCGACGTGCTCGAACGCGCGGGCGTGAAGGCGACGGCGAAACACCTTCATGTTTTCGGCAGCGACGATCCGCCCGGCAAAGTGCCACCGTTTCATCGCAGCATCGAGATGGAGAAAGTGCTCGCCGACGGCATCCTCGCCTTTTCGATGAACGGCGAGCCGCTGCCGGTCGTCCACGGCGCGCCATTGCGTCTGATCGTCCCCGGATGGGCCGGCGATCATTGGATGAAGTGGCTGGTCCGCCTTTCGCCGCAGGCCGAATCGCAGAAGGGCTTCTACATGGAGACGGCGTACCGGTATCCGCTTGCCGTCGGCGCGCCCGGCGTTGCGTTCAAGCCGGAGGAGATGTCGCCGGTGACGGAGCTGTTCGTCAAATCGAACATCACGAACGCGCCGAAGAAAGCGAAAGCCGGCCACGGGTACGAAATCCGCGGCTTCGCGTTCTCCGGAGCGCCTGACGTCGCGAAGGTCGAGATCAGCGATGACGACGGCGCGACATGGACCGAGGCATCGCTCGATCCGCGGCACGATCCATACGCGTGGCGGCTCTGGTCGCATCGCTGGACGCCCTCGCGCGCCGGCATCGCGCGCATTTGCGCACGCGCGACCGACAGCCGCGGAGCCGTCCAGCCGCGCGGTGCGGCGTGGAATCAGAGCGGCTACCTCCACAACTCCTGGCACTTCGTCAACGTCGAGGTGACGGCATGAAGCGGATGCTGATGATCGTGTTCGTCCTACTCACCGTTGCCGCGAGGAAGCCTTACGACCCATCGCTCCCCATCCTCGGCACAAAGTTCCATTCGCTCCCGGCCGGCAACGGACGGCAACTCGTCGAAGCAAGCTGCCTTCCCTGCCATTCGCCCGACATCCTCGTCCAGCAACACCTCACCGAAAAACAGTGGACCGCGACGGTCGACAAGATGGTCCGCTGGGGCGCGGTGCTGAAGGATACGGATAAGCCTGCCGTGATCGCGTATCTCTCCAAAAACTTCGGCGTGACGAACACGTTCACGCCGGTAAAGACAAGACCGGTAGGCTACTAAAAATCCACGGCAAGAAGTCTTGACTTACCGCCATTACGAACTTAGCTTTCGTCTTTCAGCAAAGAAGGAGGAAAGGCAATGGCAGAATCCGGTAGCTACAGCGGTGGAGGCAAAGCTCACGTTCTTTACGGCGTATGGATCGACGAAGCTCTGAAGAGCAACGACACGAACCAGATGAAGCAGGTCCTGCAGGAGGCGCGCAAGCACTTCTCCGGCCCGCAGCCGCTGTACGGCGTCTGGATCAACCACTGCATCGAACAGGGCGCGAGCCGTGAAGAGTTGCAGAGCCTGCTCGAACAGGCGAAGTCGATCAAGAACAGCGATCTCGACGGCGCGATCAAGAAACTCGAATCGCACCTCGGCGGCGGCAAGACGTCCTAAGTGTTCGCTCCCGACCGTCCCGAACGCGAGTTGCTCGTCGAGGATCTCCTGCACGCACACCCGGTTCACGTGGTGTGGGAGATCACCCTCGCCTGCAACCTGAAGTGCGCCCACTGCGGATCGCGCGCGGGTAAGGTGCGCCCGTCCGAGCTGTCGACGGAGGAGTGCTTCGACGTCGTCGATCAACTGGCGCGACTCGGCACGCGCGAGATCTCGATCATCGGCGGCGAAGCCTATCTCCGCCGCGACTGGACCGACATCATCGCCCGCATCAGCAGCCACGGCATCCTGGCGTCGATGCAGACGGGCGGCCGGGCGCTATCCGAGGAGCGGATCAAAGCGGCGAAGGCGGCGGGACTGCGGACTTGCGGCGTTTCGGTCGACGGACTCGAAGATCTGCACGACGAGATTCGCGGCGTCAATGGCTCCTTCCGTTCGGCCATGCAGGCGCTGGAGCTGCTGCGCAAGTACGACATCCCCAGCGGCTGCAACACGCAGATCGGCAGCCGAACCATGCCGCAACTGCGCGGCATCCTGCACGAGATCGCAAGCCGCGGCGCGAAGGGCTGGCAGATTCAGCTCACCGTCGCCATGGGCAACGCGGTCGATAACGATCACCTGCTGATGCAGCCGTATCAACTCCTTGAACTGATGCCGCTGCTCGGCGAGCTGTACGACGAGGCGCATTCACTCGGCGTGATGATGCAGGCCGGCAACAACATCGGCTACTTCGGTCCCTACGAGCACAAGTGGCGCCTCGGCAACGAAGAGACGCACTGGACCGGCTGCGCCGCGGGCCACGCCGTCCTCGGCATCGAGGCCGATGGCGCGATCAAGGGCTGCCCGTCGCTCCCGACCGCGCAGTTCAGCGGCGGTAACGTCCGCGACATGACCATCGAAGACATCTGGACCTACAGCCGCGAGATTCGCTTCTCGCGCGACCGGCAAATCAACGAGTTGTGGGGACGCTGCCGCGATTGCTACTACGCCGACGTCTGCCGCGGCGGCTGCACCTGGACGTCGACGGTGCTCTTCGGCCGTCCCGGCAACAATCCGTACTGTCATTACCGCGCCGCCGAACTGGCGAAGCAGGGTTTGCGAGAGCGCGTCGCGAAAACGCAGGAAGCGCCCGGCACGCCGTTCGATCAGGGACGATTCGACCTGATCACCGAGCCGCTCGACGGCGGCGACGGGGAGCGCACGATCGCCGTCCCGCCGCATTGGGAGATGAAGGAGCCGCAGTTCCACGACACCGATCGCCTCCCGCCCGTGCTCGATCTCTGTTACGGCTGCATGCAATACGTCCACGCCGGAACGACGACGTGCGTGCACTGCGGCGGCGACGTCGCTGCCTTCGCGCAGGAGCATCGCGAAGTGCAGGAAGCGATCGTCGATTTGCGGCGATTACTCGCGGCTGCGAATGCGTCGTCCGCTGCGCCGCCTCCGGCGTGACGGGGAGCCGAGTTCTGTGCCACACGCCGCGGAGCGGCTTCAGACGATAGCGAGGGGTGCGAGCAGCTTCATCGCGAGCACCCCTCGAACGAGAGTCGAGAATGAAATGTGCCGCGTCAGCGGCATTGGATGGAGTGTCACATTTTTCCAGTGCCGCTGACGCGGCACGAATCCTAGTCCCCTACCTCATCGAGGGGTGTTCGCTTCGCTCTCACCCCTCGCTATCCTCTGGAAGCCGCTAACGCGGCGAAGACGAACGCCTGGAAGTTCTCCACCATCCTCCCGGTTCAGGCCCCGTGCGGATTACAATGCCGCCCCGTTTTACGGCCCGTTGGGATGAGCCCGGGTCCTGTGCAGCAGGCGCACCGAACCTCGTCAGGTCCGGAAGGAAGCAGCGATAAGGTGTTCCCCTGTGTGACGCAGTACGGCCTGGGCTCTTCTCAGCGGGCGGTCGGACGCGCGAGGCTGGTTTTCCGCCGCGCCGCAACCTAGACTCCACCCCACATGTCCTACCAGGCGCTCGCGCGCAAATACCGGCCGCAATCCTTCAGCGACGTCATCGGGCAGGAGACCGTCGTTCGCACGCTCCAGAACGCCATCGAAGGGCAGCGCATCCATCACGCCTATCTCTTCGCCGGCGTGCGCGGCGTCGGCAAGACCACCGCCGCGCGCATCCTGGCCAAGGCGCTGAATTGCGTCAAAGGTCCGACCGCCGAGCCGTGCAACGAATGCACGATCTGCCGCGAGATCACCGAAGGCATCGACATGGACGTGCGCGAGATCGATGCCGCGACCTACACCGGCGTCGACAACATCCGCGAGCTGCGCGACACCACGCAGTTCCAGCCGGCGCGCGACCGCAACCGCATCTTCATCATCGATGAAGCGCACATGCTCTCCACCGGCGCATGGAACGCGCTTCTGAAGATTCTCGAGGAGCCGCCGCCGCACGTGATCTTCATGTTCGCGACGACGGAGATCAACAAAGTTCCGCAGACGATCATCTCGCGCGTGCAGAAAGAACTGCTGCGCAAGATCACGCTCGACGATCTCATCGCGCGCATCCGCAAGATTGTGAATGCCGAAGGGATCGAGGCGGACGATCGCGCCATCGAGATCATCGCGCGGCGCGGCGAAGGAAGCGTTCGCGACTCGCTGTCGCTGCTCGATCAGGTCATCGCTTTCGGCGGTCGTTCCATCACCGCCGCCGACGTCGCCACGGTTCTCGGCTTGTCCGACACCACCTTCTTCGCGCGCATCGCGGCGTTGATCGCCGAGGGCGATCACGGCGGGATATTGGAAGCGCTCGATGAGGCGTCGGAGAGCGGACGCGATTTCAAGATGCTGTACCGCGATCTGCTCAGCTTCATGCGCAACCTGCTGCTCGTGGCGGGACGAGCGAACGAGTCGATGCTGAACGTTGCCCCCGAGGACCTGCCGGTCATCCGGACGACGGCGGAGAAGTTTTCGTACTCGGAATTGCTGCGCATCGCCAACCTGCTGCTGCGTGACGACGAAACCGTCAATCGCGCCGAACATCAGCGTCTCGCGGTCGAGATCGCGCTGCTGAAGGCGGCCACGTTTCCGCGCTTGCGCGCCGTCGAAGAAGCGCTGGCCGGCGGCGCCGCGATTTCGCAGGCAGCACCACCGCCGCGGCCTCGTGCGGCCGTCGAACCAAGAGCGGCGCCGGCGCGTCGCGAAGCGGATGTGGTCTCGTCCGTGAACGCAACGATCGAATCGTTCATCGAACGCGTCCAGAAAGCGCGGCCGCTCATCGGCGGCTACCTCGGCGCGGCAAAATCGCGCAAGCGCGACGGCAACAAGCTGCTGCTAACGTTCGCCGACTCATTCACCGCCGATCAGGTCAGCAACGCCCGCGCGGCGCTCGAACAGATCGCCGCCGAAGCCTTCGGCGAACCGATGAAAATCGACGTGCAGACTGATTCGCCCGCGGCCGGAGCGCCGGCGGCGAAATCATCCTCGCCTCTTCGCGACGATCCCATCGTCCAGGCATTCCAGAAGCACCTCGGCGCCGATATCGTCGAATCACGAAAGCGTTAAGGGAGAGCTCATGAATCCGAAGCAGTTGATGAAACAAGTGCAGCAGATGCAGGAACAGATGCAGCAACGCATGACCGCGCTGAAGGTCGAAGGATCGGCCGGCGGCGGAATGGTCAAGGCGACGATGAGCGGCTCGAAGGAACTGCTCGGCATCACCATCGACAAAGAAGCCGTCGATCCGAACGACGTCGAAATGCTGCAGGACCTCGTCGTGGCCGCCGTCAACGAAGCGTCGCGCAAAGTGGATGAAGAGATGTCGAGCACCGTCGGCGCGATGACCGGCGGGATGAAGATTCCGGGACTGTTCTAGGTTGACTGCTCCTCCGCTGGCAAACCTCATCAATGAGCTGACGCGCCTGCCCGGCGTCGGCGGCAAGTCGGCGTCGCGCATCGCGTACCACATCCTCAAGCGCACGGAGGGGGAAGCCGAAGCACTCGCGAACGCGATCCTTGATGTGAAGTCGAAGATCTTCCGCTGCTCGATCTGCAACAACATGACGGACGTCGAGCCGTGCGCGATCTGCTCCGATCCTCGCCGCGACGCGAGCGTGATCTGCGTGGTCGAAGAGGCGTTCAACATCCCCACCATCGAGCAGACCCGCGATTTTCGCGGCCTCTTTCACGTCCTCCTCGGGGCGCTCTCTCCGCTCAAAGGCGTCGGTCCGCATGACATCGACGTCGCAGGACTTCTGAAACGCGTCCAGGCCGGCGGCGTCCGCGAAATCATCGTGGCCACGAATCCCAACGTCGAGGGCGAAGCGACCGCGCTCTACCTCGCGCAACAACTCAAGCCGATGGACGTGAAGACCACGCGCCTCGCCTTCGGATTGCCGGTCGGCGGCGATCTCGAATACGCCGATCAGGTCACGATGGCGAAGGCGCTGGAAGGACGGCGGGAGATCTAGTCGAGTGAGCTAAGTCTCGACATGTGTTACATTTCTTCGCCCAGTTCCTCGCGTTAAATTGGTGAAAACACAACATGGCGTCTCCTGATCTCGTGATGTACGAGGAGGAGTACCAGCAGATCAAGGACACTCTCCAGCGACTGCAGGTCGACTCCAATTCAAAAATCGTCTTTCTGGTCGACAAGAACGGCCAGCAGATTGCCGTCCACGGCGACATGCGCGGCGTCGACGCGACTTCGCTCGCCTCGCTGACGGCCGGCAACGTCGCCGCCACCGACGGACTGGCCAAACTCATCGGCGAAAAAGAGTTCTCGATCCTCTTCCACGAAGGGGAGCGCGACAACATCCACATCTCTCTCGTGGCCCAGCGCGTGATCCTCGTGGTCATCTTCGACGACCGCTCCTCGCTCGGCCTGGTGCGGCTGCGCGTGAAGAAAGCCTCGGCCGAGCTGGAAAAAACGTTCGAAGTCCTGCTGCGCAAATCCGAGGCGGAGCGCGGCAACATGGCCAACCGGTTCGATTCTCCGTTCGCCGAGATCACCGACGAGGACATCGACAGCCTGTTCAGCGAATAGCGCATGACGTTCATCAACTACGCAGCGCGCGAGATCAACTGCAAAATCGTCTACTACGGGCCTGGCCTGTGTGGAAAGACGACCAATCTGCAGTGGATCTACGACAAGACGAACCCGCAAGCGAAGGGGAAATTGATTTCGCTGGCGACAGAGACAGACCGCACGCTCTTCTTCGACTTCCTCCCGCTCGACCTCGGCACCGTGCGCGGATTCAAGACTCGCTTTCACCTCTACACCGTCCCCGGCCAGGTGTTCTACGACGCCTCGCGCAAGCTGATTCTGAAGGGTGTCGATGGCGTCGTCTTCGTGGCCGACTCGCAGGAAGCGCGCATGGAAGCGAACAACGAGTCGCTGGTCAATCTCGACAAGAATCTGAAAGAGCAGGGCTACGAACTGAAGTCGGTGCCGTACGTGCTGCAGTTCAACAAACGCGATCTGCCGACGGCTCTGCCCGCCGACGAGATGTACCGCCAGCTCAACTTCAAAGGCGAGCCGACGTTCGAGGCCGTGGCCATGAACGGCACGGGCGTTTTCGATACACTCAAAGCGGTCGCCAAGCTGGTGCTCACGGAGCTCAAGAAGAAATAAGCGCGGCGCGCTTCGCTTTTCCGGGTTGCACATCATGAAAGTCGCTTTCGTCAAACCGCCCGTCGGCGGCATCCTCGGACTTGAGATGCTCACCTTCGTCGAGCCTCTCGGCCCAATCTGCGTCGCTGCTTGTCTCGAAGCCGAAGGCCACGAGTGCAAGGTCTTCGACCTGCGCATCGACGGCGAAGAGCACGGCCTCGCGCTCTGCAAGAAATTCGCGCCGGACGTGGTTGGGCTGCAGTGCAACTTCACGACGGAGCGCAACCGCACCGTACGGCTGGCGCAGCGGATCAAGCGCGAGAATCCCGGCACGTTCGTCGTCGTCGGCGGTCACGACGCCTCCCGCGATCCGAACTGGTTCAACGACGACGTCATCGATGCCGTCGCGGTCGGAGACGGCGAAGAAGTGATGCCGGCCATGGTCGACGCCATCCAGCGCGGCCACGATCTGGCCACCGTTCCCGGCCTGATGCTGCATCGCGACGGACGCTGGATCAGCACCGGCCACGCGCCGACCCGCAAGAACCTCGACGACTATCCGCTGCCGGCGCGGCATCTGATCGAGCACTACGCCGATCACTACTACATCAACTTCCACAAGCCGCTGGCGCTGATGGAAACGGCGCGCGGCTGCCCGTTCAAGTGCAACTTCTGCTCGGTTTGGAAGTTTCACGAGTCGACGTTCCGCGAGAAATCGCCGGCCCGCGTCGTGCGCGAGCTTCAGGCGATCAAAGCCGACGCGATCTTCATCACCGACGACATCTTCTGGATGAACGTGAAACGCGGCGAAGAGATGGCGCGCCAGATCAAGGCCGCCGGCATCAAGAAGTTCTTCACCGTGCAGACTCGCACCGACATCATCTGCAAGTTCCCGCACCTGATCGAGATGTGGAAGGACTGCGGCAAGCTGGCCATCTTCCTCGGCCTGGAGTCGGTGACGGACGAGGGGCTGAAGGCGGTCAACAAGAAGAACACCGCCAACAACAACGAGCGCGCCATCAAGATCCTGCAGGATCTCGGCGTCGGCTTCACACCGAACTTCATCGTCGATCCGGCCTGGACGCGCGACGACTTCAAACGCCTGCGCGATTGGATCGACCACACCGGCGCCTACAACAGCGGCTTCTCCGTCCTCACGCCGCTGCCCGGCACCGACCTCTGGGACACGGCCAAGGAGCAGGTGACGACGCACGATTGGGAGATGTACGACATCGTCCACGCCGTGCTGCCGACCACGCTCTCGCTCGACGACTTCTACAAAGAGTACTCAGCTCTCTGGCGCCACGCCCTCGACGTCCGCTACCGCTACCGCGGCAAGTGGAAGACCTACATGCAGCTCGGCGCAGCGATCGCCACCGGCAAGGTCTCGCTGCACAACGTCCGCCGCGGATTAGGCATGGCCAAGACGTTCAGCAAGCCCGAGACGTTTTTGCGCGCGCACGAGTAGGCGGCGCTGACGCTCCTCATCGGCGGCGAAGCCGCCGTAAGAGTCGTAGCCCCCACGTTCACGTGGGGGTAATCTGCGCGCGCAAATGTGTGAGCCCGTTTTAACGGGCGAAAGAAAGCTTTCTCTCGCGCGCCAAGGCGCGCTCACAAATGGAACGCATCCGCTGACCCACGCGTGAACGCGTGGGCTACGGTTCTCACGCCGGCTTCGCCGACGACACAGAGCCGCGTGGCGCGTAGCACACCGCATACAATCCGCGCCGATGCGCCATCACGGCCTCAACATCGTCGCCATCGGAGGCGGCACCGGACTTTCGACGCTCCTTCGCGGGCTGAAGAGTTACGTCGATGCCGATGGACCGTGGTCAATCGCAAACCTCGGCGCGATCGTGACCGTGACTGATGAAGGCGGCAGCTCCGGCGCGCTGCGCAAAGAATTCGGCATGCTGCCGCCCGGCGACATCCGCAACTGCATCGTCGCGCTGGCCGAGGAGGAGCAGCTCCTCTCGCGCCTCTTCAGCTATCGCTTTCAAAACGGCGAGTCGGCGCTTGGTGGTCATTCGCTCGGCAATCTGCTGCTCGCCGCATTGACCGACATCACCGGCAGCTTCGACGAAGCGATTCTCACAGCGTCCGAAGTTCTCAACATCGCCGGCGAGATTTATCCGTCGACGCTGGCCGACGTTCGTCTGCGCGCCGAGCTCGCCGACGGCTCTGCGCTTCTCGGCGAAGTGGCCATCAGCGGCTCGCACCTCGGCGAGAAAAGTCCGGAGCGTCCGCACCATGCGCGCATCAAGCACCTGAGCATCGATCCTGCCGACGCGCAGCCGACCGATCGCGCGCTTGAGGCGCTGCACGCCGCGGATCTCGTCCTCATCGGGCCCGGCTCGCTCTACACGTCAATCCTGCCAAATCTTTTGATCAAGCCGATCGCCGAGGCGCTGCGGTTTTCGCGCGCGCTGCGCGTGTACGTCTGCAACGTCATGACGCAGCCTGGCGAGAGCGACGGCTACTCGGCCGAGGAGCATCTGCAGGCGATCGTCGAACACGCCGGGCTCGTCGTCGACGTCATGATCCTCAACGGTGGCCGCCCCTCGGAGGCGATCCTCAGCGCGTACGCGTCGCAAGGGCAGCATCCCGTCGCGTTCGACGTCAACGCCATCCGCGAGCTCGGCGTCACGCCGTTTTTCGGCGACATCATCAAGGAAGGCAACTACGTGCGCCACGATTCGGTCGCGCTCGCCGACACGATTTTTCGCCTTTACGAGAGTTATGGCCGGACGCTTGAAAGGATGCGGCGTACGGAGGCATGAACGCTTTGAATCACGACAACCTCGACGTCATCATCCTCGCGGCCGGCCAGGGCACGCGCATGAAGTCCGCGACGATCAAGATCCTGCACGCCGCGGCGGGACGGCCGATCATCGACTACGTCCTCGACCTTGCCGGCGCCATCTGCGACCGGCGGCCGATCATGGTCATCGGTCACCAGCGCGAATCGGTGCAAAAAGCGGTCGGCGAACGCGCGCGCTACGCGGTGCAGGAGGAGCAGAAAGGCACCGGCCACGCGGTGCTCCAGGCCGCGCCGCTCGTCGATGGCGCGCGGCACGTGCTGATCCTCTCCGGCGACGTTCCGCTCACGCGTCCCGAGACGCTGCGCCGCCTGCTCGACGAACACCAGCGCTCGAATAACGCGCTGACGCTGCTGACGATGGTGCTCGACGACCCCGCGATGTACGGCCGTATCGTGCGCGATGGCGACGGCTCCGTGACGCGGATCGTCGAGGCCAAGGATGCCTCGGACGATGAGAAGCGCATCAACGAAGTGAACGCCGGCATCTACGTTTTCGACGGCGCGCACCTCTTCGACAACCTCCGCAATCTCTCCACCGACAACGCGCAGGGGGAGTACTACCTGACCGATCTCCTCGGCGTGCTGCGCGGAGCCGGCCATCGCGTCGGTGCCGTGATCGCCGGCGATCCGATCGAAGCGCTCGGCGTGAATTCGCGCGCAGATCTGGCGTCGGTCGAAGGCGAGATCCAGCGGCGCGTGGTCACGAAACTGATGGCTGGCGGTGTGACCTTTCGCAATCCGGCCACGGTGGTCATCGACTCAACCGTCTCGATCGGCAACGACACCGTCGTCTATCCGTTCGTAACCATCGAAGGTGCGACGACGATCGGATCGCGTTGCGTGATCGAGCCGGGCGTTCATCTGACGAACGTCAACGTCGGCGATGACGTACATCTCAAAACCGGCACGGTGGCCGAGGACGCGATCATCGAAGACGATGCCGCGGTCGGTCCGTATGCGCATCTCCGTCCCGGTTCGAAGCTCGGCCGTCACGTGAAGGTCGGCAACTTCGTCGAGACCAAGAAGGCGGTCTTCGGCGAAGGCGCGAAGGCGTCGCATCTTTCGTACATCGGCGATGCGGAAGTCGGCGCGGACGTGAACATCGGCGCCGGCACGATCACCTGCAACTACGACGGCGTGAACAAGAACAAGACCATCATCGAAGACGGGGCCTTCATCGGCTCCGACACGCAACTGGTCGCGCCGGTGCGCGTCGGCAAGGGCGCGTACGTCGGCGCCGGCTCGACGATCACGAAGGACGTCCCGGCCGAGGCGCTGGCGCTTTCGCGTACGCCACAGCGGATCATCGAGGGATGGGCGGCTCGAAAGAAAACGAAGTAGGCGGCGGCGCTTCGAGAACGCCGAAGCTGGCATGTTCCAGCTTCCACGCGTGCAACATCAACCGCGCGGCGCGCCCGCCCCACCCGTAGCGGCGATCGCCGGCGACCGGATGGCCAATCGACTGCGCGTGAATGCGAATCTGATGCGTGCGGCCAGTTTCGATGATCGCTTCGACGAGCGTCGTGTTGCCGTCCACGCGAAGCGGACGAAACGTCGTCCGGGCGTCCTTGCCCTGTACGGACGTACCGACGACTTGCTCCTCTGCGATCTCACCTTCAAGAATCGCCAAGTACGTTTTCTTGATCTCACCGTTCGCGAACATCGCTGACAACTTTGCCGCCGCGGTCGCCGATCTCGCAAAGAGCACCACCCCGCTGGTCGGCGTATCGAGCCGATGCACGAGCCAGATCTCGCGAAAGCGCAGCCGCAGCAACTCCTCGAGCGAACGTTGTTCGCGATCGCGCGTCGGCTGCGTCGGCATCCCGGCAGGCTTGTCGACCGCGATCCACTCCTCGCTCTCGCGAATGATCGACAGCTCCGGCACGTCTTCCACGATCGCGATGCGATCGCTCGCATCGACCTCGCGCGACGCGATCGACACCGCCCGCTCATTCACGAGCACGCGCCGCCCCGCAATCAGCTCGCGCGCCTTGCGCCGTGAGATGCCGGCATTGCGTGCCGCAATAGCTTGATCGAGCCTCATTCCGCGTATTCTTGTCCGAATCACACAGGAGAATCGCGATGAAACGAATCGCCGTGACCGGCTTCATCATCTGGCTCGTCGCAACGATCGCGCTGCGCCTCGGCGGCCAATACGTCTTCGGCCGCCTTCCCGCCACTTTGCTGTTGCTCATCACGCTGCCGGTCATGGTGCTCGTCGCCCGCGCCGTTCTTGGACACTTGCCAACAAGAGAGCAACGCGCGCTGGGCGCCATCGCGCTCGTCTCGCCGGGCATGCTCCTCGACACCATCAGCGCGATCTGGTTCCCGCTGATCTTCCCGAACATCCGCATCGGATGCTCCGGCCTCTTCGGCGGATGGCTGCTCTTCTGTAACGTGGTTGTTCTTCTAACGGCGGTTCTCTTCCGGCCATCGCCTCGTGCAACGGAGTGAAATCGCACCGTTTCCAACTTCGAGGATTGTTTTGAGCCAGTGGATCAGTTACATTGAATCGGCCCGGGAACAGGCGAACGTCGGCTCCACGCCGGGTGTTCGGTCCCACTGGGATCGAACCTAGCTTGTTACGGGCTTTAACTTTTCTACGGTCAGCGGATTTGAGTCGGTATACCACGCGCCGTACGGTTTCTGCCGCGTGTCATCGAAATCCATGATGATCCGGTAGTGCTTCGCCAGAGGGGCAAAGTAGCGATCTTCGTGACGCTCGTATAGCCGCTGAAGTGCCCACAGAAAATAGTCCGCAACCTGCAGGCCGCCGGACTCGTGCGGATGAGCCGTCCTGATGTCGCATGGACCGAAATTGCGCGCGCCCCACCTCGCGGCGAAATTTATCTGCGCCCGAGCGATTGCCGCCGTCAGCGCCTCCTTCCGATCGCGCTTGCCGCGGCGCGCGACGACGACCGCGTTCGAATCGGCCAGATGTAGCCGATTGCGCAAAAGCCGCGAGATCAGATCGTCGTAGATTTCGTTCTCAGTCAGACGAATCCCGCGCCGGAAAAGGAGACGTGCCTCGTCAACAAGAGCCAGCTTTGTGCGAACTGCTACGAACATCTGCACATCGAAATCCGCCAGCAGCTTGAAAACTTTGTAGCGCACTTCGGGCGCGTCGTCTTTGGCGTGAAACGCGATCGCGGTCTTCTTGCGTGTCACGTCAAGTGACGGGATCCGGTTCAGAAGTGGATCGTCAAGAATGCTTTCACGAAGCTGCATCAGTTGCTGGTGGAGATTGTCAGGGTCTTGCACGAAAGCAGCGCCGACCATGAAGTACTTGGAGACGCCTTCCGTCCCAAGAACGACCTGCTTTCGTTTGTTGAAGAGCGACAGATCACCCGCTTCGTCGATGAAGTGGTGCATCCGGGGCGGTCGCTGCTTGGTCTTCGACATTTTAAAAAACAAAGGCACAGCGCGGACGCTGTGCCTTTGGTTTGAACGCTGGACAGAACTTACTTCGCGGCCACGCGCGCCGGCTTCGAGGTCGCGACTGCGGCTTCGCCGCCTTCGATGACCGTCAGCTCGGGGGTGCCGATGCCGAGGGCGCGGCGGACTCGGGATTCGATCTCGGTGGAGAGGTCGG
>Ga0157369_10000782_pt1 | contig 41020 bp, 45 predicted proteins | sample C25metaG_FD_113461 | JGI IMG/M metagenome (GOLD analysis project Ga0157369, IMG submission 113461) | Corn rhizosphere microbial communities from Kellogg Biological Station, Michigan, USA - C2-5 metaG | ecosystem: Host-associated > Plants > Roots > Rhizosphere > Soil | place: USA: Michigan... | reverse complement strand
GGGGCTGGGAGGGTTGGACGTCATGGGAAAGCTCACTGCAGCAAGGCTCAGGAACTTGACTGCACCTGGACGTTATTCGGATGGTGACGGCTTGTTCTTGGAGGTGAAACCAGCGGGCGGGCGAAACTGGATTCTTCGAGCGCTATGTGGTGGCAAGCGACGCGACATCGGTCTCGGTCCACTCAAGTCAGTTGATCTTGGCGACGCACGCGAAGCGGCGCACCAAATCCGCCGGCAAATTGCGCAAGGCCTCGATCCGATCGCCGAGCGTAAGCGAGAGCGCCGGGTGATACCGAACTTTCGTGACGCGGCGAAAATCGTCCACCGTGAACACAAGGCCAGCTGGAAGAACGGCAAACACCAAAGTCAGTGGCTATCCACTCTGGAGAATTATGCCTTCCCCAAACTCGGCAACCGGCTTGTTAGTGACATCGGAGCTCCTGAAATCAGGGACGTGCTCGCGCCCATTTGGCTAACCAAACCTGAAACGGCCAGGCGAGTCCGTCAGCGGATCGGGACGGTCCTGGATTGGGCCTGCGTCAAAGGCTTCCGGACGAGCGAAGCCCCGCTTCGTTCGCTGTCGAAAGGCTTGCCGCGCCAGCCGAAGAAGGACAGACATTTCGCGGCGATGGGTTACGCGGGCGTGCCAAGCTTTCTGGCACGGCTGAGAGAGCGGGAGTCGATCGGCCGATTGGCGCTTGAGGCGGTCATTCTGACTGCAGCGCGCTCGGGCGAAATTAGGTTCGCCCTCTGGTCTGAAATAGACTTGAGCGTGGAAGTTTGGTCGATTCCCGCAGAACGCATGAAGATGGGCCGGCCGCATGTCGTGCCCCTCTCTCCCCAAACAATCGAAGTCCTCAAGCGGGCTGAAAAGTTCAGAGCCCCCGGCAGCGACCTCATATTTCCAGGGCAGAAGCTGAAAAAGCCAATGTCGGACATGACTCTCCTCAAGATCCTTCGGGATATGGATGTCGGAGTTACCGTGCACGGCTTTCGGTCTGCTTTCCGCGATTGGGTCGCTGATCAGACGAGCCACCCTGGAGAGGTGGCGGAGGCCGCCTTGGCGCATGCGGTCCCGAATAAAGTTGAGGCCGCCTACCGCCGAACCGATTTCTTGAAGAAGCGGCGCGAGCTCATGCGAGACTGGGGCCATTATTGCTGTGGAGGATTGGTTCCTTAACCGGGCCACCTGATCCGAAAGACCGCTGATGACCGCTTTATCGATGGTTCACCTTGTGTCGAGATCGGACGCGCCAACTAAACGGTGAGCAAGCCCGGGAGCCGACCCGCTAACTAACGATGAGCGGTCCCACGGCGGCGACCCGCTAACTATGGATTAGCAGGCTAGCGATACAAACCGACAGAGTTTCCGCCGCAAGTGCTCCCGCGTTCGTGGATAGTCTTGGGCCGCGTAGCGGCGGCTTCTCGCGAATGTATGCCACTGTCCGTTTTCGAATGCCGTTTCGGTCGGTCACGCAACACATGCTGCAAAAGGCTCGGCGGGCGTTTCAAAGTGGAGCGCCTTTTGTGGCCTCCCACTGAGTTGCCAAGCGACCTCCTCTAAGGGAACTGTCAGACCAACGAGGCAGCTGCTAGCCGCGATTAATGCCACGCAAGTCCAGGGCCAAGCCGGCCGGCCAGTCCATTCAAGCGGTTCAACTCCTCGCCTGAGGTAATTCGCCTGGCGGTGCTGATGTATGGCCGGCTTCCGTTATCCCTTCGCAACGACAAGGATCTGCTGTTCGAGCGCGGCATCGACATCTGCCACGAAACCGTGCGGAGCTGGTGGAATAGGTTCGGCCCGATCTTCGCTGCCGACATTTGCCGGCAGAGAGTGTCGCGTATGCACGGCTTTCGCCACAGGTGCTGGCATCTCGACGAAATTTACGTGAAGAATGGCGAGATGGGTTACCTCTGGCGAGCGGTCGATCACGAAGGCGAAGTTCTCGAGAGCTATGTCACCAGGGATCGCGACAAGACTGCCGCCCTCCGCTTCTTGAAGAAGGCGCTGAAGCGCCATGGCTCACCGGAAGCGATCACGATCGACGGACTTCGCTCCTACAAGGCCGCGATGACCGAACTCGGAAACGAAGCAAAGCAGGAGATTGACCGCTGGGAGAATAATCGCTTCGAGAACAGCCACCTTCCGCTGCGCAGACGGGAGCGGGCGATGCAGCGATTTCGAAGACTGAAGTCGTTACAGAAGTTCGCCTCCGTCCACGCTTCCTTCGTCAACCACTTCAACTCAGAACGCCACCTCACTGATCGACAGACCTACAAGACCCGCCGCTCCGCCGCCCTGGCGGAGTGGCAGTCCCTGTTCGGCTGAACTCCCGCGTCAAAGACACACCTGCGCCAATCGGAGACAAGTTGCCGTTAGACTGACAGCACCCTCGTGACGGATGCATTGGAAGATATTTCGACTAAAAGTCCTGTCTTTCTGGTCTTTTACCATCCGACACGAATGATGCGGCAAATGCACCGCTCTTGCCGCGCGCGTTACACTTAATCGCGAATGTCTCTGGCTTTGGGATTGTTAACTCGCAGGAACCGGTGGCTGCCTGTGCATCAGTGGCCGCATTAGGGCCGCTTGCAATAGTGACGTGGTCAATCTTAAGGCTGCTAACAACCGGCGAATTTAGACCTGGAAATCCACTGAACGAGATGAGCGCTTGCCCTCTTGCGGGGAAAGAGAACGATTCTCTGCCATTCTCATAAACCATCCGAAACAGTAGTCCGGAACAAAGGCTTGTAAAGTCAACAGAAGGCGTGGAGAGGGTGTCGCATTCTCCAGTCAGCGTGTAGACAGTCTTGAATAACTGGCGTTCGGATAGAGCCGGCGTGGAACCACTCATGAGGCCGACGAAGAGGCCGACATTTACGCCCTTCGCAAGACTATTTTTGATAGACATGGTGCTAACGATCTTTGGTGGCCTTCTTAGGCCAGTTGAAGAGGATGTTCTTTGAAGATGTGCAACGCCTATGTTCCGCTGCCTGTTCTTGCTTGGTCTCTCGAGTCACTTCTAATCCGTTCGACTGAAACATAAATTCTTCGCAATAGAGGTTTGGATTATGGACCCAAGCCCCAATAAAAGGGTAACCAGAAGGCGAACGGCCATCGAAAGTGATCGGTGGCCAAGCATTTCCTTCGCTGACGACCTTGGGTCCATTTCGGCCCATTTCCAAGATGAGAACCTCACATCCAGAGCTGCCACACCAGTCGGAGGTCCCATATAGATACATCACCAACATGGGAGGGGATTTTCCATATGCGGGTAGAATTTTGCTGAAGTATTTTCTTGGCAAATCCACGTGCGATTCGTGGAAATATTCAGCGATGGCGTGTTCAACCTGAGCCGGGGAAAATACTGGTTTCGATGATGGAGCTGCCAGCAGCAGGCTCATCGCTACGGCGGTATGTACCATTTTCACTTCATCCCCGCAAAACACGACATCATGTCTGTGATATTCGTTCCGTAATGCCCCGGCCAGTTTTTTCCACCAGGCTTTCTGTTTTCAGAGTGAGCCTCGGCATCCTCAAAGCCCCCGCGGGAATACCTCCTCGCGAACGCTCCACCTTCGTTATATTTAAGCGCCGTTGCCTCTAAGACTTGAGAAGGGCTAAAGCCGCGATAGTTGCGCTCCACGGAACGCATATTACTCGCGTCCGAATTGGCAGCCCAACCCGCTGAGCAGGCAAGGTCCTTCCGGCAAGAATCTGGGACATTGTTGCCCGTCCTGCCGTTCGTGATCTGAAATACGCCGAGTCCACCACCTCCGCCAATTTCTCCTTTGTTCCTAAAATCAGTTTCTTGCACGCCTTGCGCCGCCAGGAACGCAGTTGGAATCCCTGCTTCTGCAGCTTTCGCCTTGAGGGTGTCCCATGCTGCCTTAGCTCGGTCCACGCCACCCTGGGTTCTCTGCGCTGCCTTCAGACCTTGCGCACAAATTACTGAGTCAATGCTCGGCACATGTATCGTCGGTATGTAGCCCTGCCCGGGACCTCCCGGGTTGCTAGCGGGGCTACCATCGTCACTGAACCAGCAACCATCACCGCTACAGACCTGATTAGGCCGATGACCAGTGACCACTATGGCGCCGTCGTCGTCCAAACCGGTAGGATCGGTCCCGTTCACCGGATCGTTGTGGGTATAGGCATACCAGTTCAATCCGTCGCCGTAGCCGATAGGGTCAGTTTGCATGAACCGACCGAGCGTTGGGGAGTAAGCTCGAGCCTTGTAGAAATACATCCCAAGCTCGCTGACCCACATCTGACCCGTGTATTGGAATCGGCCTGAATTGGCTGAACCGGGAATGCCGTACTCATCGTAGGTGTTGACGCCGCTGACGGTGCCTGTGTCGTCGCTGTCGCTGATGATCGAGCCCCGCTCGTCGGCGGTGTACCAAGTGCGGACGCCAGATGAGTTGTACTGAAGCAGCGGCGCATCGACGCCGGGACCGAAAACATACCGGTACTGCAGCGTGCCGGAGTTACCATATTGTGCGGCCATGTCGGTCCCATCGTAGTAGAATCTCAGATCTGTGCTACCTTTGACCACATGCCATAGGCGACCTGTCGGATCATACGAGAGGGTCGCGGTCACCCCGCCGACAGTGGCCGAGGTCAGATGGTTCTCCGCGTCATAGCCGAACGTATTCGTGCCGTCGGCCGTTAAATTACCGTTGGAGTCATAGCCAAAGGTCGTGCCAGCGACGCTCGCGTATTGGTTGAGGCTATTGGGCGTGTAGCTGCGGTTGACATTGACGGCCCCCGTCCAGGAATAGGCTGTATTCGAACCCACCGCGCTCGTTAGCTGTGAAGCCGGATTATAGGCCAATGTCCTAGTGAGGTCGTACGCCGTCCCGGCGAGGTCGTGGGTCAGCGTATGCCCTCGGTAGCGCGAGTCGTAAGCATAGCTCGTTACGACGCCATTGCCGAGCGTCAGCGATGAACGGTTACCGAGCGCATCGTAGCCGTACGTGGCGAGAACATTGATTCCGGTGGTGGCGCCGTTCGCCCGGATTTTCGAAACGTCTCCGGTCGTGAGGTAATCATAATTTAGATAATAGCCGTCCGGATAGGTCATCTGCGTGCGGCGACCGGCGAGATCGTACTGGTACGAAAACTGCCGCGCTGTGCCATCCACATTGCTACTGATTGAGGTAACGCGGCCGAGCGCATCGTGGACATTGGTGATGCCGAGGCCGCTGCCCTGGAAGGTCGCGGTGAGCATCCGTCCCAGATTGTCATAGCTGTAGGCACGGTCTGCAAGCACCGAGGAACTCATCGCGATTTGTCGATTGAGAGCGTCATAACCAAAATTGATCAGTGCCCCGCTGCGGGTCCATCGCGAGGTGACATTTCCGTTATTATCATAGGCAACCTGGTTCGTCGTTCCATCGGGATACGTGGTTTTCTGTAGTCGATTGAAGGTATCGTAGCTGTAGGTAGTAGTATTGCCGTTTCCGTCCTTCTGGGTCGCGAGCATCGCCGCGTCGGTCCAGGTGTTCGTGACATCCGGTACTTGCGAATCAGACGTGTAACCGTCGCGAATGGTGAGGAGGTTACCAACATCATCATAGGTGGATTTGGTGATGAGGTCGGTGTTGGTGCTGGTCTGGGCGCAGGCATCCGATTGCGAGATCCAAGTGCTGGAATTATTGCGAACGGCCTTGCACTGGAGCATGCCTTCTGGCGTGTATTTATATTGGATGACGCCGCCAATCGTGCCGGTGTTATCATAGAGCGTGTCCTGAATCTTCAAACCCTGCACGTTGTAGCTTGCCTGAGACTTCTGGAGCACCGTCATCGACGACAAGGCCGCGCTAGACTGCGCGGTCGCGGTGCCGGTGCTAGTTGTATCGACTAAACCGGCGGCGGTGTAGCTGACCTTGACTGCGCGCATCGGCTGACCGTTACCGGGCGCCGGGCCTATCGCCGTCAGCCATCGCGGCGACGTCACCGTCCACGAAGGCTATGTTTCGCGCCACGAAGCGCAGCGGCAGGAGAGGACGGAAGCAGGCGAGAAGCCCAAACGGCCCGAACTCACCGCGCCTCTGTTGAACTATATCGATCTCCACCGCCATGCCGCCGTTCGGTGCAAGCTGGCGAGCGAACCGATGGTGGCGCTCAGGGTGTTGCTGGCCCACGCGATCATCCGCACAGCCACATTCTAGTGCGGGGGAGAGACGACCAGAGCAAGGACCTGATCATCGCTCGCGAGTACATCACCAAAGGCTTGCGTCAGCGCGTCGTCGACCTCGTCAATCTGGACCTCGGCCCGCGCACCGATCGCGAGATCATGCGCAGCAATCTCCGGGAGATCGAACAGGAGCGCTTCACCGGCATCGACCGGCGATTGTTGCGAGCGGTGAACGCGGAGGGGCTGGTGTCGCCGAGCCATCGAGACGGCATCGAGCAGAGTCTTCGCGCCGGCCGCCTTGCGACCCTTGCGCGAATGGGCCTTGCCGACGAGGAGCAGCGGGGACGCTGGCGTCTCGCGGATGACCTCGAGCTGACGCTTCGCGAAATGGGACGGCGAGGCGACGTCATCGCCACGCTCGATCGGGAGGTCCGGTCGCGGGCGCTCGCCGTTTCCCCAATGGACTACTCGGTTTATGACCCTGCCGACGGGCAAGCTCAGCCGATCGTCGGTCAGATTCTGAAACGCGGTCTGTCCGATGAGGAAACCGACCGCGAGTATGTAATCGTCGACGCGACCGACGGCCGCACCCATTATGTCGAAATCGGCGAAGGTGGCGGCACTGATATGTCGATCCGCGAAGGGGCCATCGTGCGGATCAGCGCGACGCCGGTTGAGACGCGAGAGGTCGACCATATGGTAGCGGCGATCGCCGGCCGCAATGGCGGACGCTACAGCGACGAGATCCATTTCCTTGATGACCCGGCTGCCAGCGAGCGGTTCGTGCAGGCGCACGTACGCCGCCTTGAGGCTCTACGCCGCGGCAAAGCTGGGGTTGAACGCGAGGTAGACGGCAGCTGGAAGGTCGCTCCCGACCATGTTGAGCGAGCTCTGCAGTACGAGCGCGCACGCGCTGCCCGAGAACCCGTTCGCGTGGACACGCTTTCGGCTCTGCGGTTGGATGAGATGCCGAACCACGACGGCATCACCTGGCTCGACGAAGATACGAGCCTGACGCAGCCCAGCCGCCTCGTCGGAGGCTTCGGCGCGAAGGTCGCTGAGGCACTTCGGCAGCGGCAACAGTGGCTCGTCGAGGAAGGCCTCGCCGACCAGCCGAACGTGCTCGAAAAGCTGCGAACGCGCGAGCTGCAGCGAGTTGCGCGGCAGCTCGCGCGCGAGCTCGGCCTCGGATACGCCGAGGCCGCGCCTGGCGATCAGATCGAGGGCATCTACCGCCGGCCCGTCCAGGTCGGATCGACACGCATGGCGCTGATCGAGAACTCACGGGAATTCACGCTCGTCCCGTGGCGGCCCGTGTTGGAGCGCCGCATCGGACGGGAAGTGTCGGGCGTGATGCGCGGCCGCGACGTGTCCTGGGCATTCGGGCGCGAGCGCTCGGGTCCGGAGATCGGCTGAGCCGGCAGCTCGAAAACGTACCTCCGTGCGCTCAATAGCACCTGTCAGATGATTCCGCATTGCCTCAGTCTCTCGGCGATGAAGACGTTCAAAGAGCGGCACCAATTCTACCTTCCGGACGATCTCTCCGAGAAGCTGGAGGCAATGGCGACGGAGCCCGGCTCGTCCAAGACTGCCATTCTCACTGACGCCTTGCGTGCATGGTTCGAACGGCGGGCCGCCAATGAGCTGGACGAGAGGTTCGGCATGCGCCTCGACAGGATCAGCCAGGCAAATGAGCGCCTGGAGCGGAAGGTAGAATTTGTCGCCGAGGCGCTGGGCACTTTCGTTCAACATCAGCTGACGCTGCTCGCGCACCAACCGCCGTTCGACCAGGAGACGGGGCAGCTTGGCCTCAAGCGATACCGGGCATTTGTCGAGATGGTAGGGCGCCGATTGGCTCGGCCGGACCAATCATCGATCGTGATCGCAATGTCCAAGGATGGCGAGGACGCGAATGGTTGAGGGCCTCCCTGAGGACACCGTCTTCCGCAGACCGCTTGCCGTGCGGATTCGCGAGGCCTGTCGGCTTACCGGTATCGGCCGCTCCAAACTCTACGAGCTTATTGCGGTTGGCGAGATCGAGGTCGTCAAAGTTGGGACCATTACGCTCATACCCGTCGCCGGGTTGGAGCGATTTCTTCAACGCAAGGCTTGCTGAGCCGCGCTCCTGGGCTTCTTCGTTGGCGGAGTCCTAGAAGCCGAAGTGAGCCACAGTCATCCCGCGCTTGTCGATCAGGCGATTGGCGGGCTAACCAATAACAGGTGACTCCGATTGATCTTGATGATGCCATCGAACGGTCACTCGATGGTTTGATGAATAACCGGCTCGCGCTACTTGCTGGAGCGGGACTGTCCATGGCCCCGCCGAGCAACCTGCCAAGTGCGGCGGCGATCGCGGCTGAGGCTAAGCAAGAATACGACGCACGGTATGCGGGGCATCGACCGCTACTTTCGCCCCAAGTCGAGGAACAAGCAGAATTCTTCTTTGGTCGCGGCGAGTTGCCGATCTACCTAAACGAGTACATCGATTTGGATGCATTCGCCGGCAAGCCGAACGATGGCCATTTGGCGATTGCGGATCTTCTTCTTTCCCGCGCTTTTCAGACCGTTGTCACCACTAATGTCGATATTCTGATTGAAGGCGCTGGTCTTCAGGTGTTCGGAAACGTCTTTGCGGCGATTGACGGTCACGAAGCGGCAGCCGTGCCAGGCGACGCGAAGCCGCTACTCAAAATTCACGGATGTTGGCACAAAGACAGGAACAATACTGTTTGGTGCGAGCCGCAGCTCGGAGTGCCTCCGGTCAACGAGCGAGTGCAGCGAAGCGCGATTTGGCTTCAAAACAACTTGGTGAACAAAGATCTGGTGGTGCTTGGGTACTCCACCGACTGGGATTATCTCAACGAACTGATCGACCAAACAATGGGTACGATCGCACCGTCCTCAGTGATCGTGGTCAACCCGGCTCCGCCAGCAGCATTCACGGCGGCTGCGCCTGATCTAACAGCGCTTGCTAATCGCGCGCAGAATGGCAGCTTCTATGTTCAGGTGTCGGGGTCGGACTATCTCGACCGTCTTCGTCTTGAGTTTTCAAGGGCATTCATTCGACGAGCGTTGGCACAAGGTTCGGGCGAGTTCGAGGCGGTCACGGGCAATCCGCCATCGCCGCCTACTTTGGATGCGCCGACCGCCAGTAATGAAGACCTGTGGCAAATGCGCCGAGATTTGCTCGGCTGTAAACCGAACAAGCCGGCTAGGTCACCGGTGCCGCCGCACGAACCAGCAGTGGGTCTGACTATTCTTCAAATCCGTGCTGCAGGTGGCGTGCCCAGTGGATCATACTGGGAAGTCGGTGGCCGGTTCGTAAGGGTCTTGAGAAGTCCCAATGCTTTCTTGCACACGTTAGAAGGCACATATCGCTGGGACATGCCGCCCGTTGCGGCTCCCCACCTCGTCGTCGCGGTTGGAGCAGAAGACGTATTCCTCCCGACCGACCTTGTGAGGCGGCCAGATGGTTCCATTGCACGTGGTGCTGGGCCCGGTTGGATGACTAGAGCAACCTTCGAGGCGAGCCTATGATCGAACTACTCGAACAAGCGGCGTTCATCCTGGCTGACTTTGGTTTTGACCACCGTATGGCCGACGTAGAGTCAGAAGACGGTGTGGTGGAGATGCGCGTACTCGCCTTCGAAGACGATACAGTCCTCGGCTTCGCCTTGGCCTACCAGACCGTTGACGATCTAATCCGCAGGTGGAAGGCCGACGGTGATCGCGTGGCGATGAAACATCGAAAGTCATTGCTCGCCGCACGCGACAAGGCTTGGAACGTCTACCTGATTCTTCTCGCCCAAGAGCGAGCAAGCTTCGGCCAAGCCCTGGCACTGGGCCTGATCGAAGAGGACCTCGAAGCGATGCGGAAGATCACGAAGGCCGGAATCGACACAACGGAAGATGTTCGCACGGCGCTATTGCCGCTACTGCCATTCCGAGCTGCACCGGTTCTTGATCCGATCGACATGCAGTTCGAGATTCAAACGCGTGCGTCGGACGTCGATCCACAGGCCCTTGCTGCCTTTCTGTCTTCTGCGGACGAAGCAGTCGTTATGCAGCTTCTGGAGGACCGCACGTGAGAATCCAGCAAGTACGAGTGAGCGGGTTTCGAGGATTTCGGGAACTGGTGGAGATGCCGCTCGCGCCGGACTTCACGGTGGTGGATGGCCGCAACGGAGTCGGCAAGAGCACCATCTTCGATGCAATTGAGTTCGCCCTGACTGGCCAGATCACGAAGTACGGTGACATGAAGTCTGGCGGGGAAACCGTTGAGGATTATCTTTGGTGGAAAGGCGAGGGCCCCGCTCCCACGGATCGTTTTGTCGAAGTCACATTCCATGATGGAGAACAGCCGCTCACTGTTCGTCGGTCACCCCTTGAAGAACCAAGACCCGATATTCTTCAAAAAGTGGAAGCCGGGATGGTGAATGCCGATACGGCGCCACCGGCGCCTCTTGCTCAACTCTGTGCTGCATCGATTATCCGGGATGAAAGTATCGCGAGCCTCAGTTTGGACCTCAGCGAAACGGAGCGGTACGCGAAGCTCCGTCAGGCCATCGGCGCAAGCGATGCCGATATTTGGACGAAGCGGGCCGCCAATCTACTGAGTATCGCCAAGAAGCGTAGTGAGTCAGCACGAACAGAGGTGACTAATGCCCACGCAGCAGTCGCGCAGGGCAGTCGCCGAATCGATGAAGTACGCGCCGCAATGGCTCCCGATGATGCCATCGCTGAGGCAGCGGGAACGATCGCCTCCATGCTCGGCTATGGGAACACGCCGCCTGACCAACTGATCGCGCCGGCGCGCGAGTTTGTCGCAGGAAGGGAGCGAGTGCTGCGCGCCCTTTCAACACTCTTATCCGGCTGGGAGGACTTCCGGAAATCATCCGATCTGTTGAACACCCTCGACGCCGACATTGAAATCGCGAAACAGTCGATCGCTGATGCCCAAGCAGATCGAGCATTACTGCCGGAGCCCGAGTCAGCTTCCCAAGGCGCTCCGAGCCAACAGCTGATTTCCGATCTGCATGAACTTCGCCAGATTGGCATGAAGGTCGGCCTCCTGGATCACAGTTGTCCCCTCTGCGCCGCCTCTCATGACGAAGCTTCGTTCGCTGCCGGACTGGCCGAGGCACTAAAGAAGATCGATCAGATTGACGATCAGGCGAGCGAGGCCGCGGCTGAGGTTGCGCGCAGACGAGAGCAGGTGTCGACCGCGGATAGGAAGGTTACCGAGGCGCAGAGCAGGATGTCGCGGTTAGTGGCTCGCGCCACTGATCTTCGACGGTCTGTGGGACAGGGGTACGAGGCACTGGCCGCTTCCGGGCTCGCAAACAACGCCGATCGGGCAGCGGTCGAAGGAGCTCTGCAGCGTTATACTTCGGAGCTGGAACAGGCGCAGCGTGCTTTAAGTGTGCTCAGTACATTGACCCAGAACAGCCAGTTCCAAGCTGCCACAGCTGGATTAGCGGAAGCGCAGACCAGACTTGCGCGTGCGCAGGAACGGGCAGGAAAGGCGCGGCACGCTGAGACTATTGCTGCCGCATTGCACGATGCTGCTCGTCGGGCAGCCTCTGAAACCTTGGACTTGCGCCTGGACAGGGTTCTGCCGCTGATGGCGGAACTTTACAGCCGGCTCCGCCCACACCCGGTCTGGCAGGACATTGAATATTCGATACGGGGCGATTTGCGTAGATTCCTCTCACTCCAAGTAGGCGATGGCCTAAACCCCCAATTTCTCTTTTCGAGCGGCCAACGCCGAGCGACCGGTCTCGCGTTCCTGTTGTCAATTAACCTGTCCTTGGCTTGGAGTAGGTGGCGCTCCCTTCTTCTGGATGATCCCGTCCAGCACGTGGACGACTTTAGGACCGTCAACCTTGCTGAGGTGCTGGCACAGCTTGTGGCTTCAGGTCGTCAGGTCTTTGTGGCAGTCGAAGATCCTGCTCTGGCTGAATTACTGACTCGTCGAATGCCCGTTTCGGCACCGGGAAGAGCCTTGCGTCTAACCCTCGGACTTGGGCCCGATGGTTGTTCTGCAATCGTAGCCCGGCGCGACCCGGTTCCGATGGCAGACAGAGTTTTGGCGGCCTGAGGCAGGACCGAACTTTGATTCAGTTGTCCTGCTGCGTGCCGAATGTCTGCTCCATTTGAAGTCCGACTGCGAGCGACCATCAGAAGCCGCCCTGCGCGATCACGGATGGTGTTGCGTAATCGACATCGAGCTCATGATAATCCATGTCTATCGGGTGATTTCCACGCGGAAACGTGAGTGGGAATGTGGGTAGGCGACCGCGTCGCCGAATAATCGGCGGCGAAATCAAACTGCTATAGAGCGAGGTAAAAAGGCCTCCGGTAACTGCATCCCGAAGCTCATCAAGCAGCGTCTGCCATCATCTGCACGAAGTCCTCTGTGCGATATTGCATGCCGTCGATGGCGGGCGTTGTTGGCAGCTCCGCATCTCGAGGACACTCAATGCGCGCTCGGCCGCGACTAGCGTCCTGCACGAGTAAACACGCATCATCGGCCTCGTAAGAAAACCGTGCGTATGATCGCGACCATCTCTCGATCCGCTGGAGGTTGGCGGCCTCGAAGAAGACTTTTACGAACGCCACCTCTAAGCGCGCATCCGAAATTCGCACCGGCTTGTCAGTCATCTCTTTCAAAAGGCGGTTTAGATCTGACACCCAAGCGTCTTTTGTAGCGCCATTGAGCGCTTCGACAGCTTGTAGGGTCTTGCGAAGATCGAGGGCCGCGCCGCGGACGTCGCCCGCCTCACTGAGAAATCCCGCACCCATCAAGGGTCCAAGTTCTTCGGTTTTGCGCACGATAATCGGTGCTTCATCTGGCTGAGGCTGTAGCCCCTCATCGCGGCGGCGGCGGCGCTCGTCTGGAGGAAGTTTCTGATAAGCTGCGAGAGCACGCTCGTATCGCTCTGCGCGTTTAGCTTCTTGCGCGTAGTCTCGCTCCTCGCGCACCTCTACCATGGGCTTTCCTGAGTGATGATTTCGGATGAGCGCTGCAAAACCCTCCGGCGAAGCTTGCTTAATCTCGTCACGTTTCAGCTCCAGACGCCGCAGTTGCTCGCAGGAAAGCAGCAGATCCACGTCCTTTTTGAGGGCCGGCACAAGCGGCATCATATTCTGCCACCGCCGGAGTGCTTTCTGGCGCTCTAAGTATTGCCGGAAGGTATTTTCCGCATCCGCAAAACGATCCCCACCATAGTGATCGTGACCGCACTTCTGCGCACCAATGATGTAAAGTTGCCCACGATCATCTCGAACCACGTAGCCCTTCCAATGGCGCCGTAGACCGCAATGGCAGCAGCGGATCATCGGGGCATCCGGATTTGCCTTCCGACCGCCACGCGGAGTTTCATCATAATGGCCGATAATTGTCGGGTGGGCCTCAGGATCGGGTACTGCCCAGTTCAAGCCGACGATGTTCTCTGGATCGTGATATCGGAAGTCAATCCGCAGCAATTCCTCGTCGCTAAGACGGCGACTTTGCTGCCGTTCAATGCGCTGTTCCAATACCCCTCCTTCTCCGAGAACATTAGTGGAACACTCTACGGGTTGCAACTATAACGTCCGCCCGAGCAGGCGCCGATCAAAGTGACCTGATCGTAAGCTTGCTCCCAGGAAGGCGCCCGTCGATATTGTGACTTATGACCACCGGGACTGAACCAGCAAATGAGGTGATTGCCTTCCTCGATGCGAATATCGTGCTTGAGGGTAAGCCGGTAGCCGATTTGCCTTGGGAGGACGTTGCGGGGGACGGTCTCATACGAGTCCTCATCGTTCCGAAGGCAATGGAGGAGATTGATGCAAAGAAGCGCGATGGCCGCCTTGGGCCACATGCGCGAGCGTTCAATCGTCTCATCGCTCCTTCGATCATCGACGGTAAGCCGGTCATTTTGCGCGAGGCGCATCCGCGGGTTGAACTTCAGATGGCGACCTGTTCGCGCATCCCTTGGGGCGACTATGACGAGCTTGATCCCGGCGACGGCGACAGCAGGATCGTCGCGGAGGCTTTAAACGTTCCCAACGTAAATTTTGCAAATCGCCTACTCATCAGCCACGACATCAAGCCGCTCGCTTATGCTCGCGGCCGTGGTCTGCCGGTGCATCAGGCATCGGATGACTGGCTTCGCGAGCCCGAACCGAGCCCCAAGGACAAGGAGATTCAGCGCCTCAAACAGCAGCTTGCCGAGTTCAGAAAAGACGAGCCAGCCTTTGAGATATCTATCGAGGTGTCGGACATCGTTCCCCCGACGATCTACAAAGTTGGAGCGCTGGACGCGGCGCAGACCCACGCTCTAACAGCAACCATCCAGCGACAGCACCCGAAGAAAGCTAACGGTAGGGACGACCCATTTGGGCTGAGTATGGGGCTTAATAGCGGTCGCGATACTTCCTACGATGGAAAGTACAGCACCTACGTTTCGAAAACGGTGCCTGCCTTCGCTTCAAAATTCAACGAGAAGCTGGAAGTCCTTTTCAACCAGAGGCTTCTCACCGTCCGTGTCTCGAATACGGGACAAATAAGAGCGGATCACCTCGTGGTTTCAGTGAAAACCACTGATGGCTTTATCAACGACAGAGTTGTTTTCGTCGCGCCGGACGGACCAGCGCCGCCCCTGCCAAGACCTGATTATCTCAGCGGCCTAAGTCTGCATCGCAATTTGATGCAGGACTTCATTCCGGCGCGCGTGGGACGGCACGAGTTTGAAACCATACGCCGAGCCAGGAGAAATCGTGAGATGGAGGCGGGCTGCGAAGATTTCCGCAGCGGGCAGCACTACTATTTTGAAGGCGTCATTGTGCCCTCGTCTGATATCAGGCCGATCGAAATCAGCGTAACCCTCACTGCAAAGAACTTACGGGGCGAACGCGTCGAAACCTTCAAACTGGAGAAGCAGATCGTTCCCATTGAGCCGGGCGAGCTGGTAGATTTGAGCTCGCTGGAGCTGAAGCAGGATTATCCGATCAAGAAGGAGATCGAGCGCCTTTGGGAGGCCGAGGAATACGACGAGATCGAGTGGGATGAAAACGACGATAGGTAACTCACACCGATCAAAGATCCGCTGCGTCCGCTTTTCCGCCCACGTCTCCGACAATACACTGTCGCTCCGGTCGAAGACAGACGGTCGTACGGGCTGGACAACTTCCAAGAGCTCACCATAATCCATTACTGTCGGGTGGTTTCCAGCTCCTGGCGTGGGTAAGACTGTGGGGAAGCGGCGGGGTGGCAGAATAAATCGTAGGGAGATCAATCTCCTACGTCGAAGGTGATAATCCCTCCGTCGCATTCCAAGTTGCCCTCTGCTTTGTGCCCATTGCAGACATCCCGCCCGATGAATGCACAGCGCGCGCGGACTTGCCGACGCGATGTTCCTGGATCAGATGACATTGATGAATTTCGATGATCAGATCCGCCGCTATTTTGGCATTGCAGATCTAGCAGCTGTACCTCAGGAAGCCCTTAGCGCCGGGATTGAGCACATGAAAGTCGATCTGGGGCTAAGCAAGGATCGTGGCGAGCGGTTTGCACTTTGGGCGCTCCTGCATACGCTTGGGTCGGCACCCGATCCGGACGTCGTATTTGTGACCGAGGCAGAGCGTGAGGCAGCGTGGAACTTCATAGACCTCATTCACAGCACAAGTGGCTAGTAGCCTGCGGTCGAGATCCACCGAAGCAGACGGCGGAACTCCATGCCAGCCGCAGCGTCCCGTTTTGTGTGCTACTGAGGAGGACGCAATGAGAGGGAGCAACCTATGAGCGTCGCCTTCCGCCGCGAGAGCGACGAAGAGCACAAAGAACCGAGGTTCGAGCTGCCGATACCGCCCGGACCTAACCTGGTGACTAAGCGCGGCTATGCATTCATCGAGGCGCGCACAGAAGAGTTGCAGGCGACGATCGCGTCCGCATCCAGTGACGAGCACCGCTCCGAACTTCAGCGAGACTTGCGTTATTGGCGAGCGCGCCTCGCGACTGCACAGATAGCCCTTCTGGCATCAGGCGACGCCGTCGCCTTCGGCACCCGCGTGACAATCGAACAGGGCGGCGATGTCCGCGCGCTCACAATCGTTGGTTACGATGAGGCTGATCCGGAGGGAGGCCTAATTGCGTTTTCCTCTCCAATTGCACAGGCGATTATGGGAGCTGAACCCGACGACACCATCGAGCTAGTGGGAAGTGACAATCCGATCCGGGAGATTTCCGTCGAGAGAGCCTGACTTGTTCCTCCTCGTCGACGGTCACATTCGCTAATGTCCGCAAAAGGTGGGAAACGGATTTGAGGCCGGCGGCCGAAGAAACGTTTGATTTTGCACGACGATGAACTCGAACGCGAGCGCGAGCGCCCGCTTCCGCCAGAATCCGTCACGAGCTTCCTGGCGCGCGCCCTAGGCGGCCTCGGCGATGATCGGCGCAATTCCTTGACTGATTTTCGTACCCGATGTCTCGAAGAAGCCGGCGCACCGCTCCCGTGCTGAGCACTGATCGCAAACCGGCAAATACTGTTGCTTCCAATCGCTGATCGACCGCCGTGCGAAGTGGTGCAAATCCTTCGGTAGCACACACAACTGACTATTGTAGATCGAGGTTCGAATCCCTGCTCTGGACAGCACCCCGACGGCGCTTTGGAGCTCGCGCCCATACTCCATCGGATCGATCCAGAGGCGATCGAGGTTCGCCTTTGCAAAGCCGGTAATCTCGAGGGCCATGAGGGCTACGTGGTCAACGAACAGGAGGTTTCGGGCGATAAAGCGCGCGAGGTCCGGCAATCGCTTGGTCGTTGGTCGTTGCAACACCACCCGAAGCTCCACTCGAACGTGGTGCTGCTTGAGGTTCAATATGCCCCGGATGGTTTCATCGAAAGCGCCATCCGCCTGGACCACGTAATCGTGCTCATGCGGCAGGTCGGAATAGAGTGGAATTCCGATCATGAGGTCGTGGTGTCGAACCGCCGCAAGCAACGCGGCAAATCCGTCCTTGGCGAAACTTCTGCCGTTCGAAAGAATGTGAAGAGCGGTGTTCGGGAGGTAGCTTTCCGTTGCGCGCACAAGTTCGATAAAGCGATCACCCAAGAGCGTCGGCTCCCCGCCAGTGAACCCGATTTCAGCAGCGCTACGGTCGATCAGAGGTAGTGCTTCGAGGATTTCATCCACGATCCAGCCATCCTGAACTGCTCTCGGCGGTTGGGAGCACATGAGGCAGCTGTTGTTGCAGCGTTCGGTGAGCAGGAAATGGTTGTATGAGGACGATTTTCTGAAGAGCACTCGTACGATCCCGGCGCTAGGTTCAAGCGAGATGACATCGCCATCGCCGAGATAAGCAAATTCAGCCGGCAGCGCTGCGCCGGGAATTTCAGGAGGCATTTCGATTGCGGAATCGCCCGCTAATGCGACATACCAGGAAAATCCATCCGGCCACGGATCTCGAAATCGTGCGAAGAACGCCTCATTACTGCGAAGTGGTGAGGGCCTCTCGGTGTTCGTGCTCAATCTGATGATCCGTGGACCCGCGGCAACCGCCGCTTCGTTGAAGATGACCGATCGAGCTCGAAGCGGAATCATATCAGATTGGCCCAACGTTCGAAAATGGCGCAGACTTCTTCGTCCGCTTCCATTCTTTCGATAAGACCGCGGAAAACAGCCATGTTTCTGGTGCAGAATGCCGACAGCGGCTTCTTCCCGAGGAAGTCCCCTTGCGTCGCGTGATGAAAAACGGGATCGGACCCGCAATAGGGTTCGAACGCGCACCAGGCGCAGCCCGGAGAGCTGGCGGCGAAGGATTGCTCAATCGGGTCGAGAAGTTTGTCGGAGAGGATGATCTCCTCGTAGCTATTTTTGTGAACGTTACCCAAGGCGAACGTCTGGTCGCCCATTTCAGCGAGCATCCGACTCTCGTCTGAGGCATAGACGGTGCCATCATAATTATAGACGAGTGCCCCAATTCCGATCCCGGCCGGCGTCATCAGATCGACGTAGCTGGTCTGGAGCGGCGTCAGCATCTTCTTGAGGACCATCGCCGCATAGTGCTCGATGAAGTCGAGTCCGCGTCTATTAAGTTCGATAATGTAGTCCAGCCCTTCGAAGTAGAATTCCAGCCAGCGGCGCTGGTCATACGACTGGTAGAACTTCGTCTTGATCGCAAAACCGTACGGCGACAGCGGCCTGAGGAATATCCCCCCGAAGTCCATCCGCACATATTCATCGATGATGTCTTTGACGCGGGTGAGGCTTGCCGACGTCGTTGTCATCAGAGCGCCTACGCGATGGAAGCCTAATGCCGCCCGGGCTCGCTTGATGCCGTCGATGGCGCGCTGGTGCGAATCCTGTCCCGGACGTGGCCTGTTCCGGTTGTGAAGGTCAGCTGGCCCATCGAGCGACGTCGAGATCAAGATGTCGTGCTCTCGCGCAAATTCGAGATGCTCCTCGGTAAGCATGGCCAGATTCGTCGCGATTACAAAGGCGAGGTCGCGGCCCTCGGCGTCGTTGCGCTTTTTCGCCTCGCTCACCACAAACCGGAGCAGCGGCAAATTGAGAAGCGGCTCACCGCCCTGGAATTCTATCTTGATGGCAGGTGAGGGCGATTTGAACACGAGGTCCAGCGCCATCCTGGCGGTTGCCTCCGACATGTCGAATTCGGTGCGATCATCGTTGGCGCGGGAAACCTGGCAATATGGACAGGAGTGCTCGCACCGAAGAGTGGCAACGAAGATGTGAAGGCCAGTAAAGTTCGCCAGCGGCGCCAATTTCGTGCGCGTCTTCAGCGCTAGAAGATCAATCGCCACATTCGTGTCGTCGTCGAATAGAAAATGGCGGGACTTCAGTTCGTTGTAGGCCGGGTGCCCCGCCGGCAGTGCGCCGGTCGCAAAGCTCTCAAGCTCGCTGCGTGGGAGCGTAAGGTATTCCCCCACCATATTTGTCAGAACATAAGTGTCGTCGCGGAGCCGCGCGAATCGCCACGGTAGCATCGTATAGAGCGCCTCGGCCGAAGCATCGTAGTATTCCGGCTCCCGAAACCTACTCACGCTGAAGGCCGGTCTTGGAAAATGCTAATCCGAGGATTGCGCTCCTCATGGGCTCCGTTCGCTGCTCAGTGGATAACCTAAGCTCGTGATCGAGCAGCGAGCGGCGGAACTCTCTTTCAGCTGCCGCGGCGTCCACGTCGGGACCTGTCGGTCTCAGCTCACAGCACAATGTCTGGTCATTGAGCGTGAACGAGACATCGAGCGAACCCATTAGGTCATAGGCGGCACGTTTTGCGGCTTCCAACGAAAAGCCGTTCACTGGCATTTCTACGCGCACAGGACTTCTTTCTGCGCAGGCGCCCTTGGCAGTGGCGTTCAGTCGAGTTGAAATGGCTAGAACGAACTCGAAGAGTGCGAACTATGGCTGGAGTGACTCGCGTGACTTGAATGGCTGGAGTGGCTCTCATGCGCGTAAGATGCGGCCAATCCGCCCTTGGGATCAGCATTTGCAAGTTCGAGAGTCGCTCCAGCGACGCCACTACCAGCCGCGGTCGTAAACACATTGGCCGCTTTGCCGAGATCGACTGACGCATGCGCGGCTGAAGTTGCGAAAAGTGTCGCAAGCGTTGCACTCAAAGGCCGCAGAAATTTCCTATCCATGGTTAATTCCCATTCGAGCGCTCATTCCTGGAGAGCAATGAGGCCCAACGATTCGGCAGCCCTATGCTGCAATAACGGCTGCTAGAATTCAATATGCGGCACCAGAACTTTTGCGAAGTCGCCGGAATAGCTCCCGCGGGTCTCAAGCGCCTGAATTTGTTTTTACAGCAAGTTAATCCAGCACAAATATCAATCTGGGAACCAATTCCGGGATTCAGCGATGACCAAACCAACAACGGCAATGTGTGCAGCGCTCGCACTAAACGCGGCGCAAGCCCCAGCGGCTACGTCGCCCGCTTTTGACCTGATTTGCCAAGGGGTGAAAGGGGCTCGTCTCCATTTCCGTTTTGACCTCGCGCAGAGAAAATGGTGCCTCAGTGAGTGCCAATCAGTTTGGACGATTGATCAAGTGAGTGACAGCATGATCGAGATAACGGCGTTTACGAACGCCAGCAGGAGCGACGCTTGGACTATATCGATCAATCGATACACGAGTACATACTCTGCTGTTCATCACGGCTATGGCGATAACCCTGCCGATGAAGGATCCTGCAGTCCTGTGCCTTTCTCTGGATTTCCAAGTCGCAGGTTTTAACGTCCGCAGTTTCGGCGGGGACTGTAAAGATGTCAAAGGGTCGGCTTGATCGACTGGAACGATTGCAGAAGCTTCGCGACGCCGGAGTTCTCGACGATCCTGAGTTTCAATCAGAGAAGAAACGGATACTCGCAGATGGCGAGCAAGAGCGCACCCCCCGCAAATGGCTGAAGTATGCCGCCTTCACTGCTCCCATCGTGCTGGCGGGGATTGCGGTAGGGGTTTGGTCGACGGAACGCGCTAAGACACCTAAGACGGAATCTGTACCGCTGCAGCAAGTGGCAAAGGCCACTTCGCAAGCCGCCGTTATGCCGGTCGCTGTTCCCACACAATCGCCCGCTGATCGGCTCGCGGGCGCATTCGAAGCCGCAACTGGTCACAGGACCATATTCGCTCAAATGGAAGATGGTGAACTGGTCACGACCAGGCCCATTCGAATTGTGCAGCTGCCATTCGGTCAGGCGTTGCTGACCAAGCGGGAAATTAAGGATGGGTGCCATTCTTGCAGTGGCTCAATTGGCATCTACTATTTGCGTGAGCAAGGAGATCGCATTCTTGTCACCGGTAGTTGGCCCAAGGCCGTCGAGACCTTGGGCTGGGGATCGGCGCCTACAACATGGCGAGTGACCAGCGATTTCACTGCCTACCCCGCCATCTACGCAGAGGGAGGTTTCACGGCGCAGGGGGTTACGGATTCAGGCCTCGAAATTACTGAATTGCGACCCGGCGGCCCGGTTACATCCAAGTGGATACACACAGCCTATTCCGACGAAGGCACCAGTGACGAAGACTCGCGTCGTTGTGAAATTGACGGGCGGATCACAAACATTCGCAAGGATCGCTCATTTGACGTGGTCTTAAGCGGTTCTGTTTCGAGTATTTACCATTACGTGAAGAAAAATGGCAAGTTCGAGCCTGTTTCCGAGTTGGATTGGGATTTGCCCTGCGGGAGCGGCGTGTCCGGTTAGAAGCATCCAGCTACGATCGCCCTCCTGACCGACACCAACGCGTCTCATTAAAACCCATCGAAAATGAGGGGCTAAATGTGGGGCCAGAATTTGGGCAGCGATAGTAACTGCAATTGTCTCAAGCGCTTATGCGAGAAATTCGGAAACCTCCCGCTCCGCCACAGACTTAAATAGTTGATATCGCTGATGATTCTTCATCGCAATGATTGCCGGAAACCGCCACTTTTCCCGCTAATCGCAGACCTAGAGAGACAGATTTTGGGAGGCCAAGTCTCTCAGGAAGGAGCCTTTTCTCTGCTGGCGGATTTCGAGGTATGGGTTCTCTCGGGCGTCAGTGACTAGCCGAGGGCGGCGCAGACAGCGAGTCAGCTGCGAACTTGTTCTCCCAGAGTGCGGCAATCGCATCGGGGGCGAGCAGCCGCTTGAGAGTGAGGTGCGCAGGAGCGGTGCCTTCGATGATGCTCTTGAGCATCGCTGGTGAGAGGAACGCGAGACGAACGATCCTGACGACGTAACCGCTGGTAATGCCTTCCCGCCTGGCGATGTCAGTCAGAGTGAGTTGGGTGTTGGCGTTCAACTCGCCCCACCAGCTTCGCGCCTGGACAATCCTCTTGATGAGCGTTTGATCGACTGCAGGCAGCGGGCGTGTTCCATTGTGATTGATTAGCCTCATCGCCATTCCGCTGCGCTTGAGCGACGCGGAGATTTCGAGCTTCAGAGCCTCGCCGACCGCTGGAATCTGCAACCGGCTGGCCAGCTTCGCGCTGTCGATGAGGACGGTCACCTTGTTCCGGGCGATCTGCACCTGTGCGACCAGCTCGCGAAGCAGCCTTGCGGATTGCGCGCGCGGTCCGCTGAGCGTCTCGGTCAACGCCGTTGCGCGAGCAACACTATCCTTGAACTCGTCGGTAGAGGGCAGCTCGCCCCCTGATCGGCCGATCAGGTTGATCGGGTCGCTAAGGAGGGCTGCAACCTTGGCACGAACCAGAGGCTCGATCTCGCGTGCCGCCAGCCGCCATCCTTCGGCATTTGCGCTGTCGCCCGACTGATGGAGGTCAACCCCGACGCTATCGACCCGGACCAAATCGAGCTGGTCGTTCAGCCATGCACGCAGATCGGCATGATAATGGAAGATGTGAGCCCCCTTACTTTGAATGTAGCGCGAGAAGGGCTGGAAGATCGGATATTGGAAATCGCAAGCCAAGTTCGAACGTTGGCAGCGCTAACTGAGGCGGTTCAGCGACTGATCGGTCAGTGACTGCCTTGCGCCCCTCCTGGTCGTTGGGGATCAGCGGCGGCTACCGGGCGAATGTGACGGACGCTAGGGCTGCCCCGTTGGTCTGACAGTGCCCCGGAGACGATCCAAGGCAGCGCCAACCCAATATTTCATTAGCGCAGCAGGAGCTCGGATGGGAACCGGTGACAAGCCTGTCCGAAGGTCTCGATCGCACGATCGAGTATTTCAGAAGCCTTCTTGGGGGCCCCGCGCGTCTGTCTTTGCCAGACGAAGTGTCTCCTCACTTACTCTCTTTTCCACGTCTGGCCTGAGACTCGTTCTTAGGGGCAGTGCAGCCGAGAATGACGATCCAGCCGAGTGGACGACGCAGATCCATTCTGTGCACAAATCCGTCGGTGTACTGAAATAACTGCTGACTGCGCAGCCGCCGCTTGACAGCTATGCAACACCAACACAGAGTTCGAATGCTCGGCGCCTTACCAATGAACGGGCTGCTATATGACGCGGTGCACGCACGAGCTTCTGAAAATCGGCTCAGCCACGGGCTTTAGCCTCTCAAGGATTTCGGCAGGTATTCCGTCTGCGGATGCTTCGATTGGGATCCTGCTGCCTCCCTCCAGTACTGCGTTTTATCGGGGCGTTTGGGGTAACCTATAGATGCACACCTTGTTCGAGGTTGGAGAGGTTTTGAGGCACCTGGATCTCGACTGCTCAGGTGGGGACGACCGTACCGATAGAGTCGCTGCGATTCGAATTGGTTTGTTGTTAATGGGTCTGGGCGGGAACGGCATGGGGCCAAACATGTTCGTAGGCCCAGCCTACAAACGGCTAATTCGTGCTAACGACGACGAATTGCTGCAGGTCTTTGTAGACCAAGAAGGGGCTCCTCGAGGTTACGCAATTCTGGCATTCCTCGACGATACAACCAATGAACTCGCGCGAGTTGATCCAGCCGTTTTAGGAGATCTGGATCGTCACAAGGGCGGGCGACATCCCTGGTTGCTGGCGCTTTTCGCAGGTTCGGGTCAAGGTCGCGCGGTTGCCGCACACCTGCGCGACCATGCCCTCCGCGGAAACGACTCGCTCACATACCTAAAGCCTCTCAACGGTAAGTGGTTTATGAAGACGCTAAGGCGGCATCTTCACGGATTTGGCCGACAACGGGAGGCGCGAACACCTGATAAACCCTTACGTTTCCGCCAATTTCGAGAGAACTGTGAGCGTGCCCAGCTCTTCTACGATTACGTTCGGTTGCTCTCGATCACGCAGAATGATCGCACCACCGTCGGGTCCGCTATTGAAGGCTTCGGGCATGCGACGGCGCTGCTGCAATTGAAATTCGACCGTGTAAGCCGTCCCAATAGTTTTCTGAGCTGGGCAATGCTCGGCGAAGAAACCATGGCACGGCTAAGAGAAGAGAATACTGGTCGACTTCGCGATGGTGATTGGAGCAGCGGGTCGAAGCCCTGTTTGATCAAAGTGGCCGGGGATGCTTCTGATATTGCCGCGTTGATAGACAAATGGCGTGCGGAACTCTCGCCATTAAGACCAACGCGTTTGGTAAAGGCCGAATTCGACAAAGGAGTCCGCTTTGTCGACGTGTTCTGAGGATCTGGAGCTTTCATCCCTCGCCTGCCGTCTGTTAAGAAAGAACTGGGCTTCAGTACCAGTTGCAGTTGCCAGACTCCCAGGCGCGGTTCTGTGTTGGTCCCGAGCAGATCATTTTTCAGATGAACTGGCATCACGCATCGCCGTTAGGACTGACGCCAACGGCACTGAGATCGCGTGGGCAGACCGCTACGGCGGAGCGGGGATAGGTGGAAACGGCGGCAGCGGACGTGCGGCCCTTTTCAGTGGCATGTATCTGAAGGGAATCGGACCGACACCGCTCACAGGTACGACTACGCACCGGTACCATACGAACGGAGAGGTTCCGCTTCGTGAGGCTGTGGGAGAGACTATTTTCGCCGAGCTCTTTGCGCATGAGCTTCCTTGGGGAGCCGTTCGTAGCGAGGCCATCATAGATACCCTCAGCAACATTCAACCGCCGTTCGATCCTGATCATGAAGGCCCAGTGATCTGCGAGCGCCGCGTGCTGTTGGTTCGGGAACCGCCCCTCCGTCCGGCCCATTTTGAGCGCGCAGCGCACTTCACTGGGCCCGAAGCTCTTCGCGGCGAAAGTGACATCCGGCGCATCAAGCAGAACAAGAAGATGGTTCTTCGCGGCTTCGGCGCGCAAAGGATAGAAGCCTCGCTACGGGAATTCTGGGGGCGGTGGTGCGAGCAATATGCATACCTTTACGTCTGGCGGGTGGCGGCAGGAGCGCCGAGTCCTTCGAACGTCGCTCTTGACGGGAGGCTCCTGGACTTTGGTGCCTCGGCATCACTCCCAGATTGGAACGCGACAGCTTTGTTCGACGGGTGCCCTCAGATCGGCCATGAATTCCCGAGACTATTAGAGTTCCTGCGTCGTTTCTATGCCGCGCAAGACGATGTAGACCTCACTCGTAGTCAACCTAAGGACGCCTACGTCGCCGCGTTGGGAGACGAATGCTCAAGGCGTTACCTACGGACCGTTGGCGTAGAAATGCTACGTGTTGCTGGGCTGCGCCGAGAAACTGTCGAGACGGCGATTTCCGTTTACAGATTGAATAGCCGAATCTGCGACGCAGCTAAAATCGCGCTGCGTTTCTACAATCGTCAGTTTCGGCTATCCGTGCACGCGTCTTTCGAAGACTTCGATTTTTCCGATTTCTGGAGCGATAAAACTCCATCCCATCTCCGAGCGTTGCGTGCGATCGGCGACAAAATTGCGATGGATGTCCGCGGAGAGCCAATCCGCCAGCGAATGCACGCACGATGTATTCCACGGACCCGGTTGCTTAACCACCTGTTCCGTCCCCGTCTTCTTGAAGAGCTTCCTCTTCCTAAGAACGGGCGACCAGTGAACCGAAGCCGCGTCGAAGATGTGATTCGTCGTGAGTTCACCAAGAGCCGGCGCGACAGCCGGCTTGAACCGGCAAACGCTTATCCCTGCGGGTACGCGGCAATCGGGTCGAGCAGCTTTGCACTTTTCCGGAATCTGGAAGGGGATTGCTACGCGCTCGAAGAGCCCGCGCATGCATACTCAATTGGCACGAAAATAACTACGCCGATAGTTCCTTTGCCCTTTACACAGAACGGCACGATAGATGGTCGACCAGTCGACGCCGTGCATTACAGCTGCGCCCCGCAATGATCCCCCTCCCGCCGACGGCCGTTGTCCAATCGCCGCAGCCTCAAGACGTGATTGAGGTTGTGGGGATCCGCGGGAACCAATCTCAGAAAATCGACCGTCGCGTCTTTCGCGTGCAGCGTACTCCGCACTCCGCGCAAAAGGATGCCATTCAACTCCTTCGCGGGCTTCCGGCCGTCACGGTTTCAACGGATGGCACTATCCAGTTGCTTGGCAGCAGTGAGGTCCGGATTTTCGTTGATGGGAAACCGCTGGCCGCTCAAAGCGTGTCAAACTTCCTCCGAAACCTGCACGGTACAGATATTGAGCGCATCGAAATTATAACCAACCCCTCAGCACAATATTCAGCAGAGGGAACAGCCGGCATTATCAATTTCGTGCTGGCAAGTAAGCAGTCGAACGGCGTTGATGGCACCGCAACTGTTGAAATGTCTAGCTTCGGACGCGTCGACAGCAACGCATCAATCAAATACAAGCGAGGCAAACTCACTTACGAGATCGAAGCTGAAGGTAGTGATGGATCGACCGGCCGATCCAGCTCGCGAAGCGCCATGAGTATAGAGACATCTCCGGGCGAGTCTCCTAGAGTCAGCGGTGAGCAAAGTGAGCGATCAAGTCGATCGACGACGGGTTCCGTGAGCCTAAAAACCACTTACGAATTGAATGAAAAGACGAACGTCTCTGCAAAGGTTTCCATGAGCGGTTCGCGCGATCGCTCGACGCTTTTAAGCGACGTCGAGGATTCAAGCTCCGGGTCAAATCCATTTTCTGTGGACCAGCTAAATCGAAGCGACAGTACTTTCCTCATGGCTGAGCTGGCGCTGGCCCATAAGGGAATGAAAGAAGGAGAAACCCTGAATGCAAGTCTGCAACTCTTCAGGATGCCGAACTCCCGCAGTCGGATTGCGGGTGTTGCCGAAGACGGGGGCTCGTTTTCCATTGACCAAAATAATAATTTCTCGATCGGACGAGCACAACTCGATTGGGTACATCCCATGCGCAAGGGTCAAATCCTTTCCTATGGCGCCGGGTGGGAGCTCAATGACACAAGTCAACACTATCGATTTCTGAGCGTGCCGACTCCTGAATTACCCTCCGCCGGCTCATCGGATTATTACTCTGCCACGAAGGAAACGCTGGATGCTTACGTAACCTTCCAGCAGCCGATAGGAGACTGGACGCTCATGCCCGGCCTTCGGCTCGAATATAACCGTCGCCGTATATCGGCTGCAGGATCCGGTGAGGTGACTCTCAAGCGCGCAAACCTGTTTCCGAGCCTGCATCTGGACCACCAACTGAGCAAGGCGCTGCACTTAAACATAAGCTACAGCGCGCGTATCGACCGCGCCTCACCAGAACAATTGCGGCCGTATACGACCTTCGAGGATATATTCACGAGTGTGCGAGGCAACCCCAATCTGCAGGATCAACTGATTGACTCCTACGAGGCATCTTTGGGTTACCATCGGAAGAACGTGGAAGCCACTATCACGCTTTACGATAGGGAAACACGACACTTGTGGAGCACCCTCTACAGCGCCATCAATCAATCAAAACTATACACATGGATCAACGCAGGCCATAAGCGGAGCAGTGGTGCAGAATTCGATCTCAGCACACCCATCGTAAAGCAGTTGAAGTTCAACACTAGCTTGAACGCTTTCTTGGAGATGTCTCCTGTCGAAACATTTAGCGGCACCAGAAATGAGAACCGCTTCCGCTTTTCGACGAATAGTACACTTGAATGGCAGGGAGCCGGCCGCGGTCAGGTCCCCGGCGACATAATTGAACTGCAGTGGCAGTATTTCAGTCCTTCACGTGAATTGCAGTCACATTCCTCCGCGACAACCTGGCTGAGCGCATCCTTCACCCACAGCTTCAATCGGAGCGTATCTCTGACCGGCAGGTTGGACTATTTGGCAGCCGTTCGGCGTCAACTCGCATCCCCATTGATCCAGGAGTTTTCCAGAGAGCACATACCGCTACAATTTTCCGTCAAGCTGCTGAAAACTTTTGGGCACTCCGGATGATGCTGATGTCTGCGGCGGGAAACCCGTGTGCGAGACCTACAGGAACTTGCTGGCTGGCGGTGCTAATTCTTAGTCGAGATCCATGATCCCAAATTGCAATGATCCAAATTGCCGACGTATGGCCTTGGAACTGCGGGTCTCCGGCAATGACGACATGCTACTCAGCGAACACCTGCCGAACGACGTCGCTTGCAGCATGTGGTCCTGACTAACATGTGCAATTACGTCTCATCCAAGGTAGCGATACTTGCGCCAAAGCCGTCTCCGAGGCAAAAATATTTTTACGGTCGGACTTCTAATAAGCCAAAACAAACCAAGTAATCTGTATACGATCTTGTCGAGGTCGGTAGCCATCCAGCATCCGGCCCAGTGATAAAGAAAGAAATTGGTGGATTTGTGCTTCACGGAGTCCTTCATCCTGCTGAAGAATCCGCCACCGGCCCATTTTTCAAGTGGAATACTCTCATTTCCCGGCATGCTCGAAAGTTCTAACAGGCTTGTGTACCTCTTGCCGGATGATACGACTAAATAGTTCAAATAAGGCTGTTCAACACAATACAACTCCATATGTGCTGACAATTTGACTGCTTGCTCCAAGTCTTGCTCGGCATTGTCGAGGCTTATCGCACGATAACGAGAGCAAAAGAATCCAGTATTTGCCGAGAATGCAATTTGATTTCTCGTCAATGATCCTGCCTCAAAGATTGAATCCTTCCACACCCACCGCCTCAAAAGCTCTAAGTTCGAATGCGAGAATACAAAATCATAATCACGCAAAAACTCGAATACAAACGAAACGTCCTGAAGAACGATAGTATCGCAGTCGATATATATAAACTCGTCGAAATATCCTTCAAACGCACAAATTTTACGAAAGTGACCGCGCACTACGCTGAAAAATTCTCTCGAAAGGCCATCGCAGCGCCGAAGGTCTGCTTCTTTGTCGAATACAAGAAAGTCGTATTTGGCAGCTAACTTTCGCAATACGTCCGTCTGATCACCGAATGGTATAAGACAAAGCGGAATTTCCGGATTGTGCTCTCGAAAGCTGTTAAGGAAGGCGAGTGTGATGTCTAATGTCGTGTCACTAGCAAGAAAGTAAACTCCGCGAGGATACCGGCGCTGGCGCGTTCTGCTATGACGCCGCTGGGGAATTGATGTTCTCAATTGGAGATTCCTAATGCCGTTCGGCTTGCTGAATGAGTGGAGGGCCAAGGCCACGGATCTTTATCAGCCCTTAGACATGGATATCAACATTCTCAGCCAAGCGTGAGCGATTGAGCTGGAAAGGAGCCGCATCTACTGCAACTAAGGTCCTCGCAAAGAGAGAGAGGCGCAAGTGAGCTATTCGAATTCGTCGGGACAGGCTCCCACAATTGTTTATGATTTGGGCATGAACAACGGGGATGACACGGCATACTATCTCGCGAAGGGGCTAAAGGTCATAGGTGTAGATGCAAATCCGTCGATGTGCGCTATTTGCAGAGATCGATTTTCCAGTGAAATATCTGCTGGGCAATTGACAATCCTTAATTGTGGTATTCACGAACATTTTGGAGAGCTTAGCTTTTATGTAAATGTTTCAGAGCCAGAAATCAGCACATTCATGCCGCATAAATTTAATACGCGTAGCCAAAAGTGGCGATCAGAGCTCGTTCAAGTAGTTCCATTCTCGCAGATAGTGGCCTCGCATGGCTATCCATATTTTGTGAAGATAGATGTGGAATTTTGTGACAGGTACGTTTTGAGAGACATGTTGGCTAATCATATTTTGCCAACGTTCGTGTCGGCTGAGTGCCACGAGATTGACGTTTACTGTTTGCTTGTTGCCATGGGTTATGAGGATTTCAATCTGGTTTCTGGCGCTACGGTGCATCAGAAGTTCGAGAACTTCTTAGTGCATCGCCTAGACGGATCTAGAACGGTTCACTCATTTCCGAGGCTTTCGTCTGGCCCGTTCGGAGATGATCTTCGCGATGGGTGGACCGACAAGAACGCGATCTTAGCGCGAATACTTGACTGCGGATTAGGTTGGATTGATCTCCACGCGAAACTCTGAACGTTGGGCGAGTGTCGAATGTGAAGTTGGCGAATTTTTTGCAACTTGGGCGAGCGAAGCGAACGAGCACACCATTCGAGCGTCATGGGCGGCTAGCCTTCAGGGCGGGTCGCCTGCGAAGCGCCGATGACGCCGCGGTGATGCTAAGGGGCGTGTCGTTGTTTTGGAGTCAATGGGCACCGGAATTCTACAATCAGCGACTTGTACACTGGCTCGCTGAAGACTGGGCCGTAGATATTCTGCGCATCGCTGTCGCTGCGACGTCACCAGGATATCTATCAGATCCGAAGGGCGAGATCGGAAAAGCAAAAACTATTATTGATGCCGCAATTTCTACGGGCATTTATGTTCTACTCGATTGGCATGGCCACGATCTCGAGACGGAAGCAGCGAGGACCCTTTTTCGAGCAATCGCGAGCGCATATGGCGATTGTCCCAATATCATGTACGAAACCTGGAATGAGCCGCATTCGCGATACTCATGGAATGAAGACATTCTACCTCACCACCTTACCACGCTCGCGACAATAAGGGAGTTTGCACCCAGGGCACCCGTCATCTGGGCTTCTCAGGACTTCGCTGGCCGTCCAGACTTGGTTGCGGAGGCATCGATCTTGCACGCTAATGTGGGGTGTTCGCTTCACTTTTACGCGGGAACCCATCGGGAGGGGCTCCGAATGCGGACAGATGAGGCTCTTGCCAAAGGTGCCGCAGTGTTGGCGACGGAATGGGGCCTTGGTGAATCGGATGGAAGCGGAACTTTGGATAAGCTCGAGGCTGAGCGATGGCTGCAATTCCTTCGCGCAAGGCGCATAGGCTATATAAACTGGTCAATCTGTGACAAGGCTGAAACTTGTGCGGCTCTCTTGCCAGGTTGTTCGGCGGACGGCGGTTGGAGACGCAGCCACCTGTCAGTCTCAGGCAGCTTCGTCCGAGATGACCTGCGGCGCGTATGCTGAGGTGCAGCCGACACATTTCTCGATCATTTTGACACTCGTAGCGATCGCATCGCTGGATCTGAGCAGTTCGCGTGCTGTTGCCAGCTGACTTTTCACATGCGTGCTGCTCATAGTTCGATCAAGAAGACTGGCCCAGTCAGCCCCACAGAACTTGCGGCCTAAAACAACGGAGCCGAGGCCTAGACAAGCCACTCTCATCGCATTGTCAGGCTGATCGAACCTGTCAGGAACGATCATTTGCGGAATGCCGGCAAAGATTGCCTGTGCGGTCGTTCCTATTCCACCGTGATGTATAAGCGCCGCGCTGGCCTGAAGTAGAGGCGCCAGCTCCGCATAGGGGTGGCAAATAATAGAAGACGAAGCTGAAGATGCCTTTGTGTAGTGTTTGCTAAGAAATACGGCTGCCAAACCCAGGCATTCTGCAACCTTGGTCGCGCGCTCAAAAAATTCCTTCACTTCGGAAACTCCGGTTCCCGGTGTAAAGACCAATGGCGCGCCTCGATCAGCGATGAAGGACCGCAACTCAGGATGGAGCGACGATTCCCGGGGAGCAGGAAAACCGACCATATGAAGATTTGAGGGCCAATCAGCCTGCGGCATTGCAAACCAGCCGGGGCAAAACAATAATGTGAGATCCGCCACGTCTTTGTGGCGTCCCCATGGGTGGACAGGGCGCACTCCAACGGACTTCCGAAACAAGTTCGCCAAGAGTCTGTAACGGCTGAATGCTTCAGATGCACAGTAAATGGCGGGCACCAACACACGAGCACTCAAAGAGCGGAAAGGGGATTCCGTTAGGGTGCTTAGCGGCCAAGGGGGGCGTAGGTACGACTTAACCGAGCTAGGCTGCAGCACAACTCGAACATTGGGAAGTGTGAAACTTTCGGCCGCGCACTCCATTCCGAGCATGTTCGCACGATAGACTAGAGCGACAGATTTGCGGGATACCAATTCACTCACGCAATCGTAGGACTCCCGGAATGAAGGCAAAATGCTTCGAATGAAAAATTTGTAGTCGTCGCGTCCGCTCTGCGATTCATCTTCCGGGGCAATGCTGCGAAAAGTCGCGCCAGCTCGTTGGAAATCTTCTTTCCAGTTCTCGTTCGCCAAAGCCGTCACACCGTATGACCGCGACGTTAGGGCTGCCGCAAGGCTTACGAAGGGCTCAACGTCTCCTCGAGTACCGAGCGTGCATAAGACAAACTCAGTCACGGGATTGCGCCTCCCTAACGTGTTCGATAACCCCAGTGCCTGCAGAGCTCGACCGAGTGCGCTTAAGTCGAGCTTGCCCCAAAGGACTCAATTTCCGTATGCTGAGACAACGGGGCTGGATGAATTTGTAATGAAATGTCCAATTCATGGTCGAGACGCTAGAGAGGACTTGATGGTCCAACGGCGGAAGTTTGAGGCGATTCGGCCACCATTCGAGGCAAGCGTCGGCGCGTTGGTGTGTACCCCTCACGCTCCCTTGGTCCTTGGTGCTAGCCGGCTCACGATGTTGAGATCCTTCGCATTTTGCCTCAACGGGCACTTTAACTCGTAGCCGAGAGTGCGACAGCGCTCATGCATGCTTTGATCCAAACACTCTGGCGCTAGCTCGCGCATGGCCCTGCTCGGTACAGCGCTCGTACAGGACTCCCTCGCTCCAAATGTGGCTGACTCCCCCCCATTCCATCGCGGAGGGGACATCTGGGAAGAATCCGCGCCCCAGATAATTGGCACTTGTATTGCAAAGCAGCGGAACTCCGGTCGAGTGTTCGAACGCGACTAGCACTCTTGCAATCGCATCTTGCGCATCGCGCTTTATCGTTTGGAGGCGTGCCGATCCGTCCAAGTGAAGAACCGCTGGGATCCGCTCTGACCACGCGTCGCGTGTAAGGTGGTCAAACAGCATGTAGGGGTCGGGTGTGCCCGGCGCAAATATCTCTTGTGCCCGGTCTTCGAGGCAAATCGGCGCGACCGGTCGAAACGCCTCTCTCCGCTTGGCTTCATTAAGGAACGTCTTCATCGCTTTCGATCTAGGGTCTGCGAGAATGCTTCTGTGGCCAAGGGCCCGAGGCCCGAGCTCACTGCGTCCTGACAGGAATACCACGGGATGACCCATAGCTAGAACGTTCGCCAGTTCAGTTGCGCTGCAGGAGCGGGTCGACCAACCCAACGGCAGTTTGTAAGGTGCCCTCAAAGGCAACCCCCTGAATACATCCCAATCGATTGACCTAAGGCCGAGGCGAGATACCATCGCGCAGCATGCCGCACCTAACGCGTTGCCACTATCGTTGGGAAAGGGAGGCACCCAAACCGCGTCGAACAAACTAGATTCGCGGATCGCGCTATTCCACTTGATGTTGAGAGCGCAGCCACCGCTGATCGTCAGGCCAAACCTCTTACGCCCGACCGTCCTGCGAACCAGCCTGGCGAGCCGCTCGATGAGAAGCTCCTCCAAAAAGACATGGAATGATGCCAGAATATCTTCGTCAGAATAATCAAGCAAATCTAGAGCGCAGCCGTTTAAATAGTCTCGAACATATCCCAAGGAGTTCTCCACACTAGTACCACATCCTTTGACAGTGGTCCTGTAGCTACGCGCCCGTAGGTCGGATGACTCGAAATCTTTGAGATATCTTTCTCGGAAAACCCTCACGATCTGCCATCGAGATTGGCCGACAGCGATATATGCCATCAGCTTGCCCGCAACGCCAAGCTCGTCCGCCCCCCATACAATGTCATCGCGCTTATACGGGCCGAATCTCCTCCCTGCGAGCGCGTAGACATGGCCGATCAGATAAAAAAGAATGCCTACGAACGTGACCGAGTTTTGCTTCGCATCGACCAAATAGAGACGCGGATACATTCCTCCGTCCCATATCAATGCGAAACTTCTGCCGCATTGTTCGGTAAACGGGCTAGTACACCAACCGGCCGCCACATGGGATGAGGCGTGTGGATAGCTCTCGTACCTAGTAGGACTCTCACCGACTAGTATTTGGCCGCATATTGTAGAAAGCCAGCCCCTCCGGGAAGTCTCAATGTAGGGCCCAACACCTACGTCATAGGGGCGCCCACGGCTGGAAAGACTAATAGTAGCATTGTCCGCTCCATCCCAGCCATCAATGGCGATCACATCCATTTCCCGGATGTCGCAGCCCATGACTTGCAGAACTTCGCTGATCAACTCGGGATCTGATATTCCCTCATGCCTCTGATTGTTGTTGATTTTCTCCATCTCAACACTGAACTCAAGTCGTCCTTCTCGCAGAAGCGACACGCCGCCATCATGGGTCAGCTTAATGCCTAGAATTTTCATCGTCGGCTTACGGCAGCTTCAGACAACCGGCGACCTGAATGTCGGCCCGGCAAGGGTTTCCAGTCCACAGAGCGTGTTTCAGCCGAGTACTCTGCACGTAACATCAGCGTCGACTGGGGACGCCTGGGAGCTTACTAAACGCTTTCTGGTTCGTGGTTTTGCTCCGACAGCCCTCATAGGCTCTTCGTTATGTCGCGGCGGCGCGCAAAAAACCGACATCGGAAGGGCCCTCGCGGCGCTCCTCCTCAAGCCCCCCCTCGCCATCAAGAGTATAGATTCGATCTGCCAATGCCCAGACTTCCGGACGGTGAGCGAAAAGCAGCAGCGTCGTGCCAGACCGCCGCAGCGCGCCCAATATCTCCGCTTCAACTTTCACCTCCAAGCTCGACGTAGCTTCATCTAAGACCAACAATTTGGGCCGAGCTAAGACCGCACGTGCTATCAGCAATCGTTGCCGCTGGCCGCCGGACAAACCGGCCATTGACTCGCCTATCTGCGTGGAAAGCCGCATAGGTAGCGACAGGACGAACTCTTTGATGGCAGCTAGTTCCAGTGCCTCCAAGACATCAGCATCGCTGACGCCGCGCCGGAAAAACACGATGTTTTCTCTGATCGAACCGGTAATTAGCCGATCACTCTGCAGTACGGAAGCCATGCCTAACGTCGTGTCGGCAGGAGAATTTCCATCAATCAGAACAGAGCCCGCAGTCGGTTGAACGTGGCCCACAAGCAATTTGGCGATAGTTGATTTCCCGGTCCCCGAAGGCCCACGGACAATCACGCACTCACCAGGTTTCACCGAGAAGCTCACCTTATCCAGAATTAGCTTGTCTAACGAGCCGTAGGAGAAACAGACGCGTTCGAACGAAATCTCACCCCGCTCAACAACCCGGAAACTCAGTTGGCGCTCTTGCCTCGATCTTAGTAAGGCGGAGCCCTGCAATTTATGCACCTCCAACCCACGGCGCTGCAGGTGCAAAGCGAAAATCGAAGAAATGGCACTCGCCAGTAGATCCTTATATGCGCCTAGCGCAACGAACCCGCCAATGGTGAAATCGCCGGCCCCCATGAAAGCAGCCGCGATAGTCACAAAGAATAACGTCTCGCCAGATTTGGCAAGCCCCCTCAATGCAGATTGCCAAGCCTTTAGCGAGCTCAGATACGCCTGAGATCTTTCCGCATGCCGGTTCAGTAACGTAAATCGGCTTTTCGCGGAGGGAAGCGCCCCGAAGCGAACGATCGCCGGAAGCTGCGAAATCGTGTCCATTACAAACCACTGCCGTCGCTGGCTTGTTTCAAGTACAGACGCGAAGTGTGATCGCTGCACGCGTTCGAACATCAGATCGAGGCCGACCGAGATCAACAATGCCACCAACCCCGGCAAGAGAAGGAGCGGAGAGATGAAAAAGAGCGCAAACACGCCAATGGCGAGTGTCACTGCGGTCGTGCCAGCGGTCCTCACTGCTTCAACGTAAAAATCCAACAAGGCGCTGAGTGAGCCAACGCGGTTTTGTATGGTGCCGGCGTTGCTATTTTCGAACCAATACGGCGGCTTGGCTGCTAGAGAATCGAATGCAGTACAGCTCAATGCTATGGATGCTAAGCGCTTAGCCTTACTCTGAGCCAAATTTCCTGCTAGAGACACAAATATGTTAGTCACGGACAAGGCGCCAAAGCCGATCGCGATCGCTCCGAGGATGCCGACGGATACACCAGCAAGCGATCTATCAACAGACCACATTGAAAGTAATGGAAGGAGCAACGTTATTAGTTGAGCTCCGGCGAATATCCCAACAGCAATTGCGCCAGATCGTCTCTTTAATATTGGCCTAAACAGTTCAGCAATCTCGGCGGTGCTTGGACGTTCCCTCCTTTCACTGATGGGGGCTTGCAGGCCGTCCACCATGACTGCCAATCCGTTGCACCGACGAGCGAGCCAGCGGCGGCTGACCCAAGTCCAGCCCATCTGCGGATCAAATATTTCAATACGGTCACGACGCTGACGAACGGTAACAACGTAGTGGCCACGAGACAGCAGCACTATTCCGCATGGCGGGAAACTCTCGGTCCGAGTTCGATCGAAATAGATAACTTCCGCAAGTGCACCGCATCCGCGCAGGATGTCGCGCACTTGCCTCAGGGTCAGACCGCGCGAAGTGGTTCCGCCACGCGTCTTGATTTCCTCGACGAGTAGCGGCTGACCTAAAAGCGCCATGACCGCGGAGATGCAAGTGTATCCACAGTCTGCCAGCTCGGACGACGGTTCAATTATTGGTCGTGATTTGTGCAACGTCGCCAGACTATCGGAAAGCTGGCGACCCCAGCGAGCCAAAAACGCAGATCGATTGCCCACGAACGTGACCTCGCTGCCTATTCAGGCGCCGCACAAACCGCGTGGCAAGCGGTCTCGCGCGGCGACGTTGAGCGCCTCTCCAAGGCCAAACACGAGTTCACGACAGACAACCCCACCCGATCTAGCCCAGCCGCACTCAAAACATCATAGCCTCTCTACACAGCCGAGCTAACAAACTAAATTTTGGCTGAATTGGCATTGCATGCCATTAAAGCAACCGCCGTTCTGGCTACCCGAACAGTACTCTTGGTTTGAACAGGACGGGTTTCCCCCCGTGCAATAGGCAGGATTCGTTCCAGCGCCGGAAACTAAGACGTCATTCATTTCGCCCAGATCAGCCATAGCACTTTCGGAAAGAATTACCCGTCCAAGATTATCTAAGAGAAGATCAGTTGATCTAATGGCAGTGATCCCCATTACGGTCCCCCTCACTACTAGCAAATGGTATTCTGCGACTGATAACAATAATAGGGATTAGAACACCCACCATTGGAGCTGCCAGCACAGAGCTGTGCATTAGTGCAGCCGCCATTGGTTGTCCCAGTGCAATTTGTGGTATTAGCCGCTCCAGCTGAAACGATGTTTGCGCTATCAAGCACCAGGTCACATAGCTCATCGCTGATCCGAGCACGGCCAAGACAGTCAAGAGTTAGTTCCTCAAACCTGATCTCGCGCTCCGACATTTGCCACCTCCTGCTGGGTCCGCTATAGGAACCCACACTCCACCGCGGAACTTGCTCACCTTCATGTGCAATAAACTGGATTACTTGACCCTGTGCAGTACTGCGAATTTGAGCACCACGTGCCGTTTTGACTAAACCGGCAGTCAAAGGGATTGGTACAATAGTCTCCGTTTTGTGATCCAACACAATTACTACCGTTTGCACCGGCCACATCCACTGTCGCGTTGCCCTCAAGCTCGCGCATAAGAGCGTCATCGCTCAGAATAAGGCGGCCCAATGGATCCAATGCCGCGTCGCTCAAGATGAGACTTTTATGACTATTCATCGGCGTCACCTAAGAAAGATTTACCTTAACAGATATGGTCGTTAATCGTCTGTTGACAATTTTGGCCATTGCTACACGTCCAAGTATTGTGTGAATATTCGCAGTAAGAGTTTTCGCAACCTGAATTCGTTCCGGACGGGCACTCGTTCGTACCTCCAGCAATCATGCCAACAACCGGAGCCATGATCTCCGCAACGTTCTCCGAGAGGACCGCGCGACCGAGCTCGTCAAGAACTAGGGCATTGAAATCGATGAGGTCAGTCATGTGGATCTCCCGACGAGAATAAGGTTCATTCACACGAACTAAGACAAATCAGCTTCGGCCATATACACCAGTGGGCAAGCAAGTTCTCCCAAATCGAGACTCGACAAGCCCCTAATCCAGGGCCGAAGTTTCCTGTTGTCTATGGACACTGTCCCATCTGGATTGATGGATCCCAGAGTGTTTCTGTCGTCCGTTAGAGCAACGGTGCATTTACCTATTCTTCCGTCCGCCCTGATCAGTAACGAGTTAGGTTTGGCAGCGTAACAAATCTCCACATGTCGCGGCTGTTCAGAGCCAACCCCGGACAAGTCTGATTCATCGGTGAGTTGAGAAAGTGTGGGGGGGCCGTGGAACTCATTGACCGCCGATGCGTAGTCCTCACGAAGCTCCACCTCCAGCGTTCTGAGCTCTGTCAGTGAGAGCCCGTTCTCGATGCTCTTGCCGCCCTCACCACCGAGATCCCGAAGGTGCTGAAAATCCAATTGGTAGCGGCCATCGCGTCCAAATTCTTGTGCAAGTTGCCGCACCAGCGCTTTCAGGGACATATAATTCTGACGCCGCGCATGGATCCTTATTTGGATCGTGAACTCCTCCTCAACTTTCTTCGTAGCGACTAGGTTACTCCAAATCCTCTCGAACGTACCTCGACCATTCGCCAGTTTTCGTACAGCGTTATGCTCTTCCTCACATCCGTCCAAGGTGATTTGGAAAAACCTTTGCCGATAAGACACGAGCTCTCGGAATAGCGACTGCTCCAACAAATATGCATTCGTTGTTATCGATCCCGAAAGAGAAATCCCAAACTCCTCACACAGCCGGTGCGCATATGACGACAGTCGCGTAACTATATTTCTTGCGACAAGGGGCTCACCCCCAAACCAATGAAGCGCAAAATGGGAGAGTTCGGGAATTCGGCGATCCATGAACCGCTCGATGCTGGCCTGCACGACTTCGGGCATCTTCCCGATTTTGAAGTCCTCGTAACAGTAGGTGCAACGAAAGTTGCACTTTTCCGTCGGAAGAACGATCAATTGCTGAATCTTGGGACTTATAGTACCCACAATCTGATCGTGTGGAACCTGATCATTCCCAAAATCGGCGCGCATCGTCGCGAGTGCCACATGGGTCCCCTGCTACGTCGATTCGGCGTCGCAGAACGTGTACGAAACAAAACGTCATTTCAAGGACAAAGTTATTTCCTTACTTTAATAAAGAGAATCATCTCTGCCTGATTTGAGTCGTTTGCCGAATCCAATCTGGTGTGTTAGTAGCATACGGCAGCTCGGTTTTACTGCGCTTTTGATGAAATGAGGCGGGAAATGACAATAAGGCCGGAGCAAGAAGCGGAGCCCGAAAACAGGCGCGTTGCCTTGGCACAGTTGAACAAGGCCAAGGAGAAATTTGCCGTTTTCTCAGTAGAAGAAGAACAGCGCTTGTTGAAAAAATTTCAGCCGTTGAGAGAGGCGTTGCGCGGACCCGAGCTCGCCGAAATGGATGCCAAAATGCATGCCTTGTTCGAGGAGTGGCGTTGCACCTTGGCTCAACGGATCGCCGACGACCAAGCTCGCCTGCTAAATCCACCGAAGCCTCTTGTAACTGACCCGCTTGAGATTCATCGCATCCATATCGCTACCCTCACTGAGCAAGAGCTAAAACTTCGAAAGAAGATGAAGGATTTCGAACAGCGATGTGAGTCATCTATTCAACAAGCCAAGGCGACGATGACTCCCGAACAATATACTCAGTTCGAGCGCGACTTTCGGCCTGAATGCGCTGATGCAATAGCTTTTATGAACCGCTCTTTGAGCCGGCTGGTCAGCCAGCGTGGAGAAGCAGTGGCGCGCGGCCCAGAAAAGCCGTTGACGGGCTTTGTCAGGCCAACGGGGCAGCCCTAGCTTCCGTTAGAGTTGCCCGGTAGCGGCGCGTGATGCCCCGCAAGTCCCGAGCTAAGCCCGCCAGCCCGTTTCGCTATTTCAACTCCTCGCCCGAGGTGATCCGCTTGGCGGTGTTGATGTATGTGCGGTTCCCGCTCTCATTGAGGAATGTCGAAGACCTGCTGTTCGAACGTGGCATCGACATTTGCCACGAGACGGTTCGACAGTGGTGGAACCGGTTCGGTCCGATCTTTGCTGCGGACATCCGGCGGCAGCGCGTTTCGCGCATGCGTGGCTTCCGGCATTGGAAGTGGCACCTCGACGAGATGTATGTGAAGCTCAATGGCAAGATGGTCTACCTGTGGCGAGCGGTCGATCATGAAGGGGAAGTGCTCGAAAGCTACGTCACCCGAACTCGCGACAAGACCGCGGCCCTCCGCTTCATGAAGAAGGCGCTCAGGCGCCATGGTTCGCCCGAGGCCATCACCACCGACGGGCTGCGCTCCTACAAAGCAGCGATGACGGAGCTCGGCAATTCCTCAAAGCAGGAGATTGGCCGATGGGAGAACAATCGCATCGAGAACAGCCACCTGCCCTTTCGAAGGCGCGAACGGGCGATGCAGCGATTTCGAAGGATGAAGAGCTTACAGAAGTTCGCTTCCGTCCACGCTTCCTTCGACAACCACTTCAACTCCGAACGCCACCTGATCGATCGACAGACTTACAAGACCCGCCGCTCCGCCGCCCTGGCCGAGTGGCAGAACCTCATGGCGTGAACCACATCACAACCCAGCGCGAAGTGCGTCCACCAGAGACAAGTTGTCGTTAGACTGACAGCACCGGCCCGACCGGTCGGTGAAGGCCTGCGGGTGCGGAGGCGCCTTTTCGTAGGTCAGGACGGTCGCCCAGACCATCAGCCCGAAGCAGATGACCGCGACGGCCAGCAAGACCCATTTTAGGATGTCGCCGATCGGGTCGATCGATGGTGTCGAAAGCTCCTGTTCGCGCACGCGCTCCCTCCCCTGTTGTGTGTCACCCCCACCCGGGAGGACTAGGCAGGTCAATGCCCATTCGCAAGTTTCTGCCGGTGGCCGGCCCGATCGCAAACCAAGGTTCGCGCTCCCGCATCCATCCCTTCGAACGCAGGAAGCCGCGCCCTCTCGGCGGCGTCCGCGCCAGGTGGCCTTCAATGTGGCGGACGATCTCGCCAAGGCTGATCGCGGCCGCCGGCCGCGCCAGCCGGAGTCCTCCGCCCGGGCCACGCGACGCCTCGACCAAACCAGCAGCTTCGAGATCGTGGACGATCGGCCGAAGCTGATCCTCCGCAAGACCGCAGGCGGCTGC